>Ga0316205_10000118_pt1 | contig 176653 bp, 181 predicted proteins | sample 3monthpyrite_MG_FD_204941 | JGI IMG/M metagenome (GOLD analysis project Ga0316205, IMG submission 204941) | Microbial mat bacterial communities from mineral coupon in-situ incubated in ocean water Damariscotta River, Maine, United States -... | ecosystem: Environmental > Aquatic > Marine >... | reverse complement strand
GGTGCCCGCCCTGATCGACGACCTGCCCGAGCTCAACCGCGAGAACGCCGCCGCGGCCTGGCGCGACTATGCCGAGGTGATCCTGTGTGCCGACCGCGAGCAGATGGCCGCCTGTTCGGACGATTACGCCCCCGAGCACCTGACCGTGCAGGCCGCGGACCTGGACTGGTGGCTGGGGCGGCTGACCTGCTACGGCTCGCTGTTTCTGGGCGAAGAGACGACCGTGAGCTATGGCGACAAGGCGACCGGCACCAACCACGTGCTGCCCACCTCCGGCGCGGCCAGCTACACCGGCGGGCTGAGCGTGCACAAATACATGAAGATCGTCACCTGGCAGCGCAGCACCCGCGAAGCCTCCAAAGCCGTCGCCGAGGCCACCGCACGCATCTCGCGCCTCGAAGGCATGGAAGGCCACGCCCGCGCCGCTGATGTCCGCCTCGCAAAATACTTCCCAGGCGAAAATTTCGACCTCACGGCCAATGGCTGATCCGCGCGATCTCTTTGATCTGACGGGCAAAACCGCCTGCGTCACCGGGGCCAGTTCGGGCCTGGGGCACCGCGCGGCGCTGGTTCTGGCGGCGGCGGGCGCACGGGTCGTGGGCGTGGCGCGCCGGACCGGGGCCCTGGAGCGCCTGCAGGCCGAGATCGGGGATGCGGCGGCTGTCGTGGCCGCGGACATCGCGGATCGCGGCACCATGGCGCAACTGGCGGCGGATATCGCCGCGCCCTTCGGCGAGCCTGACATCCTGGTCCATGCGGCGGGGCTGAACACCCGGGAGGGTGCCGATGACGTGACCGGCGACGGCTGGGACCGGACGCTGGCGATCAACCTCACCGCGCCGTTCTTTCTGAGCCAGGCACTGGTGCCGGCGATGAAGAAACGCGGCTGGGGACGGATCGTGAATTTCGCCTCGCTCCAGAGCAGTCGCGCCTTTCCCGGCGGCATTGCCTATGGCGCGACCAAGGGCGGCATCGCCCAGCTGACCCGGGCCATGGCCGAGGCGTGGTCGGGCGACGGCATCACCGCCAATGCGATCGGACCGGGATTCTTTCCCACCGAGCTGACGCAGGCGGTTTTCGACGACCCCGTGCGCGCCGAACGCAATGCCGCACAGACCTGTGCGGGGCGCAATGGCCGGATGGAAGATTTGGACGGCCCGCTTGTATTCCTGTGCTCGGAGGCGTCGGGATATGTGACCGGGCAGATACTGATGGTCGACGGGGGGTTCACGGCGAAATGAAGGCGCTGGTCTATGATGGGGTCGAAACGCTGGGCTATCGCGAGGTGCCCGATGCCGCGCCGCGTGACGGCGAGCATCTGATCCGGGTCGAGGCGGTGGGCATATGCGGGTCGGACATGCACGCCTATCTGGGTCATGACGCGCGGCGGCCGGCACCCCTGATCCTGGGCCATGAGGCCGCCGGGACCATTCAGGGCGGGCCGCTGGACGGCATACGGGTGACGGTCAACCCGCTGGTCACCTGCGGCCATTGCGCGCCCTGCATGGCCGGGCGCGAGAACCTGTGCGGCACGCGTCAGATCATTTCGATGCCGCCCCGCGAAGGCGCGTTCGCGCAATATGTCGCGATGCCCGAGCGCAACCTCGTGGCCGTGCCACCCGGCGTTCCGGTGGAGAAGGCCGCGCTGGCCGAGCCCCTCGCGGTGAGCTGGCACGCTGCGCGGCTGGGGCTGGAGGCGCTGCACCCGGTGATGGAACGGCGCGCGCTGGTGATCGGGGGCGGGGCCATCGGGCTGGCCGCAGCCCTGGCGCTCAGGGCGATGAAGGTGGACGAGGTCACCATCGTGGAGCCCAATGACGCGCGGCGGGCCTTTCTGGCCGAGCGCTGCGGACAGGTCGTCGTGGCCCGGGCCGAGGGCCCCTATGAGATGGTTGTCGATGCGGTCGGTTTTGCCGCGACGCGCACGCTGGCCTCCGAGCTGGCCTGCCCGGGCGGGGTGATCGTGCATGTGGGTCTGGGCGAGGATGCCGGCGGACTGGATGTGCGGCGCATGACCTTGCAGGAAATCACCTTTATCGGCACGTATACCTATACGGGCCAGGATTTCCACGACACCGCGCAGGCGATTTTCGACGGCCGACTGGGGCCGCTGGACTGGACCGAAAAGCGCAGCCTCGGGGACGGGGCCGCGGCCTTTGCAGGGCTGCGGGCGGGCGCGGTGGCCGCACCCAAGATCATCCTGGATCCCTGGGGCTGATCCCCCGGGAACCATCAACAGAGACTGACGCAACCCGCGGCGTCCGACGGACCCGCGACCACAGAAAGGCAAAACGGGAATGAACATCGACAGACGGATCACCGATGATCTTGTCGCCAATGACGTCTCGTTCGTGACCACCGTGCCCTGCAAGCAGCTGGCCGGTGTGATCGAAGAGATCGACGCGCACGACAAGATTTTCCACATCCCCTCGAACAAGGAAGACGAGGGCATGGGCCTGTGCGCGGGCGCGTGGATGGGCGGCAAGCGGCCCGCGATCATCATGCAGAACACCGCCATCGGCGTCACGATCAACACGCTGGCGACGCTGACCCAGTATTACCGGATGCCCCTGCCGATGATCATCTCCTATCGCGGCGAGCTGCGCGAGCCGGTGGCCTGCCAGGTCGAAATGGCGGTGCATACCAAGGCGCTTCTGGCCCAGCTCAACATCCCGACCTACCATTTTCACTGGCAACGGGACGTCGAGGAGTTCGACAACATCCTGAAATACACCTTCATGTGTTCGAAACCCGTGGCGATCCTGACGGATGCCAATTTCTGGGGAGGCTATGGCGACCAATGATCCGTTCAGAGATACTCAAGAAGATCGCGCCGATCCTGCGACCGCATCTGGTGGTCTGCAATATCGGCATTCCCAGCCAGGAGCTGCACGCGATCGACGATCAGCCGACCAATTTCTACATGCTGGGGACAATGGGGCTTGCCTCGTCCATCGGGCTGGGGCTGGCGCTGGCGCAGCCCAAGACGGTGATTGTCATTGACGGCGACGGCTCGGTCCTGACCAACCTGGGCACGCTGCCGACCATCGGGAACAACGCGCCGCCCAATTACATCCTGATGATCATCGACAACGGGTCCTACGGCTCGACAGGGGATCAGCCGACCTACACCGGCAAGAAGACCGACCTGGCGGCCATGGCCCGCGGCGCGGGCTGTGACAACGTGGTCGAGGTTCGCGACGTGGACACCGGACCCGCCCTGAAGGCGGCGATCGACGGCGGGCAGGCAACGGTGATGGTCGTGAAATGCGACAGCGGCAATGCCAAAATGCCGGTGATCACCATGGACCCGGTGATCATCAAGGACCGCTTCATGAAGGCCGTGAGCGCCTGATCCATGGGAGCCGCCGCACGCATTCACTCGGCCGGGGATGCACGGGCCTTGGCCCGGCGGCGGCTGCCCTGGATGGTCTTTGACTATATCGACGGGGCGGCGGGGCGCGGAACCGGGGCGGACCGCAACCGGGCCGCGCTGGATGCCGCGCCCCTGCGCCCCCGTATCCTGCGCGATGTCAGCGAGCGGAGCCTTGCGAAAACCGTCCTGGGCACGCAAGCCGCCCGCCCCTTCGGCATCGCGCCGATGGGGATGTGCAACCTGTCGGCCCCGGGTGCGGACCTGATGCTGGCGCGGCTGGCCGCCCGGCACAAGGTGCCGCATTGCGTATCCACGGTGGCCTCGACGCCGATGGAGGCGATCATCGAGGCGGCCGAAGGCAACGCCTGGTTCCAGCTCTATTTCAGCGGCGACGGCAGCGGCACGTTCAGGCTGATCGAACGTGCGCGCGCGGCCGGCTACCGGACGCTGGTGCTGACCGTGGACGTGCCCGAGGTGGGCCGCCGCCCGCGCGAGCTGCGCCACGGGTTCAAGATGCCGTTCAGGATCGGGCCGCGGCAGTTCATGGATTTTGCGCTGCATCCGCGCTGGTCGCTGAGCAGCCTGATCACGGGCAAGCCGCAGATGGCGAATTTCGAGATGGACGGCTTTGACTTCGACCGCACCGAGAGCCGGGCGCGGGCGACCTGGGACACGCTGGCGCGGCTGCGCGATGCGTGGCCCGGCACTCTGGTGGTCAAGGGCGTGCTGGACGTCGAGGACGCGCTGGCGCTGAAGGCCGCCGGATGCGATGCCGTCCAGGTGTCGAGCCACGGGGGCCGGCAACTGGAAAGCGCGCCCGCCCCCTTTGCCCTGCTGCCCGCGATGCGCGCGGCGCTGGGGCCCGGGTTTCCGATCTTCTACGACAGCGGGCTGCGCTCGGGCGAGGATGCGCTCAAGGCGCTGGTCGCGGGGGCGGATTACGTGTTCTTCGGGCGGGTTCTGCAATTCGCCATGGCCGCGGCGGGCGAGGCCGGGCTGGGGCGTATCTGGGAGGTGCTGAGCGAGGAGCTGAGCATTGCCATGGCACAGACCGGGTTGCGCGACCTGGAAGACCTGCCCCAGCCCTAGCCGGGCGGCCACGATCGAGACCGCGTGGAGAGACGGTGTGGAGCAAGCCGCCCCGGGCCGGCGACCGGCGCCACGCACCCTCAAGCACGTCCCGGCACCCTGGAACTGTGCCACAAAATTGCCCCAGCAATTCCCCGATATTCACCAAATGAAAAGATATCCGATGCGATGCTCGCCTGACATGCCGCAAAGGAAACACAATGGAACTTGGAACCGCTGGCGTCCCCATTGATATGGGCGCAACCCGTGACTACGACGCAATTTTTCAGCAACTGTCCTCCGCTGGAATCGACGTCTACTTTCCAACCAGTATCTATGAGGAATTCCCTGTTTCCAATGGCTATGGATACGAAGCGGATTTCGTGCCGCCGCCCTTCGGAAGTGCGACACCGGACATTTTCGACGCCGCCCGCGAGAACGGGATCAAGATTGCATTCAGCGCCGACCTGCTCTTTCCTCTCGCCGAAGGTGGTGTCGATCCGGATAACAGCCCCCTTCAGGCCATTCTCGACATGGGCGGCGCTGACATCATCCACAGCATCGCCGGGTACGACGAAGCGGCCTGGAACGGAATCGATCCCGCGATGTCTCAGGCTGTCTATGAACATGTGAAGGCGCTGGACCCGAGCATTCAGGTGATTCAGGTGCACGCACCGATCACGACGGACGATCCGACGGAATATCTCGACGATGTCGCCGCCCACGGGCAATGGAGCGATGTGATCGGGTTTGATGTATATCCGATCAGCGGCACCGAGACAGGAGCCCGAACACCGCTTCGTCCGGACGAAATCATTGAGCCCGGAGATGCCCTTCGGGATTACATGACCTATCTTCAGACCGAATTCCCGGACCAGGAGCACGTCATGGCCCTGCAGGGTTTTGAACGATGGGACCAGTATCCCGACTCCTTCGTCGAACTTCTGACCCCTGAACAACTGGCCCTTTCACGCCCCCCTACCTACCTTGAGATGCGGGAAATGCTGATCGCAGTGGAAGACGCTGATCTCGTCTTCTGGTATGGGCCGAGCATGTTGGATAATGCCGCCGGTGACGTTTGGCAGAACATCCTGCAAGTGGTCGAAGAAGCGGCCAACGGACAACTTGGAACGCCTATCGGTGATCTGACCCTGGAGACAGTCCACACCAACGGTATCGACGAAGACGCGGAAGAGGGTGCCTTCACCGGGCTTCGCCTGAATGCCGATGACGCCGATGCGGTTGATACCGTGACCTATGAGCTTGACGATGGTCGGTTCAAGATCAGCGCAGACGGATCAGTCGTGGTCGCCGAAGGTGCCGAATTCGACTTTGAAACCGAAACCTCCGTGACACTGCTTGCCACGGCAAGCTCGACCGATGGGTCTGAAAGCACACTGAGTTTTGACGTCGCAATCGCAGATACGATCGACCTCGTTGACGGCTCGGAGGCCACCGACCTTCTCATCGGAGCCGATGGCTCGGACGACATTTCTGCTGGTGGCGGAGACGACGTCATGAACGGTCTGGCAGGCGATGATGTCATCAATGCCGGAGCCGGGAACGATCTGGCCTTTGGCGCCGAGGGTGATGACACGATCCGGGGCGAGGACGGAGATGACCAGATCGTCGGAGGTGACGGCGATGACCTCATCTTCGGAGGCGCCGGGAATGATGTCTTGGTGGCGGGCATCGGGTCGGACGTGCTGGAAGGGGGTCTTGGCAGCGACACGATCCTGGCAGACAGCGGGAACAACACTTTGCGCGGCAATGAGGGAGCTGACACTCTCTTCGCGCTCACCGGAACCAATGAGCTGGACGGCGGCACAGGGTCTGACATGCTGGGCGGCGGTGCCGGGGCCGACACCTTCAAGTTCCGCGCAGGTGACGGTACGGACAGTATCTTCTTCTTCGACGCCACAATGGACGGTTTCCTGTTTGAGGGGCTTTCCTCGATGGATGACCTTTCGCTGAGGTCATTCGGCAGTACGACCTGGATTGACTACGACGGCGGCACCATCACGGTGTATGATGTATTCGAAGGAACTCTGACCGAAGATAACTTCACCTTTGGCTAGGACACGCGCCAGATCGTACCAGCCTCAGAACCTCGGGGTATTTTGGTATTGAAACTCAGCGGTTTATTGGCGAGACAGGTGGAATTGTTAACGGGATTTCTCGATGCGCGTTCTGTTTGTCATACCCCATCCGATTGAGGGCCCGTCGAGCCGATTTCGCGTCTATCAGTATATTCCCTACCTCGAAGAACATGGAATTGAATGCACCATTCGACCGTTCGTCAGCTCGCGAAAAGTGCAGGAGCTCTACAAAAGCGGAAACTTGGGCAAGAAGATATTCCTGACGCTCGGTGGATTGGGCCGCCGGCTCGGAGATATAGCGAGCGCGTCAAATCACGACGCCGTATTCATCCTTCGCGAAGCATTCGCGCTTGGACCGCCCGTTGTCGAAAACGCTCTCGCGCGGTTCGGCGGCAAGATGATCTTCGATTTCGACGATGCGATATACTTGCCGTCACTGGCCTACAGCAATGTCATTGACCGTCTGCGGGATTGGTCGAAACCATCAAAGGTCATTGCCCGCGCTGACACCGTGATCGCCGGAAGTCAGTATCTCGCGGACTACGCGCACCGTTCTGCCAAAGGTGTGGTCGAGGTGCTTCCCACCGTCGTGGATCACGAGGTTTACAAACCCCGCCCCGACATTCGAAAATCAGATCACGTCACGATCGGTTGGATCGGCACGCCGCGCGGGTCCGGCTATGTGTCCGATCTGATGCCGGTTTTCGAAAAGGTCCACGCCAAGTTCCCACAGGTGAGATTTGTGTTCATCGGATGTGCGAAATTCCAGACCAAGGGGCTTCCCATCGAGTTTCGCGATTGGGCGCTGGAGCGAGAGCCTCACGACATCTCGGAGTTCGATATCGGTATCATGCCGCTGACCGACGACGAGGAAACTCGCGGAAAATGTGGTTTCAAGCTGATTCAATACATGAGCAGCGGTGTCGCGCCTGTCGCGAGCCCTGTCGGGGCGAACAACGAAATCGTCGAAGAAGGCATTTCAGGTTTGTTCGCGCAAAACACGGATGAGTGGGAGACGAGCCTCTCCAAATTGGTCGGAGATCAACAGTTGCGCGAACAGCTATCGGCGGCGGGCCGGGCGCGGGCGAAAGCGCAGTATTCACTGCAATACACCGCGCCCAGAATGCTCGACATCATTCGCAACACCGTATCGCGCGCATGAGCAAGCAAGCGGCGAAACCCAAGGCCCTTCAGGACAGCGCCCTGTATTTCGGGGCTCAGCTCGCCGCACGCCTAATAAATTTCGTCTACTTCCTCATTCTGACGCGAAAGCTGCCGATCGATGAATTCGGCGTTCTCAACTATGTCCTCAGCATTATTGTCCTGCTCGACATCATCGTCGATCTTGGGCTGTCGCGTCATGCTATGCGCGAGGTCTCGAAGAACAACGGTCTGAGCGGCGGGTTCCTCCGGCGCATCCTGCCCTACAAGCTTGCCGCCTCCACATTGGTATTTGTCGGTTTCACGATTTTGGTGCTCAACAGCGGCCAGCCAACCAATTATCAACTCATCAGTATTTTCGCCGCGCTGGGACTGTTTTTCACCTCGCCGGCGATGGTCTTGGAAAACATCCTGCAGGCGCATCATCGGTTTCGCATGATCTCCTGTGCGCATCTGGCCCTGAGCGTTCTGCAGTTCCTGGTAGGTGGCGCGATTCTTGTCGTTGGTGGATCAACCATCGCAATTTCCTTCACCTTCGCGCTGACCTATTTTCTTTATGCCAGCATCGTAGGCTGGGGCGTCTATCTGCTGGCTCCCGACATCCCGCCGCGTGCCGATTACAGGGCCCTTGCCCGCAGCATTCCTGCCGCGTTCCCCTACCTTGTTTCCGCGATTGTCATCATGTTTGCGATCCGCGCGGAATATGTGGTTCTCGGCTATTTCGGATCGAAGGCAGATCTCGCCGTTTTCGGGATGGCTTCGAAAATCATCGAGGCCTCGTTGCTTGTGCCAATGGCTTTCTCAACGGTCATGTCTCCGCGATTTTCCAAGGCGCACGCAATGACGGTGGACACGATGGCACGGGTTTATCACAGCGGTCTGGAAATCATCCTGCTGGTTTCAATCCCGGTTTGCCTGATCGCAATCGCTCTGGTGCCCGTTGCGCAATATGTTTTGGGAACCGACGGCTATGACGCGATTGATGATGTGCTTTTCGTGACCTTCCTGGGCTTCGTTCCGGCAAGCGTGTTTCTCTACAATACGGCTGCGCTATTCGGAGCAACGAACCAGAAAAAGCCACTCGTCATCCTGTCATTTCTTGGTGTGACGCAAATTGCCATCAACATCGTTTTGCAATCCCAGCTGGGTATGGCCGGTGCGGCCATTGCCTTTGTCGTGTTCATGGTTCTGGCCGCGTCCGGCACCACGCTCGCAATCCACTTCCTTTATGCGGGTCGTCCCGGAATACTGCGTTCACTGACCGCCCCCGTGCTGGGTGGCGGTGTCATGGCGATGGCAGTGCTGTGGGCGGGTATCGCTCCTGCGGCAGTCGCAGGAGCCTTGGCGCTGTTCGCGCTTGTCGTCTGGCTATGGCGCCATTTGAAACCTCAATGGGTCACTGATCTCGATCTCACGCCGGAGCGCGATGAAGTTACACCAGCAGTACTGTAAGAAAACCAACCCAGGCCGCGAGACTTGCCGTGACCATAAATCCGATTGCGAATGGCCAACTCCACTTTTCGGCCTCGTTCAACGCATTCGTTTCGCGGTATTGAAGGGTCTCGTTCTTAACGACGGACAAGTACGGTTTCCTTGGGCTGCATGGTTGCTCGACTACCTGCATATTTTTTCCTCGCTTCAGATCTTAAACGTCACATGACATGAATTCGTTAACAAGAGGCTTACAGGCGCATGGTATGTAAAAGAACTGGGGGGAAATTCAGGGGAAATTTGGGCGGAAGTTAGCACATTCCAATTTCAGAACCGCCATGTGGAATACGTGATCCTCACGAATTCCCATGTCGACTGCTTCCGGTCTTTCCCAAAGCTTTTTCTTTTATTCAAGCTGTTAGGAGCCTCTCGAACAGCGTCGGCAAGTCCTTGCAACATGGCGCGGCGGTTTTCTGCCATCCATGCCGGAGCGCCCGGAACAAGAGAAAAAATCAGCACCGTGAGATGCATGGCGACCGTCAATGTGAGGTATATTGGCAACAATAATATGGGCACATTCTTGAGGATAACCTGGTAAGTATTCCTCACTGTTTTCCGGATTGAGAAGGCCGAGGCCGTTCCACCGGAGGTTGCGCTACCGATGTGAAAGACCTTCGCGCCAGGAATAAAGATGCACTTGTAGCCCGCAGATTGTGCGCGAAGGCCCAGATCTATGTCTTCCATATAGGCAAAAAAATCTTCGTCGAAATATCCGACGTTTTGCAGAAGTTCCGCCCGATAGACGGACGCGGCCGCACACGGGCTCTGGATCTCGCGGATGGGCAATCCGGCCTCCGGATAGAGCTTGCCGGACCAGGCCTTGAAGGAAAGCCCAAAGGGGAAAAACCCGTCTCCGAGCGAGTCAACGATATCGCGGTTCGTAAAGTCCATCAGTTGCGAAGCCGCCATCCCAACATCCGGGTTGGCATCCATCACGTTCACTATCACTTCGAGCCAGTGCGGGTCCGTCTCGACATCGTTGTTGAGCGCGATGATCAGCTCGCCCCTGGCGACGGCGAAACCAGCATTGATACCGCCGGCAAAGCCCAGATTCTCGGAGTTCTCGACCACCGTTACGTCCGGGTATCCGGTTTTGAGAAGTTCTACAGAATTGTCGGTCGATCCGTTATCGACCACATAGACCTGGAAGTCGCGAAAGGTCTGTGCGCCAAGACTTTCCAGGCAGATCTCAAGCCAATGCGCGCCGTTCCAGTTCGGAATCACGACAGAGACCTTCTCGGCAGACTTCATGATGCCGACTTACGCGCAAGCACGGCGTAGTTGTTGGATGCCCTGAATATCTTCAGAAACGCATGGATCGCGCGCGCGCTCAGGCTCTTTGCACCATGGGTCGGGCGCCATTCCACGATGTCCAGCCCGTTGCGTTGCAGGAACGCACGAACATCTGCCGGGTCATATCGCTTGAATTTGTTTCCACGACCGAACAACGCCCAGATCCAGCCCGTGCGCGCATTTACGAAATCGAGGAAAAGCAGCCCGCCAGGCTTGAGCGACGGCAGCAGGCGCGAGATCACGGCCTCGAGGTCAAGCGCGTGTTCATATAGGATATCATGCAGGACAATCAGGTCATATGCCTCTGCCTCGAAAACCTCCTGCATGATGTCGGCTTGCTTGAAGCGCGTTTGGCTCAAATGCCCTTCGGCCCGGAACAGCGCGTGGAAAGGCGCGAATTCAGGCGTGTAGTCGAGCGAGACGATATTCTGCCCATCCAGAGCTTGCACAAAAATCTCGGTTGCAAACGGACCGCTGCCGACGTTGAGAACCTGATGTCCAGAACCGGTGACATGATCGTCGAGCATCGCCGCAAGCGATAGGAGCCGCTGTGTTCCGGCAAAGAAATCCGCAAATTGCGTGAAACTCTCCGGAAGGTTCTCGGTCAGAATTTTTTCGTAACGCGGAAGAAAATCAAGGTTGTGCAAACCTTTCGGATCAGATGACATCCATGTCTCCCCATGCAAAGGACCAAATGTCGCCCTTTAGTGTCTGTTGGCCGAGATCCGTGTTGGCGATCAACAGCATCCGAAATGGTTTGGGATTGAACCTTTGGGGAATTTGAAAAAAGCCTCCTCGTTTGAGCGCGCGTGCGACGGAACTGTTCACAATCGCCTGCGTCCCGATCAGGGACGACCCGGACGCGCGCGCCGCCTGAGTTGCCGCATGAACCAATCCGAGTTGAACATCAGGCACTTCGTCGGCAACGCAAAGATCGCAGATCACACTCGCATTCGTGCCCAGAATCTCGCGCTCCGTAAGAACGACAAATCCCTTGATGGCGTCGCCATCGCGCGCGGCCAGGACGGTGTAGTCATGCATCGGGTTCTGGTTGTATCGCCAATTCAGTGTCGCCGCATCGCGCGAGAACCGCATTTTGCCATCCTTGCTAAGCCGGTCCCAGTGGTCGTCGAAACGGGCGTCAAAGTCGGAGATGGTTTCGACCTCTACAGCCCTGCCCTGCCCTCGTGACTTCAACTCTGAATACACGGTCCCGGCCATGCCAAGGGCCGCATAGGCCAAGCCCTTGGCAAATCCGGGGTCGGTTTTGACCGCGCCCAACGGTCGAAGATAAATCACGGGATGGAACACGGGTGTGTATTGAACCCGTTTCGAGGTCAACATCCGGTTGGAGTTGTCGTTGGGATAGTTGAGGTTGCAGTCGAACTCCAATTTCTTGGCGTGATCCACATGCCGATTGAGCAACTGGACCCCAACCCGACCTGAAAGCATACCGCCTATGTCCGGATCAACCATGAATTCCAGCCCATGGGAAATCCTGATCGGCGTGTCACCGACGCGACCGCTGCGCCGCGAGATGCCGGCAAAACCTATGACCCGGCCATCCCGCTCGGCAAGGATGCCGCTGCCCGGGCCGTCAGGTGTTTTCTCAAACAGCCAGCGGAAAAACTCCGGATTGGTGTGTGGATGATCCGCCCCCCAGACCCGCGCGCGAAGATCAAGTACTGCGTCATTGTCTTCGCCCGGCATGAACTCACGCAACGCCATTTCCGCTCAAGTCCTCCCTGATCTCTCAAGTAGGTTCTGATACAGCTTTTCGGTTTTCGCCACCATGATCTCTTGTGAAAAATGCGTCTCCAACCGTGCCCGGGCCGCTGCTCCGGCGGCTTGCATCTTTTCGGGGCTGGATAACAGCTCAATCACGGCGCGGGCCAAGGAATGCGGCTCACCACTTGGCACAAGTGCCCCGGTTTCCCCATCACGAACCAATTCGGGAATGCCGCCAACATTGGTCGCCACAACAGGCAATCGGTTGGCCATTGCTTCCAGAATCGAGATTGGCAATCCCTCCGAGACCGACGGCAGCACAAACAGGTCGGCGATCCGGAGCATGTCCGGCACGTCATTGCGCTCTCCGACGAACACGATGGTGTTCTCCACGCCCATATCTTTGGCTTGGCGGACAAGTTCTTCGCGCAACTCTCCATCACCGACGACAAGCACACGGGCGTCCGGGTGCGCCGATGCAATGGCCGGCAATGCGCTCACCAATGTGTGCAATCCCTTGAACCAGACAAGCCGGGCCACACACAGGATCAGAGGGCCATCGCTGTAGGACGGGCCCAGCAGTTCCGCCTTCAACCCCTCCGGCGGCGGATTTGCCACCTCGAACCGCGACAGACGAACACCGTTCTGGATGACATGAAGGCGCTTTCTGGGGATGAGATGCCCCGAGAGCGCCATATCGGCAACCGTCTGAGACACGGCCACGGTTGCATCATGGGCAAAGCTGGAAATGAACCGGTCATAAGCCCAGAAGATCGCCTTTTTCCAAATCTGGGGCATGGCGATATATCCAAAGTTATGCCCGGTATTTACCACGATGACATTGCGTTTTGTCAGACCCACAAGCGCACCAAGAAGAGCTGCCTTTGACATGTGCGTATGCAAAATGTCGAAGTTTCCTTCCCGCATCAAGGTGCGCAGCATCCGGAAGGAAGCAAGGTCAGACGTGCCTCCGATCAGTCGTTTCATCGGCATGGTAATGACGGTCACGCCCAGCCGATCCGCTTCGGCCTTGTGATCCTCGTGGATACTGTCGCAGATAAGGGTGACGTCGATTTGGTCAGAGAACCCATCAATCAAAGTCATCACGTGATCCGGGACGCCACCGACATCCATTCGCGAGACCAACAAGGCCAAACGTATCGGGCGGGTCATGTTGGTCACGACGTTCTGTTTTTCGAGAGGCTGACGAGGCTTCGCATCATATGGTTCACGGCCCGCATAAGGGCACGATATGCGCCGGAATCGCGGAAACCGAGCCAATCGAAATAGCCGTTCATCTTCAGTCTGAATATCAGTTGTGTATCACTGATCGAGACTTCGGTGCGTTTGACAAGTGCCATATCCGAGCCCGGCAGGCTTGTCCCCGATTGCGTTGTGAACCCCAGGTCATAACCGATGGCTTTCACGCGACCGGCGACACGGTCATCAACGTCTCCGGTCGGATAGGCAATCGACGTGCAGGTCTTGCCTGCCAAGTCGGTCAGGTGTTCTCGCGATTGGCGCAGCTCGGTATCCAGCGCCTCGTCGTCCGTGTGGGTAAGAACCGGGTGCGTCATCGTGTGCGACCCTATCTCGTGGCCCTGATCCAGCCACAGCCTCAACTCGTCGGCCGACATGAAATCCCCCAGCCCCTCCGGGTCTCCCATCGGCATTGCGCGATTGTCCGCACCTATGAGAGACACGACCGGGAACACCAGGGCGGTGAAGCCATACTTTGCAAGGATTGGTGCCGCGTCGGTAAGATTGTCACGGTATCCGTCATCAAAGGTAATCAACACAGCCTTGGATTCAACGGGAATATCACCGCTCAACATCTGATGGCATTCGGAAAGCGTGAGGCTCCGGTATCCCCGCTGGGAAAGATAGGCCATTTGCCTTTCGAACGTGCCGGTTCTGACGGATATCTCACGAGACACCAGACCGAGCTGCTCGAACGCGTGGGTGTTCACCCGATGATAAAACAGAACGCGCAGGCCCTTTTTTTGGCGTGCAATCAGACCGACCGGCGCAAGCAGATGTTTCAGGAATATCTTCAGGCCGATTCTGGAACGCGAAAGCCAAAGGCCGCCTGTGAGGGTATTGGAGTCTGACATTTTCGCTCGATTGTCGGCCGTTGTTAGCGTGAGCCTTCGGCCAATAGGACTACACGTACAGTCTGAGCGATGATCGCGAGATCGAACCAGATAGTCCAGTTGTTGATGTAGTAAAGATCCAGCCGGGTCTTCCACCGTGCATCTTCAAGCGAGGCTCCGTACGGATAGCTGATCTGTGCCCAGCCGGTCAGACCGGGACGCACCACATGGCGCAGCTCGAAATTCGGGATCTCTCGGGCCAGCTTCTCGACAAATTCCGGGCGTTCGGGTCGTGGGCCGACAAGCGCCATGTCCCCGCGGATGATATTCCAAAGCTGGGGAAGCTCATCGATGCGGGACTTGCGCAAGAAAGCTCCGACGCGGGTCACACGGTTGTCTCCGACTTTGGCCCATTGCGGTGCGCCATCGCGCTCCGCGTTCTCGACCATGGACCGGAACTTGAGAACCCGGAAATGCTTGCCGTTTTTCCCGACGCGGGTCTGCCCGTAGAAAAGCGACCCCCCGTCGTCCAGTTTTATCGCGATGATCGCGCCGATGAAGAGCGGCAGGAAGAAAAGGAACACGATCAGGGATACGATCGTCTCGATCACACGCTTGGCCCAGAAGCTGGCATGGCCCTTGGTGACCAGTTCCTGAGCTTCTTTTGCATGTACCAACTCATTGTCGGTCCAACGGCTGTAACGATCAAAGAAGGAGCGGGTGGAATTCAGTTCGGCCCGCGCCTCTCCAAAACCGTAGCGCACGAGATCCGGCGCCGACATCTCAACGAAAATTTCGTCAATGTTCGGGTTCTGCCGTGCGATCTCGACCATTTCAGGAAGGTTGTCACTGTTGGAGGCGCGATCGAATGGAAAGTGATCCACCAGGACTGCGTCCGATGGTGTGACACTGTCGACGGCCCAACGAAACTGCTCGGCCATATTCAGGGAGCCGATCAGCGCCACACGCCGTTTCGGTATGTAGTTCTCAAAAATGGGTCGCATGATGGGCCGCATGACGGCAAATCCGGCGAACATGGATATGGTAATCACCAGCACCTCGGAAAACGTCACGCTGTTTTCGAGAAAGACGTTGTCTACCACCAGCATACTCACCAGGCTGATCAGACTGCTTGCCAGCAGGCTCTTGGCAAGCTTTCGGCCGAAAGTGTACCGCCGTTGGTACATCCCCATCGAGAAATTGCTGATGAGGATGAATGCCGCCAGACACGCAATCAGAATGGCGGAATAGATCGCTCCGGGAATAGTTTCAGCGCCTGGCCATGTTCGGCCCATCTGGTCAAAAACCACCAAGGCAGAAAACATCGTGACGATGATTATGAGGAAATCCGCCACGAACAATGCTCGTGCAATTCTGGGTACATAAACGGAAGCGATCTTCATAATTTTCCTCACGAATAATAACCAAGGTCCTGATGCCCGCGAGCCCCATCAGATTTGCCTGAAGGCAATTTTTTAAATTTATTAACAAGCAGCATATTCCCTTAACGCAACGTCAATTGCAAGAAATTGAAGCATTTTTTCAAATTTAGGCAGGATTAGATATAAATTTGGAAACAATACGCCCTATATTGCGCGCTGTTTCATCATTCCAATGAGTATCGTTCGGAAAATAGACGTCTTTCACTCCAGAATCGATGTCTTGTCGAATGGCTTTGAAAGAATCAATATACCGACCGTTCAGCGTTCCGGGAAGCAGGTCAAGGAATCGAATGGCCTTTGGCGGAAGCTCGGATGTCGTCCAGGGCTCGAAAACCGATCGCTTGTCAGGAGCGACAAGCACATAAATCTCGGTCTTGCCGGCGCCAAGATTTATCACATGGCGAAGAGCGCAGATGACACCTTGTCCGGCCTCTTCCGGTGAATAGGGAAACAGCGCCTCGGGCGTGTGGCGAATAATGTCGCTCTGATAAATCAGCAATTTTTCCGGACGTGAACTGGAAAAGAGATCGTCGCGGTCCAAGTCGGCGACAACCGTCTTTCCCGTGTCAAAAACACGACGGCGCAACGCCAGGGCACCCCAGGACATCAGTTCGTCGAAGGAATCGAACCGGGTCCGGAGCTTCCATGGAAGCAGTGTTACCTCGCCCGCTTTGGCCTCAAAGGGTTTCGGCGGCGACGGCAAGGCGCAGTCTCCGGCCCCGATCAATGGCTGTGCACGCCTGAATATCGTGCGTTCGCCCATTTGCAGGATGATGACGTTTGCCGGATTTGCCTGAAATGATGGCGAAGAAATCAGCTCGACCACATCCGTCAATGTGCTGTATTCCACAAAGTCGATCTTGGCACCGGTCTGCTCGTAGAGCGCATTCAGCCAGCTTGTTCCCGATTTCGCAGAATCGGTGAACGAGTCACCGAACACCACGATACTTCCGTCCGGGCCTTCTGCGAGAAGTTGATCCAGGGGAAGTTTGCGGAAGTGATCCTGCGCGTATTGCGCGCCCGTCCTTTGCCATCCGAACCGACGCTCGGACAAACCCCCGATCCGGGTCAGATCCCCTTCCGGAGGGCCCAGGCTCACAGCGAAACTCGCCAGCGCGATGCCGCTGATCAACGCGACCGCAGCCAACGCCAGACACACTCGCCGCGCCGTTCTGTTCTTTGAATTGTTCGCGTCGGAGTCCAAATTTCTACGCCTCAAAACTGGAAATACAGAAATTCACTGATCGTCCCTGCAAACAGAAGCGCGAGCAGAAAGACCGAGGCCGTTGCGGCGAACCCGGCCCAGTTCGGACGCCAGGGTTTTCCAATGCGCGGCGGTTCGATCTCGTAGTCCTCAATCTGCGACAAAAACAGCTGGTTGGTATTCGGCATCACCCAGACAATTAGGCCGGAGATCACCATGAGCGGTACGACGTTGAAGACCCATTCACCCGCCGCGACGCTGGCTGGTCCCGCAAATTCGATCCCGATGGCTTGAAGAACGCCTGTCGCATCCCCCAGGTAGATCGCGAAGTTCTCCGGCAAGACCAGACCGTTGAACCCCAAGGCTGTCGCAAACATGTTCGACATACCGTCAACCGAGACCGGGCGGAACAGGGTCCAGCCAAAAGACACCGCAAGGAACATCATCGCAATCGCGACCGGACCGGGAATGAAGCTGCGGCCCTTGCGCCCGATGGCTGCGTGAAATTTCGACGAGGCATAGTTGCACCAAAGCCAGAAACCGTTGAGCATTCCCCACAAGATGAAGCCCAGGCCCGCACCGTGCCAGACGCCGCTGACGGTCATCACGATCATGAGGTTCCTCAATCGGATGGTTTCGCCGCGTTGGCCTCCGCCCAACGGTTGATAGAGATACTGTGCCAGGAAACGGCCAAGCGTCATGTTCCAGCGACGCCAGTATTCGCCAATCGTCTTTGACTTGTAAGGGCTGTGGAAGTTGATCGGCAGGCGGATGCCGAACATCAGCCCAAGCCCGATCGCCATATCGCAATAGCCGGAGAAATCGAAATACATCTGGAAGCTGAACGCGATCAAGGCGCCCCAGGTCTCGAAGAACCCGACCTGCAGCCCGGCGTCCGCGGCCCCGAAAACCGCAATCGTATAGGGCGAAATATTGTCCGCCAGCACCAGCTTCTTGAACAGCCCCGCGGTGAAGATTGCCATGCCGATCGCGATCATCGTCCATTCGCGCTTTGGTTTGCGAAGGAACTGCGGAAGCATTTCGGAGTGGTGCACAATCGGACCAGAGATCAGCTGGGGAAAGAATGAGACGAAAAGCATGTAGTGCCGCAAGCTATACCGCGGTGCCTCATTGTTCCGAACGTCCACCAGATACGTGATCTGTTGGAACGTGAAGAACGAAATGCCAATCGGCAAAAGTATCTGGAACGGAATCGGGTCGGCACTGGTAAAATACTCGACGCCGTCAGAAAAGAAGTTGGCGTATTTGAAGAATGCCAGCAGACCGAGATTGAACGTCACACCGATTGCCAGCAACCAGCGCGACTCCCGTCCCTCTTCCCTCCGTTGGTGCAGAAAGTGCCCCAGCGTGTAGTTGACGAGAATGGAAAACAACAACAGCGGCAGGAACCGCACATCCCAATAGCCATAGAAGAACAGGGACGCGGCGGTCAGAATCAGAATTCCACCATTCTCAAACCTGAGGCGGATGGACCAATAGAGGACCCACACGGCAGGCAGGAACAGGAACAGGAATGTGAATGAGCTGAATATCATTTGTCGGTCCGTCAGACAGTCCCGCCTGGAACCGGATTTTCCAGTCTGAGAGGCCGGCGACCCTCCGGAAGCTTACGGGACAGGACGGCAATGGTCGGGATGTAGACCCCAAAGAACAGGATCGAGATGGTGTAGCCGATGATATTGGCGACAGTCATTCCGCTGAGCAGGTAGGCAAGGCACGCCGCACATGCTGACAGCGCGAGCACCCGAACCTTGTCATCGTCAATCCGTTTGTAGACGAGCCTGAACACATAAAATCCGATACCCAGAACGAGTCCGAAGGCCGACAACCCAAGAAGCCCGGTCTCTGCGGCCAATGTAACGAAGATGTTTTCAACGGTCGTCACACGTTCGATATGCGGCCAGGTATATTCGTACATTGGCCCGATCTGATTCACGCGGATCGATTCAACATGATAGTTCGGGTAGCTCCCGTATCCGATCCCGTTGATGAAGTTCTCTTTGAAAATCTTCAGGCCGTTCTGCCAGAGTCTGATCCGAAGCGTGACGTTTTCGCTGGAGGTGACACGCTCTCCCAGTTTTTCGACGATCACGGGCCAGTAAACCACGAGCGCCGCAAGGATCAGACCGGTCCCTGACAGTGCCCATGCACGAACCCTTCGTTCGTAGACGGCTAGAAAGATGATTACCAAAGCCAGCGCCAGGGTCGGTCCCCGCGAAAAGGAGACCATGAAACCAACAAAGATTATCGACGTCGCGGCACCGTAAATGGCGCGGGCCGTCCAAGTGGGTGCGGTGACAAAGCTCAGCGCGGCAAACGGGAATGCCATGATCATGAAAGCGGAGTATTCCAACGGCTGCGTAAAGAAGCTGTAGACCCGGTAAACCGAGCCGCCAAGGTAGGGCGCGCCATCATTGCCGGCATTGGCCAGAAGCCAAAGAAAGAAGTCCTCCTCGATGGTGACCGGGGGCGCAAAGAGCCTCGCAATCACATTTTCCTTCGCGATGAATTCGTGAATGCCCAAGCCCCCGGATACCACGGCCGCGAAGGTTATGAACTTGAAAACCAGGAGTATGTCTTCCTTCGTTCGCATGGTCGTGAGGAATGCGAAGAACAGCGTCGTGGGAATAATCACTGTCTTGAGGAGCATCATGTAGGATGATGTCGTCGCGTACTCGCCGGGAATCGTGGTGAACAGCGCGACATTGTAGATCAGGATCACCGTGGCAATCAGGCTCTCGTATCGTCCCGGACGTTTTGGTTGCGGACGGATCATTCCCGCGATGCCTATGATCATAACGAACAAGGCCAACATCAACAGCGGTGGAGGCACCCCAAGCGGCAACCGGATATAAACCGGCACGAGAATCTGACACATAACAACAAAGGCAAGCGTCCATACCGGGAAGGTGATGGTGCACCAGGCAAACGCCACAAGGCCGACAAGAGCGGCGACGCCGATCGCGAACAGGACCGGATTGAAATAGGTAAGGACCAGACCCGTCAGCAGACCCAGAAAGATCAATGCCACGGCAGTGAACCACGCTCGGGAACCGCGAAAACCAGGCCCCAGAACCGGGTGATTGCCGGTCGCCATCGTCATTGCGGAGGTCCCCCTCGGCCCGGCAAGCGCATTCGCGGCTTATTCAGCGGCTTTGATGTGTGACGTGTCACGTGCGGACCCAAAGGTGACCGTATTGTTGCGATACAACTTGCGGATACTGGCAAGCCACTCGACCAGAAGAACGATAATCGTCGCAAGGATCATAGCCGCGGCGAGGCCGATCAGAACCAGCGTGAGACGGCTTCTTGTATATTGTTTGTAGATCACCGACGGTGCATCGATCACCTGTGCCGATATATCGTTGTCGCGCTCGAAGAAGGTCGCGCGATCCTGAGCTGCCTGGGTATAGGCATAGTAGCTGTCTGCCAGGATCGCCGCGTTGCGGTTCAGCAGGTTCAGTTGCGGCTCCAGCGCGACGAGCTCCTTCAGGCGCTCTTCGTCGGCTTTCAGACGTTGGCCCTGAAGCCGCGCCATCAACTGCCCACGCTCTCCCTCGAAGTCGGTAATCCCGTTATCAAGCATGAACTGCGTGCGTTGACGCTCGGCTTCGGCCAGTTGATCGCTCAATTTCAAGGCACGCTCGTAATAAAGTTCGACGCCTTGTGCTTGTGACCGCAGCGTCTTGGCGCGCGCCTTGTAGATCGCGATCAACTCTTCGATGACGACCGGAGGGACAGCCGGGTTTTTCGAACGAAAACTGATTTCGATCACCTGAGCCTTGCGAACCGGAAAAACCGTCAGGCCTTTCTCGATGGTTCTGATGCGCGAGTAGCGTTCGTTCTCCGGCTCGATCAGCCGGGCGCGAACAAGCATATCCTTCACGAACTCGACAGTGTTTTTCAACGGCACCACGATCAGGCGCACATACCACTTGTCAGAGGGCTCCGACACGAACACCCATTCGGGAAGGACATCGACAAGCTCCTCGGTGACTTCGCGGGCTTTCATGATCTCGACCTGAGCGGCCATGATCTCTTCGGGTTGCAGGCTTGCCGCGGACTGTTGCTGGTCCGACGGTGACGTGCTGATGCGCGATGACTGCAACGTGACCATCAATGTCGCGGTGGATTCGAACTTGGCTGGCTTCACATAGGCACCGCCCACGGCACCGATAAAGATCGCCGCGAACATGATGAAGAAAAGGGTTTTGCGGCGACGCAGCGCCGAGAAAAATCTAACAATCAGCTCATTAAAATCCATGCGTTGTCTCCAGCGTCGTGCGATGCTACCACCCCGCAGCTACAAGATAATACGGACTTTTTTACGTTCGTGGCAACTGGTGTCCCACAAGCAACGCATCTGGACGGAATTGTTGACGTGGGGTAACTGTCTGTTACGGTCTTCTATCGAGACGTTAATTTTTCTTCAAGAGAGCAATAGGTTATGCCCTTCGATTGTTTCAGATCTTTGATCAATCCGGTCTTGAACCGGCTGTTGGGCCCTGCGCTGGCCCTAATGTGTGCCATAATTCCAGCATCAGCGAATGCGGAAGTCTATAAATTGGCCGCAGGCGACCAGTTGCGGATCACCTTGCTTGAAAACGAACAGGTCAACGACACCTATCAGGTTGAGATCGACGGCACCGTGTCGGTTCCGGGTGTTGGGATCGTTCAAGCCGCCGGCCTTGAACTTCGCGAGTTTGAAAGGAATCTGCTCAACGTCGCCTCCGAGCGGTTTGTGACCCCGTCCCTGTCCGTGCAAATCGCGCGTTACCGGCCCTTTTTCGTCCTGGGCGATGTGGATGCGCCGGGGATGTATTCCTTCTCTCCCGGCCTGAACGCCATGCGGGCCATCGCGATCGCCGGAGGTTTCGGGCGCAAGGTGAATACCGATGCTCTGAGCCGCTCCATCGCCGTCACGCAGTCTCGCAAGTCGCTGAGCGAAGCCCAGATCGATCTGCTTCATGCGCGTGTGAACCTCGCTCGTCTGCAGGCTGAACGTGAGATGGCCGAGACGTTCGAGTATCGACCGACGAAGGAAGATACGGCCAATCCGAAACTTGATGAGGTGATCGGCGCGGCGCGGACACTGTTCGAAACGCGCCGGGACTCGTTCATGAAGCAGCTGGACAAGCTGCAGGCCACACTGAAGGCTCGCACCACCGAGGTCGAAAGCCTCGAAGCACAATTGGAACTGCAGGATGAAGTGCTCGCCAACAGCAAACGCGAGCTGGCGGAACTGAAGGATTTGCGCGACCGCGGCCTGGTTCCGGAGAACCGGGTCAGTCAGATTATCCGGGATGAACAAAATGTTCGCGCCCAGACGCTGCAGATCGTGACCCTCAAACGGCAAGCAGAAGCCAACAGGGTCAACGTCGAACGCGAGGTTACAAACCTGGTCACGTCGCGAGAACTGGAGATCGAAAACAATATCCAGGCCTTTGAGACCACGATCCAGCGCCTCACCGCGCGCTTGCGCGAAGAACGGGCTTTCCTTATCGAAGCCGGCGCCGATGTTCAGGTTCTCTCGGACGCAGGCCCCAATTACCGGCTTGAGCTTTACCGGGATGGCAAGACCGTCTCGGGCGATATCGACATCAGCGCAGCGATCGAACCCGGAGATACGCTCTTTGTGGTTCTTGAACGAGGCGTTGGTGTTGGCAACTAGGTTTTAGGGACATGCCTTCGTCATTTGACCTTCAGGAGATGTCGGTTCAGCGCGACGCCGCCGGAAAGATCATCAACGCAATGACGGTGGACGTGGAAGATTACTACCATGCCCATGTGCTTGAACATTATTTCACCCGTGATCTCTGGCCCGGGCTCGAACGGCGCGTGGTCGAAAGGACCGAGGAACTTTTGGAGCTCTTTGCCCGAAACCAGGTCAAGGGCACCTTCTTTACTCTGGGATCGGTCGCCCGGGAGTTTCCGGAACTGATCAGGAAAATCGTCTCTCAAGGCCACGAATTGGCCAGTCACGGGCTTGAGCATTACCGCGCTTCCGATCAGGATCGCGCTACGTTCCTGCGCGATGTCAGTGACGCCAAGAAAGCGCTGGAAGACGCAGGCGGCGTCGAGGTTCGCGGCTATCGCGCGGCTTCGTTTTCTATCGGAAAGGACAATTGGTGGGCCTTCGAAGTTCTTGAAGAGGCAGGCTACGGCTATTCCTCGTCCGTCAGCGCCGCCAAACTCACCGGGCTTGATATTCCCGCACCCCGAACGCCGTTTCGCCCGACATCGGGCAGGTTGATCGAATGTCCGATCACATCAGTTTCCATGTTCGGACGCGATGTGCCCACGGGTGGTGGATATTTCAGGCTGGCACCTTACCTGATGTTCAGGAACGCTTTGGCAAGATTTCACGCATCTGACGAACAGCCGGCAAACTTTTACTTCCACCCCTGGGAAATCGACCCGGGACAACCCAAGGCAGACGTTCCGTTGAAGTCGAACTTGCGCCACAGGGTCAATTTGGGGCGTATGAAACCCAAGGTCGACCGCGCCCTGTCCGACTTCAGCTGGGGTCGCATGACCGACGCCTACGAACTGAACCCGGCCGCCTGACACCGGCGTCCACCACTGAGTAAAGGAACCATTGTATGACACGTTGTTTCAGGTCACGGATACTCGCGGTTCTGGCCACCCTGCTTGGACTGGGCGTTTCCGCGCCTGCCGTGGCCCAGAACCTCGCTGTTGCGGGGTCACCGATCGGGACAATTCAGGATCGCAATTACTCGCGGCTGTTCTCGGAGCTTCGGGCCAACGGCATTCACGGCTACTTTCCGACGTTCCAGTATGTCGAGGTCCCGAGCCCAAAATCGCTTGGGTTCGAAAGCGACTTCTCCATGCCTTGCTCGCCGAATGGCAAAGGCTTCGCTGCCCTGCGGGCGACCGGCATGAAGCTCATCATTCCTGGCGAGTTGGTGTATCCGAGCCCGGGACGCATCGGGCGCAATACCCCGGCCAATGATCCGCTGAACCGGATCATCGCCTGCGCGGGCCGCGAAAACATCGCCGCCATTACGAATTACGACGAGGCTGCATTTCACGGCATTCCGCTCAGAGATGTGTCCAAGTTCTATAACCAAGTGAAGGCGATAGACCCCACCCTGCCCGTTCTCATGGTGCACGGCCCGATCATAACCGACAAACGCGAGTTTCGCAGCAACCGCCTGATCAATGACTACCTTGCGAAAGTCCAAGCATATTCCGCCTATTCAGACATCACCGGCTTCGACCTGTACCCAATTCCGGCCTTTCTGTCGAAGATTGCAACCCCCCTGAGTGGCGGTGCCAATGTCGAGGCTGACAGGGTCGTTCAGGAGTACATGAGCTGGATCAATCAGGCAGTGCCTGGCAAAAAGAAGCTGCTGGTGATGCAGGGCTTCGCCTATACCAACCTTTATGAGAAGAAGTTTCGCGAAGACAACTTTCCGAGGGAATTGCTGGATGCAATCAAACCGCCGTCCCGAAATGAGATGACGATGATGATGAATCAGGCGCGCTCTGCGGGGGTGGACCTTGTCATCTGGTGGGGACCCGCAAGCCTGCCAAGCAAGGACTCTGCGCCCTGGCCCTCGATTCTGGAGATGGGTCGCATACACGGTCGGCGGTTCTAGCGCTCTGCGGTTTTCAGCTCCCAAGCGTAGGCGCTTTCGATCATCGCCCTTAGATCATTGTATCCGGGGGTCCAGTCGAGCGTGTGATGAATACGCTCGACATTTGCGACAACCGAGGCCGGGTCCCCTGCCCGCCTCGGCGCATCCCGCACTTCAAAGTCGACACCACTGACGTCCTTGACCATCGCGATAACCTGCCGGACGGTGCTGCCCTGCCCGTAGCCACAGTTCATCGTCGTGTTCTCACCGCCATCACGCAGGTAGGTCAGCAGAAGCGCATGTGCGTCCACCAGATCGGTGACGTGGATGTAATCCCGCACACCCGTCCCATCCACGGTATCGAAGTCGCTTCCGAAGACCGCGACGTGATCCAGTTGTCCAAGCGCCGCCTTGCAGGCCACCTTGATCAGGTGGGTCGCATCCTTGCCGCTATGTCCGGACCGGCCATGAGGATCGGCGCCCGCGACGTTGAAATAGCGGAAAATCCCGTATTTCAGACCCGTGGCATGTGCGACATCCCGCAACATCCACTCGGTCATCAATTTCGACGTACCATAGGGGGACAGTGGAACTTTGGGTGCATCCTCCAGCACCGGCTCGGCGCCGACCGAACCATAAACGGCCGCCGTGGACGAAAAGATGAAATTCTCCAACCCTTCCTGCACGGCCACATCAATCAGGCCGCGCGAGACGGATGTATTGTTGCGATAGTATTTTAGCGGGTCCGCAATCGATTCAGGCACAATGATCGACCCGGCGAAATGAACAACGTCCTTCACCCCGTTTTCGCGGATGCAGGCAATCAGTTTGGAGTGATCTTCAAGCGCGCCTTCGACAAAACCCGCGCGTGGGTCGACAAGCTCACGACGCCCTGTCGACAGGTTGTCATAGACGACCACATCTTCGCCAGCGTCGCAGAAACGCAATACCATATGGCTGCCAATATATCCGGCACCGCCGGTCACCAGAATCGTCATGTCAGTAAGAATTCTTTCCTTGCCTTTACGCAGCGTAACCACGCATCTAGTATCGCGCAAGGCGGTCTGCCGCAGATGAAATTCTGTAAGAATGCCAAATATGTAACCAATGTGAGACACGCTGCTGTGGCTACTGATAATTCCCCGTCCAACACCGAGATGCCGACGCTGCTGAGCGGCACTCATCTGCAAATTCTCTCTGTGCTCTCGACCGAGCTTCGGCGACTCTCCCCAACGCCCGGCGACCGTCTCGCAATCCTCGATGTCGGTTGCGGCGATGGATTGTTGATCGACTACCTTGGCAAGTCGTTGCCCCAGCTGTTCGAGGGCGTGATCTTTGACCTCTATGGATTTGACGTTGGCGATCACGGGGTCCAGCCCGACGGGTATTTTTCCAAAACCCGTGACCATCTGAACAAAGCGTTTCCGGACGTGGACTGGTCCGAGCGCCTCGCGTTGATCTCTGAATACGACCCGTGGCCCTACGAAGACGGTTTTTTCACCGCGACCGTATCGAATCAGGTTCTGGAACATGTTCGCGACCACGATACCTTTTTCGGTGAAACCTCACGTGTCACGGCCAACGAAGGTATCTCTGTCCATGTGTTCCCGTCCAAACACACGCTCCTGGAGCAGCATACGCTCGTGCCTTTCGCACATCGTTTCCGCGACGCGCACAACATGCGTGGTATGATCCGGTGGTGGGCATCGCTGGGACGCGGTCGCTATCCCGGACATAAACGCGAACACCCCTCCGTTACTCCGGAAAGCTACGCGGACCGGCACGCCGACTACCTGATCCGCTACACCAACTTCAAGAAGATGAGCTACTTCCACGAGATCGCCAAAAAGCACCAGTTTCATTCGAGCTTCCGACATACAGGGCTTTATCTGACGGAAAAAATCCGCCGGATACGCGGCAAACCAAGCCGTTACTTTGCCCCCGAGAGGCCAGGTTTTGGTCAACGCTTCATGTCGTGGATCGGACCCTATCTGACCAACGCGACATTGGTCTTGCGCAAGTCCCGCACCTACGACACTCCCCCCCGGTAGCGCTCAGACCTTCAAGAGAGACATCAGATATTTTCCGTAGTCCGACTTGCCATATTGCTTGGCCTGTTCTTCCAGCGCATCGGCACTGATCCAGCCCAGATCGAACGCTATCTCCTCCGGGCAACCTGTCTGCATCCCCTGGCGTGACTGCAGTGTGCGCACGAAATTGGCGGCATCCAACAGACTGCCATGGGTGCCGGTATCGAGCCAGGCATAGCCCCGTCCAATCAGCCGCACGTCCAGACAGTCATCGTCCAGATAAGAGCCAAGCAGCGAGGTGATCTCCAGTTCCCCGCGCTCGGACGGCGTGATGCCACGGGCACGCTCGGATGCGGTTTCATCGAGATAGTAGAGGCCCGTCACCGCATAGTTGGACTCCGGCAGTTTCGGTTTCTCGACGATGGACGTAACCCCGCCGGCATCATCGAAGGCCACCACGCCGTAGCGCTCGGGATCGGTCACGCGATACCCGAACACGGTTCCGCCCTTCCTCGACGGCTGCGCTTGGGCCAGCAAGTCCGTCAGCCCGTGGCCAAAGAAGATGTTGTCCCCAAGGATCATCGCGCTTGGCGCGCCATCCAGAAACGCCTCGGCCAACAAATAGGCCTGCGCAAGCCCATCCGGGCTGGGCTGAATGATGTAGGTCAGTGACAGGCCCCATTGCGACCCGTCGCCCAGCAGCTTCTTGAACTGCGCCTGATCCGCTGGCGTCGTAATCATCGCCACTTCTCGAATGCCCGACAGCATCAGCACACTCAGCGGATAATAGATCATCGGCTTGTCATAGATCGGCATCAGTTGCTTCGAGACAGCCTGCGTCACCGGATAGAGCCGCGTCCCAGACCCACCGGCCAGGATAATGCCTTTGCGCTGTTTCATGTCCCCTAACCCTTTAATTGAGTAATGATTTCCGCCACATGCGCGCGCCAATCGGGGCGCTTGATCCCAAAAGCTGCGTCAATCGCCCCGCAGTCGAGACGCGAATTCAGCGGCCGCCGAGCAGGCGTTGGATAATCGGCCGTGCCAATATCGCTTACGGCCACGTCAAGTTCCGCAGCCTGAAAAATCTCGCGCGCGAAATCGGCCCAGCTTGCGTCCGGCGCGCCAGAGAAATGATACACACCGCCAAGGTGCTCTGCCCTCTGCAATTCTGCGGCAATCTTCAGACAAGCGTCGGCGATGGCACCGGCAGGTGTCGGCCCTCCAATCTGATCTGCAACGACATTGAGATTGCTGCGTTCATTTCCAAGCCGCAGCATCGTCTTCAGGAAATTGGCGCCATGAGCGGAAAAGACCCATGACGTGCGGAGAATGGCGTAGACGCCGCCGACAGAGCGAACCGCGTCCTCCCCGGCCAACTTGCTGGCACCATAGACGCCCAGAGGATCCGTGCCGGCCGTTTCGTCACGAGGCCCCACCCCTGACCCGTCAAAGACATAATCGGTCGATATATGGACAAACGGGATGCCCTGCCCGGCGCAGGCCGCAGCCATGGCCGCCGGAGCATCACCATTCACGACATGCGCCAGCGCCTCCTCGGATTCGGCCCTGTCCACGGCGGTATAGGCCGCGGCGTTGATCACGGCCTGCGGGCGACGATCCAAGATTGCCGCGGCACAGGACGCCGGATCGCCCAGATCAGCCTGATCGCGCCCCAGACAGACGACATCGCCTCCGGAGGCAAGCTCAGTCGCCACCTGTCCGGTCTTTCCAAATACCAGCACCGTCATGCAGATTTCCCAAGGCGTTCGCCCACACCGTCACGATTTTGCAAAGCCCGCCACCAGGCTTCGTTGGCCAGATACCAGTCCACTGTTTCCTCCAAACCTTGCGAAAGCGTTCGCGACGGGGTCCAGCCCAGTTCGTCCCTGATCCGCGAGGCATCAATCGCATAGCGCCGGTCGTGCCCCGGACGGTCCGTCACAAAGGTGATCTGCCCGGCATACGGTTGATCCTTCGGGCGCTTGGCATCCAGTATTCCGCAGATCTGCTTGACGATCTCCAGATTTGTGGCCTCGTTGTTGCCGCCGATATTGTAGGTTCGACCCACCTCCCCTTTTTGCACTGCCAGCAGAAGTGCTTCGGCGTGATCCTCGACAAACAGCCAGTCCCTTACATTCGAGCCATCGCCGTAGATCGGTATGTCCTTGCCGGCGAGCGCGTTGAGAATGACCACAGGGATCAGTTTTTCGGGAAAGTGGAACGGCCCGTAGTTGTTGGAGCAGTTCGTAACCACGACCGGCAGGCCATAGGTTTCGTGCCATGCCCGCACGAGGTGATCAGACGCCGCTTTTGACGCGGAATAGGGACTGTTGGGCTGATAGGGGCTGGTCTCCAGGAACAGGCCGGTTTCGCCCAGGGAGCCAAAGACCTCGTCGGTGGAGATATGGTGGAAGCGCCAGCCGTCCGGTCGCCCGGTGTCATTCCAATACTGCAACGCCGCAGTCAACAGCGTGAAGGTTCCCGATACATTGGTGTCTATGAACGCCTTGGGACCATCTATCGAGCGATCCACATGGCTTTCCGCCGCCAGATGCATCACTGCATCAGGCTGGTGCTGCGCAAAAATCCGGGCCATTTCAGCTACATCACAAATATCGGCCCTCTCGAACACATAGCCCGGCGCCGTGTCGATGGATGCGAGGTTTTCCAGACAGGCAGCGTAGGTCAGCACATCGACATTCACGACCTCATGACCCTGCGCAATGGCCGCCCGAATAACCGCAGAGCCGATGAATCCGGCACCCCCCGTTACAAGTAATTTCATCTCAGCATCCTTCACCGTAGACAAATGACAAACCGGCCGCCGCCAATCCTGGAGCCGCCGCGTCCTTTTGCGACAACTGGGCCTGCTCTTCGTCGACACCCCAGTTCACGCCGATCGCCGGGTCAGCAAAATACACGGACCGGTCACTGTCGGGGGCATAGAAACCCGAGCACTTGTAAAGCACTTCGCAATCGTCGGTCAGCGTCAAAAACCCGTGCAGGAACCCGACAGGCACAAGCAGTTGCCTGCCATTCTCGGCGCTCAACTCGACGGCCACGTGCTGCCCCTCGGTTGGAGAACCTTTGCGGATATCAACGGCGACATCCAGGATACGCCCGCGCGCACAGCGCACCAGCTTCGCCTGAGCGTGCGGAGGCACCTGACAGTGCAACCCTCGCACGGTGCCCTTCTGAGCGGAGAACGAATGATTGTCCTGAACAAACTCAATGTCCAGACCGGCGGCGGCCATCGTGGCTTTGTTCCAGACCTCGCTGAAATATCCCCTGTCGTCGGAAAAGCGACGCGGTGTCAGGGCAACGACTTCCGGAATGTTCGTTTTCTCAAGTTCCAAATTCTTTCCCTGGCAAAATCTTGTCTTCCTGCGCCACCACGTCCGCCTTGCTGGCAATGTCTGACATGCATACAGCACCGCGCAAGGTTTTCCAGCACCTCATGAAAAAAACTGATTGTGCGGCGGTACTTACAACAGCGAAATCGTGTCGGGATTTTTTGATATCCGCGCATCCTCCGCAGCAAGCAGCGAAAGCCCCTCACAGATTACCTGGACCACCAACATTCACTCGAAGGGAGCCCTGTGGGTGTCGGGCAGTATGGAGGCGTCGGTTGAATGTCCGCTCGAAACGGGGGGATCTGAACAATCGTTCGAATTCAATCCGGCCCACACTGGACCCGGATCAATCTGGATGCCGTTTGGCTGTCATTCTCAATCCCCGTCAAGCTCGGATTCAAAGACAAACAAGCCGCTTATTCGGGAGTTTTGGCGACCCCGGCAGGATTCGAACCTGCAACCTGCCCCTTAGGAGGGAACCGTTCATAGCGTTATTCCTTCTTTGATTTCATCTGCCTAGGTGTTTGGGCAGTGTCTGCGCGTACATGTTTTGTACGAAAACGGGCTCTGACATCGGCTTCATCGGTCTCTGCATGGGCATAAATGCGCATGGGCAAATTTGGGTCCGACCAGCGCCCAGCCTTGGCCGCTGTGACCGGATCGACGCCTTGGCGGACCACCAATTCAGTAAAGAAGCCATGTCTGCCTGCGGGGTGCGCTGAGAGATATGGGATTCCTGCGCTCTTGCAGATCGTCTTCCAGCGCGTGTTGTAGCCGGTGGAGCTGCCATAGCCGAATACACGCGGCTTCATGAACTTGCCAGTCTTGCGGTTCTTGGGACGTTTTGGCGGCAATGCCAGCAACTCGTCCATCATCTGTGGCGAGACAGTTATCCAGCTTTCTGGGTGACCCTTCTGCGCCTTCACTCTAACCTTGTTATCCGCGGGTCGCAGATCGTCAGGCTCAATCGAGACAGCCTGATCGATCCGCGCCGCCGTCTCGAACATGAAACGAACCAAAGCGGCGTTGTACGGATCAGCGGCCCAGCAGAAGGCCTCGATCCATTGTCTTTATCCCATTTGGCAGAGACGATCCGGAAAGGTGCAGAGGCTTTGATATCTGAGTATGGGTTTACAGAAAGCAGTGCCAAAAAGATCGCGGAATCAGGAGAGGCCGCTGCGCTCGAAGTAGAAGAGTGCAGAATACCCCCGGAGGCGGCTATACAGCTCAATGTTGGTCGCGACGGAGCCGAGAATTGGAAAAAGCTCGAAAACCTGTCGGCAGGCCAGAAGGCTACTGCCGTTTTGTTGCTCTTGCTTCTTGATGCTGATGCTCCCTTGCTGATCGACCAACCCGAATCGGGCCCGGTATCGCCGCTGCTAAATGGTGTTCTGATTTCCAGGCGTTCATACGTGGCACGCCATTGAGCGTCGTCAACAAACCCGCGTTCGCCGTCACATGGGCAGTGATGGCGATCCCCCCTCTTTGCTGAACGAGTTGGAGCAACTGCTCGCAGGTCTTGTTGGAAATTGGTGAATCCGCTTTTGCATCCCGAATATCACAGGCACCGATTAGCGCATTAACCTCAGATGCCGTCGTTTCTGGCGGAAACAAGCATAGGATATGCACACCTTCAGACGAATTGGCCTCGAAGCCTGGGAAGACAATGATCCCCTCAGTCCTCAGACGGTCCGCAAGAGCTATGGAATGGTCGAAGCGAAAATGGTCAGTGATCGCCACGACTTGAATCCCCCGCTCAACGCATGCAGCAGCCATCGCATCATTGTACTCAGTTTCAGTTTCGAAGCCGCCGTCTTTGGCATGGCGCTGGCCATACTCGAAAGGGTTCACCTGAAACGCGCACCGATAGAACTTACTGCCGTTCGGTTTGCTGAGCGCGGCAACAATTCCCGCAGGAGTTGCGCTGTGGGCTAGCAGGGTTTCCAGATTGGGGTCATAGTGGGTCGGCATTTTAGCACTCCTGCTACATGTCTTTAGGCCTTTGATCTCTTCGCCCGGCGCTTTTTCTTAGTCGTAGCGTCGTCCATCGGTGCCGCTGTTTTTTCGAAGAGTTGGAATAGATGCTCAACGCGCTCGCGCTCGAAACGAAAAACTGATCGGCGATAGGGCCATGGCTCACAACTTATGTGTCTTTCGCAACTGCAGATCGACGATATTCGCGGCTCTTGCTTCGCGAAGACGGGCCGCTACCGCTCTCCTACGATCCGGATCGGACGCAGCGATACCCCAGTCGCGACTTCCCGCAAAACAATCCAATACTCGACCCGAAAAGCCTTCAATCGACCGCGATTTTTGCCCTCCGAAGAACTTGTCATTCATGTCTTCGATTTGCTTTGCTGAAAACACCTTCACTCCGTTCGGCGTATATATCCACACATATGAGCCACGCCTACCCGCAGTTTTTTGCATCTTCGCCACAGCATCGGCTAATTCCGACTGATCAATGTTCCGGTCGTATTTGGCCTGGATAAAGATCCCTTTGTCAAAACCATCCGGACCATCAAGCGAAACTGACAAAAAAATATCAGCTCCAAGTAGCTTCTCCATTGATCTTGGCCCACGATCAGGGACTGATTGGGCAACAACACGAAATGTATACTCCCCCGCTTGCATACCATCGAGTTTGTCCTCGAGGCGTTGACAGAGGCGCGATGAAATTTCGGCCTCCTGTATAGCGCTGACACCATCGACGATGTCGGAATATAAATCTGTCGCAAGTTGATTGACCGCCTCGCCCAATCTTCTTGAAATTTCGCGCCTGCTCTGTCGATCTATCACCTAAGTAACCCCTACCAAGACGCTCTACTGCGCACCCGTATCATACATTGACACACGTATCTTTGCATGATACATACTGCGGATGATCCAAAATACCAAGGGCAAACTCGCTGCCAGTGCCGTTATGGGCAAGTATGGCAAAGGCTTTCCTGGTGACTTGGTGAAGCGCACGCGCGCGATGCTTTCGGCGCTGGATGCTGCGGTTGTTGTCGAGGATTTGCGGTTCCCGCCCGGCAACCACCTGGAAGAACTGAAGGGGGATCGGGCCGGGCAACACTCCGTGCGGATCAACGGGCAATGGCGCATATGCTTTGTCTGGACGCTGAATGGCCCCGCCGATGTCGAGATTGTGGACTACCATTGAGAGGATACGCTGATGAGCTTGCTTGAAGACCCGATGCACCCCGGTGAAGTTCTGAAAGAGCTTTACCTCGATCCCCTAGAGATGGGGGCCATCGCGTTTGCGCGGCGTCTGGGCGTGCCGCGGACGCGGATAGAGCGGTTGATCAAGGGCGCGACCGGGATCACACCTGATACGGCGCTGCGCCTCGCGCGTGTGTTCAACACGACCCCGGCTTATTGGGTGAACTTGCAGACTAATTACGATATGGCGCGGGCGGCCAAGGAGATTGACGTGTCTTATATTGAACCGTTGGTTGCTGCCTAGACACAGAAACGATGAAGACTATTGTTTGAACCTGGCAAATAGGCTTTCGTCGACTACTCTTGCCGCACTTTTTTGTTCCCTTGCTTCCGGCGCTTTTCCAGCCTTTTTGCCAGACCATTAGACTTATTCTTGGCCTTGGGCAGCGGCCTCACGGGTTGGGTACTGGTTAGTTTCCACGCGCGTGAGTTGTCACTCACTCTTCCATCTATGGTCTGTTGACCCGTTTCGAGCATAGATGTCAGCGTAATCAAAACACCCCTAGCACCGTCTTTGTACGGAAGATAAATTGGAGTCTGACCAAAGGGGCTTGAGAAGTATGCTACCGCTTCTTGCCTATCAAACATTTGCGTTTGGTTCGATCTTTCGACGAGCCCAAAGCATGTTAGCGTAAGCACGGAGCTTCCTGGATCATCGCTCAGTGTCGATGCGTATCGGGCAGACCAGCGATTTGCGATTTGCGGTCCATCCATCAAAAGAACAAAAACCAGATTTGGCGCAACGCTTCGGAGAACTTCATGGCAAGGCTCGCTTCTAGCCAAATCCTCGCAAATCATGGTAGAAAACAAAGAGTTTTTGCGGAATGGGTGGAAGTGCAATTCGCGTTGCCCGATATTGTGCGTTTCCCACCAGTTGGCTCTTGGATCGAGGGTTGATGTCAGTGCGTAGGACTCGAGTTGGTTCGCAGACAGCATCCATCTGTGGTGTTTCTTGCGGCTACTGATGACTGCGCGAGGGCCCTGACCGAAGTCATGCCAAACAGCTGTCATTGCATAGTTCCCGGGGCCATCCGTCTCGGGGTCACAATTGTCGCTAGAACCGGCGATAACTATTTCCAGCGCTGGCTCGATTTTCTTGAGCTCGGAGCAAACTCGACCAAATGTTTCAAAATTCAGAGAGCATTCGGGGAACATCACAACATTGACAGTCTCGACGTCTTGCTTCGCCGCTTTCATAAGCTGAACCGAGAGGTCAACAATGTCAGTCTCATACAACCAGTCTTGCTTAAGTTCGAAGTTGCCCCAAAGTGGTCTTACCTTGGACTTGTTGCCTCCGGGTAGGCTCTCTTTTGCTTCGTGAGTTGGTTTGAACGACTTGGCCTTCAACTCAAATGGAAACGGGATCACCAAGATGTCGACAGGCATGTCGTCATCCTCAAGCAGTTCCTTAGGTGGCATATGCCAATGACACCGTGAAGCTCCCACTTTTGGAAGGATGGTGCCGGTCGTCAACTCCAGGCGCGGCGTGCAGAAGTGAAGCTCTACCCGGCCTTCGTGGCGATGGCGGACCCAGAGCACCTCATATTGCTCAGGGTCCAGCCCCGCGAAGGCCAGCCGCTCGAACTGGTCCATGACCTCGGCCTGCTGGTCCTCGGTTGGGTCGTCACTGTCCGCAAAGCTGATGACGCCCGCGCGGTAGGTCCACTGGTGGCGGCTGGCGTCGATCAGGACCGCGGTGCGCTCGGGGTTGCCGCGCAAAACCTCGGGCAGCGGGTCCCGAGTGACGGACTTGGGCTGGCCGTCGGCATCGCGGATCAGGTCGCGGTTGGCGTCATAGGCCAACACCTGTTCCGCCACGAGATAGCCGACCGGCCCCGCGCCCACACCTTTGCCATTGGGGAGGAACTTGATCAGCACTGCCGCGCCTCATCGAGGAGGGCGGCAAGCTGGCGTTCGATCACCACAAGGCGGCGGGCGACGGTCAGCGTGTCGAGGTCGGTGCGCCCGACCTTCATGGTGTGGTTGAGCCAGCGGGCGATCTGGTTGAGGTTGCCGCCGATGCGCCCGACCGCCATCACCAGCGCGGGGTCGACGCGCGGCACGGGCTTTCGACGGCGCGCCTCGGTGAGGCCAAGCGCCTCGCGCAGCAGGGTCGCGGCGGGCAGGCCCGCAGCCTCGGCCTTGGCGCGCAACTGGGCCTTCTCGGACGCGGTGCAGCGGAAGACGAAGGTCTCGCTCAGCGGCTCTTTGGCGGGGGCTTTGCCCGCGCCGGTGGGGTTCGAAGGGGAGGCGTGCCGCCCCTCGCAAGGTCCCGTGTCAGCAGCGCAGCCGTATGACATGGGTCGCCTTGCTGTTTGTGCTTCGGTGGGATCGGTTGCGGTCATGATCTGAGGCCCGCCGCCTGAATTTGCGCCAGTGTCACCAGTTCAGCGGCCAAGAGCGCATCGATCTGGCCGGGAGTGATGTGGCGGCAAAGGGGATGTTTGTCCGTGATCCAATTGGCCAAGCCAGCTAGCATCTCGGCTTCCGTCGCCTTCATTTCTTCTCGGCACTTGGCGACGTCCTCGACATAGCCGCGCCAGCGTCCCGACTTGAACCAGTTGTCAGAGAAACAGACCTTCGACCGAGTGAAGCCTGCGCTCTCGGTTGCGTAGGCCTTTACGGCCTGCAACAGGTTCCCGACCTCTGTCCCGGCATCCACGGCTTCCCTTATCCGCCCGAGACACTCAGCCTTCCCGCGCAGACGGTCGGACGGATAGGCGGCCAAAATCTTCTCAGCTTCTTCATCCGCCGCCACGCGCTCGCGCGAAGGAGGTTTATGGATGGTTTTAGGATGGTTTGGGGGCCGTGGTGGCCCCGGTACCCCGGCCACTGTGGCCCCCGTTCCGGGTCCAGTCTGGACGGGGGCCACTGTGGACCCCGTCTCAATCTCGGGCTCAAGCGTAGGTTCCAGCGCTTCGACCTTGGCAAGATCAATCCGGTAGACGACCGTGAAACCGTTCTTGCAGGTGCGTGCGCCGGTCTCGACAAGGATGCCCTCTTTCAGGAACTCGCGTACGGTTCGCTTGACCGTGGTCTCTCCAAGCTCGGTGTGCCGCTGAATTGTGCCCTTAGAACACCAGATGCCTGAGCCGTCATCGCTCGCCTTGTCAGCCATGAACATGATGATCTGCTTACGCGTTGCGCTGCCGAACTTCCGCTCGGCACACGCATTCGCCACACGCCAGCTCATCGGATGGCCTCAAATGCCGCACGGACGTGCGAATTTTGTACAGGTTTTGTACGAGATTTCGGTCGTTTTCGGAGAATTCGGCGGAAAACGAAACGGGCGTTTCTGCCCGCTTCTGCACAACGCCTTGCAATTAAGCCATATTTTTCAGGCAGTTTTGGCGACCCCGGCAGGATTCGAACCTGCAACCTGCCCCTTAGGAGGGGGCTGCTCTATCCAGTTGAGCCACGGGGTCACTGAGGCCATGCTTAGCGCGAGGTGCGGGCGTTGTCATGGGGCGAAATGCGTGGGGCGGTTGGATCCGGCCCATGTGCGAGGGCGCTTGATCCCGATGCGGTGTTCGCGGTAACATTTTTCGGTGCGCAACCCTGCGCTCCACAAGGATACCTCCACACCGTGACCAATGCCGACAATCGCCCGCTGACGCTGAGAGATGTCTCCGAAGCCTCCGGGGTCTCGGAGATGACCGTGAGCCGCGTGTTGCGCAACCGGGGCGACGTGAGCGATGCCACGCGCAAGCGGGTGCTGGCGACCGCCAAGGAGCTGGGCTATGTGCCCAACAAGATCGCCGGCGCGCTGGCCAGCCAGCGGGTGAACCTGGTCGCGGTCATCATCCCGTCCATATCCAACATGGTCTTTCCCGAGGTCATGACGGGGATTTCCAACACGCTGGATGCCACCGGGCTGCAACCGGTCGTGGGACTGACCGACTACAGCCGCGAGAAAGAGGAGAAGGTCCTCTACGAGATGCTCTCGTGGCGGCCTTCGGGGGTGATCATCGCAGGGCTCGAGCATTCCGAAGCCGCCCAGGCGATGCTCAAGGCATCGGGCATTCCGGTTGTCGAGATCATGGACACTGACGGCACACCGCTGGACAGCGTGGTGGGCATCTCGCATCGTCGCGCGGGCGCGCGTATGGCCGAGGCCATCCTCAAGGCGGGCTACAGCCGCATCGGATTCATGGGCACCAAGATGCCGCGCGACCACCGGGCCCGCAAACGGTTCGAGGGCTTTACCGAGGCGCTGGCGCGGGCCGGGGTCGAGATCGCCGAGAAGGAATTCTATTCCGGCGGTTCGGCCTTTGCCAAGGGGCGCGAGATGACTCAGGCCATCCTGGAGCGCGATCCCGAGCTGGATTTTCTCTACTACTCGAACGACCTGATCGGCGCGGGCGGCCTTTTGTGGCTGATCGAGCAGGGCGTGGACATTCCCGGGCAGATGGGCCTTGCGGGTTTCAACGGGGTGAACCTGCTGAAGGGACTTCCCAAGGAGCTGGCCACGATGGATGCCCGCCGCTACGAGATCGGGCAGAAGGCGGCCGAAATCATCGCGAACCGGGTGGAGAACCCGGACGACGACGCCTCCGTGCGCCTGGTGCTGGATCCGACGATCAGCTACGGCGACACGTTGCGCCGACCCTGAGTGATCGATCACGTCAACATCCCGGTGCGCGACCTGGCGCGGGCGCGGGTTTTCTACGAACGCGCGCTCGCCCCGCTGGGCCTGCATGTCCTGGCCGAGGACGGGCCCCTGGTGGGATTTGGCCGTGACAGCTGGGATTTCGGGATCGAGGACGCGGGAGAGGCGTTTGTCCCGCTGCACCTGGCCTTTGCGGCCCGGTCACGGGCCGAAGTCGAAGGCTTCCATGCCGCCGCCCTGGCCGCAGGGGGCCGCTGCAATGGCGCACCGGGGCTGCGCGACGCCTATGGGCAGGGATATTTCGCGGGGTATGTGATCGACCCGGAGGGGCATAGGCTCGAGGCGGTGCATCGCGGCTGAAACCCCGAGGCCGGGGGGCCTCAGAGATCGGGGCTCCAGCCAAGCCGGATGGACATGTCACGGGCCGCCGCCATGACCCGGCCAGAAAGCGCGATGACATCCTCGGGCGGGGCCTCGCTGTCCTGATTCCACAGCGACAGGCAGGCGGCGACCTCGGCCTGGGCATCGCGCACCGGGGCGGCCACGCCGGTCACGGGCAGGGTCTCTTCACGCCGTGCGATGGCAAAGCCTTGCCTGCGAATGGCCGGAAACTGTTCGGCCAATGTGTCGAAATCCGTAATCGTGTGTTCGGTGAACCGTTCGAAGCGCATGAGCGCACGCGTGTCCTCGAGCAGCCTGTCACGCATATGCGCAAGGAACACCTTGCCCGCGGCGGTGCAGTGCAGCGGTGCGTGATCGCCGGTATGGGCCGAATAGCGCACCGGGATGATGTTCTGGGTGCGCACGTAGAGCACCGAGTCGCGGTCGAAGGTGGACAGCGCCGTGTTCATCGAGGTGGTTTCCGACAACTCGGCCATGATCTCGGTCGACACGTGATGCAGGTCCTTGCGCCGCCAGGCGGCCCGCGACCAGTCGCGCAGCCGGGGTCCGGTGCGATAGGTCCGGGCGGTCCTGTTGTATTCGACCAGCCCTTCGGCCAGCAGAACGGCAAGGATGCGGTGGCAGGAGCTTTTGACAAACCCCGTCTCTTCGAGGATGCGCGAGAAGCTGACAGGCTCGCGCGCCCTGGACAGCACATCCATCACGCGCGCGCATTTGCTCACGATCGAGCTTTCGCCTGCCTTGGCCATTCGCGCAGCCCCCTTGTCTCACAATGCAGAACTAATCCGATTTGCCCGGAACATGAAACACTTATTTGACGCGGATGGCATTTCAACAGGGGCTGTCACACGGTGTTTGTGGAAAGCAGTGTTCAGGTTTTCGCAAAAGGCCGGAGCCTTGGGGCTTTGTATTTGCAAGGAGGGGTCCGGGCTTTCATGCTGCAATGGAGAAAACCGTTGACGCGCGCACGATTCGGTCACTAGTCTTATTTCGCAGTATGATAGTTCCGTATTGTGAGACTTGCTGCCGGGGCGCCATGTCCGGAGCCGCGGTTCACGACGGGCTTTCTTACAAAAAGATGATCAACAGGGAGAGAATGATGATCAAGAAAACAACGACTGCCATGGTGGCCGGTGCCGTGTTCGCACTGTCCGGTGCCGCGGCGATGGCCGATAATCACGCGATCACCGTGGGTTATTTCCTCGAATGGCCGATGCCGTTCCAGTACGCCAAGGAAAAGGGCATGTATGACGAAGCCCTCGGCAAAGAGGTGAACTGGGTCAGCTTCGACACCGGCACGGCGATGAGCGCCGCGATGGCGTCGGGCGACGTTCAGCTTTCGGTCAGCCAGGGTGTGCCGCCCTTCGTGGTCGCCACGAGCGCGGGTCAGGATCTGCAGATCCTCGACGTGGCCGTATCCTATGCCGACAACGACAACTGTGTCGTCGCCGAGGCGCTGGAAATCGACAAGTCCAACGCCGGCGAGCTGTCCGGCAAGAAGGTGGCCGTGCCCCTTGGCACCGCTGCGCATTACGGCTTTCTCAAGCAGATGGGCCATTTCGGCGTTGATCCCGCGAGCATGAACATCGTGGACATGGCCCCGGCCGAAGGTGCAGTGGCACTGGAACAGGGCGACGTGGACATGTTCTGCGGCTGGGGTGGTGCACTGCGCCGCGCCAACGAGTTCGGCAACAACCTGCTGACCGGTGCCGAGAAGACCGAGCTGGGTATCCTGGTGTTCGACGTGACCTCGGGTCCCGCAGCCTGGGTCGCCGAGAACGGGGACACGGTCACCAAGTTCCTCGCCGTGACGGCCAAGGCCAACGCGATGTGGGCGGATGATGCGAACCAGGCCGAGATGCTTCCCGTCATCGCCAAGGACGCGGGCATGGACGAAGAGGCGACGATGGCCACCATCTCGACCTTCGCCTTCCCGACCGTCGAAGACCAGCTGAGCGCAGCCTGGCTGGGCGGCAACGCGCAGACGTTCATGAAAGGTGTTGCGGATGTCTTTGTCGAAGCCGGCTCGATCGAGGGCGCGCTCGACACCTACGACAACGCGGTGAACACCGGTCCGCTGAGCGCCGCGGGCGGCATGTAACCCACATCAGCTACCAGACCGGGCGGACAAACAAGGGTCCGCCCGGTTCATTTTCAAGGGACAAGACGTTGGGGGAGGACAGATGAGCGGACTGGGAATTGAGAAAATCTCGATGCGATTCGATCTGCCGAATGGCGGGTCGGTTCAGGCGTTGAAGGACGTCTCGCTGCATCTGGAGCCGGGGCAATTGATGAGTGTGCTGGGCCCGTCGGGCTGCGGCAAGACCACATTGCTGAACATCCTGGCGGGGTTTCTGGCACCGACGGAGGGACAGGTAACGCTGAACGGTCACCGGGTCGAGGGGCCGGATGCGGAACGCGGCATGGTGTTCCAGCAGGGTGCGCTGTTCGAATGGATGAGCGTGCGCGACAACGTGAGCTTCGGCCCGCGCATGAAGGGGCAACGCCCGGCCGAGTACCGCGAGAATGTCGATTACCTCCTGGACATCGTCGGTCTGGGCGAATTCAAGGAAAAGGCGATCTACGAGCTGTCGGGCGGTATGCAGCAACGCGTGGCGCTGGCGCGGTGCCTGGCCAATGACCCGGACGTGATCCTGATGGACGAGCCTCTGGGCGCGCTCGACGCGTTGACGCGCGAAAAGATGCAGAGCCTCGTGCTCAAGCTCTGGAAAGAGACCGGCAAGACGATCGTCCTGATCACCCACTCGGTTGAAGAGGCGTTGCTGCTGGGCGAGCGGCTGCTCGTCATGGCCCCGCGTCCGGGGCGCATTCACAAGGAATACACGCTGCCCTTTGCCGATCTCGGTGTCGATGCGGACCTGCGCGAGATCAAGAAGCACCCGGACTATGCCGCCACCCGCGAGGAAATCCTCGCGATGATCTGGGACATGGAAGAGGAAATCATGGGCCGCACGGAGGCTGCACAATGACCGGTTTGCTGATCCTTCTCGTATACATCGCGATCTTTGCCGGATCGTTCTTTGTCATCAAGACGCTGGTGCACAAGACCCGGCGCGATTTCTCGTCGCTCAAGACGGTGACCTTCGGCGACGAAAGCGCCGTGGTGTCGAACCGCTGGGCCAGTTTCATCTCGATCGTAACGATCTTCCTGATCTGGGGATCGTTCACCGGCTCGAACTGGGTGCCGGGGTTCCTTCAGGCCCCCGGGCCGTTTGTGGGCGAGACCGAATTCACCTACACGCTGGACGATGGCAGCGGCAACACCGACGATGCCACGGTCTTTGTCCGGGTGGTCGATTTCGGCGTGGATGCCGCGAATTTCGAGGTCGAGCCGGGCGACGGCATGGCCAGGAACGACGCGCTGTCGATGAACGCCTCGCGCTCGAAGACGCTGATCTTCGACAAGAACGATGAGGCCAAGCGCAAGGATGGTGCCAGCGTCGTGGCCATCGACGGCCAGCCCATCGCCATCGGCGCGCCGGTGGTCACGGACAAGGGCCGGTTCGCGCTGACCGACAAGGGCGCGATCAGCTATTCGCCGCCGGGCGGGCTTCAGATGGACCCGATTTACCTGCCCCCGCCCGAGGCCGTGGCCAAGCGCCTCGTGGAGATCGGCTCCGAGGGGTACCGTGGCTTCACGCTGTTTGAACATCTCGGCTACTCCCTGTTTCGTGTGATCAGCGGTTTCCTCCTCGGGGCGCTGGTGGGCATTCCGCTGGGTTACGCGATGGGCCTGAATGGCTGGTTCCGAGGCTGGTTCGATCCGATCGTGGAATTCATGCGGCCGGTGCCGCCGCTGGCGCTGATCCCGCTGGTGATCATCTGGTTCGGTATCGGCGAGACGGGCAAGATCATCCTGCTGTTCCTCGCCGCCTTGTGGATCATGGCCATCGCGGCGCGCTCGGGCGTGTCGGGGGTGCGCATCACCAAGGTCCATGCGGCCTACTCTCTGGGGGCCAGCAAGTGGCAGATCATGCGTCACGTGATCATCCCCAACAGCCTGCCGGACATTTTCACCGGCGCGCGGGTCGCCATGGGCGTCTGCTGGGGCACGGTGGTGGCCGCCGAACTGGTCGCGGCCTCGCAGGGCGCGGGCATGATGATCATGGTGGCGTCGAAGTTCACGCTGACTGACATCGTTCTCATGGGCATCATCCTGATCGGCGTGATCGGGTTCGGCATCGACATGCTGATGCGCTGGGCCGAGCGCGTGCTGGTGCCGTGGAAGGGCAAGGGCTGACGCCCGACCGCGCGACAAGACAACACCCGCCCCGGACCTGATCCGGGGCGGGCCATCCCGATTGCCGAACATGTGCGCCACGGTTTGCCGGGCCACCCGCGTTCCGCGTCAGGCCCGGTTCTGCTGCGTCTCATCCTTTGCAATCCGATGCGGGGCGAGGCGGTCGCGGAGCAGGGCCTGAAACCTTTCTGCGGCCAGCCCGAGCGGCCGGTCGCGCGCGGTGATCATCGCCAGTTCATGCACCACCTGCGGCCTGAACGGCCGCCAGACCACCCCGTCGTCCAGATCCGCCTTGCCATTCACCGGATCAATCACCGACACGAAGCGCCCCGCCGCCACCATGTTGCGCGCAATCGCGTAGAAATAGGCCGAGGTGGCATAGTCGAGCCGGCTGTCGGACTGGGCCATCAGGGCCTCCATCTGCCGGTCCACCGCGTGATCCCCGGTGATCGCCACCATCTGCCGCCCGTCGAGATCACCCGGAGTAATCACCTTGCGCGCCACAAGCGGGTCGTCCCTGTGCAGGATGCAGACGCATTCCATACGGATCATCCGGGTCGTGAGACCGGCCACAGGCACCGGCGCGTCAATGAGGCCGATGTCGATCTGGCGGCTGCTGACCCAGGAGGCGATGCGGCGCGAGGAATGGACCCGCAATTCGATGAACGTGCCGGGATGGGCGGACTGGAAATCGGCAATCGCGCGGGGCAGGAAATTGATCGACATGGCTCCGTTGGTGGCCACGCTGATCCCGCCCGCGGTGCCCGAGCGTATCTCGAGCGCGCGCTGTTCGATCCGCGCCACCGAGGCCAGCCCCTGCTGCACTTCCTCGTGAAGCAGTGTGGCTTCGTTCGTGGGCGCGAAAAAGCCCCGGTCACGATGAAAGAGGCGAAAGCCCACCTCTTCCTCCAGATTGCTGAGGGCGATGCTGACCGCCGGCTGGCTGAGGTTCAGCCGCACCGCAGCACGACTGACCGAACCGGCCTCCATCAGCGCGCCCAGCACTTCCATATGGCGCAGTTTGATGCGCATGGGCAGGTCTCCCGCTTGTATAAACAAATCGAATACACTCATATAGCATATAAAATTGATTTATTTTCCAGCCTTTTCTACGCTTTCAACTCCGGGCCTTGCCCGGACGGGACGACAATCGCCTGGGGGCGCGCCTTGTGAAAAATGATCTTGGACATGCGCCCGGGGATGGCCTCTGGTGCCCGGGCTGGAAGGACAGTTCCTATTGGCTTGAAGGTCTTCCCGAAGACACCCATCCGTCTGCGCAACCCCCGGCGCGGGCGGATGTGGTGATCGTGGGGTCGGGTTATACCGGCCTGAATGCCGCTGTCGAATGCGCACGCGGCGGTCGCGAGACTGTGGTTCTGGACGCAGGCGCGCCGGGGCATGGATGCAGCTCCCGCAATGGCGGGCAGATCAGCACCTCGATCAAGCCCTCGCAAGAGGCGCTGGCCGCCAAGTTCGGCACCGAGCGCGCCCGCGCCCTGCGCGAGGTCGGCGAAACGGCGCTCGAATGGATCGAGGAGCGAATCGAAACCGAAAAGATCGACTGTCATTTCCGGCGCAAGGGCCGGTTTCACGCCGCCCACACACCCGCCGCCTATGAAGAGCTTTGCCGGGATGCCGCCAGGCTGGCCGGGACCGAGGGGATCGAGGCGCATCCCGTGCCACGTGCCGAGCAGCGCGGCGAGATGGGCACCGACAGTTACTATGGCGGCATTGTCTTTCCGCGCCATGCCGCCGTGGACCCGGCGCGCTATCACCGGGGCCTGCTGAAGGCCGCCCGCGCAGCCGGGGCGCAGGTCGAGGGCCTCGCCGCCGTCACGGCCATCGACCGCGACGGCGGCGAGTTTGTCGTGACCAGCGAAAAGGGCAAAGTGCGCGCGCGCGACGTGATCGTGGCCACCAACGGATATACCACAGCCGCCACGCCCTGGCTGCGGCGGCGGGTGATTCCCATCGGGTCCTACATCATCGCGACCGAAGAACTGCCCGAAACCCTCGTTGACGAGCTTTTCCCCACCGACCGCATCGCGTCGGACAGCTGCAAGGTGGTCTACTACTACCGCGCCAGCCCCGACCGGCGGCGCATCCTGTTCGGGGGCCGGGTCTCGGCCAGCGAGACCGACACGCGCATCAGCGGCCCGCGCCTGCATCACGACATGTGCCGGATTTTCCCGCAGCTTACGCAGGCCCGCATCTCCCATAGCTGGATGGGCACCGTGGCCTATACATTCGACGAATTGGCCCATTGCGGTACGCATGACGGCATCCACTATGCTATGGGGTATTGTGGCTCGGGCGTGTCCATGGCCTCGTATCTGGGGATGCGAATGGGACAGAAGGTGCTGGGCCTGGCCGAAGGGCGCACGGCGTTCGACGATCTGCCGTTTCCGACGCGCCCGCTCTACACCGGCACACCCTGGTTCCTGCCGCCGATGGTGGCCTGGTACCGCTGGCGTGACCGGCTGCAACACCGAAGGGCCGGCACCACGGCCTGAGACATGCAAACATCCGAACGGGCCTTCGCCACCCGTCCGGGGACAAAATCCGGCGACGACCCGGGACCACCCCGGGCAGAGAACAACAGAGGAGAAAACAACAATGAAACGCATTATTTCGCTGACACTCACTGCGGGGCTGATGGCCAGCACGGCGCTGGCTGGGGAAAATTCCGTGACCATCGCCAGCTGGGGCGGCTCGTATCAGGAGGCGCAATCGAAGGCGCTGTTCGAACCTGCCGCCGCAGCCACAGGTATCGAGGTCAAGCAGGAGACCTATGGCGGCATGTCCGACGTGCGCCTTCAGGTCAGCTCGGGCCAGGTGACGCTGGACATCGTGGCCAGCGGGTCGGGGTCGGCCGCGCGGGCCGCCGCCGAGGGCCTGCTGGAACCGCTGGACTATGATGTGATCGACGTCTCGACCTTCTATGACGGGCTGTACACCGACTATTGCGTGGGCGGCGACGTGTTCTCGACGGTCTTTGCCTGGAACACCGACACTTACGGGATGGACGGGCCGCAAAGCTGGGCCGACTTCTTTGATGTCGAGAAATTCCCCGGCTCTCGCGCCTATCGCGGCAAGGTGGCTGGTGCGCTTGAAGGCGCTCTGATGGCAGATGGCGTGGCCCCCGAGGATGTCTACAGCGTGCTCGACAGCGAAGAAGGCATCGAGCGGGCCATCGACAAGATCCGCGAGCTCAAGCCCAGTATCAGCGTTTTCTGGACCTCCGGTGCGCAGCACGCACAGCTGATGAAGGACGGCGAGGTGGACATGACCACCGGCTGGAACGGACGGTTCGACAACGCCAAGAAGGACGGCGCCAAGGTGGCCTATACGTTCAATCAGGCGCTTCTGGACTACGATTGTTTCGCCGTGCCGAAGGGCGCGCCGAACCGAGACACGGCCATGATGTTCCTCAACGAAATCTCGAAGGCCGAGTACCAGGACGATCTGCCGAAATGGATCACCTATGGCCCGACCAACCGCGCCGCCTATGAGACCGGCGTGATCGACGATGCCACCGCCAACGCCCTGCCTTCGTCGCCTCAAAACGCGGCGATGCAGGTGCCCGTGTCGCTGGACTGGTATGCCAAGTGGGAAACCATCGCTGCGGAAATGTACGAAGAGATGCTGACGGAATAACCGTCACATGAAGGATCGTCGCGGGCGAAAGATCGCCCGCGACCCATTGGGGACGAGGAGCAAAGAGACGTGACCAATCAGGATGCATTGCCCATCACCGTGCGCGGCGTGACCAAGACCTACGGGGATGTCTTTGCGCTGGACGATGTCTCGCTTGACGTGAAGAGCGGCGAGTTCCTGACACTGCTGGGCCCGAGCGGTTCGGGCAAGACGACGTTGCTGATGGTTCTGGCGGGCTTCACCCGGCCGGACCGGGGCAGCCTGAAATTCGGGACCGACGAGGTGATCCGCAAACCGCCGCATCTGCGCGATGTGGGCATGGTGTTCCAGAACTACGCGCTGTTTCCGCACATGACGGTGGCCGGGAACGTGGGCTACCCGCTGCGCCTGCGCAAGGTGGCCAAGGCCGAGATCGCGGAGCGGGTCGAACGGGCGCTGGAGACCGTGCAGCTTGGCGGTTATGGCGACCGGCGCATCGATCAGCTGTCGGGCGGGCAGAAACAGCGCGTGGCGCTGGCGCGGTCCATCGTGTTCGAGCCGCGCATCCTGCTGATGGACGAGCCGCTGTCGGCGCTCGACAAGAAACTGCGCGACCGGATGCAGATCGAGCTGCGCCACCTGCACGAGAAGCTGGGCATGACCACCGTCTACGTCACCCACGACCAGCGCGAGGCGCTGACCATGTCGGACCGGATCGCGGTGGTGAATTTCGGCCGGATCATGCAGCTGGCCACGCCGCAGGAACTCTATGAGCAACCCGAGAACAAGTTCGTGGCCGATTTCATCGGTGACAGCGCGTTCCTTGACGTGACCCGCTCGGGCGACACGCTCACCGCCGCGGGCACCGCGCTGCGGACCTCGCGCGCCATCCCCGATGCGCCGGACCTCGCGCTGATGATGCGGCCCGAGCGGCTGCACCTGGTGAGCGACAAACCGGGCAAGGACAAGAACGTCTTTGACGCCACGGTCACCGAACTGGTCTATCAGGGCGAAAGCTATCTGCTTTATGCGCAGCTGGGCGACGGGACCGAGGTCGCGGTGCGCGGGGCCATGCGCGCGGGCACCTATACCGGCCTGCCGCAGCCGGGCGGCACGGTGAAGCTGGGGCTTGATGCCGCTGACACCGTTCTCATTGCGCATGAGGGCTGAGCCATGACCGCAACGGATATGAACGCCGAGGGGCTGCGCCGCGACGAACAGCTCGAACGGCTCAGGCTTTTCGGTCTTGCCTCACCCGCGCTTCTGCTGGTTCTGGTGATCCTGGTGATCCCGGTGGGCTGGCTGTTCTATGTCTCGTTCATCGGCGCGGACGGCACGTTTTCGATGGAAAATTACGAGCGGATGCTGAAACGCAAATCCTATGCGCGCATCTTTCGCACCACGTTCGAGGTCAGCCTGCTGACGACAGGCCTGTGTATCCTGATCGGCTATCCGCTGGCCTATTTCATGTCACAGCTGCCGACCCGCTGGGCCAACCTGTGCCTGATCACGGTGCTGCTGCCGTTCTGGACCTCGCTGCTGGTGCGCACCTATGCCTGGCTGGTGCTGCTGCAAAAGCGGGGGCTGGTGAATGACTGGGCAATCTCGCTGGGACTGTGGGACGAACCGCTCAAACTGGTGCACAACCTCAATGGCACGCTGATTGGCATGGTGCATATCATGCTGCCGTTTCTCATATTGCCCGTCTACGGCGCGATGCGCGCCATCGACCGCGACTATCTCAAGGCGGCCGCGAACCTGGGCGCCAGCCCGCGCCGCGCGTTCTGGACGGTGTTCTTTCCGCTCTCGACTCCGGGCCTCTTTGCAGGGGCGCTGATGGTCTTCGTTCTCAGCCTCGGCTTCTTTGTCACGCCCGCCGTGCTGGGCGGGGGCAAGGTGATCATGGTGTCGATGAAGATCGTGTCGAACATCGAGCTGTTCGTGAACTGGGGCGCGGCGAGCGCGTTGGGTGTGGTGCTGCTGGTGCTCACCATCGGCGTGCTGTGGATCGCGTCGCGGTTCCTGAACTTCGAACAGATGACCGGGGGAGGCCACGGATGATCGGCTGGTTCAAATCCCCCGCTTCGGAAACCCAGGTCACGCATGGCCAGCGGCTCTGGCTTTATGTCTTTGCCGTCATCACCATGGTCCTGCTGGTCACGCCCACGCTGATCGTGATCCCGATGAGCTTCTCCGACAGCCAGTATCTGGAGTTTCCGCCCGACAAGTGGTCGACCCGCTGGTACCAGCACTATTTCGGCTCTGACGAGTGGATGCGCGCCACCCGCACCTCGTTCAAGGCGGCGATCCTCACCATGCTTGCGGCGACCCCCATCGGGGTGCTGGCGGCCTACGGGCTTCATGCGTCCAGGGTGCCGTTCATCCGGCCGGCATTTATCCTGCTGATCACGCCGATGATGGTGCCCGTGGTGCTGGTCGCGATCGGGGCCTTTTATGCCTATGTGAAGCTGCAGATCCTCTACACGATGACCGGGCTGGTGATGGCGCATTCGCTGCTGGCCATTCCGCTTGTGGTGATCGTGACCGGCTCGGCCTTGAAGAGCTATGACATGAACCAGGAGAATGCCGCCCGCTCGCTGGGTGCGCCGCGATGGAAGGCGTTTGTGAGCATCACCCTGCCGCAGATCCGCTTCGCGGTCGTGACCAGCGCGCTGTTGGCCTTTCTGACCAGCTTCGACGAGGTGGTGATCGCCATGTTCATCTCGGGCGGCGACAACCCGACGCTGACGCGCAACATGTTCAACGCGCTCAGGGATCAGATCGACCCGACCATCGCGTCCATTTCCACCATCATGATCGTGGTCACGACGGTGATGATGGCGCTGGCGCAGATATTCGGCACTCAGAGGAAAAAGTGATGCGGCTGCTGGTCGTGACCCATCACGCCGGGGATCATCTGGGCCGTCTTGCGCCTTGCGCCGGGGCGGCGGGGGCGCGGGTCACGGAGTGTTTCGCGCCTGCGGGAAACTGGCCCGCAATGGATGCGTTCGACGCCCTGGTGGTGATGGGCGGCGCGATGCAGGTCTGGGAAAACGGCGCGCATCCGTGGCTGAAGGGCGAGCGTGGCTTCATCCGCGCCGCCCTGCGCGACCATGCCAAGCCTTACCTCGGCATCTGCTTCGGGCATCAGCTTCTGGCTCATGCGCTGGGCGGTGGGGTTGGCCCGGCGCGTCACCCCGAGATCGGGGTGTTCGGGGTGGCGGGCGGGCCGCTCCTGCCGAAGGCAACGATGGCGGCGCAGTGGCACAGCGCCGAAGTGCTGCGCCCGCCCGACGGGTTCGAGGTCGGCGCCTCCAGCCCCGCCTGCGCGATCCAGAGCCTGCACGGCCCGCGCGCGGTGCATTCGGTGCAGTTCCATCCCGAAGTCACCCGCGACACGGTGCTGGGCTGGGTCGACTGGCCGGAGACCTTGCCGGAGATGCCCGAGGCCGAGAAGGCCGATCTGCGCGCGCGGTTTGGCGATGAGATGACGCGCCACGACGCAGCGCTGGAGGGTCTGGCGAAACAGGTGTTCACGCAGTGGTGGAACGACGCGAAACCCGAAATCTAGCGCAACGAACCAAATGACAGAGGCGATATTTGCGCTCGCGCGGTTCCGTCCAATGATCCACGATGTTTCACGTCATAGCACCTAACGTGCTTCCCATTAGTGTCCTCGAGATTCGGTAAACCTGTGTTGCAACAGAAGCTTCTAGGGAAGAGCACATACAACCAAGTGCCAAACCAAACTGGCCTAAACCTAATCGCGTATCGAAGCAATCTCGCTGCCCGAGATCATTGAACCGCAAGCGTCCATCACGATTTCGCTCGCTCCACCTAAGTAGCCTCTAACGTTCCCAGCCGTCACGAACTGTCCCGCTTTCCCAAACAGGCCACCCCACTTCGGGGAAGCTTCCATATTGATGGTTTCATCCCCTGCGGACACCGATACGAATTGTCCGTAGCTGAATTCTTTCATCGGCCCGAACTTGATTTCGTTTCTGTCTGTGTCGGGAAAAACGTGAAGGTAAGCTAGGGTCAAAAGCTCTTTGTTCGACAGCTGCATTCCACGTTCATCACAATGCCGAGCACTGATTTCGTGGTTGTAGATTACGCTTGTCAGACCAACGAAACCCAATGCCAGAGTAGCGAGCCATAGTTTGGGTCTGAAAAAGAATCTCATAGCGGCTGAAGTTAACACTCGACACAAGGCCATGGCCAGCCCCTGGGGTGGCGACCTCACAAGACTTTCTAGGCGCTTTATGCCTGCCAAGATACTCCTCAGAAAAACGGCCGCACCTACGGCAACCCAATCGCCAGCCCAAGGGAGGGGCTGGCAATGGCCGGGCCGCTACGCGGCTGTTAACCGGCTGGGTGAGATCGAGAGGCGTTGTGCGCCATGCGTCGCAGGCTGCAAAGCGCGGCTCGATTCAACACTGATTTTCAGAATTGGTCGGGCTGAGAGGATTCGAACCTCCGACCCCCTGCTCCCGAAGCAGGTGCGCTACCAGGCTGCGCTACAGCCCGACCGTGACGCGCCGGATAGCCGAGGTGCCGGACATTTGCAAGGGGTCGTTGCGGCAGATCGGTCCTGCGGTGCCGGGCGGGGCCGGGCGGCGTCCGGCAGGCAAGGACGGCAGGTTTGGCCCACCTTGTCGGCTCGGGCTCCGGGTTTGCTGACGTCCAGCGCGCCGACAGATCAGGGATACGAAGTTTTGCGGCCCGGCTCGCGGGCGGGGAAGCCTGCTGCACGAGGTCCGCGCGGGACGGGTACGGACGCGACCGGGCCGCAGAACATCCGCAGCCGCACCCGCAACCCCGCACCCGATTACAGGCTGGCGTCGAGCGCCTCGATCACCGCATCGCCCATCCGGGTCGTCGAGAGCGGCGTGCCGCCCTCGGGGCCCATCAGGTCGCCGGTCCGGGCACCGCTGGCCAGCACGGCCTCGATCGCGTTTTCCAGCCGCGTCGCCTCGTCCCCCTGGTCAAAGCTGTACCGCAGCGCCATGGCAAAGCTGAGGATGCAGGCGATGGGATTGGCCTTGCCCTGCCCGGCGATGTCCGGCGCGCTGCCGTGTACGGGCTCGTAGAGCGCCTTGGGCCGGCCGTTCTCCATGGGCGCGCCGAGGCTTGCCGAGGGCAGCATCCCGAGCGAGCCGGTGAGCATCGCCGCACAATCCGAAAGTATGTCGCCGAAGAGGTTGTCGGTGAGGATCACGTCGAACTGCTTGGGCGCACGCACGAGCTGCATCGCGCCGTTGTCGGCATACATGTGGCTGAGCTCGACCTCGGGGTAATCAGCACCGACGCGGGTGGCGACCTCGCGCCAGAGGATGCCGCTTTCCATCACGTTGGCCTTTTCCATCGAGCAGACCTTCCTGCCACGCCGCATGGCCAGTTCAAAGGCGGCACGTGCGGCGCGTTCGATCTCGGACTCAGTATAGCGCTGGGTGTTGATGCCGACCCGCTCGTTGCCTTCGTTGAAGATGCCGCGCGGCTCGCCGAAATAGACGCCGGAGGTAAGCTCGCGCACGATCATGATGTCGAGGCCCGCCACGATGTCCCTCTTGAGGCTCGAAAAATCGGCCAGCGCGTCAAAGCACTGCGCGGGGCGCAGATTGGCGAAGAGGTCCATTTCCTTGCGCAGGCGCAAGAGGCCGCGCTCGGGCTTCACCGAGAAGTCCAGATCGTCGTATTTCGGGCCACCCACGGCTCCGAGCAGAACCGCATCCACCTCCTGCGCGCGTGCCATCGTGTCGTCATGCAGCGGCACACCATGGGCGTCATAGGCGGCCCCGCCCACGAGGTCCTCGCTCACGTCGAACCCCAGGTCGCGCCGGGCCCCGAACCAGTCGATCACCTTGCGCACCTCGGCCATGACCTCGGGGCCGATGCCGTCACCGGGCAGGATAAGAAGCGTTGGATTGGTCATGGGTGCGGTCCTTTTGAGGTGAGCAAACGTTGTGGGATCGCGTAACCCGTGGACCCGGGATGGTCAAGAAACACCGCCCGCCACGGGGCCCGTTTTCTGCGCAGAAAACGGCCAGGAAAATGCGCGTTTTCCTGGCCGGAATTTGTGAAAATTCCGCGCGCCTAGATCAGCCGGGCGCGCAGACCCTCCGCCAGGGCGTCCCAGACCGCGGCGATGCGCGGTGCGTGGCGCAGGGCCTGGTGTGTGGCCAGCCAGACCGGCATCGTCGGAATGTCCAGCGGCAGGGCGATTTCCTCGACCTCCGGGTCGTCGCGGCCCATCTCGCGATGTCCGAAGCCCAACCCGCAGCCCGCCCGGATCAGCGCCCAGTTCACCGGGTGGCTGTCGCAGCGAAAGGCGAACCAGTCGCGGGTCGCCTTCATCCCGCGTTCGCGCATACCTTCGATCAGATCCTCGTTGCGGTCAAAGCCGATCAGCGGATGCCGGAACACCTCCATGAGCGAGGCGGGCCGGCCGACGCGGTCGAAATAGGCCCGCGACCCGAAGAGCCCCAGCGCCACGTCCCCCAGATGCACCGCCACCAGTTCAAGCTGTTCCGGCCGGTACATGCGAATGGCGATGTCCGCTTCGCGAAAGAGCAGGTTTTCCGAGCTGTCGGTCGAGACCACGTCGATGCTGATCCCCGGATGCAACTCGCGAAGCTGCGCCAGGATCGGCGGCAGGTGAAACTGCGAAACCGTTTCGCTGGCGGTGATCCGGACCGCCCCTTCCAGCGTGGTCTCGCGGCCTGCGGCGGCCAGTTCGATCTCGATCATCGCGGCGCGCATCCTGCGCGCCGGCTCAAGCAGCACCTGCCCCGTTTCCGTCAGGTTCAGACCCCGCACCTGACGGTGAAAGAGCACCTGCCCGAGGGTGGACTCAAGCTGTCGGATCTGGCGTCCTAGGGTCGGCTGGCTCGCCCCCAGGTCCCGCGCAGCCGCCGACAATGAGCCGTGTTCGGCCACCGCCAGAAAGGCCCGGATCAGCGACCAGTCGCAGGATGAAAGTGCATTTGCCATTCATTCATGAATAACAAATAGGTGAAATTTCGCAATTCCCATTCATATTGGTTCATGCATTCTGTGCTCACGAGACGTCGGAAAGGAACAGCGCAGATGGACAAGTCGGTATTGATCCTTGGGGCGAACGGCCGGTTCGGGCGGCACGCGGCCGAGGCGTTCTGGAACGCCGGCTGGCATGTCACGCTGTTTGATCGCGACCGTGATGACCTTGCCGCTGCCGCGCGCGGGCAGGCCGTGATCGTGGCCGGGTGGAACCCGCCCTATTCCGGGTGGGCTGAACAGCTGCTGCCGCTGCACGCAAGGATACAGGCCACCGCCAGAACCGCCGGGGCCACGGTCATCCTGCCGGCTAACGTCTATGTCTTTGCGCCTGATACGCCCGGTCCTTGGGGGCCCGGGTCGCCGCATGATGCCGTCAATCCGCTTGGCCGTATCCGGGTCGCGCTGGAAGACAGCTATCGCCGGTCGGGTGTGCAGACCATCGTGCTGCGCGCGGGCGATTTCATCGACACGGAGCCCTCGGCGGGCTGGCTCGACAAGGTTATCCTGAAGGATGTGGCCAGGGGATTTCTGACCTATCCCGGGGTGCTGGACGCAGATCACGCCTGGGCCTATCTGCCCGATCTGGCCATGGCCGCCGTGGCGCTGGCCGACAGGCGGACCGAGCTTGGGGCCTTCACGGATCTGGGCTTCGAGGGCTACACGATGAGCGCGCATGAGTTGGCCGGGCGCCTGGGCGACCTGCGCGGACATGCGGTCAGGGCGCGACGAATGGCGTGGTGGCCGCTGACCTTGGCGCGCCCTTTCTGGCCCATGGCACGGCATCTGCACGAGATGCGGTATCTGTGGGATCTGCCGCATCGCCTGGACGGTGCGCTGCTCGGGGAATATCTTCCCGGGTTGCGCCCCACGCCGGTGGAGGCCGCCCTGGTGCGGGCCACGGCGCATCTCGCGGAACTGCGCGGACAGATGCCCGCGCGGCCCCGTCAAATCCCGGTCAGCGAGGCATGACGCGCCCCGGGTGCCGCGCGCGCCGATTGTCCCGCCCCGGGCTTGATCCGGGGCCTCGTCGCGGGTGGCCCTGAGACCCGGGGCTTGCGGGCCGGGTTACGCCGGGATCAAGGGTGGCGCGGATTGCGGCTCAGGCGTTTGGCAGGATCACGATCTCGACCCGGCGGTTCTGGGCCCGGCCTTCCTCGGTGAGGTTGGAGGCCACAGGCTGGTCTTCGCCACGACCGAAGGTTTCGATCCGCGAAAACGGCACGCCGCCATCCATCAGCACATCAGCCACCGAATTGGCGCGCCGCTCCGAAAGGCCCTGGTTATAGGCCGCCGAACCGGTATTGTCGGTGTGGCCGACGATCTGCACCGTCGTGTCGGGGTAGGATTGCAGGCTGTCGGCCACGGTCAGAAGATCGCTGCGCAGGCCGGAATTCACGCTGGAACTGTCGATGGCAAAGAGGATGTCCTGCGGCAGGGTCACGATCAGCCGGTCGCCGGTGTTGGTGACGGTCACGTTGTCATTGGCGATGTCGCGCTCCAGTTCGGCGGCCTGACGATCCAGAGCATTGCCGATCGCGGCACCACCCACGGCACCGATGGCCCCGCCGATAATGGCGCCCTTGCCCTTCTTGTCGCTGGCGGCCGCGCCTGTCAGCGCGCCCAGCACGCCGCCGATCAGCGCGCCCTGCTTGGTGCGCGCATTGGGGTCCTGGCCCTTGAGATGCGCCGGTTCGGCACACGCACTGAGCAACAAAAGAGATGCGCCGGCCACGCACAGGATGGAATTCTTTGTCTTGGTCATAGCTGTTCGCCTCACTGCGTTTGCCCTTCCCGGGTCTGCGCGCAGTATAGGCACGGCCTTGCCGATCCCCAAGCACGAACTGGGGGGAAATCGGCGGCAAATCGCGCATCTGCGCGCGCGCGGGACGCGAGCGGGCACAGACCCGGCTGGTGTTGGAGCGATGGATTTTGGCTGTGGCAGGGACCGGGCAACCACTCGAAGAAGGGCCGCAATGCCAGACACCCGGGCTTTCTCGCCTGTACAAAAGCTCTTGATGCTCAGATCCGATCTGGCGGCGGGCGCGGAAAGACCTTCACCAGGCAGCACCCATGGCCCGGGACACCAGACCCCTAAACGCCGGCGCGCTGCATGACGCCCGGCCGGGCCTGTTTTCTGCGCAGAAAACAGACCGGAAAATGCGCATTTTCCGGTCTACGCCTCAACCCGCGCGCTTTCCCAGGCCAGGATCGACCGTTTCACCGGCAGACCCCAGTGATATCCCCCGAGCCCCCCCGATTTGCGAAGGGCCCTGTGGCAGGGGATCAACAGGCTGATCGGGTTGCGCCCCACCGCCGTGCCCACGGCGCGCACGGCCCTGGGATGGCCGATGGCCTCGGCGATCTCGGAATATGTCGTGACATGGCCTGAGGGTATGCTGAGCAGCGCCTCCCAGACCTTGATCTGGAACGGCGCACCAATGAGATAAAGCGGTGCCGCCTCGTTCTTCTCCGCGCCGTACGCGGCCAACACCCAGGGGCGCAAGCGCATCGGGTCCTCGACAAACGCAGCACCGGGCCAGCGCCCGCAGAGGTCCTGCATCGTGACCTCCTCTCCGGCCTCCGACGCAAAGCCGATGCCGCAGATGCCCTTGTCGGTGCCCATCACCAGGCTCAGGCCAAACGGGCTCTCGAACCAGCCCCAGTAGATGGTCAGCCCCTCGCCCTTGCGGGCAAATTCGCCGGGGCTCATCGCCTCCCAGCGCAGGAAGAGATCATGCAGCCGCCCGGTCCCCGACAGCCCCGCCTCGTCCGCTGCCTCCAGCGTGGTGAACCGCTCGGCCAGAAGCGCCTTGGCATGGCCCAGAGTCAGGTATTGCTGATAGCGTTTGGGCGACACGCCCACCCAGGCCGAAAAGAGCCGCTGAAAATGCGCGGGGCTCATGTCCATCGCGCGCGCCAGTTCCTCCAGCGTGAGATCCTTGCCGCCCTCGTCGATGAAGTCGATCGCGCGGCGCATGACGTGGAAATGATAGCCTTGATCCAACCGGATATTCATTGCAACGGTCCTCTCCTGACAGGGTCAGGATAGTCGGCGCTGCCCGTCGCGGCGACCCGTTTCTTGCGAATTTTCAGGCGGTCGCGCGCATCCCGGTTTTCCGGGCCGCTACCAGCAGGGACGCCTCAGATCGCGTCAGGCACAACCGTGCCGTTCTGTCATGCCGTATGTCCGCAGGCGGCGTCGTACCAGAGGCCACCGCGATGTCGCAGACCTGCGTCCCGGCAAAGAGGCTTTCGGACCACAACCCGTTGGCCAGGACCACGTGATGATGATCAAACAGGACGTGGTAATATGTGAAGTGTCCGTTCGGCCGAGCCGGCATGGTCTGCGGCAACAGGAATTTTGCGGCGCACAGCGCTTCGGATTCGGCAAAATAAAGCTCCAGTGACGCTCCGGTCAGCAAGAGCCGATGCTGCGGCGAAACAAAAAGCGGGCGCGCGGGCCTGCCGAGACCGAATTGGCCGGGATTTATCCGCACCGGGCGCAGATGCGGTTCGGCGGTCAGTTGCGCGGCGCTGAGCGTATAGCGCCCCAGCCAACGCAGCGGCTGCAACCCTGCGTCCCGGGTCATGATCCGGTCACCGGGTGTCAGCCATTGCACGGGCACGTTGCCCCTCTCGGTGGCGATCAGCGTCCCGGCTCCGAAACAGGGCACGTCGGAGAATGAATCGTAGGTCGCGGCCTGTGGCGGCGCGCCGACATCGTTCTGAGAGGACATGGTGTAGGCGGTGCCGGGCTGAAGCGGTTCGCTGACGATGTAACCTACTTGAACGCCTGCGATTTCGACATTTTCGATAAAGATATGCGGGTTCACTCCGTCCCAGACCGAATAGAATTCCTCGTCATATATCTGCCCGGACGCTATGAGGTTGCCGTCCATGTCGCGGACCTCGGCCGTCTGATTGGTGTCAACGCCGACCTCGTCAGCACCAAGATCGCCATCCAGATAGGCATCATCATCCGTGATCTGGATATCCACGCGATGCAACGCCGGGTCATAATCCGGCCGCAGGGTCCAGGTGTTGGACCCTGCGTCGTAGATCAATGCATCCGGCGTATACGCGATCGGCATTCATGTGGCTCCTCGATTTTGCGGGGTCAATTCTGTGATCAACGCCCTCGAGGATCATTATGGGCGGCGAAAGTTAACATTTCGGGGCGCGATTGTGGTGATTCGAGGACTTGTCCGCGCACGGCAAAGCGGGCATATCGCCTCCCATGTCCAAACAGCTCGACTATCACACGATCCGCGAGATTTTCACGCGCTTCCAGGCCGCCGAGCCCGAGCCCAGGGGCGAGCTGGAGCATGTGAATGCCTATACGCTGCTTGTGGCTGTGGCGCTGAGCGCGCAGGCCACGGACGTCGGCGTGAACCGCGCCACGCGCGGCCTGTTCGCCATTGCCGACACGCCGCAAAAGATGCTCGATCTGGGCGAGGATGCCCTCATCGAACATATCAAGACCATCGGGCTTTTCCGCAACAAGGCCAGCAACGTGATGAAGCTCAGCCGCATCCTCGTCGATGAGTATGGCGGCGAGGTGCCCAATTCGCGTGCGGCCCTCGAAAGCCTGCCCGGCGTGGGGCGCAAGACCGCCAATGTGGTGCTGAACATGTGGTGGGGACTGCCCGCGCAGGCGGTGGACACCCATATCTTTCGCGTCGGCAACCGGACCGGCATCGCGCCGGGCAAGGATGTGGCCGCGGTCGAGCGCGCCATCGAGGACCACATTCCGGCCGATTTCCAGCATCACGCGCATCACTGGCTGATCCTGCACGGCCGCTATCACTGCAAGGCGCGCAAACCCATGTGCCCCACCTGCATCATCCGGGATCTCTGTAAATTCGAGGACAAGACAATATGACCAAGTACCAGGCCGTCGGTATCGGCAACGCCGTCGTGGATGTCATTTCGCAATGCGATGACGGGTTCCTGTCGCGCAACGGCATCGAGAGGGGCGTCATGACGCTGATCCCCGAGGACCGGGGCGAGGCGCTCTATGATGCGATGGAAAACCGCACCCAGATGCCGGGCGGCTCGGTCGCCAACACGATCGCGGGCCTCGGCGCGCTTGGCCTGACGACAGGTTTCATCGGACGGGTGGCGGATGACGATCTTGGGCGCTACTACGCCGAAGCGATGGCGCAGGTCGGCACCGAGTTCGTCAACGCGCCGGTGGCGGCGGCAGGGATGCCTACATCGCGCTCGATGATCTTCGTGTCGCCCGATGGCGAGCGCTCGATGAACACCTATCTCGGCATCTCGACCGAGCTGGGCCCTGAGGATGTGCCGGACGCGGTCGCGGGTGGCGCCGAACTGCTGGTGCTCGAGGGCTATCTCTTTGACAAGGACAAGGGCAAGGACGCCTTTGCCGCTGCCGCCCGCGCCTGCCGCCAGGGCGGGGGCCGCGCGGGCATCTCGCTGTCCGACCCGTTCTGTGTGGACCGGCACCGGGACGATTTCCGCGCGCTCATCCCGTCGCTCGACTATGTGATCGGCAACGAGCACGAATGGCGCTCGCTCTACCAGACCGACGATCTGGGCGCGGCGCTGGAACAGGCGGCCGGGGTCTCGGGTCTGATCGTGTGCACCCGCTCGGGTCAGGATGTCGTGATCCACGAAGGCGACCGCAATGTGCGCGTGCCCGTCGACACGGTCGCGGCCCTCGACACCACCGGCGCAGGCGACCAGTTCGCAGCCGGTTTCCTCTATGGCCTCGCCACGGGAAAAAGCCTCGAGGTCTCGGGCCGCATGGGATGCATCGCCGCGGCGGAGGTGATCGGCCACTATGGCGCGCGCCCCGAAAAAGACGTCAGGGCGATGTTCAGGGCAGAGGGCCTGCTCTGACCGCCACCCTTTTCGGGCGCGAAATATCCCCGCAGGCGGCCCGGGCCGGTGCCGCTTGCGCTGCAGGTCGCAGCACAGGCGTCGCCTCCCCACCCGCCCCGGGGACGCGGCCCGAAGGGCGGGGACGAGACATCCTGTGTGCGCGTCAGCGCGCTCTTTCGGAAAATGCCCGCCCGTCGGTCACCAGAAGCCCCAGCGCGATCAGCCCGAACCCGGCCCAGGCCTCGACGCCGATCCGTTCGCCCAGCGCCAGCGCCCCCAAGGCAATGGCAAAGGGCGGGATCATCAGGGTGACCAGCATCAGGTTCGCGGCGCCTGCGCGCGCAAGGATGCCGAAATAGAGCATGTAGGCCAGCGCCGTGGACAGCACCGCCAGCCCGCCAAGCGACGCCCAGACCGGAACGGACAGCGACAGCGACGGCAGGCCATCCACCCATAGCGCCACCGGGATCATCAGCGTCACCGACCCGCACAGCATCCCGAAGGCATTCACCAGTGGCGGCTGCCCCGCCAGCATCACCTTGCCCCACACGCTGGCCAGGGCATAGGACAGCGCCGCGCCCAGAATGGCCAGCTGCGCGAGATTGCGCAGCGAGAAGCCTGCCAACGCCGAGGGCCCGAGGATGACCGCCACACCGGCCAGCCCCAGACCCGCCCCCAGAAGCTTGCGCGGCAGCAGCGGTTCGTCCTTGAGCAAAAGCCCCGCCAGGACCGCACCAAACACGGCCGTGGTGCCGTTCAGAATCGAGGCCAGCCCGCTTTCGATCTGCACCTGCCCCCAGAAGATCAACGAAAAGGGAATGGCGTTGTTCAGCGCCCCCATCCCGAGATAGGCCCCCCAGAGCCGCCACCCGCGCGGCACTGCAAGACCCCGGAGCCGAAGCACCAGCCACAGCACCGGCACCGCCCAGAGGACCCTGTGCAGGGTGATGGTAAGCGGCGGCACCTCGCGCAGCGCCACCTCGGCAAAAAAGAACGACCCGCCCCACACGGCAGCCAGCGCCAACATCATCATGGCGGCGGGCAGATCAATCCCCGGGGTCGTATTGTTTGTCATGTCCCACCCATAGCGCCTCGCGGCGTTTGCTCGACCCGGATCATGCGAAAAGACCACAAACAGGGTCAGATAATTGCCTCGGTTCGAAGCCTTGGCTAGACTGAGCCAAACTCGCGAAAGGAACCAAACTCGCGAAAGGAAAGCGCATGACCTATCGGATACTCGTGGCTGTGGCGGCTCTGGCTGGCTGGACAGAATTGAGCCTGGCGTCCCCTGCGACCGATGCGGTGCGCGACGCCATTGATGCTGCACTCCGCAATCCGACCGGGGCCGAGGCCGTCCTGGCCGAGCATTTCGATTCCGACCTTTTCCTGTCAGCCTATGGCGTGAGAATTCACGAGATGACTGCGTCCGACATGACAACGCTACGACGCAAGGCACGTGCGCTCGCCCTGCTGGTGCTGACCGAAACTCCCCGCACCAATACGATCCAGCAAGGCGAACTGGACATGGCCGAGCATCTGCCGAGCTATAACGACTATGTCTGCGCCACTTTCTACCAGGTGAATATCCGCCGCGTGAAGGCCGGTCTTGTCGCCAAGCGGGCGTTGCTGGAACTCAAGCGTGCGGTTCTCGCGGCCCGGATCGCGTCGCTGCGTGGGCAGCCCCTGCCCAATGGCGGCGGCGCGTTGCCCATGGCGGATCTGCCGCCCGAGACAAAACAGATATGGGCCGGAGTCACCGAGCTCGATCTTGCCGGGATCAGCGCAGGGGAATTCGACGCCGCCATGGCACGGATTGACCGTGATAAGCTGCGCGCCGATGCAACCGCCAAACGGCATCAGGCCTTGCAGAAGACCAAGGATCGCTGCACCGGGACGATGTATGTCTGGCGTGACCTGGCGCGCGATACGACCGGCGTGATCGCGATGGTGCTCGACCTGGATGGAGAGGCCATATTGGTGGTGATGGAAGCACCGCAATCGGGGCTCGAGCTGCGGGCCATGCTCGACAGAGTAGGCAAGAGCGACGGAAGCGCGGAGGCGCTGGAGGCGATCTTCGACGCTGAAAACTTCCGCTGAGTGCCGCAGCCTGGCAGCGTCACTCCAGCCGGCGGGCTTCATCCATCAGCAACACCGGGATGCCGTTGCGGATCGGAAAGGCCAGACCGGCGGCCTTGCTGATCAGTTCCCGGGCCGCTGCATCGTAGACCAGCGTCGCATGGGTCTGCGGGCAGACCAGCGCCTCGAGCATTCGGCGGTCGATGGTGTCGGAAGGCGATGTGTCGGTCATTGCAATATCTCGTCCTGTGTCCCGCCCCGCAGGGCGAATTCCATCAATGTCACCAGCGTTTCGCGGCGAGTGCCGAGCGACGGTGCCTCAAGAAGCGCCTGCTTGTCCTCGGGCTCGAACCCCAGCAGCATCGACAGCGAATTGATCAGAAGCTCATCTTCGGCCTCTTTGAGCGCCTCCCAATCGGTCTGCAATTCGCGCGCCGCGAAATACTGGCCGAGCAGTGTCAGAAATCCGGCGCGGTCAAAGCCGGGGTCTTCTTCGACCGGACCCAGATCGCGCTCGAACCCCTCCCAGCTTACCCGCGCGCGGCGATAGGGGGAAAAGCCCTCGATCTCTTCGAGGATGCGGTAGCGCGAAATCCCCGAGAGCGTGATCATGTAGCGCCCGTCCTCGGTTTCCGAGAACTGGGTGACGCGGCCCACGCAGCCGATCCTGTGCAGCCCCGGCGCGCCCTGCCCCGGCGTGGCACAGGGCTGGATCATCCCGATCAGGCGGCCGGGCGTCTTGAGCGTATCCTCGAACATCTGCAGGTAACGCGGCTCGAAAAGATGCAGCGGCAGGCGCGCGCGGGGCAGCAGAAGCGCGCCGGGCAGCGGAAAGATCGCGATGACGTCCGGGAGATCGGGCTGATGCATCATTGTGGTCAATCTAGCCCGAAAACCGTGTCAGGCAAATATCATCGAGCTCAGCTTGCGCCGCCCGTTCAGCGCCACCGGATCGTCGGGCTTGAGCGCCTCGAAAATGGTGAAGAGCTGCTGCTTGGCCGCCCCGTCATTCCATTCGCGATCACGGCGGAACAGTTCAAGCAATTCGTCCACCGCCGCCTGCCCATCGCCCTCGGCATAAAGCGCCTGGGCCAGGTCATAGCGCGCCTGGTGATCATTCGCATCGGCCTCGACCGCGGCGCGCAGCTCGGCCACGGGGCCCGCGTCCGCCGCCTGCCGGGCAAGGGCCAGCTGGGCATGGGCGGCCTCGATCTCGGGCGATTTGCCGATCTCGGCAGGCGCGCCGTTCAGGACCGCCGCCGCCTGGTCGGGATCGTCCATCGCCAGATAGGCGCGCGCCATCCCGGCATAGGCCCTGGCGTTCTGCGGATCCTCCTGGAGGATCGCGGCAAAGGTCTGGGCGGCATCCGCCGCGGCCCCCGCCTCGAGCATCTCCTCGGCGGCCTCCACCGCCTCGTCAAGCCCGCCGGACGCGTCGCCCCCCGCCGCCTCGACCGCGCGCGCCACGAAGGCATCTACCTCCGACGGCGGCACCGCGCCCTGAAAACCGTCGATGGGCTGGCCCTGCCAGAAGGCATAGACCGTCGGGATCGACTGCACGCGCAACTGACCGGCAATCATCTGCGCCTCGTCCACATTGACCTTGGCCATCTTCACGGCACCCTTGGCCTTGGTCACCGCCGCCTCGAGCTGTGGCCCCAGCGTCTTGCACGGCCCGCACCAGGGCGCCCAGAAATCCACGATCACCGGCACGGTCTGCGAGGCCTCGATCACCTCGGCCATGAAATCGGCCTCGCTCACGTCCTTGATCAGGTCATCGGCCGGCGGGGTTGCACCAAGTTCGATCATGTCCATGCCTCATCGGATTGCAGCGTTCCATGCGTAGATGGCGCAGCCCGCCGCCGGTTGCAAGTCGCCCGCATGTCTTTCTTCTGGCCGGAAATATCCTGGGGAGACGCCGAAGGCCGAGAGGCAAAGCCCCTTTCAGAGGTCGAACGTCGCCAAGACCGGCGCGTGGTCCGACGGCTTGTCCCAGCCGCGCGCCGCGCGCAGGATGCGGCTGGAATGGGCCGCCGCCCTGATATCCGGCGTGGCCCAGATGTGATCGAGCCTGCGACCCTTGTCGGCGTCATCCCAGTCACGCGCACGGTAGCTCCACCAGCTGTAGAGCTGGCCCTCGGGGATGTCGGCCCGGGTCACGTCCGACCAGCCGCCCGCCTGCATCACGTCCTCGAAATGGTCCACTTCGATGGGGGTGTGGCTGACCACCTTCAGAAGCTGCTTGTGGCTCCAGACGTCATCCTCGCGCGGCGCAATGTTGAGGTCCCCCACGAGGATCGCCCTTTCAGGACGTTCGGCATGGAACCAGTCGCGCATGTCCGTCAGGTAATCGAGCTTCTGCCCGAATTTCTGGTTCACCGCGCGGTCGGGCACATCCCCACCGGCGGGGACGTAGAAGTTGTGGATAACGACCCCGTTTTCCAGCCGCCCGGCCACGTGCCGCGCATGGCCCAGACCGGCGAAATCCTTGTCGCCCAGATCCTCGATGGGCAGCCTGGACAGGATCGCCACGCCGTTATAGCCCTTCTGCCCGCGCGCGATCATGTGGGTGTAACCCAGCGCGCCAAACGCTTCGACGGGGATTTTCTCGACCGGGCTCTTGCATTCCTGCAGGCACAGGATGTCCGGGCCTTCTTCCTTCAGCAATTTGCAGACGATCGGCTCGCGCAGGCGGACCGAGTTGATGTTCCAGGTGGCAAGGGTGAAGGGCATGGGGCGCGCGACTCCGCAGGGGTGGGTTCGGCGCGACGTTACCCGCCCGCGCCGGAAGGTGCCAGAGCCTCGGCCGCGCCGCCTCGTCGGCATCGGCGGGGCCGGGATCAGACGACCGTCTGGACGGATCGCTCGGCTTGCCCCTAAGCTGCGGATAGCCGCATCCCGACCAGACAAGACGAGCATAGCCGCGACATGCCCAATATCATCACAATGCCCGAGGCGCAGGCCGCCGCGACATTCTATCCCGACATGCAGGTCTGGTGGAAAAACAGGCTGGCGCTGGGCGACAATCAGGAACTGTGCTGGGTCAGGTTCGAGCCGGGCGCGGTCTACCCGATGCACTCGCACCTCTATGAACAGGTGAGCGTGGTGATCGAGGGCCGGATGCTGCTGACAGTGGGCACGGAAACCCGCGAGGTCGGCCCCGGCGACATGTGGTTCGTGCCGCCCGACATGATCCATGGGGGTGTGATCCTGGGCGATGCGCCGGTGATCTTCATCGACGTCTATGCCCCGCCCAGCAAGGGCGATGACAGCGATGTCATCTTCTACGATGATCCCCCGCCCGGCCCGTGTGCGGTGTGACTACCAGCGCCCCGATGCGCCACCACCACCCGACCGTCCGCCGCCAAAGCCGCCGGACCCGCTGGAGCGGTGCCTGATGTAGAATGACGACGTGTGGTCGTAGTCGCAATAAACGCAGTGATCGCGCCGGATGCCGCGTCCGTCGGCCCGGGGTGTGGCCTCGTATTCCGTGCGCCGGGACCGGCGCAGTCCACGCTGGCCACAATTCGGGCAGGCCCGCACCCGAACCAGCATATCGCCGATGATGCGGTGCCCCTTTGCCGCCATTGCCAGCGCCCCGAAGAGCAGGAAAAGCCACAGCGGATCAACACCGCGCTTGGAACCGGCGGGCGCATCCTGGCCCGCGCGAAACGGCAGGATGATGTCGTCGATCACCGTGGTGCTGCCGGTCAGGATGCCCCTGGCATAGCTCCCGGCCTTGAAGGCAGGCAGGAACTGCCCGTCCACCACGCGCTGCGCCGTGAGGTCCCAGTCGCGCCCATAGGCCTGGCCCAGCTCGACCCGCATGGCCCGGTCGTCGCGCAGGATCAGCACCAGCACGCCGTCATTGCGATCGGCCTGGCCGATGCCCCAATGGTCGAAAAGTCCGGTGGCAAACTGTTCGAGCGTCCGGCCGGGTGCGTATTCGGACTGGCTGGCGAGCGTGAGAACAGTCATCTCGACGCCGGTATCGCGCCTCAGACCGGTGAGCTGTTCGGTGAGCGCAGCCTCGTCCGCCGGGTCCAGAAGACCGGCAAGGTCGTTGACGGTGGTGCTGCGATACTCAGGATATGTCTACGCGGTGGCCGTACTGGCCAAAAACATCAAAACAAACAGAAATCTGTGCATTTTCTCCTCTATCTCTGAGAACAATATGGGCGTTGCGGGACCGAATTTCCAGGTTTGTTCGGTTTGAGAATGGTCTGGGCCAGCGGTCCGCGCCGGACCCCAGAGCCAGCGCTTCCCCCAAAAAAAGACCCCGGTAAAAACCGGGGCCAGTCAACAGGGAGGTACATATGAACCGCATATGTGACGGTATGAAATGACACTACGGGTCCGTCCGCGTCGCCGCCTTGATCAGGATCAACCCCGCTCAGGCCAGCAGGCGATACCCGCCTGATTCCGTCACCAGCAGGCGGGCGTTCGACGGGTCGGGCTCGATCTTCTGGCGCAGGCGGTAGATATGGGTTTCCAGCGTGTGCGTCGTGACACCGGCATTGTATCCCCAGACCTCGTGCAAGAGCACATCGCGCGCCACCACGCCCTCGGGGCTGCGATAGAGGAACTTGAGGATATTGGTTTCCTTCTCGGTGAGGCGCACCTTGCGCTCGTCCTCGTCGATCAGCATCTTCATCGCCGGTTTGAACGTGTAGGGCCCGAGCTGGAACACCGCGTCCTCGGACTGTTCATGCTGGCGAAGCTGCGCGCGGATGCGCGCGAGCAGCACGGGAAACTTGAAGGGTTTGGTCACGTAGTCATTGGCACCCGCGTCCAGCCCCAGGATCGTGTCGGCATCGCCGTCATGGCCGGTCAGCATCAAGATCGGGCTCTTGACGCCTTGCTTGCGCATCACGCGGCACAGCTCGCGGCCATCCGTGTCGGGAAGGCCCACGTCGAGGATCACCAGATCATAGATTGCGTCCTTGGCCCGGGCCAGCCCCTCGGCGCCGGTGCCTGCTTCGAAGACGTCGAAATCCTCGGTCATGACCAGCTGCTCGCTAAGCGCCTCGCGCAGGTCCTCGTCGTCATCCACCAGAAGAATTTTCTTGAGCTGTCCCATGTCGCGGTCCTCGGTCTGTTGTCTTTCACTGCGCGCTTCGCGCTTGTCTGGATCAGAAGTGTGCCTTCGCGGGGTCACTCTCAAGAGGTGCTACACGCTCATCACGCCCAAGTGTAGGCTGGGCGGGTTTTGTTTCATTCCTGCAACGAATGGCTTAGAGGAAGGATCAAAGCCGACGGTTGGAATCGCCCATGAGCCTGATGCCCACAATCGACGAGATGCTGGCCCGCGCCCGCGCCGATCTGCGCATGGGCGTGCCGGTGGTGTTGTCGGGCTCCGGGTCAGGCGCGCTGGTGCTGGCCGCCGAGACCGGTTCGGACGCCCGGCTGGGCGATTTGCAGGGGCTGGGCGACCCGGTGCTGGCGATCACCGCGCGCCGGGCCGAAACGCTCAAGGCGCGCGCCTATGACGGCGACCTCGCGCGGCTTGAGCTGCCGGGGGATGCGACTATGGGCTGGGTCCACGCGGTTTCAGACCCCGCCAGCGATCTGTCATCCCCCATGAAAGGGCCTTTCCGATCGGCCCGAGGCGGTGCCACGGATCTGTATCGGCTCGCCCTGCAACTGGCGAAATCCGCGCGGCTCCTGCCCGCAACCCTGGTCCTGGAAACGGACAACGCCGCCGAGCTGGCCGCGCAAAACGGTCTGACAACCGTCCCGGTGACGGATGCCGCGCTGACCATGGCCCGCATGACCACCCTGTCTCCGGTGATCAGCGCCCGCCTGCCGCTGTCGGTCTCCGAGGCCGGGCGCCTGCATGTCTTTCGCCCCGAGGATGGCAGCGACGAGCATTTCGCGGTCGAGATCGGCCGCCCCGACCGTGCGGCACCGGTGCTGGCACGGCTGCATTCCGCCTGTTTCACCGGCGATCTGCTGGGATCGCTGAAATGCGACTGCGGCCCTCAGTTGCGCGGCGCACTGGCCCATATGGGGGCCGAAGGCGCAGGTGTGCTGCTCTACCTCAACCAGGAGGGACGCGGCATTGGCCTTGCCAACAAGATGCGCGCCTACGCACTTCAGGACCAGGGGTTCGACACGGTCGAGGCCAATCACCGGCTGGGATTCGAGGATGACGAACGCGATTTCCGTCTTGGCGCCGCGATCCTGCGCCGGATGGGCTTTGCCGCAGTGCGCCTCATGACCAACAACCCGGCCAAGATCGCGATGATGGAAAGCTGCGGCCTCACCGTGACCGAACGCGTGCCGCTCCAGGTGGGTGAAACGGATCACAACCGCGCCTACCTCGCCACCAAGGCGAAAAAGTCGGGCCATATGCTCTGACGACATGTGTCGATTTTTTTGAGTATTTATTGAAAGATGAAGCGCAGGCTCGTTTTCATCTTTCCAAAAATACTCATTCCTCGGGCAAGGCCAGGATAAAGCGTTTGAGGTGACGCGCCACGATGTCACCCGCCTCCAGCAGCAGCGAATGCTTGTAGCCTTCGAGGATCACCAGTTCCGAATTGGGTAGGGCCGCGTCGATCAGCCGGTTGAGCCGCGGGTTGCAGCCGCCGTCGTTTTCGCCCGTGAGCACCAGCGACGGCGCGGTCACCTCATGCAGCCAGGGGGCCATCTCGGTTGTGGCATAGATGTCAAAGACATTGAGGAACACGTCCGGGTCGGTCCCGATCACCTGGGCAAGGCGCCTCTCGACCACGTCGCCATGCCCGGCGATGAATGCATCGGTGAACCAGCGGTCGGTGAGCGTGGGCAGAATGTTGGGGATGCCGACCTCGCGCATCTTCTGCACGACCCCCCGCACCGCGGCGCTGTCGGCCTCGGTCCGAAACGCCGCCGTCGAAAGCAGCCCCAGCGACAGCACGCGTTCGGGAAATGCCCGCGCATAGGCCGGTCCGATCATGCCACCCAGCGAGTGCCCCGCGACATGCGCGGCCTCAAAGCCTGCGCGTTCGCGCACCCGCTCCAGATCGGCGACCAGCGCCTCGAGGCCGAAGCGCCCCTCGGGCATGGGCGAGGCCCCGTGCCCGCGCAGATCATAGGTCGCAACGGTGAAATGCGGCGTCAGCACAGGCAGCGCCTTGCGCCATGTATCGCGCGCCGCACCAATGCCATGGACGAGAATCAGCGGCGGACCGCTGCCCTCGACCGAAAACTCGCATTCCAGTGCCCGTGCCATCATCTCAATCCGGAAACTTGTCCGACGCCAGCGCCCCGCCCGAGCCCCAGTCATCCTTGTCCACATCCGAGATCACCACCGACACCGAGCCCGGCGTGCCGCCTGCCGCGCGGACAAATCCCGCCGTAAGCTCCTCGACCAGCGCGCGTTTCTGCTCGCGCGTGCGGCCCTTGAACATCTCGACACGGATGATGGGCATCTGCTTACTCCCCGTCCTGCGGGCGCACGATGTGAAACGCTCCGCTCATATAGGTCAAAGGCTTTTCGCCCGCGTTGGAAATCCCCGTCACGTCGCCGATGCAGATCGCGTGGCTGCCGTGGATGTGGCGATGACGCAAGGTGCAGGTGAACGAGGTCGCGCGCGGCAGGGTGGGCCCGAACTCCGTGATGATCACATCCAGCCCCTCGAAACGATCCGGGTTCGTCCTGTCGAACGCCCCTGCGAAACGCTGGGCGATTTCCACGTGATCCTCGCTGAGGATATTCACGCAAAACGTCCCGTTCCCGGCCACCGTCTCGGCAATGCGCGTGTCGGCCTTGAGGCATACCAGAACCGAAGGCGGATCGGCGGAAAGCGAACTGAACGCGCTCACGGTGGCCCCCGCCTGGCCTGCGGGACCATCGGTGGTGACGACCGTGACGGTCGAGGCGACCTGTCGCATCGCGTCGATGAAATGCTGGCGGTGGGTGGCGGTCATTCGGCGGCTTGCACTCCCGGGGCGCGCTTGGTGAAGTGAGGCATCACTTCTTCGGCGAAAGCCTGGATCGTGTCCAGCGTTTCCTGTGCCTCCAATCCGAAATTCACGTTCATGATGACCCGGTCGATCCCCATCTCCGCATAGGGTCCCAGCTTGTCCACCATCTCCTGCGGGGTGCAGATGAGCAGCGCCTTGCCCAGCTGGTCGATGGGCGTGGCGCAGGGCAGCACCTCGATCATGCCCCCGTGCACCGTACCCGGCCCGGTATAGACATTGTCGAACCGGCCGTAATAGCGATGCGCCGCCGCGATCTTGCGGTCGCGCTCGGCGGGCGTGGCCGCCAGATGCGCAACCCGGCTCAGGCTGAGCGTCAGATGCGCGCCCGCCTCGCCCATTTCCTCCCTGGCGCGCGTGAAGCCACTGACCTGATCGACCAGAAGCTGGTGATTGCCCGACAGAGGCGTCGTCTGGATGTGAAACCCGCGCCTTGTGCAATGGTAAATCCCTTCGGGGTTCATCACCGCCATCATCATCTGGATGTCGCGCACAGGTCGCGGCATGATCGTGATCGGCTCGAACCGGTAATAGGCCCCGTCCCAGCTCACCTCTTCGCGGGTCAGCAGCGCCTGGAGCACATCGAGGCTCTCATCGAACCGTGCCCGCGTTTCTTCCATGGGCACACCCAGCCGCGTCATCTCATAGGCAAAGGCCCCGCGCCCAACCCCCAGCATCAGGCGGCCTTCGGTGAAGATGTCGGCCACCACCAACTCGCCCGCATAGGTCCGCATGTCATGCAGCGGCAGAACCACCACCGAGGTCATGATCCGGATGGCCCGTGTCATCGCCGCGATCTTGACGGCAAAGGTCAGGGGTGCCGGCATCATCAGACAGTTCATCAGGTGATGTTCGGTCAGCGACACCGCGTTGTACCCCAATCGGTCGGCCAGAACCGCCTGGGCCAGCATGTCGGCATAGACCCGGTCGCCACCATAGGCCTTGTCGGGATAGTCGGCGGAAAGCTGGATGCTGAATTCCATGGGCGCGGCTCCTGTGATATGCGTGCAGTCTGGCAAAAACCGCATCATCAATAAATCGGATTTATTCTATATTCTGGTGCAGGATTCTTGCATTATGCCCGCATGAACATCGCCGCAATCGAAACGTTCCTCGCCGTGTACCGCACCGGTCACCTCAACCGCGCCGCCGGGCAACTCAACGTCACGCAATCGGCGGTGACCGCCCGGCTCGACGCGCTCGAGGCGCGGCTGGGGGCGCGGCTGCTGATCCGCTCGCGCAAGGGGGCGGAGCTGACCAAGGCGGGCTATGCGTTCCTGCAGGAGGCCGAGCTGATCACCCGCAGCTGGGAGGCCGCTCAGGCCAGGCTCAGCCTGCCGCGCGGGGTGACGCGGCTCTGCTCGCTGGTGGTGGCGCCGGGCTTCTGGACAGGGCTGGCGGCCCCCTGGGTGGAGGAGATGCGCGCGGATCACCCCGGGACCGGCTTCGAAGTCTGGACCGCGCTCGCCGGCGACGCCGCGCGTTGGCTGGAGAGTGGCCTCTCGGACGCCGCCCTGCTGGGAAGCCCGCTGCCCGGCCCGGACATCGCCAGCCGTCTCTTTGCCACCGACACGCTGGTGCAGGTCGCCAGCCGCAGCCGGGAGACGATGGGCTGGGACCCGGACTATGTCTTTGTCGATCACGGACCGGCGTTTCGCGCCCGCCATGCCGAAACCTGGCCCGGCGAAATGACCGCCAGCCTCAGCTTCAGCGATCCGGGCATGGCCCACGCGCATCTTCTGGCGCATGGCGGCTCGGCCTACCTGCCCGAAGCGATGGTCGCCACCGACATTGCCGCCAACCGGCTGTACCGCGTCAAAGGCTCACCCATCTTCACCCGCGAGACCCACCTGAGCTGGCGCAAGGCCAGCGCCACCGCCTTTGCTTGGCTCGAAAGGTGACGCAGGCGTACCCCGCTCTTCATCTTTCCAAAAATACTCGAGATCCGCCGCTTACCGACGGTACCGCCGCACGAAATTGCGCAAGACCTTCTCGGGTGCCTGCACATCCGCCGCGCGGCACATGGCAATCAGCTCCTCGGCCCGCTCGGGCGGGAAATAGCCGCGATGCTTGTAGATATTGATGCGCGTCTCGAACCCTTCCGCGTCCGCTTCGGGGTGAAACTGCGTGGCATAGACATTGTCGCCGTGGCGCAGCATCTGGAACGGACATGGGTCGGACGCCACGAGATGCACACAGCCCGCGGGCAGCGCCTGCATCGCCTCCTTGTGGCCCACGAAGGCCTCGAAGACCTCCGGCACGCCGTCCAGAAGCGGATCGTCCCGGCCCTCTTGCGTGACCCGGCAGGCCGAGGTGCCCACCGGCTCGGAATAGGCCGCCTTGCTGACCTCGCCGTTGAGATGCCTGCCCAGGATGCCGATGCCATAACAGCATCCGAGAAAGGGAAAATCCCGCCCGGTCACCTCGGGCATCAGCGACAGGACCGCCGCCTCGATGCGCGCCTCGACAGGGTCCTTGTCCGCAGGCGCGTCGCTGACACAGCCCGGCCCGCCGCCGACGATGATGCCGCTGAGATCGTCCAGCGACAGATCCCGGGGCAGGGCCTGCTGGTCCAGCCGCACGCGGATCACCTCGTCCGCGCCCAGCGCGCCCTTGTCGAGAAAGGCGGCAAACTCGCTGTCCGAGGCCTCGGTTTCGGGCCGCAGTTGCAGGATCAGAAAGGGTTTCACACGCGGCACCTCCGGGATCGCCGCAAGAGCCATACCGTCCACCGGCGCGCAAGACCAGCCACCAGGCGTGTTTTCCGCGCGGAAAACAGCCCGGAAAATGTGCATTTTCCGGCTCCCTGCCCACCTTGACGCGCGGCGCCAAGACCGTAGGCTGCCGCCAGCCTGTTGCCATATGCGGATCGACGCTCATGCTTCCTGCCTTTCATCGCGCGCCTTGCCGCCTGTCCTGCGCGGCCCGACCGCGCAGGGTCCGGGGCTGAGCGGCGCGGATCATGGTCCAATCGATCAGCCTTACCGCCTACATGGCCTGGGCCCGGCGCAACGCACGGGGGGGGCCTGCGCGGGACACGACCCCGCCCGCACCGCGCCCCGAAGGCGAGCTGATCTGGGGCCATGCCGACACGACGGATCATGCCCATGCGCTGGTCCAGCTGGTCAGCCGCCTTCGCCAATTCAGGCCGGACCTGTCGCTGGTGCTGACCTGCGGGCCGGACATGCCCGGCACCGTGCTCGAGGCGCCGTGCCTGGTGCGAGCGACCCTGCCCAAGGAAAACGTGGCCGCCAGCGAGCGCTTTCTCGATCACTGGCGGCCCGATCTGTGCCTCTGGACCGGGGGCGATCTGCAACCTGCGCTGCTGACCTGTGCCGACCGGCGCGGCATTCCGCTCTACCTGGTGGATGCAAACCGCGGCACGCTGGACCGTCCGGCATGGCGCTGGTTTCCCGACCTGCCCCGCGCGCTTCTGAACAGCTTTGCGATGATCCTGGCACAGGATGCGGGCACCGAGCGTGCGCTTTTCAGGATGGGTGTGCGCGACACCGAGATCGCCGTCACCGGCATTTTCCAGGAGGGTACCCTGCCGCTGCCCTGCGACGAGACCGAGCGCAACGAACTGGCCGCTCTCCTGGGAAGCCGCCCGGTCTGGCTGGCCGCGATGGCACGCGAGGGTGAACTGGACACGATCCTGTCGGCGCACCGCAAGGTCACGCGCATGGCGCACCGGTTGATGCTGATCCTGGTGCCGGCCAGGTCCGAGGATGCGGATAGCTTTGCCGCCCGGCTCGACGCCGAGGGGTTCGATACGCTGCGCTGGTCCGAAGGCGCACTGCCCGAGGACACCACCCAGATCATACTGGGCGACACGCAGGGCGACATGGGCCTGTGGTACCGTCTGGCCACGATTTCGCTGATGGGAAGCTCGCTGGTGCCGGGCTTTGGCGGACAGGACCCCAATGAGCCGGCCGCCCATGGCTCGGCCATTCTCTACGGTCCCAACGTGGGCCGCTACCTCGGCACCTATCGGCGCTTTGCCGACGCAGGTGCGGCGCGCATCGTGCGCGACACCGACACGCTCGCCGCCGCGCTGGGCAGGCTGATCGCGCCGGATCAGTCGGCGGCCATGGCCCATGCGGCCTGGGACGTGGCCTCGGTCGGGGCGCAGGTGACCGACCGGATCATCGACCTGGTGCAGGACACGCTCGACGTGCTCGAGGCCCACTGATGCGCGCGCCGCGCCACTGGTTCACACCGCCCGGGCGGCCCGGGGCCCTGGCCCGTCTGCTGTCGCCCCTGGGCGCGCTCTATGCCCGCGCCACCGCACGTCGCGTGGCCCGCCCCGCACGCCACCGCGCCGGTGTACCGGTGATCTGCGTGGGCAACCTGAACGCGGGCGGCACCGGCAAGACACCCACGACCATCGCGCTGGCCCTGCACCTGGCCGCGCGCGGTGTCACCGCCCATGTGATCAGCCGCGGACATGGCGGCCGCCTGGACGGCCCGGTGCAGGTCGACGAACGGGCCCACACCGCCAGCGAGGTCGGGGACGAGCCCCTGCTCCTGGCCGCCTTTGCACCGGTTTGGGTGGCGCGCGACCGGGCCGAAGGCGCCCGGGCCGCCGAGGCGGCGGGCGCACAGGCGATCCTCATGGATGACGGGTTCCAGAACCCCGATCTGGCCAAGGACCTGTCGCTGATCGTGGTGGATGCGGCGCGGGGGTTCGGCAACGGGCTGTGCATTCCGGCCGGCCCGCTCCGCGAACCCGTGGTGGCCGGGCTGGCACGCGCCGACATGGTGCTGAGCATCGGCGGCCCCCGCGCGCAGGCGGATTTTGCCGAAACCTGGGCCGGCCATATTGCCCTGCCCCATGTCACCGGCGCGCTGAGGCCGCTGGAGACCGGCATGGTCTGGGCCGGGACCCGGGCACTGGCCTTTGCCGGGATCGGCCATCCCGGGAAATTCTTTGCCACGCTGCGCGGGCTGGGCGTCGAGGTGGTGCGCGCCGAGGCGCTGGAGGATCACCAGCCGCTGACGCCGGCGCTACTGGGCCGGCTGGACGGCGAGGCGCGGCTTCTGGACGCGCAGCTGGTCACCACCGAAAAGGACGCGGTGCGCCTGCCGCCCGAGTTCCGCGCCAAGGTGGTCACGCTTCCCGTGCGGCTGGAGATCGCCGACTGGAGCGCGGTTGACGCGGCGCTGGACCGGATCGGTCTCTGACACCAGCCGGGCAAACCCCTGCCTGACGGGGCGAAACAAGCCATCGCCGACGCCTCCCCCGGCGACGCGGGACGCGCACCCTTGCGGAGAGCGGGGGCGCAGGAGGTCAGGGCTCCTGGGTCAATAGTCGCGGCGTTTTTCCGCGCCGTGGTAGAGGATGTCGGCCCATTCATCGTTTACCTTGTCGCGTGCCTTGATGTCGGCGGGGTTCATGTCGCCCTGCGGACGGCCAAGCCGGTAGAAATGCCCGTGCGGGTCGCGTCCCCGGATCAGCTGTGCCCCGGTGGGGGAGATCGTCTGCCGCACATCGGGCGGCATGTAGGGCTGGATCACAAAGCCGATGCGGCGGTCCCTGCTCTGATTGGGCTGCGAGGCGTGGATCACCCGCGCCGAGTGAAAGGACGCCTGCCCCGGGCGCAGCACCAGCGACACCGCCTTGCTTTCATCCACGCCCTGCACCTCCTGGCCCCGCGTGAGGATATTGGTGTCGCCGAACGTGTCTTCGTGCTGCCTGAGCTCATGATGGCTGCCGGGGATCATCTGCATACATCCGCTGTCCTCGTTGCTGTGCGACAGCGCCACCCAGGCGGTGATGCCCACATGCGGCTCGAGCCCCATGTAGCGCGCATCCTGATGCCAGCTGACGAAGCCCGGATCGCCCGGCTCCTTGATGAAGAGCACGGTACCGTAGTTCAGGATATGCGGGCCGATCAGGTCCTCGACGGCATCCACCAGCGTCGTGTCATGCACGATCCGGTCCAGGCACATCAGGTTGAGATGCGCGTTGTTGCGGGCCGTCCCCACGAAGGCTTCGGGCCATTTCGCTTCGGCGGCCTCCAGCTCGGCGCGCAGCTCGGAGGCCTCCTGCGCGGTGAAGATGTCGATGGGGGCCACGAACCCGTCCCGCTCGTAGGCCGCGATCTGCTCGGCGCTCAGTACCTTGCCCATGGTGCCCTCCCGGATGTGTCACCCCAACCTTACGAACCAAACGCGGCGCGTCTGTCCGAATTCCGACATGGTTCACAATCGACATTTCCTGCCGCATTCGGGCATACCGGTGCCAACACAGCGCCCTAGGCTGAAGGCGCGCATTCACCGAGGACCCGTGCATGATTGAGAACCGCCCCGAGCTTGTTTCCGCCATTCGCGCGCGCTTTGCGCATGTCGACGAATGCCCGTTCCAGGGACCGCGCATCTTCTTTGAAAACGCGGGCGGGGCGCTGACGCTGAAATCCGTGGTCGAAACCTCTGCCAGGTTTGCCGCCATCCCCGACAACCAGGGGCGCGACAACGCGGCAAGCCATGCTCTGGTGGACATCATCGCCCGGGCCAGGGCGGGCATGGCCACCATGATGAACACGTCCTCGGGGCAGTTCTTTGTGGGCGAAAGCGGCACCGAACTGCTGTTTCGCATGATCCGTACGGCCTGTGTGAACGCGCCGAGGGACGCCAAGGTGATCGGCTCCTCGATCGAGCATCCCGCCAGCCGCAGTGCCGCACGTCGCTGGGCGGGGATCGCGGGGCTGGACTACGTCGATACCGGCCATGACGACGCCACCGGCATGGTGACGCCCGAGCATTACGCGGCGCACATGACACCCGATGTGGCCGTGGCAACGATCCTGCACGCCTCGCCCGTCACCGGCATGGGCATGGACGTGGCCGGGATTGCCGCCGCGATCCGGGCCACAGCGCCCGGGGCGATGATCATCGTCGACGGGATCCAGCACGCGGCGCACGGGCAGCTCGACATCGACAGCTATGACGTCGATGGCTACGCGATCTCGCCTTACAAGGTGTTTTCGCGGCACGGCTACGGGGTGGCCTGGATTTCGGACCGGCTGACGGCGCTGCCGCATGACATGCTGATCGATGCGCCGGCAGGCGGGTGGGAGTTCGGCACACGCGACACCGGCTCCTATGCGACCATGAGCGACGTGGTGGATTATTTCGACTGGCTGGGCGGCGAGGTCTCGGACGAGACCGGCCGACGCGCCCGGATCGAGGCGGCGGGGCGCGCGATCCATGCCTATGAGACGCATCTGACCAATGCGCTGATCCATGGCACCGGGAACCTGCCGGGGTTGGCCGAGATGGACGGCGTGACGATCATCGGCGGCGCGGACAACCCGGCGCGCGAAGGGCTGGTCTGTATCGCGGTCGCGGACATGCCGTCGCCCAAGGTCGTCGCCCGTCTCAACGAGGCCGGCATCCGGACCCATACCCGCAAGGCCGACCACTACAGCGGCAACGTGCTGACCCCGCTGGGGCTGGAGGACAGCATCCGGATTTCGCTTTGCCACTACAACACCGAGGCCGAGGTGGCCGCGTTGCTGTCGGTGATGAAGGAGATGCTGGGCTGAGGCCGCCCCGGCCAGGGTCCTGACCCTAGCGCCGCGTGGCCACATAGACCCCGACGGCGGCCACACCCATGCCGAGCCAGGCCAGGGGCGGCATGGCCTCGCCGAGGGTAAACCACGCGATCACCGCAGCGAGCGGCGGCACGAGGTAGAACAGCGCCGACACACGGCTGACATCGCCCGCCCGTATCATCGCAAGCAGGAGCCCCACGGCGATCACCGAATTGCCCAGCACCAGGTAAACCATCACCACCGAGAACTGCCAGGTCCAGTTGATCTGCATCGGCTCAAGCAGAAGCATCAGCGGCAGCACCCCCGCCAGCCCGGCCGCATACCCGATGAGATTGGCGGTGATCGGGTGATGGCTGAGGCCAAAGCGTTTCTCCCATAGCGAACCGAGGGTGATCCCCGCCAGGCCCAGCAGCGCCAGTGCGAAACCGGCCAGTGTCGGTGCCTCGACGGTTGAACGCGAGGTGATCACCACCGCCGCCCCGATCAGACCCAGAGCCAGCCCGATCCAGCGGCTGCGCCCCACCGTCCCGCCCGACCATCGCGGTGCGATGAGCGCCACCAGAATCGGCTGAAACGACATCACGAGCGCCGCCGTGCCCGCCGCCACCCCGAGGCGAAACGCGAAATAGGTCATCCCGAAATAGATCGTCTGGATGAGAAAGCCGACAATGCCAAGATGCATCCAGTCGGCCCGCGTCTTCGGCAGGGGCGGGCGCCAGATCGCGAAGGCCAGCAGCATGATGACCACGACCAGCCCGTAGCGCAGCGACAGGATCGTCATCGGCGTGCTGTATTGCAGCCCGATCTTGGCCACCGCGTAGCCACCCGACCACAATAGCAGGAACACCACAGGCGCGCAGATCAGCCACAGAGGGCGGCGTGGAGGCATGGCTCGGGCGGTCCTTGTCACCGGAATGGCGCGACGATGCCCGATCCCACAGGCCTTTACCACCTGAGAATTGCACCATGGCTCCGCTCTGGATCGCACTCAAAATTTGGCCACTTTTCCGTGCGATGCTAAGCGGGAGACACAGAGCCGAAACCCGATGCCGGAAAGGCCGCCGCCGATGCTGCGCGTGATCGCGATCAACCTTGCCGTCCTTGCCGTCCTGCTGGTCGGGATCGAGCTGATTTTCGGCACCTGGTTCTCGCAGTCCCACGCGCTGCTTCAGTTCACCAAGCCGCGCAACGTGTCGCTGGTGCGCGCCAACCCGCTGCCCGACGGTCCCGAGACGATCCGCTATACCCGCGATGGCAACGGGTTTCGCGGGCTGACCGGCGCGCTGGATGCCATAGACATCCTCACCGTGGGCGGCAGCACCACGGACCAGCGCTATCTCGACGATGCCGACACGTTCCAGGCCCAGCTGCGCGCGCTTTTCGCGGCCGAGGGGCGCGAGGTGATCATCGCCAATGCCGGGATCGACGGCCAGTCGAGCTTTGGGCATATCTCGAACTTCCAGGACTGGTTTTCCCGCATCGACGGGCTCAAGCCGCGCTATGTCCTGTTCTATGTCGGGATCAACGACGCGCTGATCGTGGCGGACAAGCCCGAATACGACACGGTCGCCGCTCAGGGTCGTCTGCTGCGGGCGCAGCTTTTCATCCGCGAGAAATCCGCGCTTTATCAGCTCTACCTGATTGCCAAGCAGGTCTATCTTTCGCCGGAACTGACCCATTACGTCAATCCGGCCAATTTCGCCGGTGGCGCGGGGATGGTGAATACCGGCACTCTGGGCGACGCCGACCTGGACAACGCCGATACGCGCCGGGCGCTGGATGTTCTGGGCGGCAATATCGAGGAACTGGCCCGCCTGACCCGCGACATGGGCGCCACGCCTATCTTCGTCACCCAGCGCAGCACCGCCTGGGTCATGCGTGACGGAGAACCCTGGGGCATCCCGGAGATCGCGCCGGGATTTCTGAACCGCTATGTCGATCGGTTCGGACCGATCAACGGCGTCGATGTCTACCGGATCGAGACCCGCATCGCCGGCACGATCCTCGCACGGTGCCGCGCGGTGGATGCGATCTGTCTCGATCTGAAATCCGAGGTGGCCTTCGATCCGGCGCGGCATTTCTACGACGAGGTGCATACCAATGCCGAGGGCGCGGGCCTGATCGCGCGCTATCTGTACGAGCGGCTGGGCGCTCTCGAAGGTTTCTGACCCCGGGACCCGGAAAAATGCAATTTTCCGGGCGCTCAGCTGTCGTTGTCCTGACCCAGTTTCGGCGAGGCCCGGTCCAGCCTCAGCCCGGCCTCCGAGAACCGGATGGGCGTGCGCACACCCGGCACGCCTTCGGGGTCGATGCGAAGACCGCGCGCCTGCACCTGCGGATCGGCAAAGACCTCGGCCATGTCGTTGATCCGTCCGGCGGGCACGCCTTCGGCTTCGCAAGCCGCCAGAAGATCGGCCTTGGTCCATTTTCCCGTCTCGGCCTGCAACGCGGCATCCAGCGCGGCGCGGTTCGCCACCCGGTCGGCGTTGTGAACATAGTCGGGATGCGTCGCCAGGTCCTCTACCCCCAGCAGACCGCAGAGGCGCTGGTATTGCGGGTCGTTGCCGGTGGCAATGATGATATGGCCGTCGGCACAGTCAAAGACCTGATAGGGCGACAGGTTTGGATGCGCATTGCCCATCCTCACCGGGGCCTCTCCGGTCGCGAGATAGTTCATCGCCTGGTTCGCCGAGATCGCCACGGCCACATCCAGAAGCGCCATGTCGATCTGCTGGCCTCGGCCGGTCTGCGCGCGCTGGTGAACCGCGGCCAGGATCGCCGTGCTGGCATAGACGCCGGTGAACACATCCGTCAGCGCCACGCCCACCTTCATCGGCTGGCCTTCGGGCTCGCCGGTGATCGACATCAGCCCGGACATGCCCTGGACGATATAGTCATACCCTGCGCGATGCGCATAAGGTCCGTCCTGCCCGAACCCGGTGATCGAACAATAGATCAGCCGCGGATTGATCTCTGCGAGGCTCGCATAATCGAGACCGTATTTGGCAAGCCCCCCGACCTTGAAATTCTCGATCACCACATCCGCGCCACGCACCAGGTCACGCACCAGGTCCCGCCCCTCGGGGGTGCGGAAATCCGCCGTCACACTGCGCTTGCCCCGGTTGCAGGAGTGGAAATAGGCCGCCGTCCGGTCGCCGTCGCGGTCGATGAAGGGCGGGCCCCAGTTGCGCGTGTCATCACCCGTCGGGCTCTCGACCTTGATCACCTCGGCGCCGAGATCCGCCAGCGTCTGACCGGCCCAGGGGCCGGCCAGAACCCGGGCCAGCTCGATGACCCGCAAACCTTCGAGTGGTGCGTGCATCTATTCGGCCAGCTTTTCGTCGACCAGAATTTTCAGGTCGGCATAGCTCATGTTCGAGTATTTCCTGCCGTTGATCAGCAGCGTCGGGGTCGCGCTGACATCATCGGTCTCGGCATTGGCGCGGAACCAGGCCACCAGCGCGCGCGCCTTGCCCTCGTCCTCGAGACAGGCATCCAGCTGAGCCTTGTCCAGCCCCGCCGTCCTGCCGATGCGGCGCAGGTTGTCGGAGGCCTGAACCGGGTCTCCGCCCGCGATCCAGTCGCTTTGCTGGTTGTAGATCATGTCGGAGATACCAAAGAACTTCTCGGGCCCCGCACAACGGGCCACCATCGAGGCCCAGAGCCCCAGCTGGTCGAAAAAGACGTCGCGATAGACGAAACGCACCTTGCCCGTGTCGATATAGTCGGCCTTCAGCTGCTTGAACTGATCCTTGTGGAACCGCGCGCAATACGGGCAGGTGAACGAGGCATATTCCACGATCGTCACCTTGGCATCTTCGGGGCCCAGGGTCATCTCGACGATGCCCGAGGTATCGGGTGCATCCGGTGCACCGGCCACGGTTTCCATCTCGGTCCCGGTGCTGATCTGGGTCACGCCCGCGTCCCGGACGGCCTCGTCGCCGCGCATGGTCATCCACAGAACGGCCCCGCCGATCCCAACGGCCACAGCGCCGATCGCTACAAACTTGTTCATGTGCAAATCCTTCTCCGGATCAGTGTTTCTGTTTCGTCAGGACCCGCGCGCCCAGCGCCTCGAGCGCGCGGCGCAGGCCGGCATCCCTGACCGGTTCGGCAAGAGCCTCGGCCGTACGGGCCGCGCCGGGGGCAATCCGGGGCCGTGTATCCGCCTGCGGGGCAGGTGTGAATTCGACCTGGCCCTCGGCAAAACCGGTGGCTGCCGTCTGGGTGATCCGTATCCGGGAAATGGCGTTGTAGCCATAGACCGCGTTGACCTTTTCGCGCAGCTGTTCGCGCTGCATCTCGAGCATCGGGGCCTGCGCGCCGGTGGTCAGCAGGGTCAGCGTCGCCCCAAAGCCCTGGCGGCCATAGGACACCTCGACGGGCCGCGCGATACCGGCGACCTCTTCTCCCACGATCTCGGCCCAGCGCGTGAGGAGCTGCGATTGCGCAAAACCGCGCGTTTCCGAGGCTTTGCGGATACGATCCTGCAAAAGCTGAGAGGTCCGCTTGAACCCGCGCGTGCTTGACTTACGATCCACCATGGATGCGCTCCCCGTTTCGGGACACATTCTAGGGCCAATCCGCCCGGATGCCAGCCCCTAACCAGACCCGAGGTCAACGAATGTCTGAAACCGCCAATGCCGCAAGCCTGCTGGACTGGTACGACACCCATGCCCGCGACCTGCCGTGGCGAGTGTCTCCGGGCGCGAGGGCGCTGGGCGTGACCCCCGATCCCTACCGGGTCTGGCTGTCGGAGATCATGCTGCAACAGACCACCGTGGCTGCCGTAAAGGCCTATTTCGAGCGCTTTACCGCGCTCTGGCCGACGGTGGAGGACCTTGCCGCCGCGCCGGATGAGGCGGTGATGGGCGAATGGGCGGGACTTGGCTATTACGCCCGTGCGCGCAACCTTCTGACATGCGCGCGGATTGTGGCGGATGACCTGGGCGGACGGTTCCCCGACACGCCCCAGGCGCTGCAGAAACTGCCCGGGATAGGGCCCTACACGGCTGCGGCCATTGCCGCCGTCACCTTTGACCGGCCGGCCACCGTTGTGGATGGCAATGTCGAACGGGTGATGGCGCGAATTTTTGCGATCACAACGCCGCTGCCGGCCGCCAAGCCCGAGCTGACCGCGCGCGCCGCCGCCCTCACCCCCGTGACCCGCCCCGGCGACTATGCCCAGGCCGTGATGGATCTGGGCGCCACGATCTGCACCCCGCGCAGCCCGTCCTGCGGCCTCTGCCCCTGGAGGCAGCCCTGTGCCGCGCGGCGCGCCGGAACCGCATCCGACCTGCCCAGAAAAACCCCGAAAAAACCCAAGCCCACGCGCATCGGCATCGCCTATGTCGCCCGGCGTCCCGACGGCGCGGTGCTTCTGGAAACGCGCCCGCCCAGGGGGCTTTTGGGGGGTATGCTGGGCTGGCCCGGAACCGACTGGAGCGATGCACCACAGCCCGCGCCACCGATGCAGGCGGCCTGGGAGGAACTGGGCGAAGAGGCCCTGCACAGCTTCACCCATTTCAACCTGCGCCTGCGCGTCATGGTGGCGCAGGTGCCGCAGGACGCGGTGCCCGGGCGCGGTGAATTTCACGCAAAAACCACCTTCCGGCCCTCGAATTTACCCACCGTCATGCGCAAGGTGCATGATCTGGCCCGTGCCAAGCTGAACGAAATGGTGTAGAACACCGCCGCAACCCCGAGACCGTCGACGAGTGGACCCATGATCCCGACCAAAACCCTGTCGAGCCTGCGCCGCGCGCTGCCTTTTTGGATGTCGCTCCTGCTGGTGCCGCTGGCGCTGATCTCGGCGACCTATGGCGGCTGGACGCTGATCCTGCTGCCGGTGGCGGCCTGGTATTTCTTCACGGTCCTGGATTTCTATGTCGGGCTCTACACCGAGAACGCCGACCCCGAGACCGGGGACGAGCATCTGCGCTGGTATCGCCTGATCACGCTGATCTGGATGCCGATCCAGTTCGTGCTGCTGTTCGGGATGATCTGGTATGCGAGCGATGCGACGCACCTGTCGATGTTCGAGAAATGGGCGCTGTTTTTCGGGATCGGGGTGATCACCGGCACCGTCGGGATCAACTACAGCCACGAGCTGATGCACCAGAAGCCCAAGCTTGAACGGACGATGGGCGATCTGCTGCTGGCCATGGTGCTTTATTCGCATTTCCGCTCCGAGCATCTGTTGGTCCATCACCGCTATGTCGGCACGCCGCGCGACACGGTCACGGCGCGCTACAACGAGGGCTTTCACCGGTTCTTTCCGCGTGTGCTGCGCGAGACGCTGACCTCGTCCTTTGCCGCGGAAAAGGCGATGCTGGCGCGCAAGAACCTCGCGTGGACGGACCTTTCGAACCCGTTCTTCCGCTACTGGGCGCTTCAGGCGGCGATGCTGCTGCTGGCGCTGCTTCTGGGCGGCTGGGTGGGGCTGTTTTTGTTCCTCACCCAGGCCTTTGTGGCGGTCTGGCAGCTCGAGCTGGTCAATTACATCGAACATTACGGCCTGACGCGCAAACATCTGGGCGACGGAAAATACGAACATGTCCAGCCGCGCCATTCGTGGAACGCGGCGCACAAGGCGTCGAACTGGCTGCTGATCAACCTGCAACGGCACTCGGATCACCACTACAAACCCGACCGCCGGTTTCCGCTTTTGCAGAACTATTCGGAGGCCGACGCCCCCCAACTGCCCTATGGCTATCCGCTGATGACCATGGCGGCGATGGTGCCGCCGCTCTGGCGGCGCGTGATGAACAGGCGCGTGCGGCGCTGGCGCGAGATGTATTACCCCGAGATCACCGACTGGACGCCCTACAACAAGGCCCTGAACCCGCTGCCGAGGTAAGCGCCAAGGGGCAAAGGGGCGGATCGCATCGTAGGCCGGGGTTCACCCCGGCACCTGCACGGCATCACCCGATCACGTAATGCAGCCGGTCGAATGTCGCCCGCCATTCGGCCACGCGCGGGGCCAGCGCCTCGGGATCATTCCCGGTCAGGGCCTGCGCGATCAGCTCCGCCATCTGGCCCGCATCCCCTGGCGTCACACCCCAGCGCACCAGCTCGGGCGTGCCGATCCTCAGCCCGTTCATGTCGCCGTCAACCGGGTCAATCGGCAGGCCGATGCCACAGGCCAGGAATCCCGCGCGGCGCAGCGTCTTGGAGGCCGCCTGACCGCCCCCGAACCGCGCCGCCTCTACCGCAAACTGATGTGACCGCGTGGCCCCCTGCGCGCCCGCGAACACCGGCAGGCCGCGCTCTTTCATCGCCCCGGCCAGGGCCTGCGCCAGATCGATCATCGCCTGCGCATAGGCGCCCCCGTGCTCGCGCCAGTCCAGCATCGTCACCGCCAGCGCCGCCGACTTGGCCGCATCGAAATTCGCCGTCATCCCCGGAAAGGCGATCACATCCAGCCGCTCGGCCAGCCCGGCATCATTGCTCACGATCAGCCCGCCCGCCGGCCCGCCGAGGCTCTTGTAGGTGCTCATCGTCATCAGATGCGCGCCTTCGGCCAACGGGTTCTTCCACGCGCGCCCCGCGATGATCCCGCATTGATGCGCCGCATCAAACAGCACTTTCGCCCCCACCTCATCGGCGATCTGGCGCACCTCGCGCACCGGGTGCTCGAAGAGGTTGAGCGATCCGCCAATGGTGATCAGCGCCGGGTTCGCCTTGTGCGCCAGGTCGCGCAGCCCGGCCAGGTCGACCGTGTACCCGTCCGCCGTCACCGGCGCGTGCAGCACCCGCAAACCGTAAAGCCCCGCACAGCCCGCCTCGTGATGCGTCACATGACCGCCGATCGTGGCAGGCGGTGCGATGATCGTGTCTCCCGGCCTGCAGGTCGCCATGAACGCATAAAGATTGCCCAGCGCCCCCGACGGCACCCGGATCTCGGCAAAGCGCGCGTCAAAGACCTCGGCACAGAGTTCGGCGGCGATCACCTCGATCTCTTCGATGGCCTCCAGACCCATCTCGTACTTGTCGCCCGGATAGCCCAGCGACGGGCGCGATCCGATGCCCGAGGCCAGCATCGCCTCGGCGCGCGGATTCATCACGTTGGTGGCAGGGTTGAGGTTGAAACACCGGCGTTCGTGAATGGCGCGGTTTTCCTCGGCCAAGACCCCGAGCCGCGCCATGATCTCGCCCGATCCCTGCGCCGCCGTGCGCGCCGCCAGCTTCTGCACCAGGGCCTCGCAGCCCTCCGGCACCCAATCGCGTTTCTCCAGCGTCATCGTCACGCCTCCTGTGTGATCCTGCCCGCATCAAACCCGCGATTGCGAATATGCGCAAACCAGTTTACCTGTTTTTTGGTTTAGAAAAACTAGGCCTAGAACATGCCCATCTCACCACCGCGCCCGAAAGGCCCGCCTCTCAACGCCCTGCGCGCCACCGAGGCGGCCATGCGCCTCGGCGGGTTTGCCGCCGCCGCCGAAGAGCTTTCGGTCACGCCCGGTGCCATCTCGCAGCATATCCGCGCGGTCGAGGACTGGGCCGGAACGTCTCTCTTCACCCGCCGCGCGCAGGGCGTGGCGCTTACCGACGCGGGACAACGCCTGCGCCCTGCCCTGACGGCTGCCTTCGACGGGATGGGAGACGCCATGCGCTGCCTCGCCGCCCTGCGCCCCGATCCGCCGGTACAGATCGCTGCCCTGCCCAGCGTCGCACAGCTCTGGCTCACGCCGCGCCTTCCGGCCCTGCGGGCCGCGCTGGCCGGTCGGCGTCTGTCGGTTACGGCCCTGGAGACCCCGCCCAACCTGAGGCGCGAAATGTTCGACGCCAGCCTGTTTCTGCGCGCGCCCGCTCCGGGCGACACCGTGCTCGCCCATGACGCTATCGCACCTGTCTGCACGCCATCGCTGGCCGCGACGATCCGGACCCCCGCCGATCTGGCCGACCACACGCTTCTACATGACGAAAGCTGGTCCACCGACTGGACCGACTGGGCCAAAGCCACCGGCACACCCCTTCCCGACACCACGGCAGGCCCGCGCTATTCGCTCTACGCCATGGCCGTCGAAGAGGCCAAGGCAGGGGCCGGTATCCTCATCGGTCACCGCTTTCTCGTGGACGCCGCACTCCGGGACGGCACGCTGGTCCTTGCCTGTACAGGCGGGGCCCATGCAGGCTGGGTCGAAACCGCAACGGCACTGGTTCTCGATGTGCCCGAAGCCCCGGCAGGCCATGTCAGCCTCCTGACACAGCTTGTCGCGTCTTCCGGCTGAACTTGCCCCCGCCCGCTGCCGACCGGCCATTGCCGGACACGCGACAATTGAGGCGGCGCGAAACCCTGTGTACCACCCTCAGCCAGACGGCCAGATGACCGGAAACCAATCCTCGCGCAGCCGTTGCCCGGGCGTCATCCCATGCCCCGGAAAAGGCGGAGACGTGCGTCCGGGCCGCTCGACATAGCGCGCATCGTCTCCCACCAGCCGCAGCGAAAACGCCCGCCGCCGCGCCGTCGCCGCGTTGCCCCGCGCGCCATGCAGCGTGGCGAAGTTGAACGCCACCGCATCGCCCGGCACCATCGCCCATTCGCGGATGTCCATGCCTTCGGCATCGGGGTCCGGCACCGGGCGGTAGGCGTCGCTGTCGGGATAGAAGTCATCCTCGGCCAGCCAGCGCACCGGCAACACCGGTGTCTCCCACAGATGCGAGCCCGCGACGCAGCGCAGCGTGGCCTCGCCCACCGGATCGACAGGCGACCAGAAACTGACCGTCTGCCGCCCTTCGACGAAATAGTAGGGCGCATCCTGGTGCCAGGGCGTGGGCTTTGTTGTCCCCGGTTCCTTGACCAGCACATGGTCGTGAAAGACCTGCACCGTCTCGGACTGCATCAGCTCCGCCGCCGCCTCGGCCACGCTCGACCCTTCGATCACCGCGCGAAATTCGGGGATACGCTGCCAGTTGCAGTAATCGTCGAAGAAGCGTCCCGCCTCGCCCTCCTGCAGGTTCTCGGCGGCGTAGTCCCCCGGCTCGGCCATGTTGCGCGCGATCCCTGCGCGCAACGTCTCGACATGATCGGCAAACAGCCCCCTGATCAGGACCACGCCATCGCGCGCATAGGCCTCGACATGCCGGTCTGTGATCAACGGATGCGCCATGGCGGGCCCTCCCCTTGCTACCCGCACCAACCTGCCCGTTCTGCCGCCAGGTTCCAAGCCGAATTCGCCGCGCCCCGCGGCCTTGATCCGCACCCCGCCGCGCCGCATATAGACGCTTTGACCCGCACCCCGGAAAGAGCCCGATGACCCACCGCGAAAAGCTCAGCCAGTTTCTCGACCTGCCCCTCACCCGGCAGGTGATCATCGGCGTCATCCTGTTCAACGCGCTCATTCTCGGGCTGGAAACCTCCGATACGCTGATGGCCAGAGCAGGAGGGCTGATCCTGGCGCTGGACAAGGCGGCCCTTGCCTTCTTCGTTGTCGAGATCACGGCCAAGCTCTACGCCCGGGGTCTTCGCTTCTTCCGCGACGGCTGGAGCGTGTTTGACCTGGTGATTGTCGGCGTCTCGCTGGCCCCGGCGAGCCAGGGCTTCTCGGCGCTGCGGGCCTTGCGCATCCTGCGGGTGCTGCGGGTCATCTCGGTCGCCCCGCGCCTGCGCCGGGTGGTCGAGGGCTTCGTGACCGCCCTGCCGGGTATGGCCTCGGTCTTTATTCTCATGTCGATCATCTTCTACATCGGCGCGGTGATCTCGACCAAACTCTTCGGCGCGGCCTTCCCCGACTGGTTCGGCACGCTGGGCCGCTCGGGCTACACGCTCTTTCAGATCATGACACTGGAAAGCTGGTCCATGGGAATCGTGCGTCCCGTGATGAACGTGTACAGCTGGGCATGGGCGTTCTTCATCCCCTTCATCATGGTCACGACCTTCGCGGTGGTGAACCTTCTGGTGGGCCTGATCGTGAACTCGATGCAGGCCGCCCATGGCGAAGAGGACGCGGCCAATACGGATGCCTATCGCGACGAGGTTCTGACCCGCATGGCCGCCCTCGAGACCAAGATCGACGTGCTGGTCGCCGCGAAAACCCGCGAAAAGTGATTGTCCCGGTCACAAATACGAAATTGACGCAACGCCCGGGCCGCGTAGGGTAGCGCCATCACGCGCGCCCGGAGGCATTCCATGCCCAAGACCACGTCCATCTTCACGCCCGTCCTGATCGTGGGGTGCGTGATCATCATGGTCTCCTTCGCGATCCGGTCCTCCTTCGGCGTGTTCCAGATCCCGATCGCCGGGGAATTCGGCTGGCTCCGGTCCGAGTTCTCCATGGCCATCGCCATCCAGAACCTCGCCTGGGGCATCGGGCAGCCGATCTTCGGTGCGCTGGCCGAGCGGATCGGCGACCGCAGGGCGATCGTGCTGGGTGCGCTGGTCTATGCGGCGGGGCTGGTGCTCTCGTCCTTCGCCGTGACCCCCGGCGCGCACCAGTTCTACGAGATTCTCGTGGGTTTCGGCATCGCGGGCACCGGCTTTGGCGTGATCCTCGCCGTGGTGGGCCGCGCCAGCTCGGACGAGAACCGCTCGATGAGCCTGGCCATCACCACGGTCGCCGGTTCGATTGGCCAGATTTTCGGCCCCCCCGTGGCCGAGATGCTGCTGGGCGTGATGAGCTGGCAGATGGTGTTCGTGGCCTTCGCCGCGACGATCCTCGCGGTTCTGGCGCTCCTACCCTGGATGCGCGCGCCTCAGATGGCCAGCCGGGCCGAGCTGGAGGAAAGCATCGCAGAGCTTCTGACCCGGGCCTTCAGGGACCCCAGCTTCGCGCTGATTTTCGTGGGCTTCTTTTCCTGCGGCTATCAACTGGGCTTCATCACCGCGCATTTTCCAGCCTTTGTCACGGAAGTCAGCCGACCCATCGCCCCTGACGGCCTGCTGTACGGCATGGGGATCACGACGACCAGCGCATTGGGCGCCGTGGCGATCTCGGTCATCGGGCTGACGAACATCGCGGGGACCCTGCTCGCAGGGTATCTCGGCAAGTACTACGCCAGAAAAAACCTGCTGGCGGGCATCTACGTTTTGCGAACCGTCGTGGCGACAGGGTTCATCCTGACCCCGATGACGCCGGCCACGGTGCTGATCTTCTCGGCCGCCATGGGCGCGCTGTGGCTTGCGACCGTGCCGCTCACCTCGGGGCTGGTGGCGCATATCTTCGGGCTGCGCTACATGGGCACGCTCTACGGGATCGTGTTCCTCTCGCATCAGCTCGGCAGCTTCATGGGTGTCTGGCTTGGCGGACGGATGTATGACCTGACGGGCGACTACACGCTGGTCTGGTGGATCGGCATCGGCGTGGGCGCGTTCAGCGCCATCGTGCACCTGCCCATCCGCGAAACCCGCGCGAGCCTGCCCGTATGACCGGCAAAGACCGCAGGGACCGGGCCCAAATCGCGCCCGCGACACGCGCTCCGCACCCATCGCGTAACCGTGTGTTTCAGCCGGAAAGGGAACGCGCTCACGTTTCTTTCTCGTGGAAAATACCCCCGCCGGAGGCCTGAAATCCGGCGCGGGCAAGGCCCGCGCCCCCCCGCCCGCCGGAGGCGACCGCGCTCTGGCGCAGCCAGGGCGCGGTTCAAGGGGCCGGTATCAGCGGCACATCTGCCGCACCAGCCGCGCACACCCCCGCAGCGCCGCGTCGTCATCCGTGACCAGAAAGACCGGAATATCCGCCATCATCCCCGCATATGGCCCCCTGGCCTCAAAGGCGGACCGAAAGGCAGACCCCAGATGCGGCGCGACCGCCCGCGCCACGCCGCCGATGAAATAGACCCCACCCATCGGCAGGTGCATCAGCGCAAAATTGCCCGCCACATGACCCAGAAACGCCGCGAAAACTTCCAGCGTCGCCGTGGCCTCCGGCGCGCGCCTCGACATGGCCTCCCAGATCGCAGCGCCCTCTGCCCCGGACAACAGCCCATGCAACCGCTCCAGCCCCGGCCCGGACAAGAGCGCCTCGACCGGCAGATGCGCCGACCCGGCACCCAGCGCCCGCATGATCCCGCCCGGCAACCCCGGCACATGCGGCAGGCCCGAATGCCCGGCCTCGGCCGGCGGCACGAAAAGCTGTCCCGCCTGATCATGCACCGCCGCCACGTTGCAGCCCGTGCCCAGCCCCATCACCAGCCGTGTCGCCCCCGCCGCGGGGCCTGCCCCGGCAAAGAGCGGCGTCACCGCGCCCGGGGCCAGATCGTCCAGCCCATAGCCCTGCGCCTGGAGATCGTTGATCAGATGTACCGCCTGCGCGCCCGTCACGGCGCGAAGGCCATCGGCCTCGATCCGCCAGCCGCGATTGGTCAGACGCGCCCTGCCCTGCCGCACCGGGCCGGCCACCCCTGCGCACAGACCGTCGACGGCCGCCCCCGTCTCGGCCAGGTAGCGGGCAAGTATCCCGTCCAGCCCGCCGAAATCGTCATTGCGATAGCTCCGCGTCCGGTCTTCGCACAGCCCGCCGCCCTCGGCCTGGCCAACGCGGCAATGCGTCCCGCCCACATCCGCCAGAAGCCACATCAGCCGACATCGCCCCAGCGCGCACGCAGCGCGCGCGCGGTCTGCACCAGCATCAGCACGTCGATCCCCACAGCCAGGAACTGCGCCCCCCAGCCGGCATAGGTCTCGGCCACCGCATGATCCACGGCCAGGATGCCCGCCGCCTTGTCCGACGCCGCGATCCGGCCCAGCGCGTCCCGGATCACCTCGTCCACCTCCGGCGCGCTGCTGTCGCCACAATGGCCCATGTCGACGGCCAGGTCCGAGGGCCCGACAAAGACCCCGTCCACGCCCTCGACGCCCAGAATATCTTCCAGAGCATCTATCCCGGCGCGGGTCTCGACCTGAACCAGCAGGCACATCTGGTCATTCGCCGTGGCGATATAGTCGGAAATGTCCGAAAACCGCGACGCCCGTGCCAGCGCGGCCCCCGAGCCGCGGATGCCCTCGGGCGGATAGCGCATGGCGCGCACCAGCGCCTCGGCTTCGGACGCGCTTTCGACCATCGGGATCAGCAGCGTCTGTGCGCCCGCATCCAGCACCTGCTTGATCGCCCATGCCTCGCCCATCGGAAGGCGCACGACCGGGTGCGAATGCCTGCCCTCCAACATCGCCAGCTGCGCCATGATGGTCCGCAGATCGTTGGGCGCATGTTCCCCGTCGATCACCAGCCAGTCAAACCCGGCACTGGCCAGCATCTCGGTCGCATAGGGATCGGCGAACCCGGCCCAGCAGCCGATCTGACGCCGATTGTGGCGCAACGCCTGTTTGAAGTGATTTGCAGGGGCGGGCATGGCAAGATCCTTCGCTGAGAGCATTCCCGGCCACGCTAGCATGGTTTCTGCGCCGGGCGAGACCTCGTCGCACCAATTGGAACTGTCCCGTCTTCGTCAGGACACTATCCAGAAACCACGAGTTTCGCACCGAAAAGATCACTTAAGACATGTCGTATATGACATGTCTTAAGTGACACTTGTGTAAGAAGCAGGAGCAATGGCCACGCCGGACCTGCCCCGCCCACAGCACGTGATGGACAGGCCCGCGACCCCGTGCTTATCTGCCCCCATGACCAGAACGCGCCTTCCCTACATCCTCACCGCTGTCATCACCATTGCCACCCTCGTGATCCTTTTGGCCATGGGCCGGGAGATCACCTGCAAATGCGGCTGGGTGGACCTTTGGGGCACAATCGACACCTCCGAAGGCTCGCAGCAGCTCTTTGACTGGTACACGCCCAGCCACCTGATGCACGGGTTCATCTTTTACGCGGTGCTGTGGCTGGTGGCGCGACGCCTGGATGTGGGCTGGCGGCTGGTGATCGCCGCACTTTTGGAAAGCGCCTGGGAGATCACCGAGAACTCCAACGCGGTGATTGAACGCTATCGCGAAGTGACCATCTCGCTCGACTACTACGGCGACAGTGTGCTGAACTCACTGTCCGACATCCTGACGGTTTACTTCGGTTTCTGGCTCGCCAGGCGGCTGCCCGTCTGGGCCAGCGTTGCCATCGTGATCGGCTTCGAGGTGCTCACGCTGATCATCATCCGCGACGGGCTTGCGCTGAACGTGCTCATGCTGCTTTACCCGCTCGACGTGATCCGCGACTGGCAGGCGGCGGGATGAACAGCCATCTCAGGGGCATCCTGATCACGGCGCTGGGCGTGCTGCTGATCACACCCGACTCGCTCTTCGTGCGTCTCATCGAGGCCGAGCCTCTGGCGGTCGCCTTCTGGCGCGGACTGGGCTCGGGGCTGGTGATCCTGATCGGTGTCCTGCTCTTCATGGGTCCGCGCGCCATCGTCCGGTCGATGAACACCGGCAGGCCAGGGCTGATCTACATGGTGCTGATCGGGGCCACCACGCCGGGCTTCGTCATGGCCGTGACCCAAACCAGCGTGGCCAATGTGGTGTTCATCTTCGCCTCGATGCCGGTCTTTGCCGCGATCTTTGCCCGCGTCTTTCTGGGCGAAAGGATCAGCCGCCGCATGGTCCTGACGATGCTGGTCGTGATGGCGGGCCTCGGGATCATCGCGGCGGGCAGCCACGAGAACGAGATCGCCTCGTGGAAAGGCGACATCTGGGCGCTCTTTGTCTCGGCGGCCTATGCCGCAGCCCTGACGGCGGTGCGGCAGCTCAGGGACATCTCGATGGTTCCCGCGATTCCGGCCGCCTATATCGGCAGCGCGCTGGTGATGCTGCCCTTCACCGCGCCGCTCGAGGCGCTGCCCGAGTTCTGGCCACTGATCCTCGGCCACGGCATCTTCATCGCGCTCGGCACCTGCTTTCTCACGCTGGGCCCGCGCTACATCAGCTCGGCAGAAGTGTCGCTTTTGATCCTGCTCGAAAGCGTTCTCGCGCCGCTTCTGGTCTGGGCGATCGTGGGCGAAGACCCCGGCCGCTGGGCCATCGTCGGCGGGGCCGTGGTGATCAGCGCGCTGGTGGTGTCGAACCTGGTGGCACTGCGGCGGCGGCGGATTTGACGAACCGGGCCACCACCTCACACGCGATACCTCGACGACCATCGTGCAAACGGTCACCCCAACTCTTTCGACATCAGGAAAAATGGTGCGGTCGAGAAGACTCGAACTTCCACTCCGGTTAAGGAACAGCGACCTCAACGCTGCGCGTCTACCAATTCCGCCACGACCGCACTCGTGAAAGCCTGTCGCCCCGGGCTGCAAGAGCTGAGGTGGGCCGACCGCTTTGGTGGGTGGGCGTATAGGACAGGCATCGCTGAAAGGGAAGGGCAAAAATGAGCCCTCTGGCCATCGCGCACGGGCCGCGCTAAGCCTGCTTCCATGCCGCAATGGATCACCACGCCCGGCCTGACCGATTACGACGAGGCCACCGCCTTCATGGAAGCCCGCGCCGAGGCGATTGCGCGGGGTGAGGCAGACGAATGCATCTGGCTGGTCGAACATCCGCCGCTCTATACCGCCGGCACCTCGGCCAGGCCTGCGGACCTGACCGATCCCGACCGTTTTCCGGTTCACACCTCAAAACGCGGCGGGCAATACACCTATCACGGACCCGGTCAGCGGGTGGTCTACGTGATGCTCGACCTGGGCCGCCGGGGCCGCGACGTGCGGGCCTTTGTCAAAGGGCTCGAGGACTGGGTGATCGCCACGCTGGCCGAGTTCAACGTGACCGGCGAGATCCGCGCAGGCCGCATCGGCGTCTGGGTGGTCCGCGACGACAAACCGCTCACCGCGACCGGCGCAAGGCCCGAGGACAAGATCGCCGCCATCGGCATCCGCCTGCGCAAGTGGATCAGCTTCCACGGCATCTCGATCAATGTCGAGCCCGAGCTTGAGCATTTCAGCGGCATCGTGCCGTGCGGCATCACCGAACACGGCGTCACCAGCCTCGTCGATCTGGGCCTGCCGGTGACGATGGAGGATGTGGACGTGGCCCTCCAACGGACCTTCGCCGACGTCTTTCCCGAACCCGCCCCCGAGCCCGCCCAGGACCCCTTACAGGAGAACGCCCATGGACATTCATGAAAACGGCACGCGCCCGACCAGCGCCGGACCGCCCGAATACTTCACAGGCAAGGTCGAAATCGAGCCGATCATCTCGCCCGACCCCCCGGCCCGCATCCGTGCGGTCAGCGTCATCTTCCAGCCCGGCGCGCGCACGGCCTGGCACACGCATCCGCTGGGCCAGACTCTGGTGATCCTGCGGGGCCAGGGCCGGGCCCAGACGCGCGGCGGACCTGTCCGCGTGCTCAACACCGGCGACACGGTCTGGTTCGCCCCGGGCGAAGAGCATTGGCACGGGGCGGCGCCGGACCGCACGATGTGCCATCTGGCGATGCAGGAGGCCCGGGACGGCTCGGCGGTGGACTGGCTGGAGCATGTGACGGATGCGGACTATGCGCAGCAGGCACGCTGAAGCGCGGGCCGCCCGCCCGCTTGCGTCAAATTTGATCAGGCCGAGGCCTGTTCATCGCCGCCAAGTGCCTTATAGTTAGTAGACGGGAATCCCAAATGTCTCACACGCAACGCGAGGTCGCCATGCATAGAATTCTCACAATCACATCCACCTGTCTTGTCCTTGCCGCACCGGCCCTTGCCGAAGGCGACGTGGAGAAAGGCGAGGACGCTTTCAAGAAGTGCAAGTCCTGCCACATGATCGCCTCGGCGGAGGAAACCTTCGTCAAGGGCGGCAAGACCGGGCCCAATCTCTTTGGTGTGATCGGTCGCACCGCGGGCTCGGCCGAAGGCTACAAGTACAGCAAGAGCCTTGCGGCTGCGGGTGAAGCGGGGCTGGTCTGGGACGAGGAGTCCCTGGCGGCCTTCGTTGCCGACCCCAGGGCCTTCCTCCAGGAAACGCTGGACGACAAGGCGGCCAAGTCCAAGATGTCATTCAAGCTCAAGAAGGGCAGCGAGGATGTCGCCGCCTATCTGGCGACCTTCGGCGCGGACGACGACAGTGACGGCGACGAGGAGGAAGCTGCGGAAGACGCCTCCGATTCGTGATCCGGCACGGGGCCGACACCCTGTTGCCGGGGCAATTTCAGGGCCGACCGGATCAGGCCGGCCCTTGTTGCATCCGTGCCCGTCAAGGCACCCGGCGCCGGATTGGCAAAAAAATTATGCCTGAGCGGCCATATAGGACATTGCCCCGCCACCCCGGCCACTCTAAAACCAAGTGTGAACACGGGCGCGCAGAACGCATTGCGCGCACCCCCAGGGACAGCTAGCCAGGAGGCACCAAATGGCAGACGCAGCCATTCAAGGCCACGACCATCAGGACAACCGCGGATTCTTTACCCGCTGGTTCATGTCCACCAACCACAAGGATATCGGGATTCTCTACCTCGTCGTTTCGGCGTTCGTGGGTCTTATCTCGGTTCTTTTCACCGTCTACATGCGGCTCGAACTGATGGAGCCGGGCGTGCAGTACATGTGCCTCGAAGGCGCGCGGTTCATCGCCGATGCGTCCTCGGAATGCACGCCGAACGGGCATTTGTGGAACGTGATGATCACCTATCACGGTATCCTGATGATGTTTTTCGTGGTGATCCCGGCCCTTTTCGGGGGGTTCGGCAACTACTTCATGCCGCTCCAGATCGGTGCGCCGGACATGGCGTTCCCGCGCATGAACAACCTCAGCTTCTGGCTCTATGTCACCGGCACCTCGCTGGGTGTCGCCTCGCTTCTGTCGCCGGGCGGCAACGGACAGCTCGGCTCGGGCGTGGGCTGGGTGCTCTATGCGCCGCTCTCGACGAGAGAGGCGGGCATGTCCATGGACCTTGCCATCTTTGCCGTGCACGTGTCGGGGGCCTCGTCCATCCTGGGCGCGATCAACATGATCACCACCTTCCTGAACATGCGCGCACCGGGCATGACGCTCTTCAAGGTGCCGCTGTTCAGCTGGTCGATCTTCGTGACCGCCTGGCTCATCCTGCTGAGCCTGCCGGTTCTGGCGGGTGCTATCACGATGCTGCTGACGGACCGCAATTTCGGGACGACCTTCTTTGATCCCGCCGGTGGCGGGGACCCGATCCTCTATCAGCACATCCTTTGGTTCTTCGGCCACCCGGAGGTCTATATCATCGTCCTTCCGGGCTTCGGCATCATCAGCCACGTCATCGCCACCTTCAGCCGCAAACCGATCTTCGGCTACCTGCCGATGGTGTGGGCGCTGATCGCGATCGGCGCGCTGGGCTTCGTCGTCTGGGCGCACCACATGTACACGGTGGGGATGTCGCTCACGCAGCAAAGCTACTTCATGCTGGCCACGATGGTGATCGCCGTGCCCACGGGGGTGAAGGTGTTCAGCTGGATCGCCACGATGTGGGGCGGCTCGATCGAATTCAAGACGCCGATGCTCTGGGCTTTCGGCTTCCTGTTCCTCTTTACCGTGGGTGGTGTGACCGGGATCGTGCTCAGCCAGGCCGGCATCGACCGGGCCTATCACGACACCTATTACGTTGTGGCGCATTTCCACTACGTGATGAGCCTCGGGGCCGTGTTCGCGATCTTTGCGGGCATCTACTTCTACCTGCCCAAGATGTCGGGCCGGATGTATCCCGAATGGGCGGGCAAGCTGCACTTCTGGGTGATGTTCATCGGATCCAACCTGACCTTCTTCCCGCAGCACTTTCTGGGCCGTCAGGGTATGCCGCGCCGCTATATCGACTACCCCGAAGCGTTCTCGCTCTGGAACTACTGGTCGTCGGTCGGTGCGTTCATCTCGTTTTCCAGCTTCGTGTTCTTCTTCGGCGTCGTGATCTATACGCTGACACGCGGCGCCCGGGTGACCGAGAACAACCCGTGGAACGAATATGCCGACACGCTGGAGTGGACGCTGCCGTCGCCCCCGCCCGAGCACACGTTCGAAATCCTGCCCAAGCGGGAAGACTGGGACAAGGGCCACGCGCACTAGGCTGCGACCCTTCTGAAACCGGAAAGGCCTCGGGAGACCGGGGCCTTTTCTTTTGGAGTACCGGAGTGCCGGGATCGCTGTCGGAGACATGCCGACGCGCTACACCGATTGCGAGGCCCGGGCGGCCCGAATGGAACTGACAATTCAAACACTACGGTGGCACCCATGTCCGCCCTGTCTCTGCTGACGGCACTATTCCTTTGGGGCGTCATCCGAAGGTATCTGAAATATCGGTGAGTTGCGCGAGCGCCTGCCCGTGGGGTGGCGCAAATCACCAATGTTCGAAGCGCATTATGCCTGCCAGGAACATCCGACCGAATTTCCTTGCGTGAGCTCCACAATAGCGCCAGCCCGTGGCGACGGGCAGGCGCTCGCCCGGCGGCCTGCGGCCTTGATTCCGGGCGGCCTCAACTCAATCCGTGGCTCCGGTCGTATCCGTTCGGCGCGGGCGGCTCCCAGCCTTCCAGCGTGCCCTCGGCAGGCGCGAAGACCTCGACCTTGAGCGGATGGCACGCCGCCGTATCGCTGGTATGCTCGGACGAACAATCGCCACCGGGACAGGCGCTCAAGGCACCCAGCAGGTCAATCTCGGCAAAGAACTCAAGATAATCGCCGGGCCGCACGGGGCTGGCCTTCATGAAATACTGGCCGGTGTCGCGGGTGAAGCCGGTGCACATGAAGACGTTGAGAACGTCATGCACACAAGGCTCGGCCTCGGTCGCATTCACACCCAGCTCGGCCGCCAGCGCGCGGGTGAGGTTGGAATGGCAGCAATGGTGATACTGCACGCCGGACAGAAGATTGCCGGTGTAGGGGTCGCAGCGCGTGCCGATCACGTCATGCACAGAGCCGCCGTATTCGTCCATCCCGTACCAGTTCAGCGTATCCTCGGTGATCGTCGCCATCGGCCGCAGATGCGGAAACGAGGACCACATCCGCTCGCCTGTAGTGATGTGCGTGCCATGCAGCGCGCGGGTCTTGCCGGAGTAGAACCGCTCGCCCAGGTCATGCGCGTTCCAAAGGTTCAGGTCGCCCACCTGGGGGCCATCCACGCAGGTGATGCGAAAGAACTGCCCCGCCTTGACGCGAAATGTGCAGGCCTCACGCGGGGCGGCCACCGCCTCGCCGGTTTTTTCCGCCCCGACACGCGCCGCGCGATACAGCTTCAGCGGAACCGCGGGCAGCGTCTCGTTCGGGTAGCAGATCACCGGCGCGACGGCGCGGCGCCTGGTGGCATCGGGGGGGGCATCGGTCATGGGACGGCTCCGGGTGGCAGATGGTCCTGCGCACCCTGAGCCAAGCCCCGCGGTCTGTAAAGCGTCAGGCGGCCTGGCGCGGTCCACCATTGCCACCGCCACCACCGCCACGGCGACGGCGTCGGCCATTGCCACCGCCTCCGCCACTGCCTCCGCCGGATTTGCCACGGTTGCCACCGCCGCTCTTGCGCGGACCCTTGTCACCCACGGCCACGCCCTCCCACGGGCGGCCCGAGGCGACGGGGATGTCCATCTTGAGATTCTTCTGGATGTCACGCAGCTCACCCGCCTCGTCCGGCGCACAGAAGGCCACGGCGCAGCCTGCAGCCCCGGCGCGCGCGGTGCGCCCGATACGGTGCACATAGTTCTCGGCCACGTTGGGCAGGTCGTAATTGTAGACATGGCGCACATCCGGAATGTCGATCCCGCGCGCCGCGACATCCGTGGCGACAAGAACCTTGGAACGGCCCTCGCGAAAGGACTGCAATGCGCGGTCGCGCTGGCTCTGGCTTTTGTTGCCATGGATGCTCTCGGCGGCGAACCCGGCGTCTTCGAGGTTGCGCTTCAGCTTCTCCGACCCGTGCTTGGTGCGTGCAAAGACCAGCGCCAGCTCGTCCGCGTGCTTGCCCAGAAGCTCCTTCAAAAGGTTGGTCTTCTCGGCCTTGGCGATGAAATGCACCGACTGGGTGATCTTGTCCGCGGCCTTGCCGGGAGGCGAGACCTGCACCCGCACGGGCGAGGTGAGATAGGCCTGCGCGATCTCGTTCATCTGCTTGGGCATCGTGGCCGAGAACAGCATCGTCTGGCGTTCCTCGGGCAAGAGCGCCGCGATCTTGCGCAGCGCATGGATGAACCCCATGTCGAGCATCTGGTCAGCCTCGTCGAGCACCAGAAAGCGGGTGTTGGCAAGGCTCAGCGCGCGCCGGTCCAGAAGGTCGATCAGCCGGCCCGGAGTGGCCACCAGAATGTCGACCCCCTTGGCCATGCGGTTTACCTGCGCGTTGAGCGACTTGCCCCCCACGACGATGCCGAGGCGCAGGTGGCTCTTGCCGAGATACATCTGCAGGTTCTCGTAGATCTGGTTGGCCAGTTCCCGCGTAGGTGCCAGCACCAGCCCGCGCACGCCCTTGGGGCCGGGCGCCACGTTCTCGGTCAGCATGATCTGCGCCAGAGGCAGGCCAAAGGCCGCGGTCTTGCCGGTCCCGGTCTGGGCGAGGCCCATCAGGTCGCGGCCTTCGAGCGCCACCGGAATGGCGCGGTTCTGGATCGGAGTGGGTTCGGTGATGCCGTTTTCGGTCAGGCGGCTCACGAGACGCTCGGACAGGCCGAGCATTTTGAAATCAGACAAGTCATGTTCCTTTGCCGGGGGCGTTGGCCACCGGTGATTGGCCCCATCCAAAAGGGGGCGTATACGTCAGGTACGGGACACGGCCCGGATTGGGCAGACCCGCTGGACCCCTGCGTGATGTGGACCCGGATGAACAATGCGCCTGTCTGCGTCGATACCTTGGGCCGACGACCCCGCTCACGCGGCGGGGGACAGGTGCCTTGAGGCGCAGATGGCCCCCGGGGACCGATAAGTCAATGGCAAAAGAACGGAAAATCCAAATGAACTGCCCTCAGGACTGAGCGGCTTCGCATTCTTTGGACAGGTTCCGGCGTATTTCAGGCCGCTCCCGGCTCGCGCTGATCAGTTTGCCTTTCATCTTTCTTCAGCCAATGGGCCAAGGCTGGTGGCTTGCCCGGATGCCGGCCTGTACGATCTGGCGTGCCGGAACATGCGCCGCGATGGTTTTTGCCGCAGTGCTTTGAAGCCGTGGTGACAAATGAACTGAAACCGCGACATGAGGCCGTCGCGATGTCGGGTAAAAGGGGGTCAGACCTGCGACGACGAAAAAACCCTCTCCTCCACCCTTGAACCTATAGTTGCTGTAGAGGCTACATGATAAAGGTCGGCAAGAGCCGCACGACATATGGCGACGAATACGGGCCGCCAAAACCAGAAAGCAACCGTTGCCGATTGCGGATTTTGATAGCCCGGCCTGCCGCGCCCGAATGAAAGGAGAACCGCAAGATGGTCGTTGAACTGAAGGAACCGGGTCGGGACCCGGAAAGAAATGCGGGAAGAAAGGGCACCATGCGCTGCCCGGTCTGCGACGTCGCCCTGAGCATGTCCGACCGTCAGGGGATCGAGATTGATTTCTGCCCCGAATGCCGGGGCGTCTGGCTCGACCGGGGCGAGCTTGACAAGATCATAGAGCGCAGCATTGGCGACGCACCCCCACCTCGGCGGGAGGACCGCCGCGACGACGATGATGACGACGACGACGACGATCGCCGCGACCGGTCGGGCAAACACGGCGGCGGGCGCCATGGCGGCGGCTATGGCAAGCACGGCTACCGGCGGAAGTCCTGGCTGCACGAATTGTTCGACTGAGCAAAGGGACGGCCATGGGTGCGGGACACGGCGGCAGCGGCGCAGGAACCTCCGCCAGCCGCCATAAGGGCAGCCTGAAATGGGCGCTGGCGATGACCGGCACGTTTCTCGTAGTCGAGGTTGTCGGCGGGCTCTGGACCGGCAGCCTGGCGCTGCTGGCCGATGCCGCGCATATGGCGACCGACGTGGGCGGGCTGTTCATGGCGCTGGTTGCGGTACGCTTTGCCGAACGACCGGCGACCCCCGACATGACCTATGGTTTCGTGCGCACCGAGGTGCTTTCAGCACTGGTCAACGCGGTGGTGCTGCTGGTGGTCACCGTCTTTGTTTTACGCGAGGCGTATTTCCGCCTGTTCGCACCGCCCGAGATCCTCGGCGGCCCGATGCTGGCGGTTGCGGTGGCGGGGCTGGCAGTCAACCTGATCTCGATGCGGATGCTCCACGCCGGATCGCAGGAGAGCCTGAACCTCAAGGGGGCCTACTTCGAGGTGATGGCCGACATGCTGGGCTCGGTCGGGGTGATCCTTGCGGCGCTGGTGGTGATGCTCACCGGCTGGACCATCGCCGACCCGATCATCGGCGCGGCCATCGGTCTGTTCATCGTGCCCCGCACATGGATTCTGCTGAAGGGTGCGCTGCGTATCCTGCTGGAGGGCGCACCCGCCCATGTCGATACCGGGCTGTTGCGGCAGCGGCTGATTGAGGTTCCGGGCGTTGTGGACGTGCATGACCTGCACGTCTGGACCCTGACATCGGGGCTCGATGCGATGAGCGGCCATCTGGTGGTTGGCGACATGGCGCGCGCGGGCACGGTGCTTGCCGCCGCCCGCGATGCGATGCACGAGGACTTCGGCATCACCCACGTCACGATCCAGATCGAGGATGCAGCAGCGGCCCGGACCGAAGACTCCAACCATGCCTGAGGTTGAATGGGTTTGGGACATCGCCTGTTCGAACCGTGAGCCTGGTTCCACCAGTGACTATGGTTTCAAGACCCGAATGGGCGTTCCTTGACGCAAACAAGTGGCTTTCGGACGCAGAGGTCGTGGCCACCCCCTTGGATCAGGTTCGCTTGGCAACCTGACCTTACCGAGCCTCCCTTGGCCCGCGACGGCTACACCACGACCCTGAACGGTGCCCTCCAACGGCGCGGCTTACGGCAAAAGCTCTGCGTGGCATCAGCGCCCTGGGACCGAATTGAGGGTTTGAACAACCCAGGATGTCTGGTTCATCGTGGCTTTCAAGGAGCGACACCCGCGCGCAAGCCTCCGCGAGAGCGGCACGATCCTGGGTCCCGGGCGGCGCGCGCCAGGGTAATTGTCCGGGTCCCGCCAGGACTGGCTAGTCGAAAGCACATCCCGGCCGCAGACCCAGCTTCCGCAAGGCGATCGCCGCCGGGCAGAAGCCGGTGAACGCGCTCTGGATCAGGTTTGCGCCCACGAACGCAGTCAGCAGATACCAGTAGGGGTTGATCAGCAGGCCAAGCGCCAGGCTGACAAGGATCATGGTTCCGGCAAAGGCCATGACGGCACGGTCAATCGTCATCGTTCGTTTCCTCTGGGGTTGGAGAGTCGGAAATCGGTTCGCAATACAGCCGGTGGAGCAGTGCAATCACTTCACGCACGTTCGTATCGGCGAGCGAGTAGTGGATCGTCTGGGCTTCGCGCCGGGTTGTGACCAGGCCGTCATGGCGCAGTTTCGCCAGGTGCTGGGACAGCGAAGACTGCCCGATGCCGACAACCTGCTGCAACATGCCCACGGTGCGCTCGCCCTCATGCAGTTCGCACAGGATCATCAGCCGATGCGAATTGGCCAGCATCTTCATCAGATCCGCCACTTCGGTTGCATGTGATCTCAAGGCTGCTATATTCATGATAGCTAAATTAGGAATGTCTAATGATTCTGTCAAGGATCAGCCCACCGCCCCACGATCTTGCCGGATGGTGCGGCCCGGGGTCGCCTGGCCCCCGACTGGCGGAGATGTGGGGCATTCACATAGAGAAACGGGAGCATTGAGGTGCTGAGCCGAATTATCGACATTTTCCTGCGCGGCAGCATGGCACCCTTCATCATGCTCGTCTCGCTCGTACTGGGCATCGGCGCCATCGCGCTTACTCCGCGCGAGGAGGAGCCGCAGATCGTCGTGCCGATGGCGGATGTCTTCATCCAGGCGCCGGGCCTGTCTGTCGAAGCCGTCGAGCGTCAGGTCGTCACGCCGCTCGAAAAGCTTCTGAATCAGATCGATGGGGTCGAGCATGTCTATTCCGCGTCCTATGGCGGGCGCGCCGTGGTCACGGTGCGGTTCTTCGTCGGCGAAGATCGTGAGGACAGCCTGGTCAAGATCTACAACAAACTCTATTCCAACACCGATCTCGTCCCGCCCGATGTCGCGTCCTGGGTGGTCAAGCCGATCGAGATCGACGACGTGCCGATCGTCAATGTCAGCCTGTGGAGCGACCGGCCCGGGGAGGTCGGGGATTTCGAACTGAGGCGCATCGCCGAGGAACTCGAGATCGAACTGAAGGCGCTGCACGACACCAACCGGACCTCGATCCATGGCGGTCGGCCCCGGGTGATCCGGGTTGAGCTTGACCCCGCGGCGCTGGCGGCGCGCCAGACCTCGGCACTGGACGTGGCCTGGGCACTTCGGGTTTCGAATGTGCGGCAGGGGGCCGGGTCGTTCGATCAGGCAGACCGTTCCTTTCCGGTCGAGGTGGGCGAGTTTTTCGGCAATGCCGAAGAACTGGGCCGCGCGGTGGTGAACGTGGTGGACGGCAGCCCGGTGCTGCTTGCCGACGTGGCGCGGGTCATCGACGGTCCGGGAGAGCGCACGGGCTATGCCTCGATCGGTTTCGGCCCCGCCGATGACGGGCCGGGAAAGGTGGCGCAGGGGGCCTACTATCCCGTTGTCCATGTCGCCGTCGCCAAGCAGAAGGGCACGAACGCGGTCGAGGTCGCCGACCGGGTGGTCGAACGGGTCAATGAACTGGCGCCGATCCTGTTTCCCGACGGTGTGCAGGCCCGGATCACCCGCAACTACGGCGAGACGGCCAACGACAAGGTGAACGAACTGCTCGAGGCGCTGCTCGTCGCGGTTATCATCGTCATTGCCCTTTTGGCCTATTCTCTGGGCTGGCGCGAGGGATTGATCGTCGCGACGGCGGTGCCGATCACCTTCGCGCTGACGCTCGCGGTCAACTACTGGGCCGGCTACACGGTCAACCGCGTTACCCTGTTTGCGCTGATCCTGTCGCTGGGGATGGTCGTGGACGACCCGGTCGTGGATGTCGAAAATATCCACCGCCATCTGAAGATGGGCCGCGAATCGGCGCTCGACGCCGTGCGCACGGCCGTCAACGAGGTCCGCCCGCCGATCCTGCTGGCGACGCTGGCGGTGATCGTGTCCTTCCTGCCGATGTATCTGATCACCGGCATGATGGGTCCCTACATGAGCCCGATGGCCCTGAATGTCCCTGTCGCCATGCTGATGTCGATGGTTGTCGCATTCACGATAACGCCGTGGATTTCCTATCATGTGCTGGCCAGGAAGACCGGCAGTCACGACAAACCGGCACCCATGCCGGTCCAGAAAACGGCGCTTTACCGTGGCTATGCAGCGTTCCTCGGACCCTTGATCCGGCGCCCTGTGTATGCCTGGGGATTCGCGGCGCTGCTGGCGCTGTTGTTTGCGGGCGCGGCATCGCTGATGGCGCTGCGCGAGGTGCCGCTCAAGCTCCTGCCCTTTGACAACAAGAGCGAATTCCAGATCGTCATCAATCCACCCGAAGGCACGACGCTGGAACGAACGGACGCCATCGCTCGCGACCTGGCCGAGGTTGTGCGCCGTGCGCCCGAAGTGCGCGATTTCCAGATCTATTCCGGCCTTGCCTCGCCGATAGATTTCAACGGCATGGTCCGGCACTATTATCTGCGCGAAGGTTCGAACGTGGCCGAGATACGCGTGAACCTTTTGGACAAGCGCAAGCGTGAAATGCAATCGCATGAGATCGCGCTACGGCTGCGCGATGAACTGGAGGCCGTCGCGCGCGCGTCCGGGACTCGCATCGCGATCGTCGAAGCACCACCCGGCCCGCCCGTGCTTGCGACCATCACCGCCGAGATTTATGGCGACCCCGACCTGCCCTACGACGACATTCGCCGCGCCGCGCGCGCGCTTGAGGCGCGGCTGATCGCCGAGCCGGGCGTCAGCGATGTCGATTCAACGGTCGAAGATGACAGCACCCGGCTGGTTTTCGTGACCGACAAGGAAAAAGCCGCCCTGTCCGGCGTCGCCACCCAGGACATCGCCCAGACCGTCACGCTGGCCTTGTCGGGCCTGGATGTGGCCCGGCTTCAGGAGCCGCGCGAAGTGTCACCGCTGCCGATCCGCCTGCGTCTCGACCGGGCGGAACGGTCGGGCACCGAAACGCTTGACGGCATGGCCGTGAAGGGACGCCCCGGCGTGGTCAAGACGCGCACGAGCGGCGGCGTCACCGATGCGCCGGTGCCGGTGGTCAGGCTGGGCGAACTGGGGGCCTTTGAGCGGCGCCCGGCTGAAAAGGCAATCTATCACAAGAACCTGCGCCGCGTCGCCTATGTCTATGCCGAACCGGTCGGCAGGGCCCCGGCCGATGTTGTCGCGGATGTTGCGGCTGACCGCGTCGCGCCGCCCGCACCCGAACAGGCCGGCAATCCGCGCCCGGTGTCCGGCCGCAGCTATCTGGATAATGGCGGCGGCATTGCCTGGGCCCTGCCCGAGGGGATTTCGGTGGCGTGGTTCGGCGAAGGCGAACTCAATATCACGCGCGACGTGTTTCGCGACCTCGGCATCGCGTTTGGTGTCGCGCTGATCGGTATCTACCTGATTCTGGTCTATCAGACCGGCAGCTATGCGATGCCGCTCATCCTGATGATCTCGATCCCGCTGACCATGATCGGCATCATGCCCGGTTTCTGGTTGCTGAACCTGCTTGTCGGGGCACCGATCGCGGGCTATGCGAACCCGGTGTTCTTTACCGCGACGGCGATGATCGGAATGATCGCGCTTTCGGGCATCGCGGTGCGCAACGCCATTCTGCTGATCGAGTTCCTGCATGTCGGCCTGGCCCGAGGGCAGACGTTGCGCGAAGCGCTGTTCGAGGCTGGTGCCGTGCGGATGCGTCCGATCCTGTTGACGGCGGGTCCATCTGTGCTGGCCGCGATCCCGATCACGCTCGATCCGGTGTTCTCGGGCCTCGCCTGGGCCCTGATCTTCGGGCTGTTCGTTTCCACGGCCTTTACCTTGCTGGTGGTGCCGATGACCTATTTCTGGGTGTATAGAAACCGGCCGGGCCACGGGCTGCCCGCACGGATGAAGGAGGCGTCGTCATGAAGATGGTTGTTCGCAGAACGATCGAGGTATTGGTCGGCCTGGTCGTCATCATGGTCGCGGTATTGTGGCTGTCGGGTCGTTTTGAGGAACGCGTCGCGCCCGGCCAGGCCGAAATCGCGAGCCCCCTGGCGCCCGAGAACGCGTCGGTGGCGCAGGTCGAACGCACGCTGACCGATGTTGCCGAATGGGCAAGCGGTGCTGTCGCGTCTGCGGTCGAAACCGAGGTGTCATCGCAGATCATGGCGCGGATCGAAGAGGTGCGGGTATCGGCGGGCGATGCCGTGCAGGCCGATCAGGCGCTGGTCGTGCTCGACCGGCAGGAGCCGCTGGCGCGGGCCGCCCAGGCACGCCAGGCGCTGGCCGCGGCGAACGCCCGTCTCGATCTGGCCAGAAGCGAGTTGAGCCGCGTCGAACAATTGTTTGAAAGCAATGTCGTCGCCCGCCAGCGCCTCGATCAGGCGACCGCGGAGTTTACCGGCGCGCAGGCGGATGTGGATCGCCTGAAAAGGGCGCTGGATGCGGCCGAGACGGCGCTTGCCTATACCGAAATCCGCGCGCCCGTGGCGGGCGTCGTCGTCGATCGTCTGGCTGAGCCGGGCGAGATGGCATCGCCCGGCAGGCCGCTTCTGCGGATTTACGATCCCGCCGCGCTGCGGGTCGAGGTGCCGGTGCGGGAATCTCTGGCGGTCCGGCTGGAGACCGGACAGAGCCTCGGGATCGAGGTGCCGGCGCGCGGCGCGGCCTTCGACGGCACCATCGAGGAAATCGTGCCCTTTGCCGAGCCCGGCGCACGGACGCTGCTGGTCAGGGTCGGGCTTCCGGGTGATCCGCAGCTTTATGACGGCCTGTTCGCGCGGGTCGCCATACCGGCTGGCCAGCGCGAGCGACTTCTGGTGCCGACGGCCGCCATAAGCCGGGTCGGCCAACTCGATTTTGTCACCACGGTCGGGCCCGAACGCCAGTTGCGGCGCCGCCTTGTCACGCTGGGCGAACCGGTGGCCGACGACCGGACAGAAGTGCTGAGCGGCCTCACCGCCGGCGAGACCGTGCTGCTGCTACCGGTGACCACCGAGTGATCAACCGTCTGCGGGACGCGGATGACACCGTGCGATATAGCAAAATGAAGGACGCACCTGCATGATGACCGGCGCGCCGCCGGAGCCTGAAAGCCGGTGGCAGGCCTCTGGCGAACACTGGATCCCGACTGAGCGGAACGTGACGGAGCTGCGTTCGGAGGCCATGGCGCTGATGTCAGGCAAACAGGAGCACTGGTCAGCTATCGTTCACGATGGTCCAGGAGCCCCGGCAGTTCATCCATCCCGACAACATGGCAATAGATCATGTTGATGATCTCGAGCTCTCTTTCATGCAACGCATCGGTGGCCGCGGCACAGGCATCATGCACGACGACCACGCCAAAGCTTTCGTCGGCGAGGGACCTGACTGTGGAGCTGACGCACTGGTCGGTGAAAATGCCCGTGACGATGACATCGGTGATCCCCAGGTTCCGCAGCATGAGCCTGAGGTTGGTTCCCGTCAGCGCGCTGTCGGTGGTCTTGGTCACCACGATCTCATCGCCCTGCGGCGCCAGCTGCGGCACGATCTGGCTGTCTTCGCGATCCTTTGGCAGCAGCAGATAGTTGAACCCGGGCTTCTTCTGGCTGAGCGAGCGGTCGCGGCCGTCCTCGGTCTGACAGGCGATGCGGGCAAACATGACCTCGATCCCTTCGCCGCGCGCCCAGTCCAGAAGCCTGGCATTGTTGGGGATGACGATCGTGTTCATCCGATCGTAAAACGGCTGCCAGCGCCGGGTTTCGGCATCGTTCTCCTTGGGCTCCAGATAGGTGTTCTGGATGTCGATCACCAGAAGTGCCGTGCGGTCCCGGGCCAGCACGATATCCTCGGGCTCTTCTGCGGTTTCGTAGTAGAAACTGCGAAAGGCAGTTTTCCAGTTGCTCATGGTCCTCTCCTATCCCGCGCCGATCCCGTCCATCCATGCCTGCCCCAGCCGTGCGGTGGTCGCGGCAAAACCCGGGGCCAGTTCCTGCGGCTCGGGGGCTTCGATATGGCTGCCGATCCACGCCAGAAGCGCCATGCGGCGCAGCATCACGAACGTGTCGATCTCGGCTTCTTCTCCGGCGCTCATGGCGCGCACCGAGCGATAGCCGCGCACCCAGGCTGACTTGAGTGCGGGGATGCGCGGATCGTCTTCGATAAAGCTGATCGCAGCGGCAAAATCGTAGAGGAACCAGCCCCAGCCGCAGTCATCGAAGTCGATCAGGCGGGTTCCGCCCTCATCAATCAGCAGGTTCGCGAGCCGCATGTCGGCATGGATCAGGTTGAACCGCTCGGGGGCCTTGCCGAAGGCATCGAGCCGGGTGCGAATAGTGGCCTCCACCTTCTCCAGGGTCGGCTTCACCGTGTCATCCACCTCGGGCGCATCGCGCCAGTCACCCCATGTCGGAACCTCGCCGAACACTGCGTCCACATCCCAGGTTAGCCGCTCGAAATCATCGGGCTTGGGCCAGCGCAGCACATGCTCGTGGCAGCGCGCGGCAATCGCACCTAGCTCCTCGAACCCGTCTGTCATGTCGCCGCTTTCATCCGGCGCTTCGCCCTGCACGAAATGAAACAGGACCATGTAGCGCGGATCGTCCAGGCGCGCGACGCGGCCCTCCTGGATCGGGTCCCCGTTCCTGCCCAGATAGTAGCCAGGCGTCGTCACCACCTTCTCGTGGTCGAGCGCTTCCAGCCAGGCCAGTTCACACTCGATGGCACGGTGCGAATGGTAGTTCTCGCGGTGCACCCGGAGGATGGATTTGTATCCGCCCGGGGCCTCGACCAGATAGGTCGCGTTTTCCGAGACATTGATCAGCCGCGCGGAGGCTCCCTCCGGGACATCCCACTTGCTCAGGGATTGATTGGCGAGCGTGTGCAGATAGCCCAGAAGCTCCTCCAGCGGCATGTCGGTTCCGGCCATGGCGGTCTCCTTGGGCGGTTCAGATTTCGTCGATGGCTTCGAGCGATTCCGGCAGGATCTGACCGCCATCCACAACGATCTGCTGACCGGTGATATAAGCGGCCTCGTCGGACGCGAAGAAAAGCGCGGCATTGCCTATGTCCTCCACGTCCCCCAACCGCTTGAGCGGGATCGAATTGGCCATGGTCTGAAGGTAGTCCTCGCCCAGATCCTGCAGGCCCTCGGTGTAGATATTGCCGGGCATCACCGCGTTGATCGTGGTGTTGTAGCGCGCCAGCTCCATCGCGGCCGTCTTGAGAAACCCGAGCTGGCCGGACTTCGACGCGCCGTAATGCGACCAGCCCGGAAAGCCCGTGACCGGCCCGGTGATCGACGAGGTCAGCACGACGCGGCCCTTGCCCGCCTTCTCGAAATGCGGGATCGACGCCTTCACGCAAAGGAACGAGGATTTCAGGTTGGTGGCCATGACCTGATCCCATTCGGCAGGGTCCATATCGACCATCTTGGTTTGCGGGAAGGCCCCGGCATTGGCGCACATCACATCCAGGCCCCCCTGGGCCGCGGCCGTGCTGTCGACCATGGCCCGCACGCTGTCCCAGTCGGACACATCGCACAATTCGATGCGTACATTGTCGCCCATCTCGGCGGCGGCGGCTTTCAGATCGGCTTCGTTGCGCGCGGCAATCGTGACCTTCGCGCCGGTGCGGGCAAAAACCTGGGCAATGCCGCGCCCGATGCCTTTGGAGCCGCCGGTCACGATGACGCTTTTGTCTTTGAGTGATGTGAGCATGAGTGGTCCTCCCAGATATAGGTTAGTCTTTCAGTTGCGTGCAGCGCGTGCGTCCTTGTTGGCCCTGAGCAGCCACGCCACCGCCAGCGCCAGCAGGATCAGCAGGAACGAGCCCACCACCGACATGACGCCCAAGGTGGGCACCAGTGGCGAGTACCCCGAGACCATCTTGGCATAGAGCCATTCCGGCAGCGTGCTGTCCGCGCCCGTCGTGAACAGCGACAACGGGAAATTGCCCCAGCTGAGCAGGAAGGCGAAGAGACCCGCCGAGACCAGCCCCGGCGCAAGAAGCGGCAGGGTGATCTCGCGCAGGATGGTCCATGTGTTGGCCCCCATATCGCGGGCGGCCTCCTCCAGCGCGGGGTCAAAGCTGTAGGCGCGGATGGCCACGATCAGCGTGGCGATCGGCGCGATCCACACCAGGTGCGCCACGACAGCGGTTTTCCAGCTGGGGATGATGCCAAGCGAATTGAACCACATCAGCAGGGCCAGCCCAAGCACGGTCTGCGGAAAGAAGATCGGCAGCAGGATCAGCTTCTGGAATGTCGTGCGGAAACGCCATTGGTAGCGCGCAAAGGCCAGCGCGCCGAAAAACGCGATCACCACCGAGATGATCGTCACCAGCACCGCGACCGAAAGCGAGGTGGTCAGCAGATCGCGGACCGTGGAGCTTTCCAGGGCCTCGCCGTACCACTTGGTCGAATAGCGCTTGATCGGAAAGCTCAGGTAGCGCGCCTTGGAGATTGACGCGAAGCCAACCGACAGGAGCGGCAGGTAGAGAAAGGCAATCATCAGAATGCCGTAGATATAGAGCACGATGCGGGTCGAACGCGAGGTGGGCATCAGCGCTTCCTCCCCATGATCGCATCGAGATCGATCCTGGAGACACCGAACAGGGCCAGCCCGCCGATGATCACGATCAGGATCATCGACAGGGCCGAGCCGAGCGGCCAGTTCTGCCCGAAGGTGAAGGCGGTCTCGATGTCGTCGGCGATGGCTATGACGGCCTGCCCGCCCAGGATTTTCGACTCCGCCAGCGCCCCCGCCGCCAGAACGAAACTGAGCAGCGAGCCCACCACGATGCCCGGGGCCGCCAGGGGCACCTCGATCTGCCAGAGCACCTGCCAGCGGCTCGCGCCCAGGTCATAGGCAGCCTGGCGCGTGTCGTCTGGCACCATGGCGATGCCCTGCGCCAGCGGGAAAAGCATGAACGGCAGATAGACATAGACCAGCCCGAAGACGATGATCGGCACGCCGTAGAGCGGGCTGTCAAAGCCTTCGCCCGTCAAGGCGCGCAAATGGCCCTCGATCAGCCCGCCTTTCATCAGGGTCAGCACCCAGCCGAAGAGGCGGATGTTTTCCGAGACAAACAGGCTCATCACCACGGCGATGGTCAGCACCAGGGTGAAGCGGCCAAAGACCTTGGACATCGCATAGGCCAGCGGCCAGCTGACCACCAGAAGGATCACGGTCGACGCGAGTGCCATCCCCAGCGACCACAGGAGCGATTTGTAGTAGCCTTGGCTGAAGAACGTGGAATAGGCCGTGAAATCAGGCGTGTTGGCAAGGCTGAACACCTTGGCCGGCATGATCGAAAACAGTGCCACCACCACCATGGGCGCCAGGAAGGCCAGCACCAGCACCGCCGTCAGCGGCAGCGCGGAGAAAAGCCCCAGTTTGTGATCGAGCCGCTTCATGAGGCCTCGCCGATGAAATGGGTGATGTCGCTGTTGAAGCCCACCGTCACGCTGTCGCCCTCGTTCAGGCGGCGGCGGTCTTCGCGCAGCTTTTCGACCGTGACCATGCCATGGTCGGTCTCGATCTCGTACTGGATGCGCGAGCCGAGCGCGTATTCACCATACAGCACCCCTGTCAGCGAGAAATCATAGCTCTCGCCCGGATCGACAAAGCGCACATATTCGGGCCGCACCATCAGCAGGCCCCGCCCCCCGGGCTGGAGCCCCGCAACCGATGCCTCGGGGGCCAGGGTCAGCGCGTCGCTGCTGACCTGGCCGGCAGGATCGGCGCGAAGATCAAAGAGGTTCACCTCACCCATGAATTCGGCGATGAAGCGGCTGACGGGGCGGTTGTAAATCTCGTCGGCCACGGCGATCTGCTCGAACCGGCCCTCTTTCATGATGGCGATCCGGTCGGACATGACCATCGCCTCTTCAAGGCTGTGAGTGATGTAGACGAAGGTCTTTCCGGTGCGCGCGTGAAGGTCCTTCAGCTCTTTCTCCAGCGTCTTGCGCAGCCGGTAGTCCAGCGCCGAGAGCGGCTCGTCGAAAAACAGGATTTCAGGATCGAACGCCAGCGCACGGGCCAGAGCCACGCGTTGCCGCTCGCCACCCGAACACTGCGAGATGCGTTTGTCGTAAAAATCCCGGGGCAGGCGCAGAAGGTCGAGCAGCTCGAGCGCCCGCGCGCGCCGCCTGGCCGGGTCTTCCTTGCGCAGCTTTAGAGGGAACTCGATGTTCTGGCCCACCGACATGTGCGGAAAGAGCGCGAGCGACTGAAACACCATGCAGGTGGGCCGCAAGTTGGCGGGCGTGTTCTCGATGCGCGCATCGCGCAGCCAGATCTCGCCCTCCGTCACCTCGTCCATCCCGACCAGAAGGCGGATCAGCGTGGATTTGCCGCTGCCCGACGGGCCGACAATGGTGAAGAATTCGCCCTCCTCGATGTCAAGCGCGATAGCGTCGAGCGCGGTGAAATCCCCAAATTTCTTGACCACGCCGCGCAGGCGCAGGAATGCCGAGCCGTCCATGCGTGCCCCTTGTCATTGTTGTGTTGCCTGGGCCGAAGGCGGCCCCGAGGATACCCCGGAGCCGCGGGTTTCATGTCACGAGCGGCGCTCTTGAGTATAGATGTCGATCAGCGTGTCGTAGGACGCCACCACTTCGTAATCAAGCGAGCGGGCCATCTCATCGGCAAGGCTGTCCATCTGGATCGCGTCCAGCTCTTCCTCGTTGAACAGGTCCATCACCGCGGAGTCACCCATCTGGCTGACCGGGTTGTAGGTGCCCTCGGTGAAGGCCACGGCCTTGGAGATTTCGGGCGCCTGCACGAACTCCAGGAAGTCCTCGGCCAGGCTTGACGGGTCGGGGTTGTTCACCGCCGAAGTCAGCTCGACCCAGACAACGCCGCCCTTGCCATCGACAGGTCCGGAATTGGGCGTGATGCCGCGAATTTGCGTGGCACCGTCAAAGCGCGCCGGAGAGGCCGTGTAGGTGCCACCGGTGAAGTAGGCGTCGATCTCGCCATTGATCAGCGCGGTATTCATCGCCACCAGATCGTCGGTCAGCAGCTTCGAGCCGCCAAAGATCGTCTGGGCCACCTCGCGGAATTTCTCCAGATCCGCCCCCTCGACCGGGGCAAACGGGTTCAGCCCGGCGGTCAGGCACATGTGCATGACGTTCCAGTTGTCATAGGTCAGCACGCCGAAACGGTCCTTCATTGCCGGGTCGAGGAACAGGTTCCAGCCCTGGTCTTCGGCCATTTCACGGCTGATCTTGTCGGTGTTCACGACAAAGCTGAACGGGCCATAGCGCTGCGGCATACCAATCAGCTCTCCGTCCTGCGCAAAAGACAGCGGATAGTCTTTGAACTCCGGCAGCATCTTGTCAAAATAGGGCATGAACCGGTCTTTGTTCAGCGGCTTGATCAGACCTTCGGGATAAAGCTGATCGCGCGCCCAGGGCTGGTTCACGTTGATCAGGTCCCAGACACTCGTCTCGCCGGCCCGCAGCTTGTTGATCATGTCGGGGTCCGATGTGCCGCTTTCGGCGCGGATCGTGGCGTTGGGGTTGGCCTCGCGGAACGGCCCGAGAACCTCGTCCGAGTTGTACCCTTCCCAGCACAGAATGTTCATTCGATCATTGCCGGCGAATGCCGGGCCGAGCGGGCCGGCAGCGGCCAGACCCGAGAGAGCGGCGGTGCGGCCAACAAATTGCCGTCTGTTCAGTGTCGAAGTCATTTGACGTACCTCCTGTCAGTTTGGTTGTGGGGGATCGTCCCCCGGTCCTGTCGCGCCCTGTTCATGCAGAGCGGCCTTTGATTTTCTTCAGTGTTTCGGTAATCGCGTCGCTTGCGATCTTCATCTCGCCCGGCGTGCCGGACATGAAGATGCGGCCCGTGGCACCCATCATCTGAACATCGTTGATCGTGGCCCCGGGGGCGGCCTTCTCGGCCTCGTTTGCAGCCACGCAGGCAAAAAGCGCCGGGGCCATTTCGTAGATCAGCAGCGCCACGCCCGGCACCAGGATCGAGCCATCGCGCGAGCGGTTGAGAATGATCGCATGTTGATCCGACAGATCCTCGATGATGTCGTGATAGAGGATTTGCGGGGCAAGCTGATCGGAGGCCCTTGCTCCGATCCCCTTGAGGATGGCCTTGCCGGCCGCATCCAGATCGCCCATGTCATCGGCGTGAAGCTCGAGCAGACCGAACTGACGCTCGGTATACAGAATGCCGGGCTCCATATCGGGCGCGGCCTTGAGCGCCAGGTCGGTGATCCGGTGAATGCTGAGCGCCGGGGCCACTTCGATGATCAGCGAGTTCTGGCCGCGAAAGGGCGGATAGGCGCGCGCACGGGTGGGCGAGGACAGCCAGGCCGCGAATTGCGGCTGCAAGTCCTCGATCGGCAGATAGACCCGCAACTCTGTCATATCCGGCGCACCCCCCACATGCCTGCGGATGTCATCACTTTACTCCGGCTGCCGCAAAATGCTTGCCCAAATCGGCATGTGGACGCGGAATGACATGGACGGCCGTGACATCGCCCACCTGGGACGCCGCTTCGGCCCCGGCTTCGGTCGCCGCTTTGACAGCGCCGACATCGCCCTTGACGATGACCGAGACGAGCCCGCCCCCCACTTCGTTGCGCGACACGATTTCCACATTCGCGGCCTTGACCATCGCATCCGCGGCGGAAAGCGCGGGCACATAGCCTTTGGTTTCGATCATTCCGATTGCTTGATTAGCCATGGGTTTCTTCCTTCATGAGTTACTTGCGTGACTTGGTTTTCGATGTTTCTTCGTCGATCGAGCCGATGATCAGCGCGTCGACCGGCGCGGTCTTTCCCGTAAAATATCCCGCCGCGACCGAGCCTTGCGTGATCAGCACGGCCTCTCCGGTGTTGCACCCCAGCGGATCGAAGGCGATCAGTTGCCCGCCGCCTTCGGTCTCGACCTCCAGCAACGCCCCCGACGGCAGGCTCTCCACCCGTCGCGATGACCATATCTTGCCGATGACACGACCCTTGATCATGCCTCACTCCTTTCGATCCGAATGCCCCTGCGCCGGGCTTCGTCCTGCGCCAGGGGGGTAAGGCGGGACCGCTTGCCAATGCGCAGCAGACGCGCCCCATCGAGTGCGGCGAGGTCGCGCTCGCAGATGAGGGCCTTGTCCAGCGCTTCCGCCCCAGGCTTGGCCGGGCCGGATACGATTGCGCCCCCCCCCGGGGGGTCCGACGCCTTCTCGAAAATCAGCTCGCCGCGCGCCACCCGTGCCGCAAAGGCGGGGTCTGCCGCGCGGGCCACCAGGTCCTGTGCAAACCGCGTCAGGTCCGCACTGTTGGCGATCTGCACCCTCTCGCAGGCCGGTGACATCGCGGCGACGGCGTCCGTCTCGGCCCTGAGCGCAGCCAATTCCTCGCGCAGGATCGCGCGAATTTCGTCCCGCAGACCTGACATCACGCTGCTCCTGCATCACGGAGCGCGCCTTCAGCCGCGTTTCTGGCATTGCGTACATCGGCCTCGCTCCCGGCCAGGTACAACCGTCCGTTTGCCCCAATCATGCGCATGTCGATCAATTTCACATCTGCCTCTTTCTCAGCCTCGTTGCAGGCCAGGATGGCATAGGCGGCGGATTGGCATTCAAGCAGATAGATGCTGTCGCCCCCAAGGACCATCGAGCCCAGCTTGTTCCGGTTCATCAGAAACGCGTGCTGGTCATCCACATTCGTGACCAGCTTGGACGCAAGAATTTTCGGCGGGGCCGCGTCGTCCGTGGTTTTTCCCAACGCCCGCAGGATCGCCGCGGCACCGGAATGCACTTCGGCCGTGGAATGGGAGTGGAATTGCAGCGTGCCGAACTGTCGCTCCACCACCAGCAATCCCGCCCGCACATCGGCGCTCTTGAGAACGGTATCGGTCAGCGCCTCGACATCCAGACCGGGCGCGATTTCGACGATTTGCGCGGCCATCCGCAGCCGGGGCAGGGTTCCGCGCATCCAGGTGGCGATATAGGCCAGCGTCTGCGGCTGCAGCTGGTCGATGAAGATCGACGCGCGAAGATCGGTCATCACACGTCTCCTTTCAGGCTGCGCAGCTCTTCTAGGATCAACTGGCGCAACTCGTCCCGGCTGACCATGTCGCTCGCCCGGGTCTGCGGGGCGGGCGCAACCGGGCGCGCGGCGGGCGCGCCGGTCGAGACGGACTGAAGATCGATCCCGCCCAGATCGGCCGGCACGTCCTTGCCATAGGCAATGCGGGTCCACTGAACCAGATGTTGCGGCCCGACATTCTCGCCCACCGAGGAGCGCCCGGCAAACCCGGTTCCGATGGTGAAGGAGGGCGGCAAATGGGTGTCAAACCCCGCGGCACCCTGCGAACACGGCACATTCACCACCACGCGGTAGACCGGCATCGCCTGCGAAAACGCCACGAGGCGGCTTGTGTCTTCGCCATGAAACGCAGCCGAATGACCGGCCCCGCGGCGCAGGGTATGCTTGGCAAAGGTCATCGCCTGCTGGAAATCGACCGCCGCGGTCAGCGTCAGGACCGGGCACAGCTTTTCACGGAAGAGAAGGTCATCCTGCCCCGGTGTCGCCACCACGGGCACAAGAAGCCTGGTCGACGGGCCGACCCGGATACCGGCCCGCTCGGCGATCCATTGCGCGCTTTTTCCAAGGGCGTCGAGGTTGAAGCTGTCATCGGCAAACAGGTAATCGCGCAGCCGATCCGTATCGGCCTCGTTGCAGACATGCGCCCCGGCAGAGCGCAGGGCGCGCTCCATGTTGGCCCGGTTGCTGTCGAGCGTGAGCACCACGCTTTCATTGGTGCACAGGATCGAATTGTCAAAGCTCTTGCTGTCCACCAGGCATTTCGCGGCGGCATCCGCCCTGGCCGACGGGTCCACATAGGCCACGGCATTTCCGGGGCCGACCCCAAGCGCGGGATTGCCCGAGGAATAGGCCGCGCGCACCATCGCCGTGCCACCCGTGGCGATGATCACATTGATCCGGTCGGATGACATGATGTCCTGCACCAGCGGGATCGACGGCTCCTCGACACATTGGATAAGCCCCGCGGGCGCGCCCGCCGCTTCCGCCGCCTGAGCCAGATGCTGCGCGGCCCGGGCCGACACGCGCTTGGCCGCCGGATGCGGGCTGATCACGATGGCGTTGCGGCTCAGCACCGCCAGCATCGCCTTGTAATAGACGGTCGCCACCGGGTTTGTCGCAGGCGCCAGTGCAAAGACCACGCCCGCCGGTTTGGGCAGCTCGACGATCTTGCGCTCGGCATCCAGGCGCGGTGTGACAAGGTCCAGATCGCGGTAGTGATCCAGCAATTCATGAGTGCAGAGCTGGTTCTTGAGCGTCTTGTGCTCCACCACGCCAAAGCCGGTTTCCGACACGGCAAGATCAGCGAATTCCCCGGCCTTGTCATAGCCTGCCTTCGCCATTGCCTCGGCAATGGCCAGCACGGCCTCACGGCTGAAATTCCTGTAATACCGCGCCGCCCAGGCGGCACGGCCCACCTTCATCCGGGCACTGGACAGGGCGCGGTCCGGAACGGCAAGGCGCGGGGCGTCAAAGGTCATATGCTCGCTCATGCCGCGCGCCGCCCCGATTTGAGGAGTTGCCGCGCCCGGGGCATGGCGGCGTCAAACCGGTCCATGATCTCCTGACATGTGTCCACATCCAGAACCACGCCCGGCTTGAATTGCAGCACGCGCTTGTCCAGGGACGAGAAGATCGCCCAGACGCCATTCTCATAGAGTGCGCGCGAGACCGCGACAGCACCCTCGGGGTGGTCGAACTCCAGCCCCAGAACAACACCGCGCTGGCGCACCCCGACAAAGAAATCGGAATGCCGCGCCATCATTTCCTTCATGCTTTGGGCAAAATACTCTGCCACGAAATGCACGTTCGAGATCACTTCGGGCCGCTGCAGCATCTCCATCACATGATGGCCCACCAGACAGCCCAGCTCGGCCCCGCCCGAGGTGGAGATATGCGCGGCCCCGTCCTCGACGAGCCACTGGCCGCATTCCTCGGTCACAAGGCAGGCGCTGATCGGATAGATGCCACCCCCCAGCCCCTTGCCGCAGACAAAGATGTCGGGCTGCAGCCCATAGCCCTGCCAGCCCCACATCACGCCGGTGCGCATCAGCCCGGTCTGCACCTCGTCCGAAATGAACTTGGTCCCGTATTTGTGGCACAGGTCCTGGCAGGCCCTGAGATAGCCGTCGTCCGGCATCGGAAATCCGTAGGTGGCCGGAATCGTCTCGATGATGAACGCCGCCACATCGCCAGCCTTGAGCACCTGCTCCAGCGCATCAGGGTCGTTGAACGGCACCTGCACGAACTCGTCGGGCTTGTCGGCCAGGAAAATCTTGGAAAACCGTTCGTCGCCAGTGGCCACCGACAGGCCCGAATGCCCGTGATAGCCCTTGATGATCGAAACGATCTTCCTGCGCTTGGTCGCATAGCGGGCGGTCTTCAGGGCAATCTCGACCGCCTCGGCCCCACCGGCACCGAAGATCGCGTATTTGGTATGCGGCGCGGACTTGACCAACTGCTCGGCAAAGGCCGCGCGGGCCACCGAAGGGAACCAGTGGTTGCCCATGTCGAAGTAATCCAGCCCGGATTTCAGCACATCGACCAGCTCGGGATGGCGATGCCCGAAATTATAGGTGCCGCCGTTCAGATGCAGATCGATCAGCCGCTTGCCGGACATGTCATAGAGGAAATATCCCTCGCGCCGGTCGATCACCATCGGCGTGCCGGCCTCGGTCCAGAAACTGACCTTTCCGGGATTCCAGTACTCAGCCGCCTTCTGCAGCAGCGCCTCTTTCGAGTCGAAGGAAAAGTAGCCGTAATTGAACACGCGATTCCCCTTTGATGCCGGTCAAATGCTAACCGGTTATTTTTGGCTTGCAACAATTTTTGTGGAATGTCGGTCAAAAAAGAAGCAAAATCACAGGAAGAATTGTACCGGGTTGTAAAAAACAGGCATAGTTGGGCGTTGAAATGTCAAAGAAATCTCAAAGACATAACCGGATCATGAACGTGCTCGAGGTCAACCCCTCGATTCGTGTGAACGAACTTGCCGGAGAGCTTGGCGTCTCGTCGGAAACGGTCCGGCGCGATCTGACCGAACTGGATGAAACGGGCCGGATCAAAAGGACGTATGGCGGTGCGATCCGCACGTCGACGTTTGAACCGGCATTGGCCGAACGGTTGAAGCTGCACATCCGGGCGCGCGAGAAAATCGCGCGTATGGCCGTCGAGCGCGTGGGCGATGCCCACAGCCTGTTTATCGGCGGTGGCGCCACCATGCTGCATTTCGCCCGCGCCTTGCACAACATCGAACGGCGGCTGACGGTCCTCACACCGGCGTTCAGCATCGCGACCGAGCTTTCGGCCAATCCGCTGATCGAGGTCATGGCCCTGCCGGGCATCGTGGAGCCCAAGGAGGGTCTGGTCTATGGCGGTGAGACGCTCAAATGCATCTCCCAGTTTCGCACGCCGCTTGCGGTGGTCGGGGCCTCGGGCGTGGATAGCGAGGGCGTCAGCGAAGCCTTGCTGAACGTCGCACAGGTCTACTCCGCCATGATCAAGAACTCGGATCAGACCATGGTGCTGGCAGATGCGTCGAAGTTTGGCTCACGCTCCCTGCAGCAGATCATCGGCCTGCAAGGCAATCTGTGCCTGGTGACGGACAAGGCCCCCGATCCCATCCTGCATGACGCGATCCGACGCAGCCGGGCCGAAGTGATTTTTGACCCTGTCGAAACGGAAACCTGAGGATGCCGCGCCCATGAGCCAGAGCTACGACGCCAATCGCTGGAAACGGTTCGAGGATTGGGATGCGCGCGCGCTGCGGCTCGATCAGTTCGCGATCGAAGACCCGGAGAACGGTTTCTCGGCTTTCAACGGCGCCGCTGACCCGAAACCGGGCCTTGGGATCAAGGGTGGCAAGGTGACGTCGATGGACGGTGTCGCGGCCAGTGATTTCGACCTGATCGACGCCTTCATCGCCACCTATCACATCGACCCGGACATTGCCCAAGAGGCGATGGCGATCCCCTCGGAGCAGCTGGCACGGATGCTCGTCGACATGAATGTGCCCCGTACCGAGCTGACCCGCCTTGCGCGCGGGCTGACCCCGGCGAAGCTGGCCGAAACCGTGGCCCAGCTGAACGCGATGGAGATTGCCTTTGCCTATTCCAAGATGCGCGCGCGCCGGACCCCGGGCAACCAGGCCCATGTGACCAATGCCAAGGATGACCCGCTACAGCTGGCCGCGGATGCCGCCATCGCCGTGGCCCTGGGCTTTGACGAGATCGAGACAACCATGCGCGTGGCGCGCAATTCGTGGTCCAACGCGCTGGCCTGCTGCGTAGGCTCCGCCGTGGGCCGCGCCGGGACGTTGTTTCAGTGCTCAAGCGAAGAGGCCGAAGAGCTTGAGATCGGCATGGCCGGCTTCACCTCCTATGCCGAGACGGTGTCCGTCTATGGCACCGAAAGTGCATTTGTCGATGGCGATGACACCCCTTGGTCAAAGGCCTGGCTGGCCGCGGCCTATGCCTCGCGCGGGATCAAGATGCGCTGTACCTCCGGGGCTGCGGCCGAGTTGCTCATGGGCTTTCACGAGGCAAAGTCGCTGCTCTATCTCGAAGCGCGGTGCCTGTGCCTGCAACGCGGGATGGGATCGCAGGGCACGCAGAACGGCGGCATCGACGGCGCGCCCCTCGCCGCTTCGATCCCGGGCGGTGTGCGCGAGATCCTGGCCGAGAACCTCGTGGCCGTCTGGCTTGACCTGGAATGCGCCTCCGGCAATGACGCGCGGCATTCGGAATCGGACATGCGCGTGGCGGCCAAGGTGCTGCCCTATCTGATCGGCGGTTCCGATTTGATCTGTTCAGGCTTCGGCAGCATCCTGAAATATGACAATTCGTTCAACCCATCGTCCTTCAATGGCGAAGAGCTGGAGGAGTTTCTGGTCCTTCAGCGGGATTTTGAAGCCGATGGCGGGCTGACCGCCGTGGAAGATGCGCGGGCTCTGGATTTAAGGCGACGCGCGATTGACGCCCTGTCTTTCGTGCTGAAGGACCTCGGGCTTGCCGAGGCCACAGAGGTGATGAAACGCTCGGTCGCCGTGGCCTCCGGCTCCAACGATACCGCAAGTTTCGCCCCGCGCGATGTGGCGCTGATCAGTGACAGGATCAGGGACAATGCCATCACCGTTCTCGATGTCATCCGCTCGCTCCACCGCGGCGGCTTCGAGGACGAGGCGGAGAACCTGCTCTTTCTCGTCAAGCTGCGCGTGTCCGGTGATTATCTTCAGACCTCCGCCATCGTGCGCGACAGGCGCGTGATCAGCGCGATCAATGACCCGAACGAATATAGCGGCCCCGGCTCGGGCTACCGGCTGACAGACGCGCGCCGCAAGGAGCTGGCGGCGATTCGCGACGTGCTCACCCGCGAGGAAGTGCTGCGCGCCGAAGCCGCCAGCGAGATGGGCGAAGCCAGATCGATACGCTATCGGTCGATGGGCCCGGCCAGCCCCGGCACGGCAAAGGCCGAAATCGTCGTGGGCGTCAGCCCGGGCTTCGGCTCAAAGATTTTCCGGACCCTGGCCGGGCACCGGTTGAGTGCGGTGCTGGGGGCGCTGAAGGCCGGGATCGAACGCGGAGGCGGCACGATGCGCCTCGTCAGGTTCCGGCACACGGCGGATACGTCCTTTCTGGGGTTGAGTGCCGCGCGCCTGTCGGGCTCCGGTGTGGGCATCGGCCTGCAATCCAAGGGCACCGCGGTCATTCACCACAAGGACCGCCTGCCGCACAACAATCTCGAGCTGTTCTCGAACGCCCCGATCACGACCCTGGAGCATTATGAGACCATGGGTTTCAACACCACGGTCTATGCCAAAGGCGAGATGCCCGAACCGGTGGTCGTGCCCACACGCGGCGAGGCGCTGGGGGCCAGGTTCCACGCCCGCGTTGCCCTCACCTATGCGATCGAGACCTCGATGATCGAAGACAACGCCTCGCCGGAGGACCTCGAACTGACGTTCCTGGAGCAGAGCCCATGACAGACGACCTGAACGCAACGGACTATCCCACTGCCGAGACACGGCCCGAGCGGGTCCTCGGCCGCCGGGGAAAGCCGCTGGACAGCCTGACGATGGACGCCGTGCTCGAAGGCGACGTGGACATGGAGGATCTGCGCATCACCCCGCAGGCCCTGTTGCAGCAGGCCCGGATTTCCCGCTCGGTCGGCCGCGCGGCATTGGCGCGAAACCTTGAACGTGCCGCCGAGATGACGGAGATCCCCAAGGCAGACGTGATGCAGGTCTATGAACTTCTGCGCCCCGGTCGTGCACACTCAAAGCAAGAGCTGCTGGAGACCGCGCGACATCTCAGGTCGCGTCACAAGGCGGCATTGCTGGCGGATTTCATCGAAGAGGCGGCGGACTTCTACGACAGGCGCGGGCTGTTTCGAAAACGGTACTGAGCCTGTTGTCGGGTTTGGTCGGCGTCGCTGCACCCAAGTTGACCAGACTCTGTGGGCGGCGAATGCCATCGGCCGACACTGCCATGATCGCTCCGGATCGTCTCTGCTCTTCCGGGATCGTCCCCGCTCAGCCGACCATCAGATGCCCCGCCAGCCCAAGCCCGAAACCCGCCACGGCACCCAGTGGCGGCGCCCAGGCCTTCTCCAGCGGCACCCCCGGCGCAATATCCTCGAAGATCAAATAGAGAATGCCTCCCGCGGCAAAGAGCATCACCGCCCCCAGCACCGCCGGGCGCTGGGTCAGAAAACTCAGGCCGATCCATGCCGCCAGCGGTCCCAGCGGCACCAGCGCCAGAAAGAGCAACAGCACCCGCTGCCGCCGCAACCCGGTCTCGATCACCTCGCGATAGGCGTTGAACCCCTCGGGCAGGTTCTGCAGCGCGATGATCCCCGCCATCAGCACCGCCACGTCGAAATCCCCCGCGATCAACGCCCCCAGCGCCATCGCCTCCGGCACGAAATCCAGAAGCATCGCCATCAGCTGCGCACTGCCGCCGCCGCGCGCCTTGATCCTCCGGTCGAGCACACAGAAAAACACCCCGCCGCCCAGGAACCAAAGCAGCGCTGGCACGGGCTGAAGACGCGCCACCCCTTCGGGCACCAGCACCAGTGCTATCGCAGAAAACAGCGCCCCGCCGCCGAAGGCCAGAACCGCGTGTCGCAGTTCTGCATCCAGCCACCCCGGCAGGCATCGCTCCCATGTCGCGGCCAAAGCGCCCAGCGGAATGGTCACCCCGGCCAGCGCGGCCAGCAGCAACGCCAGGCTCAGCGGTTCGGCCAACGGCTCAGACCGCGCGTTCCACCATCATCTTCTTGATCTGCGCGATCGCCTTGGCGGGGTTCAGACCCTTGGGACAGGTCTTGGTGCAGTTCATGATCGTGTGGCACCGATAGAGCTTGAACGGGTCCTCCAACTCGTCCAGCCGCTCACCCGTCGCCTCATCGCGCGAATCGATGATCCAGCGATAGGCATGGAGCAGCGCCGCCGGCCCCAGATACTTGTCGCCATTCCACCAATAGCTCGGGCAGGAGGTCGAACAGGACGCGCACATCACGCATTCATAAAGCCCGTCCAGCTTCTCGCGGTCCTCGATGGACTGCCTCCATTCCTTGGCGGGCCGGTTCGTCCTGGTCTCGAGCCACGGCATGATGCTGGCGTGCTGGGCATAGAAATGCGTGAGGTCGGGGATCAGGTCCTTGACCACCGGCATATGCGGCAGCGGATAGATTTTCACATCCCCCTTGATCTCATCCAGCCCATAGATGCAGGCCAGCGTGTTGATCCCGTCGACATTCATCGCGCAGGAGCCGCAAATCCCCTCGCGGCAGGACCGGCGGAAGGTCAGGGTCGGGTCGATCTCGTTCTTGATCTTGATCAGCGCATCCAGAACCATCGGCCCGCATTTGTCCATGTCGAGGAAATAGGTGTCCACGCTGGGCGTTTTTCCATCATCCGGGTTCCAGCGATAGATCTGGAACTGCCGCACATTCGTGGCGGCCTCGGGCTTGGGCCAGGTCTTGCCGCGCGTGATCCGGCTGTTCTTGGGCAACGTCAGTTGTACCATCTCTATCTCCTCCGTTCAGCCGCCCAGCAGCGCCAGGCCGTTCTCGGCAATGCATTCCACGGCCTCGCGGCGCCCAGCGATCTCCAGCACCTGCTCCACCGTCGATTGGGTCACGCCGGTTACACTTGCCCCGGCGATCTGAATGATTTCACCGGCGCTGGCTGCATCGATGATGCAATCGGTGACGGGGGCGGCATTCACCCCCGGAAATCGGTCGTCCACGATCCCGTTCACGACGCCCTTGGCCCGGTCCCGCGCCACGGCGTCGGCGGCATCATTTGCCGCGCCGCAACCGCTCAGCGCCAGCACTGCGATGATCACGACACGCCGCATCAGGCCGCCTCCGCCAAACAGGCATTGGCCTTGTCCGCCTGATCGTCGTTGACATTGATCCCCGGCATGACCGACACCAGTTCCTTGCCGTCATCATAGAAGATCTCGGTCTCGTAATCGCCGTTGATCCCGGCCCGGAAGACACATGCCTGCAACGCCTCGCGCGGCCCGCTCCCGGCCTGCACCGGCCCGGACCCGGGCGCGGGCGGCTGGATCACGGGCGCGGCCGCCCCCGTCTGGCACGCCGCCAACGTCGTTACCGCGAGGATCACGGGCACCGCCTTCATCAGAACGTCCGCTCCTTGGGGGCGATCTTCTTGAGGCTGATGCCGCCCTCTTTCTCGGTGGTGAGCGGCGTCTCGATGATCGGCCGATAGCTCAGCGCCACCTTCGCCCCGTCGATGCGCGCGATCGTGTGCACCCGCCATTTCTCGTCGTCGCGGGTGGTGAAATCCTCATGGGCATGGGCGCCGCGGCTCTCCTGGCGCGCCTCGGCCCCGTGGATCGTGGCCAGGGCGTTCGGCATCAGGTTGGACAGTTCCAGCGTTTCCATCAGGTCCGAGTTCCACACCAGCGAGCGGTCGGTCACCTTCAGGTCGCTCATCTTGCCCGCAATCGCGGTCATTTTCGTGACGCCCTCCTTGAGTGTCCGGGAGGTCCGGAACACCGCCGCATCCTCCTGCATGGTCCGCTGCATCTCAAGACGCAGATCGGCGGTCGCAACCGCGCCATCCGCATGACGCAAACCGTCGAAGCGATCAAAGGCTTTGTCCACTTCGACCGTGTTCGTCGCGGGCACCGCATTGTCGCGGTCCACGACCTTGCCTGCGCGAATGGCCGCGGCCCGGCCGAACACCACGAGGTCGATCAGCGAATTGGACCCCAGCCGGTTCGCCCCATGCACCGACGCACAGCCTGCCTCGCCCACGGCCATCAGCCCGGGCACCACGGCATTGGGGTCCTTCTTGGTCGGGTTCAGCACCTCGCCCCAGTAGTTCGTCGGTACCCCGCCCATGTTGTAATGCACCGTCGGCAGAACCGGGATCGGCTCCTTGGTGACATCCACACCGGCGAAAATCCTGGCGCTCTCGGAAATTCCCGGCAGGCGCAGGTTCAGCGCCTCGGCGGGCAGGTGGCTGAGGTTGAGGTGAATGTGGTCCCCATGCTCGCCCACACCGCGGCCCTCGCGGATTTCCATGGTCATGGACCGGCTCACATAGTCGCGCGGTGCCAGGTCCTTGTAATTGGGCGCATAGCGCTCCATGAACCGCTCGCCTTCGGAATTCGTCAGATAACCGCCCTCGCCCCGCGCGCCCTCGGTGATCAGGCACCCCGAGCCATAGATGCCGGTGGGATGGAACTGCACGAACTCCATGTCCTGCAGCGAAAGCCCGGCCCGCGCCACCATCCCGCCACCGTCCCCGGTACAGGTATGGGCAGAGGTCGCACTGAAATACGCGCGCCCATAGCCGCCCGTGGCCAGCACGACCATCTTGGCGTTGAAGACATGCATCGTGCCGTCATCGAGCTTCCAGCACAGCACACCCGTGCAGGCCCCGTCCGTCATGATCAGGTCAATCGCGAAATACTCGATATAGAACTCGGCGTTGTTCTTGAGGCTCTGGCCATAGAGCGTGTGCAGGATCGCGTGCCCCGTCCGGTCCGCCGCCGCACAGGTGCGCTGCACGGGCGGGCCCTCACCGAATTCGGTGGTGTGGCCGCCAAAGGGGCGTTGATAGATCTTGCCCTCTTCCGTGCGCGAAAACGGCACGCCGTAATGCTCCAGCTCATAAACCGCCTTGGGCGCCTCGCGCGCGAGGTATTCCATCGCATCCGTGTCGCCCAGCCAGTCGCTGCCCTTGACGGTGTCATACATGTGCCACTGCCAGCTGTCCGGGCCCATGTTCCCGAGGCTCGCGGCGATCCCGCCCTGCGCGGCCACGGTATGCGAGCGCGTCGGAAATACCTTCGTCACACAGGCCGTGCGCAGCCCCTGTTCGGCCATGCCCAGCGTGGCGCGCAGCCCTGCACCGCCCGCACCCACGACCACGACGTCATACTCATGCGTCTCGTATTCATAAGCTGCCATGTCAGGTGTTCTCCGCTCTCAAAGGGCAAGTTTTGCAATGGCGAAAAGGCCCGTGGCCATCGCGCCATAGCTCAGGCAGGTCATCGCGATGATCAGGACCTTCTGCATCGTGCCATGCACATAGTCTTCCAGAAGCACCTGCACACCATCGCGAAAATGCTTGAAGCCGACGATGATCGTCAGCGCCGCCACGATCGCCGGGAAGGGCCGCGCGAAATAGGCCGTGACCTCGTCGTAACTGCCGCCCAGCGCCGCCCCGAACGTGAAGATGAACAAGGGCACGAGGATGAGCAGCGCCGCGCTCGACATCTTCATCGCCCAGAAATGATGCACGCCCGACTTGGCCGATCCCAGCCCCTCCGCGCGTTTCCGATCCGTCAGATACCGCATGTCCAGCCCCCTCAGATGATCACGACAGTGAGCAGTGTCAGCACGACCGATCCGCCGACCACGGCCCAGCCCAGCTTCTCCGCCGTCGCCAGCTCGAGCCCCATCGCGTTGTCCCAGATCAGATGCCGCACACCGGCCAGCAGATGGTACCACAGCGCCCACAGCGACCCGAACATCACAAGGTCCCCGAACCAGCTGGTCAGGATCCCGTTCACCACATCGAAATACCCTTCGCCGGTGGCCGCCGCCAGGAACCACCACACCACCAGAAGCGCGCCCAGCAGCAACGCATTGCCGGTGATCCGCGTCAGGATCGAGGTGATCGAGGTCAGCTGCGGACGATAGATCGTGAGGTGTGGCGACAACGGGCGATTGCCCCGGTTCACATCTGCCATGGCGTTCGGCTCCTTCAGACTGCAATCGGCCAGGTGTCATCCCCGGACACGGGCCGCCTTGCCTTCCTTTTTAACGCAGCAGACCGCAATGCACAGGGAAAATCACCGCATTTGCGGACCAAATTGTCGCAAAACCTCCGGACGTGTGATCACACGCCCAATCGCGTGATCACAAATCCCGATATATTGCCGAAATCCACGCAAAAAACAGAATCGCCCGCCCGGCAACAACGCCGCAACAACGCGCATGTCTTTCTTCTGGCTAAAAATATCCCCGCCGCAGGCTCCGACACCAAAACGCCGGGAAAAGCCTGAACCGACGCACGGCCCGCGCCACGCAGACCCGCCCGAGGAGGACTGAAAGGACGACGAGACATCCAGCGTGCGCGCCCGCACACTCCTTCGGATCAGATCGGCATAAATGCCCAGTAATCGAGGTCCAGCATCACGTCGGGCAGGTACTTGCCATCCCCGCCTTTCAGGGCAAAGGGCTCACCGCCCTTCGTGGCCACCAGCCGCAGACGCAGCGCACCCACGCCCGGCACGCCGGTCTCGGCCTTGTCCAGCACCTCCGACCAGGCCCTGATCGTGTCGCCGGCAAAGCACGGGTTGGCATGGGTCCCGCCGTTCAGCCCTGCCACGACCTGCGCATTCGCCAGCCCGTTGAAGCTCAGCGTGCGCGCCATGGAAATCACGTGGCCGCCATAGATCAGACGCCGCCCGTCGGGGCGGGAGCCGACATCGAAATGCACCTTCGCGGTGTTCTGCCACAGCCGCGTGGCCATCATGTGCTCGGCCTCTTCGACCGTGACCCCGTCCACATGGTCGATGGTCTCGCCGATCGCGTAGTCCCCCCAGCGATGCGGCTCTCCGGCCAGCGTGAAATCATAGGCCGTGAAATCCAGCCCCTCCGGCACCACAAGGTCGTGCACCTCCAGGGCCGGTTTCAGCGCGGGGATCACCGGCTCGGGCGCATCGCTGTCGACATCCCGCTTGCGGACCATCGCCCAGCGCACGTATTCCATGACCGTCTCGCCGCGCTGGTTGTGGCCCCTGGTGCGGACCCAGACGACACCCGATTTGCCGTTGGAATTCTGCCTGGCGCCGATCACGTCCGAGGTCGAGCGGATCGTGTCGCCCGCATAGACCGGCCTCAGCCAGCGTCCCTCGGCATAGCCCAGATTGGCCAGCGCATTCAGAGAGATGTCCGGCACCGTCTTGCCAAAGACCACGTGGAACGCGGCAATGTCATCGAGGGGTGCACCCGGCAGACCGCAGGATTGTGCGAACGCATCCGAGGAATAGAGCGCGTGCCGCGCCGGATAGAGCGCATGGTAAAGCGCCCGCTCGCCCGCCCCCACGGTGCGCGGCACCGCGTGGTGGATCGTCTCGCCGACGCTGTAATCCTCGAAAAACCGGCCCGGATTGGTCTTGGCCATCCTACTGTTCCCCCAGTCTGGTCTCGGGCGTGTACGCGCCGTCCGCCTCTTTCACCACGGCCTGCCCGCAGCGCATCACGCCCTTGCCCGTGTCAAACGCATAAACGGGCGCGCCGTGCAGCTCCCACCCGGCATTCAGGGCCGCCGTCACCTTGTGACAAAATGCGCTCGTGTCGTCTTCGCTCAGAAACCGGTACAGTTTCACCCCGCCGCCCCCGGAAACGGCCAGACCCCCAGCCAGTTGTGCACGCCCGCGATCACACCGTAGACCACCAGCGTGATCACAAGCAGGCTCAGGTCACGCTTGGGATCGCCGGGCTCGGGCCGCTCCCACTTCTCGGCGCGGTTGATCGAGGTTATCTCGAGCACCGCCCAGATAAACATGCCGCCGAACAGCACCACCGAGGCCAGATCGCCATTGACCAGCAGATGCGCAAAGGCCCAGACCATGACCCCTGTCAGCATCGGGTGCCGCAGCTTGCCGCGCAGCTGGCCCTTGGTCGCGCTCATCCCGAACAGCATCACCGCCACCAGCATCAGCAGGTTGTTCACATGTACGGCCCAGCCGGGCGGGTAGTAGAGGTTCACGACCTCCGCCGCCCGGTACCCCTTGACCATCAAAACGAGGCTGAGGATCAGGACAACCGCCACCAGCCCCTTGCCTGCATTGCCCAGTTTCGCGCGCGGCACCGGGGCCAGCCGCTTGAAAAGATGCGCCAGCGTCCACAGCGCCACTCCGGCCATCAGCATGTTCATAACTCAATCCTCCGTCATTTCGGCCACCGCGGCGGCCTTGGCCAGCACACGCTTGGCCGCGACCACATGCAGGTTTTCGACGATATTGCCGTCCACCACCGCGATCCCCTGCCCCGAGGCCATGGACGCCTCATAGGCCTCGATCTGCCGCTTGGCGAGGTCGATTTCCGATTGCGTCGGCGCAAAGGCCGCGTTGGCCACGTCGATCTGCGCGGGATGGATCAGCGTCTTGCCATCAAACCCCAGGTCGCGCCCCTGCTCGCATTCCACCCGCAGGCCGTCGCCATCGCGGAACTTGTTGTAGACGCCGTCAATCGCCACGATCCGGGCGGCCCGCGCGGCCATCACGATGGTCTGAAGCGCGGTCATCAGCGGCATCCGGTCGGCGCGGTACCGGCTCCCCAGATCCTTGGTCAGGTCGTTGGTGCCCGTGACCAGCCCGGTCACCCGGTGATGGGCGGCGATCTCGCGGGCGTTGAAGACGCTCACCGGCGTCTCCATCATCACCCAGATCGGCATCCCGTCGGGCAGCAGGTCCGACAACGCATCCACATCCGAGCCGGAATTCACCTTGGGCAGCAGGATCACATCCGCGCCCGCGTCGCGCAGGGCCTGCACGTCCCTGTTGCCCCATTCGGTGGTCAGCGCGTTGATCCGCACGATCTTGATCCGCTTGCCATAGCCGCCGGCCCTGAGCGCCGCGGCCAGGGTCTGGCGCGCCTCGATCTTGGCATCGGGCGCCACCGCGTCCTCAAGGTCGAAGATGATCGCATCCGTCGGCAGGCTGCGCGCCTTTTCCAGGGCCCGGTCCATCGACCCGGGGATGTAGAGAACCGAACGATACGGATGAGAGGTCATGTCCATGGCTGGCATCCCGTTACATGCTGTGCTGGCGGTGGCCGCAGGGATGCCATTCTTCGGGTCGAAAGTTCAAGAAGATTCACGCCGCAACGCAGAAAGAACCCTCGAATCAACGCAAAAAAACGACACGGTCCGGACAAACGCCCGGCCTGTTAACGGCGTTTTGACATCTGATCCCGCACATTTGTCGCCCTAACACGGCAGGGACCCAAGGCGTTTTGCATCCGATCCGAGGCACTCGGACAGGCGAGACGCGCGCAACGCCCGTTGATCGGGCGGCGTTTTGCGAAAGCCTGTGAAACAGGTTTCCCGGGACGTTCATCCAAAAGGAAAGGGTACCATCATGAAACAGATGATGATCAGCGCCGCAGTCATCGGTTCGATCCTCGCGGCATCGGCCCCCGCGGCGGCACAAGGCAGGAATTGCGCGCCGCGCGACATCGTCGTGGAGCGGCTGGCATCGAAATATGGCGAGTCGCGCCAGTCCATGGGGCTGGGCGCCAACAACGCGGTGATCGAGGTGTTTGCCTCCGATGCGTCCGGAACCTGGACGATCACCGTAACGTCGGCTTCGGGCCTGACCTGCCTCGTGGCCAGCGGCCAGGCCTATGAGGAACTGGCCGAAATACTGCCTGCGGAGGGCAATGACGCCTAGGACACCGCCACCTGAATGAGCCGCAGACCCGTGACGGTCAGCAGCACATAGGTGATCCCGAAGAACCAGCGTTCCGGAATGCGCCGGTGCGCCATCACCCCCAGACCCGCCCCGATCAGCGCAAACGGTGTCAATGTCAGGCTCAGCCACAGCGACTGAGCCGAGAACAGGCCCTGTACGCCGTAAGGCAGCGCCTTCACCACATTGAGCAGCGCAAAGACCAGCACCGTGGTCGCCTGATACTCTGTCTTGCGCAGGTTTGCGGCCAGCAGGTAGACGGCGACCGCGGGACCGCCCGCATGGCTGATGAAACTTGTGAACCCCGCAAGGACGCCCATGCCCGCGCCCAGCCAGCGCGGCGCGCGCTCGGGCCGTGGCAGGCGCGGCCACAGCCGCAAGGCGACAAAGATCAGACAGACCGCCCCGATCAGCAGCCGAAACAGGTCCGGGTCCGCGACCCCGTAGAGCAGCGCGCCCAGCGCCACCCCCGGCACGCCCCCCGCCAGCAGCACGCGGGCGCAGCGCCAGTCCCATTGCCGCCAATACGGCCGGATCAGCACCGCGTCGGTCAGCAACAGCAGCGGCAGCATGATCCCCAGCGCCAGCCCGGGCGCGACCCAGAGCGCCAGAATCGCCGCGCCCGCAAAGGCCGCTCCCGAGCCGAAACCGCCTTTCGAAACCCCGGCAAACAGCGCCGCCCCCGCCCCGATAGCGTAAACATCCCAGCCCAGCGTCTCCACGGCCCGCCGCTCCTAACATCCTTTTGCCAAACGTGTTTACCAGAGCGCCGGTCCCGCGAACACCGCCCACCCGCGTTTATGCCGCAGCGCGGCACCCTTGCGCGCGCGCGCTCTAGCGGCTACGCCAAGGCGCGAAATTCCAACCATTCGGAGACCTCTTCCATGGCCAGACCCAAAATCGCCCTCATCGGCTCGGGCATGATCGGTGGCACGCTCGCCCATCTCGCCGCTCTCAAGGAACTGGGCGACATCGTCCTGTTCGACATCGCCGAAGGCTTGCCCGAAGGCAAGGCGCTGGACATCGCCGAAAGCGGCCCGGCCGAAGGGTTCGATGCCGCCCTGTCCGGCACGCAGTCCTATGCCGACATCGCCGGCGCGGATGTCTGCATCGTCACCGCCGGTGTGCCGCGCAAGCCCGGCATGAGCCGCGACGACCTGCTGGGCATCAACCTCAAGGTCATGAAATCCGTCGGCGAAGGCATCCGTGATCACGCCCCGAACGCCTTTGTCATCTGCATCACCAACCCGCTTGATGCGATGGTCTGGGCCCTGCGCGAGTTTTCGGGCCTGCCCCACAACATGGTCTGCGGCATGGCCGGCGTGCTCGACAGCGCGCGCTTCCGCCACTTCCTCAGCCTCGAATTCGGTGTGTCCATGCGCGACGTCACGGCCTTTGTGCTGGGTGGCCACGGCGACACGATGGTGCCGCTTGCGCGCTATTCGACCGTTGCGGGTGTCCCTCTGCCGGATCTGGTCGAGATGGGCTGGACCACGCAGGAGAAGCTGGACGCGATCATCCAGCGCACCCGCGATGGCGGGGCCGAGATCGTGGGCCTTCTGAAAACCGGCAGCGCCTATTACGCGCCCGCCACGTCGGCCATCGAAATGGCCGAGGCCTTCCTCAAGGACCAGAAACGTGTCCTCCCCTGTGCCGCCCATGTGGACGGCGCGCTGGGTCTCAAGGGCATGTATGTGGGTGTCCCCACGGTGATCGGCGCCGGCGGTGTCGAGCGTGTCATCGACATCAGGATGACCAAGGACGAACAGGCCATGTTCGACAAATCCGTCGACGCCGTGAAGGGCCTCGTGGAGGCCTGCAAGGCCATCGACAACTCGCTCGGCTGACCCCGGTGCAAAGGATGTCAGGCGGCCCCGGTGCACCATGCCCGGGGCCGCCTTGCGTTACAGCACTCCCAGGATGCGCCCCGCCATCACCATCTGACAGCCAAATCCCGTCACGAAGGCCACTGTCCGAAACACCGGAACGGCCATGACATACAGCCCGTAATGCGCCAGCCGCGCCCAGAAATAGACCGCGGCCGCTGTGGCCGTCACACCGTCATTCACTCCCTGCAGGCTCACCAACACGGTGAGCGGCGCAAAGACCGCCAGGTTCTCGATTGCGTTGTAATGCGCCCGCTTGGCCCTCAGCGCCCACGCGGCCTCGTGCGGATGCGCGCCGGTGGGATCCCAGAGCGCCGCAAGGGGTCCCATTTGCACGATCAGTTGCAGGATATAGGGCACCCATAGCAACGCCGTCAGCGTCAATGTCAGGGTCAGCCATATCAGATCTGGGGTCAGTGTTTGCATGTCATCTCTCTCCGGTCGGGTTTTGACATGTCACTTCTAGGCAGATACTGTAATTCTGGTAAGTATGCACAAACAAGGCACATACTTTCCTTTTGGATAGTAATGGTGTTTCAAGGGATTTTTCGCCATGCGAAAGCAGCGACACAACCTCACCGACGTCATCGACTGCCCGATGGAGGCCGCGCTCGATCTGATCGGAGGCAAGTGGAAGGGTGTGATTCTCTTCCGGGTCGGCGAACAGACCCGCCGCTTCAACGAACTCAATCGCCTGGTGTGCAAGGTCACGCCGAGGATGCTCACCAAACAGCTGCGCGAGCTTGAGGCAGACGGCCTCGTGCGCCGGACCGTCTATGCCGAGGTGCCGCCCCGGGTCGAGTATGATCTCACCGAAAAGGGCCACAGCCTGACCCCGGTTCTCAAGACGCTGATGGCCTGGGGCGCAGAGCACGCGCTGCCCACGGTCGCGGCGCGCGAGACGCCGGCGGCACAGGTGGAATGATTCTCTTTCGAAACCCCTGTCCAGCCCTCTCGATCCTTTTTGTGATCACGCATATTTCCGCTGTGATCACAAAAAGGCCGAAAACCCCTCAAATCCGCGCGATCCGGCAAAAAGCCATTTATTCTCCGTAAATTCTTGTGGGTATAACTGCCCCAACGCATTCAATCACGGGGACCGATCCATGAACATCCACGAATACCAGGCCAAGGCGCTGCTGCGCTCCTATGGCGCTCCGGTCTCGGACGGCCGCGTCGTGCTGCGCGCCGAGGAGGCCAAGACCGCGGCGGGCCAGATGGACGGCCCTCTCTGGGTGGTCAAGGCACAGATCCACGCCGGTGGCCGCGGCAAGGGCACCTTCAAGGAGCCCGGCGCAGGTGAGGCGGGCGGCGTGCGCCTCGCCAAATCGGTCGAGGAAGCCGCCGAAGAGGCCAAGAAGATGCTGGGCCGTACCCTCGTGACCAAACAGACGGGTCCGGCGGGCAAGCAGGTCAACCGCATCTATATCGAGGACGGCGCGGGCATCGAGACCGAAATGTATCTCGCCCTGCTCGTGGACCGTCAGACCAGCCGCATCAGCTTTGTCGCCTCCACCGAGGGCGGCATGGACATCGAGGAAGTGGCCGAGAAAACGCCCGAAAAGATCCTCAGCTTCTCGATCGACCCCGCCACCGGCTATCAGCCCTTCCACGGCCGCCGCATCGCCTTCAACCTCGGCCTGGAGGGCAAGCAGGTAAAGCAATGCGTGGCTCTGATGGGCACGCTCTACAAGATGTTCCTCGAGAAAGACATGGAAATGCTCGAGATCAACCCGCTGATCGTGACCGATACGGGCGACCTCAAATGCCTGGACGCCAAGATGGGGTTCGACGGCAACGCGGTCTACCGCCACCGCGATATCGCCGAGCTGCGCGACGTGACCGAAGAAGACCCCAAGGAGCTTGAGGCGTCCAAATACGACCTCAACTACATCGCTCTGGATGGCGAGATCGGCTGCATGGTCAACGGCGCAGGCCTGGCCATGGCCACGATGGACATCATCAAGCTCTACGGCTCCGAGCCCGCCAACTTCCTCGACGTGGGTGGCGGGGCGACCAAGGAGAAGGTCACGGAGGCGTTCAAGATCATCACCTCGGACCCGAACGTCAAAGGCATCCTGGTGAACATCTTCGGCGGCATCATGCGCTGTGACGTCATCGCAGAGGGCGTGGTGGCGGCGGTCAAGGAAGTGGGCCTCAAGGTGCCTCTCGTCGTGCGCCTTGAGGGAACGAATGTGGAGGCCGGCAAGAAGATCATCAATGAAAGCGACGTGGACGTGATCGCGGCGGATGATCTGAAGGACGGCGCCGAGAAGATCGTGAAGGCGGTGAAGGGGTAGTTCAGTGCGTTTCTTTGATCTCCTTCTGCCTGTGTTTTTGGCCGGAGTGGTAACGACAACTGCGGCGGCGGATATCCGAAGTGATATGGCCGACATTTCTCAGTTCTGCTTGCAATACGTTGAAACGGGCAAACATTCGCGATTGCTCAGCGATAGGGGTTTCAAGTCGAAGGGGCGAAAGTACAAAAAATCCTACAACAAATCGGTTATCGGCGGAACGAAGCCCGTTGTTACCGTCGACCCCAGAAAAGCCCGGAGCGGTTTCTCATGCAGTGCACAATTTGGAATTGTCGGCCAAAACGACGGATACACACTCATGGGTATCGCCGAAAATGCAGCGCTTGGTTGGGGCTACCGGCCAGTCGTCTATACTGATCGAAAGGGTAGGCGGTCGGAAGGATTCCAAAAAAACGGCGTCATCATAAAGATCGGTGGCAGTACAACTTACAGCTACAGCAGCTATTCAACTTTCTTGTATTTTGAGCGTGTGAACTAGGCCCTCAGACAAACAAGCCAATCAAAGGAGACCGCTCAAAATGGCAGTCCTCATCGACGAAAACACCAAAGTCATCTGTCAGGGCCTCACCGGCTCGCAGGGCACGTTTCACACCGAACAGGCGATTGCCTATGGCACCAGGATGGTCGGCGGCGTGACCCCGGGCAAGGGCGGGCAGACGCATCTGGACCTGCCGGTCTTCAACTCGGTCCACGAGGCCATGCACGCGACCCAGGCGAATGCCAGCGTGATCTATGTCCCGCCCCCCTTTGCGGCGGATTCAATCCTTGAGGCAATCGACGCCGAGATGGAGGTGATCATCTGCATCACCGAGGGCATTCCGGTCCTCGACATGATGCGCGTCAAACGCGCGCTGGAAGGGTCCAGCTCCCGCCTTGTCGGTCCCAACTGCCCCGGTGTGATCACGCCCGACGCCTGCAAGATCGGCATCATGCCCGGCCATATCCACAAACGCGGCTCCTGCGGGGTGCTGTCGCGCTCGGGCACGCTGACCTACGAGGCGGTGAAACAGACCACCGACCTGGGCCTGGGCCAGTCCACCGCCGTGGGCATCGGCGGCGACCCGATCAAGGGGACCGAGCATATCGACGTGCTCGAATGGTTCCTCGCGGATGATGAAACCCAGAGCATCATCATGATCGGCGAGATCGGCGGCAGCGCCGAGGAAGAGGCCGCGCAATTCCTGATCGACGAAAAGAAGAAAGGCCGCTGGAAGCCGACTGCGGGTTTCATCGCGGGCCGCACAGCGCCTCCGGGCCGCCGCATGGGACATGCCGGGGCCATCGTCGCCGGCGGCAAGGGCGGCGCTGAGGACAAGATCGAGGCCATGCGCGCCGCCGGCATCGTCGTCGCCGACAGCCCGGCGGGGCTGGGCGAGGCGGTGATGGAGGCGATTGGGTAGTCGCATGGTGCAAGGCCGGGACAACGCTCGGAGGGCAGCCCCCGGCCGCGGGTGGGGGCAAAGCCCTCGCCCGTGGGGGCGGTCGGGGGCTGCCCGGCGGTGCCGCCGGGCGGGACTCTTTTCTGGTGTCACGCAATACGGGCCTGACCCATGACCCGCGCCCTCCTCTTCCCGCTTCTGGCTCTCGCCATCGCCGCCGGTATCTGGTGGGCCACGATGCGCGATGCGCAGGAGGGCCTGAACGCCATTGACCCCGCCGACAGCTCCGCCATCGCCAGCGCCGATGCCGAACCCGCCCGCGATGCCACCGTCGCCCGCCGCGCCGGGGGCCATGTCACCGGCACGCCCGGCCGCGCAGGGCGTCGCGCATTGAACCTGTCGGGGGTGACGTCGGCATGATCTGCCCCCTCCACCCGACCCGAGCATTCCATCCCCGGTCCCAATCCCATGAGGTGCCCCGATGACCGAACACTCCCCCAACAACCAGTTCCACGCCACGAGCTTCATGCAGGGGCACAACGCCGAGTATCTCGAGCAGCTCTATGCCAGGTTCGCCGCCGATCCCAACGCCGTGGACGAGGCGTGGCAGGACTTCTTCGCCCAGCTCGGCGATGGCGAGGTCGAGGTCAAGGCCGAGGCTGCCGGCCCCTCGTGGGCGCGGGGCGACTGGCCGCCCATGCCTGCCGACGATCTGACCTCGGCGCTGACGGGGGAATATCCGCCCGAGATCGAGGCCGCCAGGGCGGGCGACAAGATCAAGGCCAGGGCCGACGAGAAGGGCGTCGAGGTCAGTGACGACGCGATCAAGCGTGCCGTGCTGGACAGTGTGCGCGCGCTGATGCTGATCCGCGCCTACCGGATCCGGGGCCACCTGGTTGCCGATCTCGACCCGCTCGGCCTGCGCGAACAGCCCTATCGCCCCGAGCTTGACCCCAAATCCTATGGCTTTGCCGACAGCGACATGGACCGGCCGATCTTCATCGACAACGTGCTGGGGCTGGAAGTCGCCTCGATCCGCGAGATCCTGGGCATCGTGCGGCGCACCTATTGCGGCACCTTCGCGCTGCAATACATGCATATCTCGGACCCCGAGGAGGCCGCGTGGCTCAAGGAACGGATCGAGGGCTATGACAAGGAAATCCGCTTTACCCGCGAAGGGCGCAAGGCGATCCTGAACAAGCTCGTGGAGGCCGAGGGCTTCGAGAAATACCTGCATGTCAAGTACATGGGCACCAAGCGTTTCGGCCTTGATGGCGGCGAAAGCCTGATCCCGGCGATGGAGCAGATCATCAAGCGCGGCGGCAGCCTCGGGGTCAAGGACATCGTTATCGGTATGCCCCACCGGGGCCGCCTCTCGGTGCTTGCCAACGTGATGGGCAAACCCTACCGCGCCATTTTCAACGAGTTTCAGGGCGGGTCGTTCAAACCCGAGGACGTGGACGGATCGGGCGATGTGAAATACCATCTCGGGGCCAGCTCGGACCGCGAATTCGACGGCAATACCGTGCACCTCTCGCTCACCGCGAACCCGTCCCACCTGGAGGCGGTGAACCCCGTGGTTCTGGGCAAGGTCCGCGCCAAGCAGGACCAGGTGCATGACGAGAACCGCAGCGCTGTCCTGCCGGTGCTGCTGCATGGCGATGCCGCCTTTGCGGGTCAGGGCGTGGTGGCCGAATGTTTCGGCCTCTCGGGGCTCAAGGGGCACAAGACCGGCGGCACGATGCATATCGTGGTGAACAACCAGATCGGGTTCACCACCGCGCCGCATTTCTCGCGCTCCTCGCCCTATCCGACGGACATCGCGCTGATGGTCGAGGCGCCCATCTTCCACGTCAACGGCGACGATCCCGAAGCCGTGGTTCATGCCGCGCGCGTGGCCACCGAATTCCGCCAGAAGTTCCACAAGGACGTGGTGATCGACATCATCTGCTACCGCCGGTTTGGCCATAACGAGGGCGACGAGCCCATGTTCACCAACCCGATCATGTACAAGAAGATCAAGAAGCAGAAGACCACGCTCGCGCTCTATACCGAACGGCTGGTCAAGGACGGGCTGATCCCCGAGGGCGAAATCGAGGACATGAAGGCGGCCTTCCAGTCCTACCTCGCCGACGAATTCGAAGCCGGCCGGGAATTCCGCCCCAACAAGGCCGACTGGCTGGACGGGAAATGGTCGCATCTCGACAAGAAGGACGAGGATTACCAGCGCGGCCAGACCTCGATCCCGCCCGAGACCTTCAAGGAGGTGGGCCGCGCGCTCACCACTGCGCCCGAAGGCGCGCCGATGCACAAGACCGTGGCGCGGCTGCTCGAGAACAAGGCCAGGATGTTCGAAACCGGCGAAGGCTTCGACTGGGCCACGGCCGAGGCGCTGGCCTTCGGTTCGCTCCTGACCGAAGGGTTCCCGGTTCGGCTTTCGGGTCAGGACTGTACCCGCGGCACCTTCTCCCAGCGCCACTCGGGCCTGATCAACCAGGACACGGAAGAGCGGTACTATCCGCTCAACAACATCCGCGCGGGACAGGCGCAATACGATGTCATCGACTCGATGCTCAGCGAATACGCGGTGCTGGGTTTTGAATATGGCTACACGCTGGCCGAACCCAATGCTCTGGTCATGTGGGAGGCGCAGTTCGGCGATTTCGCCAACGGGGCGCAGATCATGTTCGATCAATTCATCTCGTCGGGGGAATCGAAATGGCTGCGCATGTCGGGCCTTGTCTGCCTGCTGCCGCACGGGTTCGAAGGTCAGGGGCCCGAGCACAGTTCGGCGCGGCTGGAACGGTTCCTCACCATGTGCGGCCAGGACAACTGGATCGTGGCCAACTGCACGACGCCCGCGAACTACTTTCACATCCTGCGCCGGCAGTTGCACCGCACCTTCCGCAAACCGCTCATCCTGATGACCCCGAAGTCACTGCTGCGGCACAAGCTCTGCGTCTCCAAAACCGAGGAATTCACCACCGGTTCCAGCTTCCACCGGGTCCTGTGGGACGACGCGCAATACGGCAACTCGGACACCAAACTGGTCGCCGATGACAAGATCAGGCGCGTGGTGCTCTGCTCGGGCAAGGTCTATTTCGACCTGCTGGAGGAACGCGACAGGCGTGGACTGGAGGATGTCTACCTGATGCGGATCGAACAGTTCTACCCGTTCCCCGCCATCTCCATGGTCAGCGAGTTGCAGCGTTTCCCGAATGCCGATGTCGTCTGGTGCCAGGAAGAACCCAAGAACCAGGGCGCCTGGACCTTTATCGAACCCAATATCGAATGGGTCCTGACCCGTATCAAGGCCAGGCATACGCGACCCGTCTACGTGGGCCGTCAGGCCTCGGCATCGCCTGCCACGGGTCTGGCCACCACGCATAAAGCACAACAAGAGGCGCTGGTGGATGCCGCGCTCACCGTCGAAGGGAACTGATCCAATGAGCATCGAAGTCCGCGTCCCCACTCTGGGCGAATCCGTCACCGAGGCCACCGTCGCCACCTGGTTCAAGAAACCCGGCGATGCCGTGCAGGCCGATGAAATGCTCTGCGAGCTGGAAACCGACAAGGTCACCGTCGAAGTCCCCGCCCCCGCCGCAGGCGTGATGGGCGAGATCATCGCCGCCGAAGGCGAGACCGTGGGCGTCGATGCGCTCCTGGCTACGATCACCGAAGGCGACGGCGCCGCACCTGCACCCAAGGATGAGGCCACGCCCCCCGAGGCCGAGCCTCCCGTCGCGGAACCCGTGCCTGCCCCCGAACCGGCGCCCGCCAGCGGCGGCGGCGGCAATGTCGACGTGATGGTCCCCACCCTGGGCGAAAGCGTGACCGAGGCCACCGTCTCGACCTGGTTCAAAAAGGTCGGCGACAGCGTGGCCCAGGACGAAATGCTCTGCGAGTTGGAAACCGACAAGGTTTCGGTCGAGGTCCCCGCCCCCGCCGCCGGCGTCCTCACGGACATCCTCGCGCAGGAGGGCGACACCGTGCAGGCCAATGGCAAGCTCGCGATCATGTCCGGTTCGGTCGACGGAGCGGTTGAACCGGCACCCGCCCCGGGCACAGGCGACGGCGAGACCGGCGGCGACCTGCCCAGCTCGCGCCCTGCCGGGCGTGGCGAGGCGGATGTCGAGGACGCGCCCTCCGCGAAAAAGGCAATGGCCGAGGCAGGCCTCTCGCGCGATCAGGTCACCGGCTCGGGTCGCGATGGCCGCGTGATGAAAGAGGACGTCGCCAGGACGGCCTCCGCCTCGACCCCCGCCCCGGCAACAGCAGCGGCATCGGCCCCACCCCCTGCGGCGAGCGCGCCCGCCCCGCGTGCCCCTGTGTCCGCCGATGATGCGTCGCGCGAGGAGCGGGTGAAAATGACCCGCCTGCGCCAGACCATCGCGCGGCGTCTGAAGGAAAGCCAGAACACCGCCGCCATGCTCACCACCTATAACGAGGTGGACATGGGCGCGGTCATGGACCTGCGCTCCGAGTACAAGGACCAGTTCCTCAAGAAACATGGCGTCAAGCTCGGCTTTATGAGCTTCTTCACAAAGGCCTGCTGCCACGCGCTCAAGGAGGTGCCGGAAGTCAACGCAGAGATCGACGGCACCGACGTGGTCTACAAGAACTTCGTGCATATGGGCATCGCCGCCGGCACCCCCACCGGCCTCGTGGTTCCGGTCATCCGGGATGCGGATGCGATGAGTTTCGCCGAGATCGAGAAAGCCATAGCCGAAAAAGGTGCGCGCGCCCGCGACGGCAAGCTGAGCATGGCCGAAATGCAGGGCGGCACCTTCACGATCAGCAACGGCGGCGTCTACGGATCGCTGATGAGTTCACCGATCCTGAACCCGCCGCAATCGGGCATCCTCGGGATGCACAAAATCCAGGACCGCCCCATGGCCGTGGGCGGCGAGGTCAAAATACGCCCGATGATGTATCTGGCACTCAGCTACGATCACCGCATCGTGGACGGCAAGGGGGCTGTGACCTTCCTCGTGCGGGTGAAAGAGGCGCTGGAGGATCCGCGCCGGTTGTTGATGGATTTGTAAGGGAGTGCCGGGGAGAACCCCGGCCTACCCCAAACCCGTAGGGCGGGGTTCACCCCGCCACGCACCAAGAGGCAATAAAGGACGGTATGCCCATGCTACACACCATCACAGGGCAGCGCCCCACTCCGGGTGGGTGCAAAGCGCCCTCCCGTCAAGCCGCAGGTTTGCTTCCAGCAAAACGGGAGGGTCGGGCGCTGCCCGGCGTTGCAGGGCGGTACCGTCAATTGTTCAAATTCGACTAAAAATAACTCAAATGACCCCCGAACTCACCGCCCTCACCCTCGCCGCCCTGCTGCAGGTCGTGCAATACGTGCTCATGGCCATCCCCGCCAATCTCGAGCTGGGACCGGGCAAGACCATGTCACCCCGCGACCGCTCCTGCATGGGCGGCGACATACAGGACCTGCTCTCCGACAAGACCGCCCGCCTTCTGCGCGCGCTCGACAACCATTTCGAAGGGCTGATCCTGTTCACCATCGCCTGTCTCGTGATCGCCCTCACCGACCAGTCCACCCAGGTCACCCAAACCGCCGCCTTCACCTATCTCGCCGCCCGCATCCTCTACATCCCCGCCTATTACCTCGGCCTCAGACCTTGGCGTTCGCTCATCTGGGCTGTAGGTTTCGTGGCAACAACCGTGATGCTCCTCGCCGCGCTCATCTGACGCTTTCTTCTGGCCCCGAATATCCCGGGGTCCGGGGCAGAGCCCCGGCGACCAACCACAAAGGACCAAACCCATGGCACAATACGACGTCATCGTCATCGGCTCCGGCCCCGGCGGCTATGTCGCCGCGATCCGCTGCGCGCAGCTGGGCCTCAAGACCGCCTGCGTCGAGGGCCGCGAGACGCTGGGCGGCACCTGCCTCAACGTCGGCTGCATCCCATCGAAGGCGCTTCTGCACGCCTCCCACATGCTGCACGAGGCCGAGCACAACTTTGCCAAGATGGGCCTCAAGGGCAAAAGCCCCTCGGTCGACTGGCCCCAGATGCTCGCCTACAAGGACGACGTGATCGGCCAGAACACCAAGGGCATCGAGTTCCTCTTCAAGAAGAACAAGATCGACTGGCTCAAGGGCTGGGGCTCCATCCCCGAACCGGGCAAGGTCAAGGTCGGCGACGAGGTGCATGAGGCAAAAAACATCATTGTCGCCACCGGGTCCGAGGCGTCCTCCCTGCCGGGCGTCGAGGTCGATGAGAAAATCGTCGTGACCTCCACCGGCGCGCTGGAGCTGGGCAAGGTGCCCAGGAAAATGGTCGTGATCGGCGCCGGCGTGATCGGGCTGGAGCTGGGCAGCGTCTATGCCCGGCTGGGCTCCGAGGTCACGGTGGTCGAATTTCTCGACGCGGTCTGCCCGGGTATGGATGCCGAGGTGCAGAAGACCTTCCAGCGCACTCTGAAAAAGCAGGGGCTCAAATTCATCATGGGTGCCGCCGTGCAAAAGACCGAAGCCACCAAGACCAAGGCCAAGGTGCATTACAAACTCCGCAAGGATGACAGCGAACATGTGCTGGATGCCGATGTGGTGCTGGTCGCGACGGGCCGCAAACCCTATACCGACGGTCTGGGCCTTGATGCGCTGGGCGTCGAGATGTCCGAGCGCGGCATGATCAAGACCGACGATCAATGGCGGACAAACGTGAAGGGCATCTATGCCATCGGTGACGCCATCGACGGACCGATGCTGGCCCACAAGGCCGAGGATGAAGGCATGGCCGCCGCCGAGGTCATCGCGGGCAAGCATGGCCATGTGAACTACGGCGTGATACCCGGCGTGATCTACACCCATCCGGAGGTCGCCAGCGTCGGCCAGACCGAGGAGCAGCTCAAGGAGGCTGGCCGGGCCTACAAGGTGGGCAAGTTTTCCTTCATGGGCAATGGCCGCGCCAAGGCGGTCTTCGCCGGTGACGGGTTCGTGAAATTGCTGGCCGACAAGGACACCGACCGCATCCTGGGCTGTCATGTCATCGGCCCGGCGGCGGGCGACCTCATTCACGAGATTTGCGTGGCGATGGAATTCGGGGCCTCGGCCGAGGATCTGGCACTCACCTGCCACGCCCACCCCACCTTCTCCGAAGCGATGCGCGAGGCGGCACTGGCCTGCGGCGACGGCGCGATCCACGCTTGACCGGCCAACGCGTCGGATGGGCGCGCGCGCACGGTGCTGCGCCGCAACCACCGTGCGCCGCCTTAACGGGGCAAACGACTCGCGGCCCACATACGCAATACATATGCGATACCGACGTAATACCGACGTCCTGTTCGGTCCGTTAACCTTTTACCACATCGTCTTGGCGGCGCGCTGGGCCCAGGCCGCGTCATAGGCCTCGCCGCCCTCTTCGCCATCCGTCTGCTCGGCCAGGATCTGGCCCACCGTGGGCAGCCCCTCGCTGTCGTCGCGCGCCCACAGCCCCGCCCGCATCGGCGCGCGGGAACATTGCGTGTAAATCTCTGAAATCGCTATGACAATCACCGATCTCGGTAACCTGCCCCGGTCGTCAAACCGGGCGCGCATCGTCTCGTCCGTTGTCACCTTGGCCATACCATTGACCCGCACAACCGTATCCGATCCCGGCACCATGAACATGAGCGACACGCGTCCGTCAGACACGATATTTCTCAACGAATCCATGCGGTTGTTGCCGCGCCAGTCGGGCATGGCCAATGTCCGCTCGTTGATCTCCATGACCACCGGACCATCATCCCCCCGCGGGCTGCCATCGGTGCCGTTGGGCCCCACGGTGCTCAGGACGCAGAACCGCGACGCCATGATCCACTGCCGGTAAAGCGGCGTCAGGCGGTTGGCCACCTTGCGCAGGCTGGCAGTTCCGGGCTTGCCATAGACAGCCTCAAGTTCTTCAATCTTTTCAATCCATTGCATCCGGATCAAACCCCGCTTCCCGCATCAACCTGTTCGAGTTCTCCTCGACCTCGCGCTCCAGCGTTGCCAGGAACTCCTGCTTGCCCAGGCCCGGCGCGATCGGGTCGAGAAACTCCACCACCGCCAGCCCGGGTGTGCGCATGATCCCGCGCTTGGGCCAGAACAGGCCAACATTGGTCGCCACCGGCACTACCGGCTGTCCAAGCTCCTGATACAAAACAGAAGTTCCCACCTTATAGGGGGCCTTCACCCCCGGTGGAATGCGCGTGCCCTGCGGGTAGATGATCAGCTGTCCCGGCGCGGCCCGCCCCTTTTCGACGTCGTTAACCATTTTCTTGATAGCCTGAGCCCGCTTGCCCCGGTCCACCGGCACGCAGCCCAGCTTGAGCGCGTACTGCCCGATGATCGGCGCGTACATCAGCTCACGCTTCATGATGAACTTGCCAGCGGGGATGCTCTTGAAAATCAATATGATGTCCAGAAACGACTGATGCTTGGAGGCGATCATCACCTCGCCCGTCGGAGGCGTGCCCCGCACGTCACAGCGGATGCCGACCATCCAGCGCGCGGTCCACACAACCCAGTTCGACCAGCTCTTGCAGGCCAGGATTGCGCCGCGCCGGCTGAACAGCGCCCAGGGCAGAAAGACGACGCCAATCGGCAACATCATAAAATAGGCCTGCACCACGAAGATCAGCGACCTGACCCATTGAAATGCAAGGCTCATGCCATGTTCCTCAGCGTCCCGCGCGCCGCTAGCTGCGTGGCTCCGAAGGCCACGACCGCCGCGAGGACCGGGATCAGGAGCGGCCACAACCAGTGCCATCCCTGGAAGCCGAGACCGGTCAGGAAGCCACCTGCCACATCCGTCGACGGCAGCAGCAGAATGGCCAGACAGCCCAGCACAGTGCCCACCGCCGCACCGATCAGACCGCGCAGGGTAAAGCGCCGGACAAAGGCCTGCGCGATGTACCCATCTGTCGCACCGACAAGGCGCAACACACTGATGATCTGGGCATTTGCGGACAGCGCCGCGTTTGCGGCCAGTGTGATCATCGCCGCCATCGTTCCCCCGATCAGCAGGAGCGACATCCACCCCAGCAGGCGCAGCCGCGACGCCGCCCTGACCAACGGTCTGCGCCAGCGCGTATGGTCATCCAGCACCGCACCGGGGACCTCCGCGGTCAGCCGCAGGCGCAGGCCTTCCGTGTCAAACCCTTGATTTGTCTCGATAATTTCAATGAGCCGCGGGATCGGCAGACGTTCGATCGGCAGGTCGGGCCCGAACCACGGCTCAAGCAGTTCCTGCTGCTCCTGCAGCGTCAGGGCCCGCGCCGAGGCCACGCCGGGCGTCGTCTCCAGCACCCGCAGGGCCGCATCGGTCTGGGCCTGCAATTGCCCCTCGGGGGCCGAGATGCGCAGCGTCGAAGACCGTGCCAGCTCCTCCCCCCAGCGATCCGCCAGCCGATCCGTAGCCAGCGACAAAGCCATTGAAAACACGGCCAGAAATGCCATGGCGCCCGCGCTGAACAGCGTCAGCCAGGCCGTGAACCCGGTGGGCGGCACCACCCGGTCGGCCTGCTTGTCGCCGGCCAGAAGCGCCGACAGAGCGCCCAATATCGCAATGAGCCGCGCCTTCACAGATCCGCCCCCGCCAGTTGCAGGCGTCTGTTGGAGATACGCAAGACCCGCGCCTGCACATGGCTCTTGGCGGCGCGGATCAGGGCCAGATCATGGGTGGCGATCATGATCGTCTTGCCCATCCGGTTCAGCTCGAGCAGCAACTGCAACAGGCGTTGCGACATTTCCCAGTCCACGTTGCCCGTCGGCTCGTCGGCCAGGATCACGTCGGGCGACATGATCACCGCCCGCGCCAGCGCGGCGCGCTGGCGCTCCCCGCCCGACAGTTCAGGCGGAAGCGCATCGGCGCGGGATTTCAGCCCGACCCAGCTGGTCAGCTCGCGCAGGTTGGCCACTTCGTTGATCGTGTCCCGCCCCGAAACGGTCAAGGGCAGGGCGATGTTGTCGGCCAGCGTCAGGTGATCGAGAAACTGGCAATCCTGGTGCACCACGCCGATGCGACGCCGCGCCAGCGCGATGTCGTCGCGATCCAGCGCCCGCACATCCGTATCGAACAGGCGCACATGGCCCGCGGTAGGAATAAGCGCACCATAACAAAGCTTTAGCAACGTAGTCTTTCCCGACCCGGACGGCCCGGTGAGAAAGTGGAACGACCCGGGCTGAAGCCGCAGCGATATGTCGCTGAGCAGCTCGCCGCCGCCATAGCTGTAGGCCGCGTTCTCAAGCTCGATCACGGTGCCATCTTCCCCTTGCTGCCCGTTTCCTAAATGCCTCAGAGTGCGGCGTCTTGCAATCAGCCCCTGCAAATCCTTTGCTCTTTTCCGCCAATTGAGTAAAGCATAGGGTAGAAACACAACCAGAAGGGCCCGGGAAACGGGACATTACGCAAGAGGTCAATGACAGGTGCGTTCATGCGACTGATATGCCCCAATTGCGAGGCAACCTACGAGGTCCCGGATGATGTCATCCCCGAGGCCGGTCGCGATGTGCAGTGTTCGAATTGCGGCGACACCTGGTTTCAGCACCATCCCGACCATGAACCGCCCGCCGAGGATACGCCCGCCGAAGAGACCTGGGTCGATGCGACCGAGGAAACAGAAGAGGCCAGCGACGTCACGGATGATGCAGGCGATGATACAGGCGATACGGCCGATACCGCCGAAGAAACGCCGGAAAGCCCTTGGGACGAAGGCGGTAGCGACGACGTCGGCATCGATCGTGACGAAGCGGTCGAGGACCAGCCTCAGGACGAAATCGACCACGATCCCGCGGGCGAAGAAATGGCCCGTCGCGAACTGGATGAGGGCGTCAAGTCCATCCTCCAGGAAGAGGCCGAGCGCGAGCGCGAAGCCCGCGCCGCCGAGCGCGCGGGCGAGAGCCTGGAAACCCAGCCCGACCTTGGTCTGGCGCAGGCGGATGACGAGACCACCCGCCGCTCGCGCGAGGCCCAGACCCGCATGGCCCGGCTGCGTGGCGCGCCCGAGCCTGCGGACGCCGAGGCCATCGATCCCACGTCGCGGCGTGACCTTTTGCCCGACATCGAGGAAATCAACTCTTCGCTGAGATCCGAAGAGAATGCCGATGGTGCCGCGATGGTGGGCGACGCCTATCCCGAGGCGGGAACGACACCGCGCAGCGGCGGGTTCCGACGCGGCTTTCTGCTGATCGTGCTGCTCGCCGTGATTGCGGCACTGGTCTATGCATTCGCCCCCATGATCTCCGAGCGGTTCCCGGCCACCGCGGACGTCTTGCAAAGCTATGTCGAGACGGTTGACGGGCTTCGGCTTTGGCTCGACGGTCAGGTGCGGGCGCTGATGCTTTATCTCGACAGCATGTCTTCGAACGCCGCCGGCTGACTTCTGGCGCCCGGACATGAGCACACGCGATTTCCCGATGGCCCCGGTGCTGATGACCGCTATAGCGGCGCTTGCCTGGGGCGTGTGGTGGATCCCCGTGCGGTACCTCGCCAGCCAGGGCATGACCGGAACACAGGCCGGGATGATGCTGAACCTGGGCGGGGCGCTGGCGGTGTTCGGGTTGATGATTGCATTGCGGCTGTCTTTTCGTATGCCGCGCTATGCGTTCCTGGGGGCCATCGCAGTGGGCTTTGCCCTGTCATTCTACTCCATCGGGCTTGCGCTCAGCGATGTGGTGCGGGTGATCCTGTTGTTCTACCTCGCTCCGGCCTGGAGCAAGGTGATCGAATGGCTTTTCATGGGACACAAATGGCGCTGGTCCTCGACGCTCACGGTCACGGCCTCGCTTGCCGGGGCGCTGCTGATCCTGGGCGGGCGGCTGACCACCGAAGGGCTCAACATCGGCGACGTCCTGGCGTTGCTCTCGGGACTGGCCTGGGCCATCGGCGCGGCGCTGATCTTTTCGGGCGAGAAGTCCACGGCCTATTCGCTCACCCTTGTCACCATGGCCATGGCAACGATCATTGCCGCCGCATTCGCCCTGATCATCGGCGAAGCTGCGATCCCCAGCGCCCCTGCGCTGCCTCTGCTCGGCGGACTGGCCATAGGCACGCTCTATGCGATGCCCTGCATGTTCGCCTCGCTCTGGTCGGCCCAGCGGCTGGCGCCGGCGCTCTTGTCGTTTCTCTTCACGCTGGAGATTTTCTCGGGCGTGATCTCGGGCGCGCTCCTTCTGGATGAAACGTTCGGCGTGACCCAGATGATGGGCGCGGTGCTGATCGTGGGAGCGGCCCTCTCCGAAGTCTATGTTGCGGCGCGCGCGAGTACCGAAGAGCGCGCCTAGGGTCCGCCGCCCCGGATCGGCGAAACAAGATCACCACAGACAAGCCGCGACAGGAGCGCCTGAACGAATCCCAGCCGCGAAACGGGCGTCAGGACGTGATCGCGCAACAGCGGCAGGGCACGGCTGTCGGACTGGTACATCGGGGTGAGCATCCGGCTGAGGACCTGGTAGATCACAAGATGCCGGCGCCGCAACCGATCACAGGCGGCCAGTGCGGCGGGAAGGTTGTCGGGCACCTGCCGCAAGGCGATGCTCAGCGCATGAGCATCCAGAAGCGCCATGTTCGCCCCCTGCCCCAGCTGCGGGCTGGCCTGATGCGCCGCATCGCCGATATGGATCAGGCCGGGCCGGGCCGGTCGATGGAGGGTGCCGTGACTGTAGAAGGCGGGCGTCATGTCCGCATGGGTGGTCACGGTTCGCAGGAACGGGGCGAACTCGGGCCAGACCGTCGCGGCCCCGGCCTTCCAGTCCTCCAGCGGCGCGGCCTGCCAGGCGGCGAGGTCGCGCCGCGGCAGCGACCAGAAGATCGCCGCACGGGATCCTGCCTGGCCGGGCACGAGGCCAACCGGCAGCACCCCCAGCATGTGCCGCGCGCTCACATAGCGCTGGGTCAGCTGGGTTGCGGGCAGGGCCGTGTCCCCGGGCCAGGGCACCGTGCTCCAGATCGCCCCGTATGGCAGCGCCCGAGGCCTGAGCGGCGTGAGCGGCGAGCCCGCGCCGCTGGCGTCGATCACCAGATCGAATGAGGTGCTTTCGCGCCCATCCGCAAAGCGCAGCCTGCGTCGCACATCCCCGCTCAGACCGGTCACTTCATGGGCAGGCACCAGCGTTGCACCCGCATCCCGCGCGGCCTGAAGCAGCACGTCGAACAGCGCCGCGCGGTGGATCGCAAGACCCTGTGTCCCGCGCCGCCCGCCGGGGTCATATTGCACGTCCAGAACCCGCCGCTCCCCGCGCGCCTCGGACCCGACCAGCCGAGTGATGAACTGCCCTCGCGCGGCGGCCTGGTCCAGCGCGCCCAATGTGGCCAGAACCGCCTGACCCACGGGCTGGATCACCAGGCCCGACCCGATGGGTCGCGGGACGTCGAACTGATCAAAGATGGTCACGTCGCGCCCGGCCCATGCAAGTGCCGCACTTGCCGCCAGACCTGCGACCCCTGCCCCCGCGATGGCGATCCGCATATGCCGTTTGTCCCTGCTGCTCCACGGACAGATCACCACATAAACCGCCCCGTTCCAAGCGAAAGACATGCCACCGATCGCCGCGCTCTGGACGTGGCCCGAGGCGCGGCCTATAAGGCCTGCCATGATGTATCGACGCGTGATCATTGTTCGAATTACCGGCCCGGCGCTCTGATCCAGACGAGCTGCCGGGAAGAAGGCGTATGGGCTATTCGCGCCGACCCTGACCACCCCGATTGAATGACAGACAAAGGACGCCACCCATGTGTGCCGCCGACACCCAAACGCCCGACTACAAGTCCACCCTGAACCTGCCCGAGACCGAGTTTCCCATGCGCGCGGGCCTGCCCAAGCGCGAGCCGGAATGGCTGGAACGCTGGAACAGGATGCGCATCTACACCCGCCTGCGCGAGAAGGCTGAGCGCCAGGGGGACCGCCAGCCCTTTACGCTGCATGACGGACCTCCCTACGCCAACGGGCACCTGCATATCGGGCACGCACTGAACAAGATCCTCAAGGACATGGTGGTGCGTTCCCAGCAGATGATGGGCCGCGACGCGCGCTATATCCCCGGCTGGGATTGTCACGGTCTTCCGATCGAGTGGAAGATCGAAGAACAGTACCGCAAGAAGGGACGCAACAAGGACGAGGTCGACATCGTCGATTTCCGCCAGGAATGCCGCAAGTTCGCCGAAGGCTGGATCGACATCCAGCGCGAGGAGTTCAAACGTCTGGGCGTGACCGGCAAATGGTCCAGGCCCTACCTCACGATGGACTACCGCGCCGAGCGGATCATCGCGGAGGAGTTCCAGAAATTCCTGATGACGGGCACGCTCTATCAGGGGTCGAAACCGGTGATGTGGAGCCCCATCGAGAAGACCGCCCTGGCCGAGGCGGAGGTGGAGTATCACGACAAGGAGAGCTTTACCGTTTGGGTGAAGTTTAAGGTCGTTGAGTCGTTTTACTCCGAGTACACAGAAGGCCGGGAAGGCGAAAGCATCTCGGAGGAGCGCGAGCGCATGAAGGCGCACGAGGCCGCGAAGCGGAACAGGCGTGACGAGTTGAAAGACGCCTGCGTCGTGATCTGGACGACCACGCCCTGGACCATCCCTTCCAACAAGGCAGTCGTTTTCGGGTGGGACATCGACTATGGCCTTTATGAAGTGACTTCGACGCCGGAGGAATGCTGGGCCAGTGTAGGCGACAAATTCATCCTCGCCGACAAGCTCGCAGATGATGTAATGAAACGTGCGCGCCTGTCGGAGGATCAGTACACCCGCGTGCGCGACGTGCCCACTGACGAGCTTGAAAATCTCACTCTCGCACACCCGCTGGCCGGCGCCGAGGGCGCGAACGGCGAATGGGACGACCTGCGCGATTTCCGGGCCGCCGATTTCGTCACCGATGACGAGGGCACGGGCTTTGTCCACTGCGCGCCCAGCCACGGGATGGAGGAGTTCGAGCTTTACCGCGACCTTGGGATGCTGGAACAGGTGATCACCTATAATGTGATGGAGGACGGGCGGTTCCGCGATGATCTGCCTTTCTTCGGCGGCAAGTATATCCTCAATCGCAAGGGCGGTGAGGGCGACGCCAACAAGGCCGTGATCGACAAGCTGGTCGAGGTGGGCGGCCTGCTCGCGCGCGGCAAGATCAAGCACTCCTACCCGCATTCCTGGCGCTCCAAGGCGCCGGTGATCTATCGCAACACGCCGCAATGGTTTGCCGCCATCGACCGCGAGGTCGGTGACGGGCAGGACACCTATGGCAAGACGATCCGCGAGCGCGCATTGCGGTCGATTGACGAGCTGGTGACGTGGACGCCGCCCACCGGGCGCAACCGGCTTTACTCGATGATCGAGGCGAGGCCCGATTGGGTTCTCAGCCGCCAGCGCGCCTGGGGCGTACCGCTGACCTGCTTTGTCAAAAAGGGCGCGCTGCCGACCGACGAGGGCTTTCTGCTGCGCGACGAGGCGGTCAACGCCCGCGTCCTCGAGGCGTTCGAGGCCGAGGGCGCGGATGCCTGGTACAAACCCGGTGCCAAGGAGCGGTTCCTGGGCAACGACCATGACCCCAGCGAGTGGGACAAGGTCGATGACATTCTCGACGTTTGGTTCGATTCAGGCTCGACCCATGCCTTTGTGCTGCGCGACCGCGAGGACGGGTCCGAGGACGGGCTGGCCGATCTCTATCTCGAAGGCACGGACCAGCATCGCGGCTGGTTCCACTCCTCGATGCTGCAGGCCTGCGGCACGATCGGCCATGCGCCCTATCGCGGGGTACTGACGCATGGCTTCACACTGGACGGCAAGGGCAACAAGATGTCCAAGAGCCTCGGTAACACGGTCGCACCCGAGGAGGTTGTCAAACAATACGGAGCCGACATCCTGCGGCTCTGGGTGGCACAGTCGGACTATACCGTGGACCTGCGCATCGGGCCGGAAATCCTCAAGGGGACGGCGGACAGCTATCGCCGGTTGCGCAACACGATGCGCTTCATGCTGGGCGCTTTGGCGCATTTCTCGGACTCCGACCGGGTCAAGCCCGCCGACATGCCCGAACTGGAGCAATGGGTGCTGCACCGGCTGGCCGAGCTGGATCACAAGGTGCGCACGGGCTATGCCGCCTACGACTTCCAGGGCGTGTTCCAGGCGCTGTTTCAGTTCTGCACAGTGGACCTTTCGGCCTTCTATTTCGACATCCGCAAGGACGTGCTCTATTGCGATGGCGACAGTTCCGAGCGCCGCGCGGCGCGCACGGTTCTGGACATTCTGTTCCACCGCCTTACCACCTGGCTTGCGCCGGTTCTGGTCTTCACGATGGAGGAGGTCTGGCTCGAGCGCTATCCCGGCGAGGACAGCTCGGTTCACCTCGAAGACATGCCCGACACGCCCGCCGATTGGCTCAACGAGCCACTGGCGGCGAAATGGACGCAGGTGCGGCGCGCGCGGCGTGTGGTGACGGCGGCGCTCGAGGTGCAACGGACCGACAAAGTGATCGGCTCTTCGCTCGAAGCCGCGCCGGTCGTGCATGTGCGGGATGGCGAAACGCTGAACGCGCTGAAATCCGTGCCGTTCGAGGACATCTGCATCACGTCGGCGATCTCTCTGACCGACAACCCCAGCCCGGCCGAGGCCTTCCGCCTGCCCGAGGTCGAGGGCGTCACGGTCGTCTTTGAAAAGGCAGAGGGCGGAAAATGCCAGCGCTGCTGGAAAATCCTGCCGGATGTGGGCACGCACAAGCACCCCGAGACCTGCAAGCGCTGCTCGGACGCGCTGGGTTAGGCCGAGAGGCGCGCCGCCGCGGTGGTGGCGCGTCGTCCTGCGCAGCTATTGCTGCGCCTCCCGGGCGTCGTAAATGTCCCCGATGCGGTCCGGCCAGGTCGAGCGGACATAGCTCAGAACGGCGACGATCTCGTCATCGCTCAGCGCGTCTTCAAAGGACGGCATACCCGACCGGTAATTCGGATCGCCGATGATCTTGGCAACGCCGTATTTGATGATCGCAAACAATGCCGCGCTGTCATGGTGCCAGGTGTGGCCCGTCTCGTCATGGGGCGGGGCGGGCGCGAGCCCGTCCGCGCCGCGCTCGCGCCAGTTGGACGCGCCTTCAAGGTTTGCACCATGGCAGGCGGCGCATTGCGAGGCATAGACCTGCTGGCCCAGCGCGATAGTCTGGGCGTCGCTGCGCATGAGGCCCGCTTCCTGGGCGGTGGCGGGGTCCGCCCACCAGACGGCCAGCGCGCTGAAGGCCAACGCTGCCACGCTCACCTGGAAACGTTTCACATGGGTCATTCCAAAGTTCCGTTCGCAATCGGGGTCCCCTGCCGTGTCGCGCCGAAGGGCCGCCCGCAGGGTGGGGTTCACCGCACCGCACCCCCGGCTCAGGCCGCGCGTTCCCAGGGTCGTGTGAAGTCACCCAGCACAGCCCCGACGGCCGCATCATCCGCGCCACCCGAGACCTGAGCCACCAGGCCGCGTTTCTTGTCATCCAGAACCGTGACGACCTGTGCATCCACCCCGGCCTCGGTCAGTGCGGCGTTGTAGACGCGGGTGATCGCGCGCTTGCGCAGGTCGGGTTTGAAGACCTTGCCCACGGCGGTCTTGGGCAGTTCGTCCATGATCTCGACATGCCTGGGCACGGCGGCGCGTTCGCGGACATGTTCCTTGCAATGCGCGAGCAGCACGTCTTCCGAGACATCTGCGCCCTCGACCAGTTCCACATAGACACATGGGATTTCGCCGGAATGGGCGTCCGGCTGACCGATGGCGCCCGCCATGGCCACGGCGTCATGTGCCATCAGCGCCTCTTCGATTTCGGCGGGGTCGATATTGTGGCCGCCGCGGATGATCAGATCCTTGGCCCGCCCGGTGATCCACAGATACCCGCCCGCATCAATCCGGCCCAGATCGCCGGTGCGCAGATACGTCTCGAAATAATAGAGGTCCTTGTTCTTGTCGGCCTCGGTATAGGTGGCACCCGGGCGCACGCCTGGGTTCGAAATACAGATTTCACCCACCTCGTCCGGCTCGCATTCGAGCGGGCCGTTGGTGGTGCCCTTGACGATCTTCACGTCCGTGTAGGGGAATGGCACCCCGACCGAGCCGACCTTCTTTTCACCGTCGGGCGGGTTGCAGGAGACAAGGCAGGTGGCCTCGGTCAGGCCGTAGCCTTCGATCACCGACATGCCCGTGGCACCTTCGAAGCGTTTGAAAAGCTCCATCGGCATCGGGGCCGAGCCGGAAAACGCGTTCTTCACGGTCGAGATGTCGGCATCCACGGGGCGCTGCATGAGGGCGGCAGTTGCGGTGGGCACGGTGATGACAAAGGTCGTTTTCCAGCGCTCGCAGAGTTTCCAGAAATTGTCGAAGACGCCATCCCCGCGAAAACCCGCGGGCGTCGGAAATACCACATGCGCGCCGGACTTGATCATCGCCATCAGGATCACATGACATGCAAAGACGTGGAAAAGCGGCAGCGGGCACATAACGCTGTCTTGCTCGGTAAAGAGCAACCGATGACCCAGCCAGCCATTGTAGACCAGCCCATCATAGCTGTGCTGCGCCACCTTGGGCATCCCCGTGGTGCCGCCGGTGTGGAAATAGGCGGCCACGCGATCGCCTGCGCTGTCCGCGAAATCGAGCGCCGCGTTCTGGCCCTTCAGCTCCTTGCCGAAGGCGCGCACATCGGCGTGGCGCTTGCCCTCTATCTTGGGGCGCACGAGCGGGACGATCCAGCTTTTGGGCGGGGTCAGGTAGCGGTTGAGATCAATCTCCAGCACGGTTTGCACGGATGGCGCGTGGCGCACCGCCTCCGCGGTTTTCTGGGCGATGTCGGTCTTGGGAAAGGCGCGCAGGGTTACGACGACCCTGGCGTTGGTTTCGCGCAGGATCGCGCCGATCTGTTCCGGCTCCAAAAGCGGGTTGATCGGGTTGACGATCCCGGCGATGGCAGCGCCGATGGTGGCCACGGCGGTCTCGATCGTGTTGGGCAGAACAAGCGCGACGACGTCCTTTTCCCTCACACCCAACGCGCGGAACATGTTGGCGGCCTGGCAAACCTGATCGTGGAACTCTTTCCAGGTGAGCGTGACCGCGGGGTCGGCGGGGCCCGAGAAGAGCTGATAGGAGATTGCAGGTCGGTCAGGGAAGGCATCCGCCGTTTTGCGCAGCATCTGATAGAGTGTCCTGGGCTTGTCCAGCGCCTCCCAGGTCGATTCGTTCTCGATGTCCAGCACGTCCTGGCGTGTCTCAAAACTCATGATCTCTCCTCCCATGCGCGTTCCGTTATGACCGCGCAAACCTCTCCCATCATGCGAAAGTGCTGGGAAATGCACATTCATGCAAGTTTTACGCAGCGTTGTTGCGCCAGACGGCTCTGGCCGCCGTGTGAAAAATTGACTTGACTGTTTTAGTCAGAAATAAGATTGTTGCCGAGTAATTTAGTCAGAAACCTGCAAGGACACCTCATGACTCCCCTGACATATATGCGCGGCCTCGGGGCCGCCCTGGCACTCACCACTGCGGCAACCGCTGCGATGGCGGCGGAACTGAACGTGTACTCCAGCCGTCACTACGATTCCGACGACGTGCTCTACGATGCCTTCACCGAACAGACCGGGATCACCGTGAACCGCATCGAAGGCAAGGCCGACGAGCTGATGGCCCGCATGGAAGCCGAGGGCGACAACAGCCCGGCGGATGTGTTTATCACCGTGGACGCGGGCCGCATCGTGCGCGCCAAGGAAAAGGGGCTGCTTCAGCCGATCGACTCGGATGTCGTGACCGCCGCGATCCCGGCCTTCCTGCGTGATCCCGACAACCAATGGTTCGGCGTGTCCCAGCGCGTGATGATGATCTACTATGCCAAGGACCGCGTAGAGACGCCGCCGAGCACCTATGAGGCGTTGGCCGATGACGCCTGGAAGGGCAAGCTCTGCGTTCGCTCGTCCAAGAATATCTACGTCCAGTCGCTGCTGGCTTCGATCATCGAAGTACAGGGCGAGGAAGCCGCAAGGGAATGGGTCGCGGGCGTGCGCGCGAACATGGCGCGTGATCCCGAAGGGGGCGATACCGATCAACTGCGCGGCATCGTATCGGGTGAGTGCGACGTCGCAATCGGCAACCACTATTATTTCCTGCGCGGATTCGACGAGGACGTCGAAGGCCTGACCTCGGGAATAGACAATATCGGCTGGGTCTGGCCGAACCAGAATGATCGCGGCGCGCACACCAACCTGACCGCCGCCGGCATGACCAAATCCTCGCCGAACCCGGAGTCGGCCAGGGCATTTCTCGAATTCCTGACCAGCGAGTTTGCTCAAAGCCACTTTGCCAACCAGAACAACGAATACCCGGCCGTACCAGGCGTGGCACTGGACGAGGACACGGCGCGGCTGGGCTTCTTCATCCCGGACTCGACCACAGGAACGGATAGCTATGGCAGGAACGCCGCCAAGGCGCAGGCGATCTTCAACGAAGTCGGCTGGCCGTAATCACAGCCTTCACCGCACTGAAAGAGGCGTCGGGTTCCGGCGCCTTTTTCTATTCGGGAGCGGGCAGGACGGCACCGGGATTCATGATCCCAAGCGGATCGAGCGCCGTCTTGATTGCCCGCATCGCGACCAGCTTGGCCGGATCGCCATATCGCGCCAGATCGTCGACCTTGAGCCGCCCGATCCCGTGCTCGGCGCTGACGGACCCACCCATGGCGTGCACGAGATCATGCACGGAACGTTTGATCCGGTCCCGGTCGCCAAGGTGATCGTCGCGGGTTTTGCCCGGGGCGGGAAAGACGTTGTAGTGCAGGTTGCCATCGCCCAGGTGGCCAAAGCAATTTATCCGGAAATCGCCTATCCCGCCGATGGCCTCGTTGCCCGCGACGATGAAGTCATGCACTTCCCCCAGCGGCAGCGATATGTCGTGCGAACTGATCGACCCGATACGGCGGTTGGCCTCGGGGATATGTTCGCGCACTTCCCAGAAGGCTTGCCGCTGTGCCTCGGATTGGGCGATGACACCATCGCCGACCAAACCGGCCTCGAGGCCGGTCTCGAAAAGCCGCTCCAGCGCACCGGAGGGATCGGCCCCACCGGGCAGCCCCAGATCGACCAGTACCATCCAGGGCGGTGGATCGGAGAAAGGTTGGCGAATGTCCGGAAGAGCTTCGGTCAGGAAATCCAGCCCCTGGCGATGCATCAACTCAAAGGCGCTGATACCGTCGCCGAGTTGCGCCTGCGCCATCTGAAGCAGTTTGAGTGCCGCGCGCGGGCTGTCAACCGCGAAAATCGCCGTACCCTCCTGTGCTGGGCGAGGCACGAGGCGCAGCGCTGCGGCGGTGATGATGCCCAGCGTGCCTTCGGCCCCGATCAGCAGGTTGCGCAGGTCATAGCCCGTGTTGTCCTTGCGCAGGCGTTTGAGCCCGTGCCAGATTTGCCCGTCCGGTAGCACCGCCTCGAGCCCCAGACACAGATCGCGCGCATTGCCGTATCGCAACACGTTCACACCGCCCGCATTCGTGGACAGGATCCCGCCGATCCGCGCGCTGCCCTTGGCCGCGATGCTTAGCGGGTAGAGGCGCCCGGCGGCGTCGGCTCTGTCGTGGATATCGGATAGGACGGCGCCAGCCTCAACCACCATGACGTTTTCCTCGGGATAGACCGCGCGCAGCCGTGTCATGCGTTCGAGACTGAGCACCAGCGGTGCGGGGCCGTCAGGCATCAGTTGCCCACCCACAAGGCCGGTGCCGCCGCCATAGGGCACCACAGGCACCCGCGCCTGAGCGGCCAACCGGATCGTACTGGCCACATCCTCGGTGTTGTCGGGGGCCACGATTACGCCGGCCTTGCCCTGCCAACGCCCACGCGGCTCTTCGAGGTAATGTGGCTGCGGCGCGCGAACAGCCGTCGCAGGCAGAGCCGCGGAAAGGGCACGGAGGAAGGCGGGTGTGACGGCATTGAGTGTCATGGCTCCGATCTACCGGCTTTGCGGGCAATGGTGAACCGTCAATGAACGCACCGTTCGCCGCACAGGAGATGCGAAACACGCCAAGGCATTGACATACCGAACTATTTCCCGTATTGGTTGTGGCATACTAGGAAACTTGAGACGCGGCCCCGGGCATACCCGGCGGCCGCTTTTCCGTTTCCGGTCGACCCGGTGAAGCACGGCGCACAGGCCACAGGCCCCTGTGCGACGCACCTGACGGCCCGAAGCCACCCCAAGACTGATGCGCGCGTTTCGGGCGCCAATCGGCCACCACAAATATCCGGAACGCACCACCGCAATCATGTGAGGCAATGAGCAACGATGACTGCAGAAAAGCGTGGAGGCAGGTCTCTGAGCCTGACCACCTCGGTTGTGAGGCTGCAAAGGCAGCTCTGCGACATGACACTCGAACTCGAAACCCTTCAACACAGACTGCGCGCAGGAAGACCTGACGTGCTTGGTAACTCGAGCCGACTGATCTCGGACATCCGACAGTGGCTCAAAATCGCATTGGAAGCGGAGGCTGACCTTGAAAGACGGAAAAGAAACGAAGCGCACGGTGCCGCTTGCAACACACTCGACCTCGAAGCCGCGCGGCATTCAATCAGCAGCCGACTGGATCGTCTCCGAAGGGCGCGAAACGCAGACGGCCTTTCTGAATGACCTGAGCAGCAGCGACCTGTTGGCCTTGCCCTATCTCTTCGAGTTCTGGGCCTTCGAGCATCAGCTCCCGCCGGCCGGCGACTGGAAGAACTGGGTCATCATGGGCGGGCGCGGCGCGGGCAAGACACGCGCGGGGTCCGAATGGGTGCGCAGCATCGTCGAGGGCCCGCGTCCCCTTGATCCCGGCAGATGCAAACGTGTGGCGCTGGTAGGCGAGACGATCGACCAGGTGCGCGAAGTCATGGTCTTTGGCGAAAGCGGTATCATGGCCTGCACACCGCCCGACCGCCGGCCCGACTGGCAATCCACACGCAAGACGCTGGTCTGGCCGAACGGGGCCGAGGCTCAGCTCTTCTCGGCGCATAATCCCGAGGCGCTGCGTGGGCCGCAATTCGATGCCGCCTGGGTGGATGAGCTGGCCAAGTGGAAAAAGGCGCAGGACACGTGGGACATGCTGAACTTCACCCTGCGCCTGGGCGAGCATCCTCAGGTCTGTATCACGACCACACCGCGCAACGTGTCGGTGCTCAAGGACATCCTCGCGCTGAACACCACGGTCGTGACACAGGCCCCGACCGAGGCCAATCGCGCCTACCTTGCCAAAAGTTTTCTCGAAGAAGTGCGCGCGCGCTATGCCGGCACCCGGTTGGGGCGGCAGGAGCTGGACGGCGTTCTTTTGGAGGAAACCGAAGGCGCGCTCTGGACCTTGCGGCTTCTGGATGAGGCGCGTGTCGACCATGTGCCCGACCTGACGCGGGTCGTGGTCGCCGTGGACCCGCCCGTCACCGGCAACGCGAAATCCGACGAGTGCGGGATCGTCGTGGCGGGCGTCCTCGCCGAGGGGCCTGTGCAGGATTGGCGCGCCTATGTGCTCGCAGATCGTTCGGTCTGTGCCACAAGCCCGTCGGGCTGGGCCAAGGCCGCAATCCGCGCCATGGAGGAGTTCGGGGCCGAGAAACTTGTCGCCGAGGTCAACCAGGGCGGCGATCTGGTCGAGACGGTCATCCGTCAGGTCGATCCCACCGTGCCCTATCGCGCGGTTCATGCCTCGCGGGGCAAGGTGGCGCGGGCCGAACCCGTCGCCGCCTTGTACGAACAGGGCCGCGTCCGTCATGTGCATGATCTCGATCGGCTCGAGGACCAGATGCGCGCCATGACCATCCACGGTTTCGAAGGCCGCGGCAGCCCCGACCGGGTCGATGCTCTGGTCTGGGCGCTGCATGAACTGATCGTTGAACCGGCCGGCAAATGGCGGCGTCCGCGGGTCCGCGCGGTGTGATTCAGATTTCTTAAACTTTTAGGGGTGTGATGCACATCGAACCGGGCGGGCCCTGCTGTCCGGCCCTCAAAGGAGTAGTTCCGAATGATCCTCGACTTCTTTCGCCAGACGAACGCAGCGGCAGAAACGCCCGAGCAGAAAGCCAGCGCGACCGGGCCGGTCATGGCCTGGCACGGTGCCGGGCGCGTGGCCTGGAGCCCGCGTGACACGGTCAGCCTGACGCGCACCGGGTTCAGCGGCAATCCCGTCGGTTTTCGCTGTGTCAAGATGGTAGCCGAGGCCGCCGCGGCCTTGCCCCTGATCTTGCAGGACAATGCGCAGCGCTATGCCGAACACCCTCTGCTGGGCCTGATCCGGCGTCCAAACCCCGCACAGGGCCGGGCCGAGCTGCTTGAGGCGCTCTATGGCCAGCTGCTTCTGACCGGCAACGGCTATGTCGAGGCCGTCGGCGGCATCGACGGCGTGCCGGCCGAGCTTCATGTGCTGCGCTCGGACCGGATGAATGTGATCCCCGGCGCGGATGGCTGGCCTGTCGGCTACGAATACAGCGTCGCAGGCCGCAAGCACCGCTTCGACGTCAGCCAGGGCCAGCCGGCCGTTTGTCACCTCAAGAGCTTCCATCCGCAGGACGATCACTATGGTCTTTCGCCGCTTCAGGCCGCGGCCCAGGCCGTCGACGTGCACAATTCCGCCAGCCGCTGGTCCAAGGCACTGCTGGACAATGCGGCGCGGCCTTCAGGCGCCATAGTCTATCGCGGGGCCGAAGGTCAGGGCAGCCTGAGCACCGATCAGTATGACCGGCTCGTCAGCGAGATGGAAAGCCATCACCAGGGTGCGCGCAACGCAGGCCGCCCGATGCTGCTCGAGGGTGGGCTGGACTGGAAACCGATGGGGTTCAGCCCCTCGGACATGGAATTCCAGAAAACCAAGGAAAGTGCCGCACGCGAGATCGCGCTGGCCTTTGGCGTGCCGCCGATGCTGCTGGGCATTCCGGGCGACGCCACTTACGCAAATTATCAGGAGGCCAACCGCGCCTTTTACCGGCTGACCGTTCTGCCGCTGGCCGCAAGGGTTACGGCAGGCGTGTCGGAATGGCTGGCCGGATTCACCGGCGAGGCGCTGGAGTTCAAACCGGATCTCGATCAGGTTCCGGCCCTGGCCGCCGAGCGCGATGCGCAGTGGAACAGGGTGGCCACGGCCGATTTCCTGACCCGGGCCGAGAAACGCGCCATGCTGGGCCTGCCCGCAGAGGATGACAGCGCATGACCTCAAACCAGACGGCGCCACGCACGATCGAGACCCCTTATGTGCCGTTCGAGAGCAGCCAGGCCATGTTTCGGCATTTCGAGAAGCGCCTGGCGTCGGTGGAAACCCTGCTGGCGAAGATGGAAACCGACCGCGCGGTCAGCGAGGAAAAACGTAAGTTCATCGAGGCACGTTTCAACGAGATCGGGCGGCGGCTCGACAGGATCGACGGCCACATTTCGCGGCTCGTCTGGCTGATCATCGCGGCCATCCTTGGCGGCTTCATGTCCTTTGCCATGCAGGGCAGTTTTCTGGGCGTGTAACGCAATGCAAACCAAAACTGCCATCCGAAAGAGATGACAATCGCAACATTTTCAGGGGCAATCCCCAGTCAGGAGTTGAACAATGACGATCGATACAGGTCTTGAGCACAAGTTCTGCCGGCTAGGCGACGACGTCACTGTCGCCGACGGGATGGTCATCGAAGGCTATGCCAGTTTCTTCGGCAACGCGGATCAGGGCGGCGACATCGTTCAGCCCGGCGCTTATTGCAGATCGCTGGAACGCCTGAAATCGGATGGTCGCCAGGTCAAGATGCTCTGGCAGCACGACCCAGCCGAGCCCATCGGCGTGTGGGACGAGGTGCGCGAAGACGCCCGAGGGCTTTATGTCAAAGGCCGCCTTCTGGAAACCGTCGACCGCGCCCGCGAGGCCGCGGCGCTGATCGCGGCCAGGGCCATCGACGGGCTGAGTATCGGCTATCGCACCATCAGGGCGACAAAGAACGACAAGGGCCACAGGCTCTTGCAGGAACTGGAGCTGTGGGAGGTGTCGCTTGTGACCTTCCCGATGCTGCCCAGTGCGCGGATCGGGGCCAAGGGCGACAGCCTGGACGCGTCCGACCTGCGTGAATTGGCGGCGACCATCAGGGACGCACGCCGGGAGTTGGCGCAAATGCAGTAGCGCCTGGGACCACCACCTCAACCAAACAGGACCATGTGATGAGCAAAACCGAGGGAACCTCTCGGACCGGAGAAGATCTGTCTCCGGTGGCCGAGGTGAAGTCCGCCATGGCGGGGTTCATGACCGACTTCAAGGACTTCCAGTCCGACATCCACACCAGACTTCAGCAACAGGAAGAGAAACTGACCATGTTTGAACGCAAATCCATCACCGCCGCGCGCCCCGTTCTGGCCAGCGCCGCTGAAATCGAAGCCCCGCACCAGAAAGCGTTCAACGCCTATCTGCGCTCGGGCGATGACGACGCCCTGCGCGGGCTCGAGCTTGAAGGCAAGGCGCTTTCGACCTCGGTGGCGGCCGATGGCGGCTATCTCGTCGATCCGCAAACCGCCGAGACGATCAAGTCGACGCTGTCCTCCACCGCCTCCGTGCGGGCCATCGCCAACGTGGTAAGCGTTGAGGCGACGTCCTTTGACGTGCTGATCGACCACACGGAGATGGGCCATGGCTGGGCCACCGAAGCCGCCGCCACGGTCGAGACCGGCACGCCCATGATCGACCGCATCACGATTCCGCTGCACGAGCTGAGCGCCCTGCCCAAGGCCAGCCAGCGTCTGCTGGATGACAGCGCATTCGACGTGGAAAGCTGGCTTGCCGGGCGTATCGCCGACAAGTTCGCCCGCGCCGAAGCCGCGGCCTTTGTCGGCGGCGACGGCGTGGACAAGCCCACCGGTTTCCTGACCAAGACCACCGTGGACAATGACGTATGGACCTGGGGCAACCTGGGCTATGTGCCCACCGGCACCGATGGCGATTTCTCCGGTGCCGACGAAATCGTCGATCTGGTTTATGCGCTGGGTGCCGAGTACCGCGCCAATGCGAGTTTCGTGATGAACTCGAAAACCGCCGGTGCGGTGCGCAAGATGAAGGACGCCGATGGCCGCTTCCTGTGGTCGGATGGTCTGGCCGCCGGTGAGCCTGCGCGGCTGATGGGCTACCCGGTGCTGATCGCCGAGGACATGCCCGACGTCACATCGGACTCGCTTTCGGTGGCCTTTGGCGATTTCTCGGCAGGCTACACCGTGGCCGAGCGCCCGGACCTGCGTGTCCTGCGTGACCCGTTCAGCGCCAAGCCCCACGTCCTGTTCTACGCGACCAAGCGCGTGGGTGGCGACGTCAGCGATTATGCTGCGATCAAGCTGCTGAAATTCGCCGTCTCGTAAGACACGCGCGAATGGGGCGGGGCCTGGCCTCGTCCCGGGCGCGCGCTGCCTTTTCAAGACCTGCGTTGTCCAGCTGCTCCCCTCCGTCCGAGCAACGCGGGGCCGCGCGCGCCTTCACCCCGGAGGGGTCCGGGAATTTCGGAGTAAATCCATGATTCTTATTGAAGAAACCGCCATACCGCAGGCCGCGTTGCCGGTGGATCAGTTCAAGGCGCATCTTCGCCTCGGCACAGGTTTTTCGGATGACGACGTCCAGGATGCCGTGCTCGAGAGCTTCCTGCGCGCGGCGCTGGCAACGATCGAAGCCCGGACCGGCAAGATCCTGATTGAACGCGAATTTTCGTGGGAGCTGACGCGGTGGCGCGACCTTGGCGAGCTGGCCCTGCCGGTCGCCCCTGTCAGCCTCGTGCTGAGCTTTGTCCTGCGTGACCGAATGGACGACCAGGAGACGGTCGATCCCGCGCTCTACAAGCTTCGGCCCGACATGCAGCGGCCCACCATCGCGCCCACGGGCGCGCATCTGCCGGTGATCCCGCCGGGTGGCGCCGCGGACATCCGGTTTGTCGCCGGATTTGCGCCCGTTTGGGGCAACCTTCCGGCCGATCTGGGCCAGGCCGTTCTGTTGCTGGCCGCGCATTTTTACGAGCACCGCAACGAAACCGCGCTGGCCGATGGCAAGATGCCCTTTGGTGTAACCAGCCTGATCGAGCGCTACCGTACCGTACGGCTGCTGGGTGGAGGATCGCGGTGATGGCGCGCGTCACTCTCAACCGCAAGCTCGCACTCGAGGCCCCCGACCGTGTGGCCGATGGCGCGGGTGGTTTTACCGAGACCTGGGTCGAGCGCGGCACGCTCTGGGCCGAGGTGATAGCCCGCGCCGGGCGCGAGGCGATGAGCGGCGGCGTCGTGCTGTCGAACACGGCGTACCGCATCACCGTCCGGGCCGCGCCCTTTGGTGCCCCGTCACGCCCCGCGCCCGAACAACGCTTTCGCGACGGCACCCGCGTGTTTCGCATCGAGTCCGTGGCCGAGCGCGACCCGACGGGCCGGTTCCTGACCTGCTATTGCGAAGAGGAGGTGGCCGTATGAGCTATGGAGCATCCCACGCCCTGCAGACGGCAATCTATGACCGGCTGATCAACGACGGCGCCTTGGCGTCCCTGGTCGGCGCGGCGATCTATGACGCGATCCCCGCGGGCACCCTGCCCCAGACCTACGTGACCCTTGGTCCCGAGGACGCCCGCGCGGCCAGCGATCGGAGCGGGTACGGGGCCTGGCATCGGGTGACCATCTCTGTGGTCACCGATGGCGCCGGGTTTCACGCCGCCAAGCAAGTGGCGACGGCGATCAGCGACGCATTGATCGACGCGCCGCTGGTGCTGAGCCGGGGCCGGCTCTCGGCACTCAACTTCACCCGTGCGCGGGCGCGCCGCGAAGGCTCCGCCGACTTGCGGCGGATCGACCTCACCTTCCGCGCGCGGATCGACGACACCCCCTGATTTTTTCAACTTCGGAGACATGAGATATGGCTGTTCAGAATGGCAAGGACCTGCTGGTCAAGGTTGACCTCACTGGTGACGGAAATTTTCAATCGGTTGCGGGGCTGCGCGCCACGCGGATCAGCTTCAACGCCGAAAGCGTCGATGTGACCTCGCTCGAAAGCCAGGGCGGCTGGCGCGAACTGCTCAGCGGCGCAGGCGTGAAATCCGCCGCCATCAGCGGCTCGGGCATCTTCCGCGACGAAGGCTCGGATGAGCGTGTGCGCCAGGTCTTCTTTGACGGCGAGACACCGGATTTCCAGATCGTGATCCCGGATTTCGGCATAGTCGAGGGTGCCTTTCAGGTCAGCTCGATCGAATATGCCGGCACCCATGACGGCGAGGCGACCTATGAGATATCGCTCAGCTCCGCCGGTGCCCTCCTCTTCACGCCGGTCTGATCGCCATGGCCAACCCCTGGGCAGGCGAAGTGGCGCTGGTGATCAATGGTGAACGGCATGTGCTCAAGCTCACGCTGGGCGCGCTGGCCGAGCTCGAGACCGGGCTCAAGGCCGGGTCGCTCGTGGACCTGGTCGAGCGCTTCGAGACGGCGCAGTTCTCCACCCGCGACGTACTCGCGCTGATCGTCGCCGGGCTCAGGGGTGGCGGATGGGAGGGGCACGCGTCTGAGCTGATGACGGCCGAGATCGAGGGCGGCCCGGTGGGCGCGGCCCGTGCGGCGGCCGCGCTTCTGACGCGCGCCTTCGCGCTGCCGAATGAAGAATGACGCGCTTTGACTGGCCCGACCTGATGCGGGCGGGGCTGAACGGGCTGGGCCTGACGCCCGCCGATTTCTGGGCGCTGACCCCGGCCGAACTGGCGCTGATGCTGGGTCAGGGGTCCGGCGAAAAGCCACTGGGCCGGGACCGGCTCGAGGAACTGATGAACGCATATCCCGATCTCAATGGAGGGACCGACAATGGACGATCTTGAACGCCTCGGAGAGCTCGATCAACAGATCGACGCGCTTGACGGCACGATGGGCGAGGCCACGGAGATGGCCGCGGCCTTCAACTCGGAAATGACCCGCGTGCGGGGCTCGTTCGAGCGCACCGGTCAGGATGTGAAAACGCTGGATCGTGGCCTGAGCACCGGGTTGCGGCGGGCCATCAAGGGCGCGGTCGTGGATGGCGACAGCCTGTCGACCTCGCTCAGGTCGCTGGCCAATTCGATGATCAACACCGCCTTCAACGCCGCCGTGAAGCCCGTGACCGATCAGGTGGGCGGCCTTCTGGCCAATGGCGTCGGCAACCTCGTGGGCGGGCTCTTCAAATTCGAGAAGGGCGGCAGCTTTTCCCAGGGCCGCGTCATGCCCTTCGCCAATGGCGGCGTCGTCAATGGCCCCGTCACCTTCCCCATGCGGCGCGGCACCGGGCTGATGGGCGAGGCCGGCCCCGAGGCGATCATGCCGCTGGCACGTGGTGCCGATGGCAAGCTGGGCGTGCGCAGCGCAGGTGGCGGGCGCGCGGTCAACGTGGTGATGAACGTCTCCACCCCGGACGCCGCCGGATTTCAACGCAGCCAGGGCCAGATCGCGGCACAGCTGGGCCGGGCCATAGGGCGCGGCCAACGCAACCGCTAACCAGAGGGGAGACGGATCATGGGTTTTCACGAAATACGCTTTCCGGCCAATCTCAGCTTCGGCTCGGTCGGGGGGCCCGAACGGTACACCGACGTGGTCACGCTGGCCAACGGCTTCGAGGAACGCAACACGCCCTGGGCCCATTCGCGCCGCCGCTATGATGCCGGCGTGGCCATGCGCGGGCTTGATGACATCGAGACGCTGATCGCCTTCTTCGAGGCGCGCCAGGGCCAGATCTTCGGCTTTCGCTGGAAAGACTGGTCGGATTACAAATCCGGCCCGGCGCTGGCCGATCCCGACTACCGCGACCAGATCATTGCCATCGGAGATGATGTCACGGCGGCCTATCCGCTGATCAAGACCTATCGTTCGGGCGACGAAAGCTATGCCCGTCCGATCACCAAGCCGGTGGCGGGCACCGTCCGCCTTGGGCTGGATGACGATGAACAACAGGAGGGCATCCATTACGAAGTGGACACCACCACCGGCCTCGTCACCTTCGCCCACCCGCCCAATGCCGGTCTTCGGATCACGGCCGGGTTCGAATTTGACGTGCCGGTCCGCTTTGACACGGACCGCATTCAGACCAGCATGGCCAGTTTCCAGGCCGGCGACGTGCCGAATGTGCCGGTGGTGGAGATCCGGGTATGAGCGGGCTGAATGAGGGGCTCAGGGCGCATCTGGAAACGGGTGTGACCACCACCTGCCGATGCTGGGCGCTCAGCCGGTCGGACGGCGTAGTGCTGGGCTTTACCGATCACGACCTCATGCTGAGCTTCGAGGGGATCGACTTCAGGGCCGATACCGGTCTCAGCGCGCTGGCCTTGCAGCAATCCACCGGCCTGTCGGTGGACAACACCGAGGCGCTGGGCGCGCTCAACGATGCCGCGATCCGCGAGGAGGACATCGAGGCGGGGCGCTATGACATGGCCGAGGTGCGTGCCTGGCTGGTGAACTGGGCAGATGTGGAGCAGCGTCAGTTGCAGTTTCGTGGCAGCATCGGCGAGCTGCGCCGCGCCGCGGGCGGGTTCGAGGCCGAATTGCGCGGCCTCACCGATGCGCTCAACCGTCCGCTCGGCCGGGTCTATCAGAAACCCTGCTCGGCGGTTCTGGGCGACAGGGCCTGCGGCTTTGACATGACCTCGCCGGGCTATGTGACAGAGCGCGCCGTGGACGGGGTCGAGGACCGTCGCATCTTCCGCTTTGACGTCTTTGACGGGTTCGAAGATGGCTGGTTCCAGCATGGCCGCCTGTGCATGATCTCCGGGGCCGCCCATGACCTCAAGGGCGCAATAAAGCGTGACTATGTCGAGGACGGCAGGCGCGTGATCGAGCTTTGGCACCCGATCCGGGCGGCAATCGCCCCGGGCGACATGCTGCGCCTGGAGGCAGGATGTGACAAGCGCGGCGTGACCTGCCGCGAGAAGTTCCAGAACTTTCTCAATTTCCAGGGCTTCCCGGATATTCCCGGCGATGACTGGACGATTTCCGATCCCTCCAAGGCCGGAAACCTCTCGGGCGGGAGCCGCCGCTCATGACAGAGCTACAGCACAGAATCGTTGCCGCCGCCCGCGGTTGGATCGGTACGCCCTACATACACCAGGCCTCGACCAAAGGGGCCGGAACCGACTGCCTGGGCCTCTTGCGCGGGGTCTGGCGCGATGTGCTGGGGGCCGAGCCGGAAACGCCCCCCACCTATTCGATGGACTGGTCCGAACCCTCCGGCGACGAACAGCTCTGGGCCGCCGCACGGCGTCACCTGATCCCGAAACCACTGAACGACGAGGCCCCGGGAGACATCCTTCTGTTCCGGATGCGCGCCGGTTCGGTGGCCAAGCATGTGGGCGTGGCAGGAGGCGTCGGCGCAAACGCCAGCTTCATCCACGCCTATTCAGGCCACGCGGTTGTCGAAAGCCCGCTCAGCACACCTTGGCGGCGGCGCATCGTGGCCCGGTTTTCATTTCCTGAGGAGACGTTCTGATGGCGACAATTCTTCTTTCGGCCGCAGGCGCGGCAATCGGTGGATCGGTCGGCGGATCGGTCCTTGGCCTGTCGATGACCGCTGTCGGGCGCTTTGCCGGTGGCCTCATCGGCCGCGCCATAGATCAGCGCCTGATGGGCCAGGGCTCGGATGTCGTGGAAACCGGACGGGCAAACCGCCTGCGTCTCACCGGCGCGGGCGAAGGGGACGCGATCGCACAGGTTCAGGGCCGGATGCGCATTGCGGGTCAGGTGATCTGGGCCACCGAGTTTCTCCAGAACGTCACGGTGTCCGGCGGCGGCGGTGGCAAAGGCAGCCGTCCCAAACAACCCACAAGGCGCAGCTACAGCTACTCGGTCAGCCTGGCCATCGCGATCTGCGAAGGCGAGATCACCCATGTCGGCCGGGTCTGGGCCGATGGCAACGAGATTGCCGCCGACAGCCTGAACATGCGCATCTACCGCGGCACGGACGATCAATTGCCCGATCCCCGGATCGAGGCGGTCGAGGGCGCAGGCACCGTTCCGGCGTATCGCGGAACGGCCTATGTCGTGATCGAGGACCTCGAACTGGACCCCTTTGGCAACCGCGTGCCACAGTTCACCTTCGAGGTCACGCGTCCCGCGCAGCCCGATCAGCCGAGGTTCGACCTGGACCCGGCACATGGCGTGAAGGCCGTGGCGCTCCTGCCCGGAAGCGGCGAATACGCTCTGGCCACAAGCCCCGTGTCGATGAATTTCGGACCAGGTGCGGCGGGGCTGGCCAATGTCAATTCACCGTCCGGCCGGTCGGACTTTTCCACCGCCATCGACGCCATGGTGAGTGAGCTGCCGAATTGCAGGGCGACGTCGCTGGTGGTCAGCTGGTTCGGCGACGACCTGCGCTGTGGCCAGACCTCTTTGCGTCCCAAGGTCGAACAGCAGACCTATGAAAGCCCGAACATGCCGTGGCAGGTTTCGGGTCTCACGCGCCTTGCAGCACTTAACGTTCCCAAACATGACGACGACGCGTTGGTCTATGGCGGCACGCCTGCAGACGCGGCGGTGGTCGAGGCCATCCTCGGGCTGCAACAATCCGGCCAGGAGGTGATGTTCTATCCCTTCATCCTGATGGACCAGACCGACAGCAACCTCCTGTCGGACCCATACAGCGATGCGCTCAGCCAGCCGCCGTTGCCGTGGCGCGGACGCATCACGCTCTCGGTGGCGCCCGGCCGCGTGGGCAGCCCCGACGGCACCGCCGCCGCCGAGACGGAGGTGGCCGCGTTCTTCGGCACCGCCTCGGCCTCGGATTTCGCGATCACACCCGTGATCCAGAACCCCGCACCCACAGGCCCCGCAAATGGCGCCAAGGAGCTGCTCAGCTTTGGTGGCGCGGTAAAATACAGCCCGGTTGCCTACTCCGGCCCGGACGAGTGGAGCTATCGCCGCTTCATCCTGCACAACGCGGCGCTCTGCGCGGCGGTGGGCGGGGTCGAAAGCTTCTGCATAGGCTCGGAAATGCGCGGGCTGACCACGATCCGCGGCGCGGGCGGCAGCTTCCCGGCGGTCACCCAACTGATTGCGCTTGCCGCCGAGGTCCGCACGATCCTCGGCCCCGAGGTCAGGATCAGCTACGCCGCCGACTGGTCCGAATATTTTGGCTACCAGCCACAGGATGGCTCGGGCGACAGGTATTTCCACCTCGACCCGCTCTGGGCCGACAACAACATCGACTTCATCGGCATCGACAATTACATGCCGATTTCCGATTGGCGCGAAGGCGAGGATCATGCCGACGCAGGCCATGGCGCGATCTATGACCCGGACTACCTCAAGGGCAACATCGAGGGCGGCGAGGGCTACGACTGGTACTACCATTCCGACGAGGCCCGCGAGGCGCAGATCCGCACGCCCATCACCGACGTGGCCGAGGCCGAACCCTGGGTCTGGCGCTACAAGGACCTGCGCAACTGGTGGAAAAACGGCCACCACGAGCGGATCGGCGGCACCCGCCTGGAAACCCCGACGCCCTGGGTGCCCCGCTCCAAGCCCATCCGCTTTACCGAGATGGGCTGCGCTGCCATCGACAAGGGGACCAACCAGCCCAACAAGTTCCTCGATCCCCGCTCGTCGGAATCTTCCCTGCCCCACTATTCCACGGGACGCCGCGATGACCTGATCCAGGTGCAATACCTGCGCGCCATGACCGAGTACTGGAACGACCCGGCCAACAACCCCGTGTCACCGGAGTATGAGGACCGGATGATCGACATGGATCACGCCCATGTCTGGGCGTGGGACGCGCGGCCTTTTCCGTTCTTTCCCAACAACCGGACGCAATGGGCGGATGGTGCGAACTATGCGCGCGGGCACTGGATTTCCGGCCGCGCCTCGGGGCGGTCGCTCGCTTCGGTGGTGGACGAGATCGTGCGCCGCTCGGGTCTCACCCATCACGACGTGTCCAGGCTCTACGGCTTTGTGCGCGGCTACTCGGTCGAGAGCATATCCGAGGCCCGTTCGGCCCTGCAGCCGCTGATGCTGCGTTATGGCTTTGATGCAGTGGAGCGCGACGGCAGGCTCACCTTCCGGATGCGCGACGGGCTGGCGGATGCGACCATCGACCGCGAGCTTCTGGTGCGCGACCCCAAGACCGGCGAGACGGTCGAGGAAACCCGCGCCAGTGCCGCCGAGATCGCTGGCCGCGTGCGCCTGCGCTTCATCGAGGCCGATGCCGATTTCGAGGTGATCGCCGAAGAGGCCATCCTGCCCGACGATGAAACCCATGCCGTTTCCACCTCCGAGATGCCACTGGCCATGACCCGCGCCGAAGGCCGCGCGACGGTCGAGCGCTGGCTCTCGGAGGCGCGCGTGGCCACCGACACGGTCAAGCTGACCCTGCCGCCGTCGAACCTCGATCTGGGCGCGGGCGACGTGATCGCCCTGGGCGAAGACGGCGGAGCGGGGCGCTTCCGCATCGACCGGGTCGAACAGGTCGGCATCGCGCAGGCGGTCGAAGGCGTGCGCATCGAGCCCGAAAGCTATCGCCCCGTGGACATCGAGGATGAGCCACCCGCCACCCGGCCCTTCTCGCCGCCGGTCCCGGTCTTTCCGTTGTTTCTCGACCTGCCTCTGATGACCGGGGCCGAAGTCCCGCACGCGCCGCATATCGCGCTGGGCGGCAACCCCTGGCCCGGCTCCGGCGCGCTCTACAGTTCGGACGCGGATGCCAACTATCAGCTCAACCGGCTGATCGACCTTCGCGCGCGCATCGGTGTGACCGAGACGCCGCTTGTCGCCGGTTCCGCGGGCCGGATCGACCGGGGCGAAGGGCTGACCGTGCGCATGTTGCACGGAGCATTGGAGAGCACCGATGAAAACGGCCTTCTGGCCGGGGCCAACCTCTGTGCCATCGGCGATGGTACGCCCGAGGGCTGGGAGCTGATGCAGTTCCGCGATGCACAGCTGGTGAACACCGACACCTATATCCTCAGCCACCGGTTGCGTGGTCAGCTGGGAACGGATGTGGCCCAATCGTCGGCCTGGCCCGACGGCAGCTATGTGGTGATGATCGACGGCATCCCCGAACAGATCGACCTGGCCGACGCCCAGCGCCGCCGTGCTCGCCACTACCGGATCGGGCCCGCGGGCCGGTCGCTGGACGATCCATCGTATCAACATGCGGTGATCGCCTTCGAGGGACTGGGATTGCGGCCCCTCTCGCCGGTGCATCTGCGCGCCCGAGAGGAGGCCGGCGATCTGCATCTGCGCTGGATCCGCCGCACGCGGATCGACGGTGACCGCTGGGACACGCCGGACGTGCCCCTTGGCGAGGAACAGGAGCAATACGTGGTCCGCGTCATGCAATCCAGCGCCGTGATCCGCGAAACCCTCACTTCGTCGCCCGCCTGGACCTATACCGCCGCCGACCGGGCTGCAGATGCGCTCTCGGGGGCTTACGAGGTGCAGGTCGCGCAAGTCTCGGGTCTGTTCGGAGCAGGCGCATTCGGACGGCTGGAACTGGCGGCCTGAGCGGCGCGGGAATGTTCCTGCGCGGTTTGGGAAATGCGGGAAAATACCCGCCCCGGGCTTGACCCGGGTCCTCGCCGCACAACGTACACACGCCAGGCAAGAGGTCCCGGGTCAGGCCCTGGACGGGTTGGGCTCTAGCCCCGCTGACAGGACGTGCATCGCAGCGCGGCGGGATCGATGTCCAGCCGCCCCGACGCGATTTCCTCGCCGCAATCCTCGCAATAGCCGAACTCGCCCTCATCCATCCGGACCAGTGCCGCCTCCAGCCGCCCACGCTCGGTCCCGCGACGCGCCGCCGTGGCCTTGGCCATGGCCTGGGATTGCAGCGCGTCCATCCGGCTCAACCGCCCCACCGCCTGCTGATCCAGCTCCACGGTCGCCTGGGCCTGCTGGCCCAGCGCGTCCTCCTGTTCCAGCGCCGCAAGTCGCGTCAGAACAACGTCCCGAAATTTCCCTAGGCTGGCCTCATTCACTTTCCTGATCCTCCTCATCACGGCTTTGCATTTTGCCAACCGGACCTATCTGGTATAATAGGCCCGGAACGCTAGGAGGTCTAACATGGCCAAGACACACGCAAAACTCTCCGAACTCGACCCGGTCTGGGAACGGATCACGCAAGAAGCACGGGACACCGTGGCGGATGAACCGCTCATGGGTGGGCTGGTGCATTCTTCGATCCTGCACCACAAAACCATCGAATCGGCACTCGCCTACCGGATTTCGCTGAAACTGGCCTCCTCCGAGATGCCCGAACAGATCGTGCGCGAAATTTGTGACTGGGCCTATACGTCGGACCCCGAGCTTGCGCTCGCCGCGCGTGCCGACATCGTGGCCGTGACCGACCGTGACCCGGCCTGCGACCGGTTCCTGCTGCCGATGCTTTTCTTCAAGGGCTTCCAGGCGATCCAGGCCTACCGCGTGGCCCATTGGCTGTGGACACATGACCGCAAGGACTTGGCACGCTTCTTCCAGATGCGCTGCTCCGAGGTCTTCGGCGTCGACATCCACCCCGCCGCGCGCATCGGCAAGGGGATCATGATCGACCATGCGCACTCCATCGTCATTGGTGAGACCGCCGTTGTGGGCGATAACGTGTCGATGCTGCATTCGGTCACGCTGGGCGGCACCGGCAAGGAGGAAGAGGACCGCCACCCCAAGATCGGCGACGGTGTCCTGATCGGCGCGGGCGCCAAGGTGTTGGGCAACATCAAGGTCGGCCATTGCAGCCGCATCGCCGCGGGCTCGGTGGTGCTGGAAGAGGTGCCGCCCTGCAAGACCGTCGCGGGCGTGCCCGCCAGGATCGTGGGCGAGGCGGGCTGCGATCAGCCGTCGGTGGCGATGGACCAGTTGCTGGGCGTGCGCTGAGGCGGCACATGTCTACAGCGGGCCGGTTCGGCCACAATCCGCCGGTCCGGTGACGGTTGCGAACAATTTTGCTATGATCGCGGCAAGGTTGACAAAGCCGCAGGTTCGCAATGCAATTTCACACCCGCATCCTCATCGCAGTCGTGTCCCTTCTGATACTCGGATCCTGCGGTCTGTTTACAAACCTGTCGAACCGCGAAAGCCAAAGGTATTCCTTCGCCCCCACTGTTGAAGGCGTCCAACACACTGGTCAAAACTATCAGACCGGAGCCTGCCCTGGGGTCTTTCTGGACCGTCGCGGCACCGGCTCGATCATGCTTTTTGAATGGGAGCGGACCGGCGGGCTGGAAGAACAGGGCATGTTGGTCGGCTACTCTTCGGCACTCGCGCGCGGGGACGACCCGTTCCCCTGTAACCTCTGGGTGCATCACAACTTTCAGGGCAAGGCTCTCTTTGATCTAGGCGCTATCCCCGCGGATGCCATCATTCAGAGCGCACGGCTCAGCTATACCCGAAACTCCCGCCCGATCACGGACAGAGGAGTCGCCTCGACACCCTGCAATTACACCATTGGCACGGCCTCGGGCCTGAGCACCAGCACCTATGATTACGAAAGCGGGCCCGCCAACGCCATAGATGATCGCCCCACCCGCCCGAACAACCGGCTTGAAGGCAGCAGCGCAGATGTCACCCGCTCGGTCTTCAATTGGGTTAGGGACGGCGCATCCGATACGTGGTTCGTGTTCTCCATAGAGGACGGTCGCGCCTTTACCGAGCATGACGAAGCCGATCAATTCGCGTACTGCAATCTCAACCTCGACGACCTGGCCCTCGAAGTGACGGCCCTCGTCCAGCCCGGGACCTGATCCAGGCAAGGACCGCGGGTTTCGACTTGATCCAGTCCTACGTGCGGCCTGTGGTGGTTGCGGTGTCCAGCGCGCTGACAGAAACATCAGGCGGTTGAGTGAAGAGCTGCGTGCTCGCGGATCCTTCGACAGGCACAAGATACACGGATTTGACCGCGACGGCTGCAGCGACGACGCTGAGCAGGAAAACGACTTTCATTACAGGATCCTCCAGTTTGCGATGGATCATTGACGATGCATCGCTTTTAGATCGGATCGGGAATGTCATTCAAAAACAGCCCGCGAGACACGGCCTGTTATCTGATAACAGGGGTGTTACGCCCCTGATATTTTGTATTTTTTCAGGCCAGCATCACCATCGGGTTCTCAAGATTGTCCTTGATCGCCGTCAGCAGTTGAGCCCCCAGCGCGCCGTCGATGACCCGGTGATCGACGCTCAGCGTCACCGACATCACCGTCGCAACGGCCAGCTCGCCATCGGCACCTACCACGGGCTTCTTCACACCCGAACCCACGGCCAGGATCGCACCATGCGGCGGATTGATCACCGCGTCGAAATTGTCGATGCCGAACATCCCGAGGTTGGAAATGGCAAAGCTGCCGCCCTGGTACTCATGCGGTGCGAGCTTGCGGTCGCGGGCGCGACCCGCGAGATCCTTCATCTCTGCCGACAACGCCGAGAGCGACTTCATCTCCGCATCCTTGAGCACGGGCGTAAAGAGACCGCCCTCGATGGCCACGGCCACGGCCACATCCGAGGGTCGCAGCTTGAGCATCCGGTCGCCCGCCCAGACCGCATTGGCATCCGGCACCTCCTGCAGCGCCAGCGCGCAGGCCTTGATGATGAAGTCATTGACGCTCAGCTTCACGCCCTTGCCTTCCAGCTGCTTGTTGAGCTGGCCACGGAATTTCAGCAGCGCGTCGAGCTGAATATCGCGCCGCAGGTAGAAATGCGGGATCGACTGCTTGGCTTCGGTAAGGCGCGCAGCAATCGTCTTGCGCATCCCGTCGAGCTTGACCTCTTCATAGTCGCGCCCCTCGTACATCGCGGTAACCTGGCTCGTGCTCGGCCCGCTCGCCATTGCAGCCGCCCCGCCCCGGACCTGTTCCGGGGCCTCGCCGGCCCTGGACGCGGCCGCAGGCCTGGCGCCCGGTTGCGCGGCCTCGACATCTGCCTTCACGATCCGCCCATGCGGGCCAGAGCCGCTCAACGCGGCCAGATCGACGCCCTTGTCCGCCGCGATCCGCCGTGCCAGGGGCGAGGCAAAGATGCGCTCACCGTCCTTGGCAGAGGCTGCGGGCGCCGGAGTGGCCTGCCCTCCCCGGGCCTGACCCGGGGCCTCTGCGGCTTCTTCCGCCTTGGCGGGTTCAGCGCCGGTATCCGGCTTGGGCGCGGGCGTATCACCTATATCATCTGCGCTTTCGCCATCCTCCAGAAGCACCGCAATCGCCGTGTTCACCTTTACGGCTTCGGTCCCTTCGGGCACCAGTATCTTGCCGATCGTGCCTTCATCCACAGCTTCGAATTCCATCGTGGCCTTGTCGGTCTCGATTTCGGCCAGAAGGTCGCCGGAACTGACGGTATCGCCTTCCTTGACTAGCCATTTGGCCAGTGTGCCCTCTTCCATGGTCGGGCTGAGGGCGGGCATGAGAATTTCGGTTGGCATCGCTCTCTCTCCTTACCGGTAGGTGACTTTGTTGACCGCCTCGATGACCTCCGCCGTCGAGGTCAGGGCCAGCTTTTCGAGGTTCGCCGCGTAGGGCATCGGCACGTCCTTGCCCGTGCAGCTGATCACCGGCGCGTCGAGGTAATCGAACG
>Ga0316205_10000117_pt1 | contig 177273 bp, 157 predicted proteins | sample 3monthpyrite_MG_FD_204941 | JGI IMG/M metagenome (GOLD analysis project Ga0316205, IMG submission 204941) | Microbial mat bacterial communities from mineral coupon in-situ incubated in ocean water Damariscotta River, Maine, United States -... | ecosystem: Environmental > Aquatic > Marine >... | reverse complement strand
CACTTTGGGAGCGTTAATATGGGTGCCATGTTTTTCAATATGTTGCAGTAGCTCTTGCTGAAAGTTTAAAAAATCTTCATTCCCATCTGAACGTCCAATTTTCAAAATATAGGTAGGTTGGTCGTCAAGGTCAATTCTGAAATTAAAATCGGTATCCCCAGGAAGGGGGCTTGCGGTGCCTTGAATGGAATACAGTTCTTTTAGTATTTTCTCTGCCTGCGAAGAAGCTATTTTAAGGTCGTTGTAATCCATGTATTCTATATCGAAACGTTATTCATTAAGCAATAGCATTATAATATGTGCAGCGCTCCAGCTAAAGTTTTGGGCATTTAGCCCCTCTCCAGTAATAGGATGGTAATTTTCCCGTATGGATTTTCCGTCTACCATAACTCCTTGAGCCCCGGTTAAAATTTGAAGTGTGGCCGCATTGGCTTCTTCATTAAAGCCATAATTCCTGAGCCCTTTTACCCCAAAATAAGCCTGATCTAACCAATTAGGACCGCGCCAGTATCCTTTGAGTGGGTCAAACCTAGGATGATCGGCACTCATGGTTTGAAACGGAACTTTAGTATAGAACTTTTTTGGATCCATCATCTTTTGCTTTACTGCTTCTGCTTGCCTCTGGGTAGCGACCATCGCCCAAAGCGCTGTCCACCCTTCGCTTCCTTCACCTTTTATAAACGTATCACCATTTAAATTGGTGTCGTAGAACCATCCATCCTGAGGGTCGTAAAACTGAGATTGGATTTTTTCTTTTAGGCGCTCAGCCTCTAGGTTAAATTGACTACTTTCTTCTGTTTTCTGAAGTGCTTTGGCCAAAGAGGCCAAGTATCTCTTTTCAGCATAGAGATAGGCATTGAGATCAACACTTTCCTGATCCAGAGAAAAGGCACCCTCTTCGTTCTTTACTATTTTGGAAGCGTCAAACCGAATGGCATTATCCATACCACTTTCCCATTTTGCAGCAATTAAACTGCCGTCTGTAGCACCGTATTCACACAAACTATCTCCATCATGATCGCGTTTGGCGTACCACCATTGATGGTATTTTAAAAGTTTAGGGTACATGTCTTTTACAAAGGCCAAATCTCCATCTTTGTCATAAATAGTGGCCACAGCCCAGGCCGAGAGCGGTGGCTTTGTATTTCGGTAATTATGGGCTTCAATAGTGGTATCCCTATACACACAATCTGCGACAAAACCATCGTTATTTTGAAACTCAAACATGAGTCTCACTTGTTTCTTTGCCAAATCCATATTGTAGTATGAGAGCCCTACGGCATGTTTCCAAGAATCCCATGACCAAAAACCATTGAACCAGGTATAATGATAACTGGGAAACAGACCTTCATGCTTTATCTCTCCAGCAGGAATACGCCAGTTGTTCTGTAAGGTAAGTTGTGCTTTGGCCAGTACACGGGCCAGGGAATCTGATTGAAAAGAAGACCTTCTTTGTGCTAATAATTCAACCAGTTGCCTATCTTTTTCGGTGCGTCTCACTTTCAGTACCGAATCAAAACGCATGTTGTGGATAGCCTCTTTTTCTTTCTCCCAAGAGTACTCTGGGAAAATAAAGGTTTGTGTACAGCTTATGTTATGGACGGCGTTGGGTTCCAAATAGAGGGTTTCAAAATGAGCGTTATAGTAGTTATCAGTAGTCATTATAGCCGGACTCGCCCCAGGAAAGTTAAGATAACCCATAGCATCTGATTTTTCCGAAGAGAACATAATCGTTTCATTTTCTTCAGAAATTTTTAACCCTATATCAAAGAGTTCTCCGCTTATGGAAGGATGAATTGTGATGCCTTTTGAAGATAAATTTTCAATTTTCGTTTGCTGAATCACGGTATGCCCCGAACTAAATACAAGGTGCTGAGTGATTTGTATTGAATCGTTTTTAAATAGTTGGGTGAGACCATGTGATGCACTTGTTTGCGACACCAACGAAGCATCCCAATCTATAATGTTCGTATTGTTTTCACTACGAAGACTAAGATTAGAAAGAGATGCGCTGGCCCATATTCCATTTTGCTGTGTCATTAAAAACGGACCTGAAAAACCAGCAACTTTTGAGGCCGATTCAGGGAAACTATACGCAAACCATGCACCCTGATCTGAAAACATTAATCCCTCTTTGTCAAGAGAGTCTTTGGGAGAGTGACGATAATCAAGAACATTCTTGTCATATTTCAGGTAGCTTTCACGTTCGCTCACGTTGTTCTCACTTTCCGAATTATTGCAAGCAATGAGGGTCAGCACAACTATGAATGGGAAGATCTTTTTCATCGTAATATAAATCCGTTTTTCATTGGGTCCAAGGGGTCAATAACAAAGGTATGCATTCCTGTAATGTGCGCAGTGCCTTCTACCTGCGGAATAACAGCCTTGAAAGGTCCATAGTCTTCTTCAGAAATTAAAGAACCTTTAAAAATAGAGTCGGTGATGCTTTCTATGGACATGGTTTGGTTATAATCGATTTCATTTCTAGCTTTATGAATAGCGATTCTTCCTGAGACACCTGAGCCCGTAGGACAACGATCTACTTCTCCTTCGGCAAAAACACAAACATTTCTACTATCTGACCCTTCGTGTAGCGCATCTCCAATAAATATAGTGCCATACAAGAAACTTAGGTCTTCTTCGAACGGATGAATTATTTCTGAATCTTGTTGCATCACGGCCTGTTTTATATCCATACCCGTTTTGATCAATGCACGATACGAAGACGGACTTAAATCGAAATCAAAGTTGTTTTTTGATACATCTACATAGGCGTAAAAAGCACCTCCATAAGCCAAATCATAGGTGATCGTACCAAGATCAGGAATTAGAACTTTTCTATCGAGTCCTACCACGAAGCTTGGAACACAATGAAAACGGACACCTTGTACGTTTCCATTTTCTACACGAACAAAAGAAGTAATTCTACCACAGGGCGCGTCGATCTTTAAGATGTTATCACCTTCATGGACATCGATCCAGTTCATTTCGGCGGCAAGCGTTGAAATAGCAATAATGGCATGTCCACACATGGTAGAATACCCTTCATTGTGAAGAAATAATATTCCGAAGTCGCCACTGGGATCATTTGGAGGAAGCAAAATACAACCGTACATATCGGCATGCCCTCTAGGTTCAAACATGAGTGCTTTGCGAAGGTGATCATAATGTTCTTTACAATACCTCCTTGACGCCAATACGGAATCACCATCCAGTGTAGGGAAGCCATCAACAATGACTCGCAAAGGTTCTCCCCCTGTATGCATGTCAATGGTTTTAATTTTGAGCCACCCTTGTGGCGGAGAAAATTCTGTGTTGTTTTGTATGTTTGAATACGTACTACGCATGTATGAATTTTTTGAAATAATAGGATGCCGCAGCCAAATCTTCTAACGCATGCCCAACCGATTTGAACATGGTGATTTCATCGTGGTTTGACCTTCCATTTTTACTGTGAGCACAGAGTTCGAATAGGTCTGCTTTTATATCATTTTTTGTAAGAGTTCCTTCTTGTAACGGAATTGCAATATCACCACTTTCGGTAAGACCTCCTTGATAGGTGTCTATAAAGACAGATGCTTTTTCAACCGTGACATCATCCGCTTCGCGCATGTCCTTTTTATAGGCACCCACCAAATCAATATGTTGTCCAGGATTAAGGTGTTTGCCCAAAACAAGCGGAGTTTTGGATAAGGTGGCACAAGAAACAATAGCCACCTCCGAAATTTTTTCCTCGATCGTTGGAACAACCTGAGTTGTATAAGGTTCATTTTTCAAGGTGTCGCAAATGGCCTGCGCCTTTTCGAGATTTCTTCCCCAAACAAACACCTTAGAAATGGGTCTAACCGAAGCATGAGCCCTAATAAGATTTGTAGAAAGCGCCCCTGTCCCGATCATCAATAGCGAAGAGGACTCTTTACGAGATAAAAAAGACGAGGCCAATGCCGAAGCAGCGGCGGTACGTTTCACTGTTAAACTTTTGGCTTCCATAATCGCTTTTAGGGTTCCCGTTAAAGCGTCTAGATATAGATAGGTGCCTTGAATGGATGGAAGCTGGTATTGACCATTTTTCGGACTTACAGTAACCACTTTTACACCCGCATCAACACCCGTTTGCCAAGCAGGCATTAACAAAAGTGTAGAATCGTCTCCCGCCTCTGGATTAGGAAAGTCATGGTGATGCCTCATTGGAACCTCAATCGAACTTTTTTCAAAGGCTTCCCTTAGTTTTTCAATGAGCTCTGGAAATTTTGTGTTTTCCTCAATAAAAGAGCTGTCAATTTGAAGGATGTCTTCCATGGATTAAAAATAATTATTTCTAATGGGACCACATGCCTTCCTAAGGAAATAGATAATAAAGTATAAGTAATAGATAATATCGTCCCATTGCTAAATTAATGCGAGACAAAATCTTTATTGAAGGTCCCAAAACCGGTAACGGCTTGGAAACCTGTCTTTGATGTTAAGTAAAGACCACAAAATCAATAACTCCGGAAAGGACTATTCACCTCAGGAATTCAGCTCACAGGAGTTAAAAAAAGATGCTACAATACGCCCTTTTGTTTTTTGTAGAAAGCATCTGCCTGCATTTGCATTAACTCTCTAGCTTTTTTACGCTTATAGTCATACAATTCTTGTTCTTCGGCAATATCTGCATATACCCTGTTATTAACTTCCTTATCTGTATTAACCAATTCCGAGCGTTGGGTTTTTTGTTGCCCTACCCAAGACTTTAAAGCGCTCTCTTGCTCTTCTAGTTTTAGATCGTAGGCTCCTTTTGGAGATAATAATTTAGCCAATATAGGCGATGTTTCTACTGCGAGGAATAGCAGAAAGATAAATAACGAAGGAAGTAATGGTAGTTTATTCAAGGCGTTAACGCGTGCCATCAAACCATCAAATCCATCAATTACGGGCTGTGTTTCGATCACCTTAGCTTCGTATTCTGTAGCGAGCGTTGCGATTCTTGCTTCAGCCGCAGCGATTTTTTCATTATTGGCGGTTTTCAATTCTTGAAGTGCGGCAAACTCGGCATCGTGTTTCTCCCTTTTTTCAGCATATACAGGTCCTTTGCCAATGAGTAATGTTCCATCTCGACCTTCGGCTTCTGAAATATAGGTGTCATAGAGACCGTTTACTTGAGCTTCCTTGTCGGTTACTTCCTGTTTTAGATTGGTAATCTCATCGTTTAAGGCAGTAATGGCTGGTGTGTATTGCAGTGCTAATTGATCCTTGTTTGCCAAGGTCATTTCATTTTTTTCTTCTAGAAGGACCTGATTAATCTCCTTTTCAAAAATTTTCATTTCCAAGGGTTTCGAAATAACCACTGCAATAATGATAGCGAGCACAATTCGTGGAGATGCCTGAATTAATTCGTCAAAAAAACTGTTTCTTTTTTTGATGGTTGAAACGATGAATCGATCCAGATTGAAAATTAAAAATCCCCATATAATTCCGAAGAAAATGGCCGTATAGTAATTATCGAAAACGGTATATAGTGCGTAGGCAGCCGCGATGGTTGCCATAACGGCTGTAAAGAAAACGGTTGCCCCTATTCCGGCATACTTGGTTCGTTCTCCAGCCGAGCAGTCGTCAAGAATATCGACATCGGCCCCCGAGCAGAAAATGAAAAAACGTTGTAACATAATGCGTTAATTTGATTGATAGAGTATTAGAACGCCTAGAATGCCAAAATGTTACATAAAAAAGCCTCGGATTTCGAGGCTTTAACTTTATTTTATGCAATACGGCGTATACTTAATTATTGAGAACAATAGGGGAGGTTGAAATACGAACTACAGGTTTTTCTGAATTCCGATTCTGAGTAGAAATGCTAATATTGTTGTTCGTTTTTAACAGGGAAATTGCCCGGTCTGAACTTATCTCATTGCCTTCAAAATAAAATGTACCTCCTTTTTTTGCCATCGAGATTATGTGATCTAGGGGGGATGTTGGTGGAGGGGGTGGGGGAGGAATATTTTCACCATCGTCATTGTCTTTTAGGCGCCTCTTTAGTTCAAGTTCGCGGGTCTTGAGTTCTTCTAAGCGCTCTTTTCTTTCCATCGTTCTCTCTGCGACTCTGAGCTTAGACTCTTCCATACGCTCTTTCACACTTCCTTCCATTTTTTCTTTTCGTTCGCCCTCTCTTTTTTCTAGTTTTTCCAAACGTTCAACCATGCGCCCTTCCATTCTTTCTTCTCGTTCGCCCTCTCTTTTTTCGAGTTTTTCTAGACGTTCAACCATGCGTCCTTCCATTCTTTCTTCACGTTCCTTTCCAAGACTAGCAGTACGTCTAGTTATTTTGGACAAACGTTCCTCCATACGGGCAATATTTTTTTCGCCATTGTCTTTCTTCAATTCTTTTTCTTTCTTCTTAAGCTCTTTCTGTTGCTTTTGAAGCTTTTTTTCTTGCTCTTTTAGGGCCTCTTTGTATTTTTTTTTGGCTTTACCTTGTTTTTTAACAGCTTCTTTATATTTCACAATAGCTGCTTCATACCTGACCTTTTGTTCTTTAGTAGCATTGTCTGGTACTGGCGGAGGTGGCGGTGGGGGTGGTGCATCAGGAGCTGCTATCCTTTTTGCCATTTTGGGCTCATCTGCATCTGGTGCAGGCGGCGGTGGTGGCGGCTCTGGAAAGTCAGGGAACGGTTGGGCACCGTTTTTTTGAGAATCTGACATTATTCCATAGATGTAATGCATTCTTTTTACATCATCATAGGATATTCTCATGTTATCGGTGTCCATATTGTTGTACTTTTTGGCCAAGGAATTGTACTCTGACACCATTTTTTTGGTCGCCTTTTCTTGAACAAATTCTAAAGTGTTGTCTTCGGCATATGGAGTGGTTATTTCTTCTATCTCTCTGCTGCTAAACCCAAAAATTAGGAAAGCAATCAAAGGCAGTAGAAGAAAACTCCGAAACCAAACTGCTTTTTTTGAGGTGTGTGTTTTCATAACTGTAAATCGTTTTTTGATTAATGAATAATTAATTGAATTGGCCAAAGGGCCATTAACGGCATTTGATGAGAATGCCAGAAGCGTTTGTTGATAGGCAGAAGCCAAGATACCCTCGCGGATCACGGCCCGGTCTGCCAGAAACTCATGATTGAGTTTTATAGATTTTTTTACTAAGTATATAAGCGGATTAAACCATAATACCACCTGAAGAATTTCTATAAAGAGGATATCAATACTGTGCTTTTCAAGGGCGTGTGTCTTTTCATGTAAGATGACTTCTTCCGGAATTTCTTGGGCTTCATATTTCTGTTTATTCAGAAAAATATAGTTGAAAAACGTATGAGGCGTAATGGCATCACGAAGCAACACATTGGTGATGTTCTTTATTTTTTGCTTAGGATTGTATTTGATTTTGTGAAGCAACTGGGATAAATTTTTGACAAATTTTATTCCGAAGAGAACTACACCTAGGCCATATATGGACCACAATATATAAGGCAAGTACGAAAGCCAAACGTCCCATTGCGAGGCAACTGCTTCAACACCTGTATAATCTTCTGCAAAGGTAACGGTAGAAGAGGGTACGGTATAGGTGAAGGTTATTAGGGGAATGCTAAATGCTGCTACCAAAGCAGAAAGCAAATAGAACCTTTTAAAGAGATGCATGTTCTCTTTTTCGAGAAATGCCTTATAAAAGATGAAGAACATCAAAAGGCAAGCGCTGGACTTTAATAGATATACTAGCATAACTATTTCTTTTTGATTTCGTTGTCAATAATGTCTTTCAATTGTTCTAATTCTTCTTTGCTAAGATCCGTTTCTTGTGTAAAAAAGGACGCAAATTGAGAGGCGCTATCATTAAAGAAGTTCTTGATTAAACTGTTTACTTGTTTCGAGAAATAGTCTTCTTTTTTTACCAGTGGGTAATACTCTCTAGATTTTCCAGACTGTTTATAGGAAACAAAACCTTTATCTGCAATGCGCTTAAGTAAAGTCGCAATGGTAGTTGTGGCCGGTTTTGGTGCTGGGTAGGCGTCTAATAAATCCTTCATGAAAGCTTTTTCGAGCTTCCAGAGATGATTCATAACCTCTTCTTCTGACTTTGAAAGTTTCATTTTTTGAGTATTCATTTATTAACTCTACAAACGTAGAACAAAATTATCTATTCTACAAACGTAGAGCTATTATTTTTTATTGTACCCCGTTAAAAAAAATACAAGGATTGAATCCTGATGTTTGGAGTTAGGGGTATTACTGCTACATTTGCCAGCGTTAAGCAACCCACTATGAGTATAGAACGAGCCCTTAGGAAAAGAAGTGAAAATCGGTGTGAATTATGCGTCCACGATGAAGATTTGAAGGTATATGAAGTTCCTTCTTCACCTAAGAGTGGGGAAGAGGCGAGTGTTTTATTGTGTCAGACCTGCCTGGCGCAAATAGAACAACCAGATACTATTGATGCCAATCATTGGCGCTGTCTAAATGATAGTATGTGGAGTGTTGTGCCGGCGGTGCAGGTGATGGCATGGCGTATGTTGCAACGTTTAAAAGCTGAAGGCTGGCCTCAAGACCTTTTGGATATGATGTATTTGGATGAAAGTATGCAAGAATGGGCTTCGGCCGCAGGCGATGGGGTGGATACTTCCCATCAAATTGTGCATAGAGATAGCAATGGGGTAGTGCTTAATGCGGGGGACTCTGTGGTGTTAATCAAAGATTTAAAAGTGAAGGGTTCTAGTATGGTCGCCAAGCAAGGTACAGCGGTGCGCAGAATTTCATTAGATCATGAAAATGCCGAGTATATTGAGGGCAAAGTAGACGGACAGCACATTGTAATCATTACCAAATACGTTAAAAAGATATAGGCAGTTAGTCTTCTGTTTTATTCATTCCCAATACAAAGGAAATAATCGCAGCGATAAGTCCAATAATCAAAATTGGGGTGCCAGATTTCCATTGAAAAATTTTGAGTGTTGCGCTTAGCAGAACTCCTACGACGGCAACTCCATATAATAATGAACTCAAGATTTGAGTTTTCGAACTCCCTTTTTCTCTTTTAAAGACGTGTACTATATACGCCACGATAAAGTTTAAAAAAGCAAGTTGTCCTATAAAAGCAATTATATTACGATACTGCAGATGGTATATGGTGAAGAGGAAATTCAGAACAAAAAAGAGTACTAATAACAGCTTGGAAATATCAAGATAGGACTTTGATTTTTTTAGATAAAACCGAATGGGATAAAACACTAAAATAAGCCCCATTCCAATTCCGAGTAGACTATTTCCATTGAGAAACTCAAATTCCCAATGGAGGATTCTCAAAGTCATTCCGATAAAGGAAACAAAGACGGCTAAGCCTAGGATGATACTTACAATAATTTTACCCATTAAAGTGCCAATTGTTAGGTATTCATTTCAGTAAAATAGTGATAGAAATAGGGAATTGTTTCTATCCCTTTTAGGTAATTCCAAATACCGAAATGTTCATTGGGTGAATGAATCGCATCACTATCTAATCCAAATCCCATGAGAATGGTTTTGCTCTTCAATTCTTTTTCAAAGAGTGCAACAATAGGAATGCTACCTCCGCTGCGCTGAGGAATAGGTGTTTTACCGAAGGTTTCCGTATAGGCCTTTTCGGCGGCTTTATAACCCACACTATCAATAGGTGTAACATAAGCCTGACCCCCATGATGTGGTGTCACTTGCACCGTAACTCCTTTGGGAGCGATGCTCTCAAAATGCTTCTGAAAAAGTTCTGTGATGTGCTCCCAATCTTGATGAGGTACTAAACGCATGCTTATTTTGGCAAAGGCCTGACTTGCGATCACTGTTTTGGCTCCTTCACCGATATATCCGCCCCAAATTCCATTGACATCCAAGGTAGGTCTTATGGAGTTTCGTTCGTTAGTGGTGTATCCGTCTTCTCCGTAAATAGAGTCAATATCCAATGCCTTCTCATAGGCTTCTCTGCTGAAAGGTGCTTCGGCCATTTTAGCGCGTTCTGCCGCCGAAAGCTCTTCCACCGCATCATAAAATCCAGGAATGGTAATGTGATTGTTTTCGTCGTGAAGCGAAGCGATCATTTTGGTCAATATATTTATCGGGTTCGCCACGGCACCTCCGTAGAGTCCGCTATGTAGATCACGATTAGGGCCAGTGACAGCTACTTCCACATAACTCAAACCGCGTAGGCCCGTTGTAATGGAAGGGGTGTCGTTGGCAATCATTCCGGTGTCACTAATAAGAATCACATCATTGGCCAGTTTTTCACGATTTCTCTCCACAAACCAACCCAAGCTCTCACTACCTACTTCTTCTTCGCCTTCAATCATAAATTTCACGTTGCAGGGAAGTTGATTGGTTTCGGTCATGTATTCCATGGCTTTCACATGCATATACATTTGTCCTTTATCGTCACAAGAACCGCGTGCGAAGATGGCTCCTTCTGGATGAAGCTCGGTATTTTTGATGACTGGTTCAAATGGCGGACTATCCCATAGATCCAACGGATCTGGAGGTTGTACATCGTAATGTCCATAAACCAATACGGTGGGAAGGTTCTTGTCAATAATTTTTTCGCCAAATACAATGGGGTATCCTGGAGTCTCGCAAATTTCTACAGTATCGCATCCTGCCTTTATAAGGCTTTCTTTGACAGCTTCAGCCGTTTTAATAACATCGTTTTTGTAGGCAGAATCTGCGCTAATGGATGGTATTTTTAGTAATTCGATGAGTTCGTTTAAGAAACGATCTTTATTATTTTCTATATAAGTTCTTGCGTTTTTCATGCTGGGTATTTAACGGAAATGCTAAGGTATCAAAAAGTAATAATTCTTTATAAGGATTGTTTGTAAATTGTAAATCTTGCTTATATTTGCACACCTTTAGCGGGCGTGATGGAATTGGTAGACATGCTAGACTTAGGATCTAGTGCTTCACGGCGTGGGAGTTCGAGTCTCCCCGCCCGCACAAAAGGAAAAACCTCTTGAGACATCGAGAGGTTTTTTTGATTTTAGTTGGTCAGATATTTTTTGATAAAATTAGAGAATGGATATGAGGCAGCAAGTTTATAACTAATCTATCTACCAATCTTATCTATTATTGAAAAGGAATTCCAATTTACTTTAGAGTAGTATTTCTATACATCGAAGTCGTTTTTAAACATTGTTAAAGGGAGTCTATTTTCATGAGTATTTAATTCCAAAAGATTGGAATATTCGTAAAGTACAGATTTTAGAAGTAAATTTCTGAACCAGTTTTCATGTGGTTCACTCATAAATGGTATTGCTCGCTTAAATATTAGTGAATGATCCATGTAGTAGATAAAATTGGCTGTCTTTGTTACAATTTGTATTTCAATTATTCTGCCGGGGCTAATTTCTACTTCAAAATGTATTGCGCGATAGTGATTTAAGGAATTCCCGTTCTTTGGATAACTATAATAATTATAACATTTAATTATTTTTTCGTAGAATTCATCCCAAAAAATAAACGTAGTCTTTAGAAGCGAATAAAGATCTTCTGACACAATTCTAAAACGTACAATATCCCATAAGTCCCTAACACTATTTCCATTAGATGGTATATAATCAGTTTTCAATTTCCTATTGAGAGAGTCTTCTGACTTTATATTACCGTAAAAATTAAGGTAATTATTCAATTTATATTTCTTTATAAAATTATCGATTTCGCCTTTTGAGAAATTGAATAATTTTTTTTTCTCTTTCTCTGATTTAATAAAGCTATTCCAATCACTTGGAATATTGAATAGACTCATGTTGACATGAGGAATTTTGATAAAAATTCTTTTTATAAATTCATGCGCAATAGTTATCTCATTCTTAAGACTAGAATTTTTGTATGGAACGAGATTGTCAATTCGTTCTATTTGTGACAAATATTCCTCTTTTCCCTCGATATGTAAAGTGTTCCAATATGAGATGAAATTTTGATCAATTTTTGACAAATACTCTATATGCTTATTAACCATTCTATGAATTTAATTTATTAAAAGTTTCTAGCAATGTCTGAACTTGGCTTGGAATTTTAACGACTGTGGTTTTGTCTCCAATACTTTTTGTCTCAACTAATTTTTTGTTTTCAAGTTCCAAAATGCGATAAAATAATTCTGAGTTGGATTTTATTGCATCTGGATGTTTCATGTTCATAATGACAAATAAATCATCACAAGTAATCTCCTCAACATGATGCTTATATATTTCCTTAATAATGGTTTTCTGTGTAGTTCTTAAGGCATCAAAAGTCGGTATAACGCTGTTGAAAGATTCGCTGAACTCATCTGTATTTTGAGAAGTGTTAGGTGACTTATTCAAATTTCTTTTCGACCAAACTGATACAAATGCTAGAATGACCCCAATGAGAATTATTGCAATAGAAATAAAATATAATGGTCTAATTATATTGTCCCTTGGGGTTGCTGATATTCCATTCTTGTCAATTAGAATATTTGCAAATATTGATAGTATAAGAACGATAGAACCTATAAGAATTAAAAATTTGTATCCTTCAAGTTTTAGTAATTTATTTAAAAACTCCATAGTTAGTCTTTTTGAGTTTATTTTTTTTAACATTGAAATAGAGCATAAAAGTGAGGCGAAAAAATTTTAAGCAAAGAATCTCAACCCAGAAAGGAAAGTTGCGTGCAACAAACAATCTTTCGAATATTTTGGAATTTTCAACACTATAATCAACCTGATGATTAATTATTTTTCGAATTTTCCTGTGGAAATTCCAATATGTGTTAATTCGGTAAGTGTTAGGTCTTTTTAAATTAACGAGCTCACAAAATTCAAATTTCACTGTACCAAAAGTGCCATTTTTAAGATTGTAAAATTGCCCATTGTCCTTTTGCGAAAAGAGATCCTTTTCTAAAAAGGCAAATAGGTCAGTGAATGAAATTTTACGAATGTATCTTTTTAAACTCATTTGAAACTTTACAAACAAGGTGTTATTTCCCAAAATAAATTTCATGTTGTTAAGAGAGAGCAATTGCAGCAAATCAATATTTTGGTCAAATTCAATAATTGAATAATGAATCAGAGACATATTATTGTTTAGTTCCTTTCTAAGGAATTTAATTATTTGACTAACTTCTCTCAGGTTAGTCTTTTGTTGAAGAAGGAGAAAGTCAAAATCGGAATACTTGGAGTTGTCACCTCGGGCATAAGAACCTCTAAAACAAAAACAATGTTTATTATCCAAAAGGTTAGCGACCCCTTTTTTAATATACAATAGATTTATATGCGAATTCACCTAATAAATTTATTTTTTAAAGTAATGGATTGTAGATTATGAAATTTTCTATATCAACCATTTTTTGACAAAAAAATTAAACAATACAAGTTAGGGAGAGTAAAAAGTAAATATAAGAAAATTCAGGAGATCGGATTCAAACTTTCTACTATCTCATGGAGATTCTCCAAGTTATCCAGCACTTAATATTAAGCTGAAGCAATATAAACCATATGCTACTCATTACTAAAATTGTAATACTTAACCCAATAAAAACACTTTATGATATCCAAAATGGCACTTTCCATAGAAAACCTTCAACATGACATTTGTCATCTTTTAATTGACTCCCTGGCTGTAGTTTTGACCTAAACAATATTATAATGTGTTTAGGTCTAATTTCAAAGTACAATGTCGCTGGCCCCAGATATACCAGCTACCCCACGGTTCCCTTTTGGGATAACGATCGCTTTTCGTTAAAAGAGTGGAAGTCTAGCTTAACGAGAAGCTTTCAAGAAAGTAACAGTAGCGAGGGGATAAGCCTATACATTCATTTGCCCTTTTGTGAATCGATGTGTACGTTCTGCGGTTGCACAAAACGAATCACTAAAAACCATAGTGTTGAGATTCCATACATACGATCCGTACTCAAAGAGCTTAGTCTATACACCAAAATGTTTGGAGAAAGGCCAAGAATTAAGCAACTCCATTTGGGAGGAGGAACACCTACATTTTTCGAACCAAAACATCTTGAAAGACTGCTCCTAGGTGTTTTTTCTATTGGGACAAAAGTACCTGATTGCGAATTGAGTTTTGAAGGACATCCAAACAATACAACCAAAGAACACTTATCTACATTAGCCAAGCTTGGGGTTAAACGTGTATGCTACGGAGTCCAAGATTATAATCATACCGTACAAACGGCCATACATAGAATTCAACCCTTTGAGAATGTGCTTGTCGTGACCAAAAACGCCAGAAAACTTGGGTATACATCGGTGGGACATGATATTATTTTCGGGCTTCCCTTTCAAACAAAAGAGCATGTTATTTATACCATTCAAAAGACCATTGAACTTAGACCCGATCGAATCGCTTTCTATAGTTATGCGCATGTGCCTTGGATGAAAGGAAATGGACAGAGAGGTTTTCAGGAAAAGGACCTTCCCACCGCCAATGAGAAGAAAATTCAATACGAAATTGGGAAAGAGCTATTGATTGAAGCGGGGTATGTGGAAATTGGAATGGATCATTTTGCTTTAGAAACCGATGCATTGTATACAGCTCAATTAGAAAATAAGATTCATCGCAATTTTATGGGCTATACCTCAAGTAAAACGCAGCTAATGCTGGGGCTGGGTGTATCGGCAATTGGCGATAGCTGGTATAGCTTTGCTCAAAATGTAAAAGGCCTGAAGGAATATCAGAACCTCCTAGAGAATAATATTCTACCCGTATTTAGAGGGCACATTCTAACAGATCAAGATACAATTATCAGGAAGCATATCCTGAATTTGATGTGCAATTTTGAAACATCTTGGGAAGACGATTCTATGATTTTTCCGGAACTACAGGATGTTTTAGTAAGGCTGAAAGAACTTGAAAGCGATGGCTTGGTTAACATTGAATCCAAGCGCTTACTCGTGACTAAAACGGGTCGCTCCTTTATTCGAAATGTCTGCCTGCCCTTTGACTTACGCCTCCATCAAAAAAAACCAAACACCCAGTTGTTCTCAATGACTGTTTAATTAATTCTAAAATCACAACAATGAAAAAAATAATAGTGCCAGTAGATTTTTCTGAACATTCAGAGTATGCGCTAGAAACAGCAGCACAATTGGCTAAGAAAAACAATGCTGAAATCTTCGTGCTACATATGCTAGAAATTTCCGAAGCCATTTTAAATACAAGTAATAGTGAACAGCATGCTAAAGCCGCTTTCTTATTTAAACTAGCTGAAAAACGCTTTGAAGAGTTCCTAAATAAAGACTTTTTGAAAGGTATAAGCGTAACACCCATTGTTAAACATTTTAAAGTTTTTAGCGAGGTAAATGAGGTCGCTAAAGAGCATGATGTGGACTTGGTAATAATGGGGTCTCAGGGTGTCACTGGGATAAAGGAAATTTTCGTGGGTTCAAATACAGAGAAAGTAGTTAGGTACTCTGATATTCCTGTGCTGGTGGTCAAGCAAAATCCAATCTTAACTGATATTGAGAGCGCCGTTTTTGCTTCAGATTTTTCTCTAGAAACAACCGAGTCCTTTGTTAAGGCCAGAGATCTGTTTAATTCCCTAGGCATCAAAATGCATTTGCTTCATGTGAATTTACCGGGAAATCAATTTTTGAGTTCGGTTGAAATGGAACAACGTATCGCTAATTTTTTTAAGCAGATCGATGGTGATTTAAGCGATGTAAACGATGTCCACCACATGGCAGATTACACTGTAGAAAAGGGTGTTCTAAATTTCTCAAATAAAATGGGAGCAGACCTTATTGCCATTCCTACACATGGAAGAAAAGGGCTTGCTCATTTTTTCGAAGGAAGTATTTCAGAGGACATTGCAAACCATTCGGCGCTACCGGTAATGACATTTAAAATTTAGTGAGTAAGCCATTTAAAATTAGTTAGTTAAACATGATTTAAGTCATATAATATTGCCTTTTAAGGTCGGAAATTCGTAGTAGCAAACCATAATTTGATAGAAAAATGAAATTGCTCACAAGTATATTATTGACTTCCCTATTTTTCTTTTCGGGACCGGTTCTAGCCCAATTCACTATAGATGCAGAACTAAGACCTCGTTTTGAATATCGCCATGGTTATAAAACTCTTTTTCCTGACAATGTAGATCCAGCTTCTTTTGTATCTCAGCGTACACGGCTAAAGGTGGGATATAAGATGGAGAAACTAAAATTCTATCTAAGTGTTCAAGATGTTCGGGTGTGGGGTGATGTAGTTCAGTTAAATACTTCTGACAAAAATGGATTGAGTGTCCATCAGGCATGGGGAGAAGTTTTGTTTGATCCTCGGTTCACATTAAAATTGGGGCGTCAAGAAATTGTGTATGACGATCATCGAATTTTTGGGAATGTAGGGTGGGCCCAGCAAGCACGTAGTCATGATGTAGCACTCATAAAATATCATAAGAACGCTCTCAAAATAAATGTAGGTGTTGCCTACAATCAAGACACCGAATCTTTAACGGGAAACATACTAACGGTAAACACCTATAAATCTTTTCAATACGTATGGCTGCATAATGATTGGCAGGAATTTTCAGCGAGCTTACTGGTGTTGAATAATGGATTACAGTTTATCGATTCTGAGGATGAAGATGTCGTTGAAACCAGATACAGTCAGACCGTAGGATCTCATCTGGTTTACAAAAAGAAGAAATTGAGTTTCTTCGGAAATGTATACTACCAATTTGGTAAGGACAGGGCAGATAATGATCTAAGTGCCTATTTATTGGGAATAGAAGGGAGATACAAACTATCTCAAAAGCTGAGCATTGGTTCTGGGGGCGAACTGCAAAGTGGGAATGACAATGGGATGCCATCCAATGGAAAAAACAAGGCGTTCACACCCTTATATGGTACCAATCATAAATTCAACGGACTTATAGATTACTTCTACGTAGGGAATCATATTGATAATGTTGGATTGTTAGACCTGTTTGCAAAAGTTAATCTGACGATAAATTCAAAACACAATGTGAATTTGGCTGCGCATAATTTTAGCGCTAGTGCGGCTATTGATGGTACAAACAATAAACAATTAGGGACAGAAATTGATATAACCTATAACTATTCATATAGCAAAGATGTCAATTTTAAAGCAGGTTATTCGCATATATTTCCTTCCGAAGGATTAGAAATAGTAAAGAACAATTTTGACGAGAATACAAATAATTGGGGGTGGGTGATGGTGACAATAAGCCCAACCCTTTTCCAATCTGAATCAACGAAAACACAACTCTAAATTCAATAAATATGAAAACAGCACTCATTGAAAATATCTTTATGAAAATGTTCCTCGTTGGAACGCTACTACTGCTTTCTTCCTGTGTAGATAGCGGTGAAGAGAAGACATACGAAGCCACCGAAGATATTCCGGCCAGTCGAGAAATGATCGCCGAATTAACAGCGCCACCAAATGTACCTAGGGGAGTTGGTAAACGAAAGGCTAAAAAACTCATTGTTAATATGGAGGTTTTAGAAGAAGAAGGTGAAATGACCGATGGTGTGAAGTATGTTTATTGGACTTTCGGAGGTTCTGTTCCAGGGAGTTTTATCAGAACACGGGTTGGTGATGAGGTGGAATTTCATTTGAAAAACCATCCCGATAATAAGCTGCCTCACAATATTGATTTGCACGCAGTTACAGGGCCTGGCGGAGGAGCTACGTCATCATTTGTAGCCCCTGGACACGAAGCACAGTTCTCATTTAAAGTACTAAACCCAGGCTTATACGTATATCATTGCGCTACGGCTCCCGTGGGTATGCATATTGCGAATGGAATGTATGGATTAATTTTGGTGGAACCTGCTGGCGGCCTGCCTAGGGTTGACCGTGAGTACTATGTCATGCAAGGGGATTTTTACACCAAAGGAGAAAATGGAGAACGGGGATTACAACCTTTTGATATGCAAAAAGCGGTGGATGAAGATGCCGACTATGTTGTCTTTAACGGAAAAGTTGGGTCCATGACCGGTGACAATGCCATTACGGCCAATGTAGGAGAAACTGTCAGACTTTATGTAGGTAATGGAGGCCCTAATTTGGTATCGTCTTTTCATGTTATTGGAGAAATATTTGATGTGGTGAGAGTCGAAGGAGGAGACCTTATTAATACCAACGTCCAGACTACCTTAATTCCCGCTGGTGGTGCTGCAATTGTAGAATTTAGAGTAGATGTTCCGGGGACTTTTATTTTAGTAGATCACTCCATTTTTAGAGCCTTTAATAAAGGAGCCTTAGGAATGCTCAATGTGCAAGGGGAAGAGAATAAAAAGATCTATTCCGGAACTCAAGAAGAAGGTATTTATCAGCCCGAGGGCGGGGGTATTCAGGAATTGCCTGATCAAGACGGTGTTGCCGAATCTGAAATCCCAGCTAAGTCTTTCAGCGAAAGAATGGAGTTTGGAAAAATAACCTATCAACAAACCTGCTTTGCTTGCCACCAGGCAGAAGGACAAGGGATACCCAATGCATTTCCGCCTTTGGCTAAATCTGATTACTTAAATGCCGATGTCAATCGAGCCATCGACATTATACTACAAGGGAAAAGAGGAGAGATTGTTGTAAACGGTGAAAAATATAACAGCGTTATGACCCGACAAGACCTTAATGATGACGATTTAGCGAATGTGCTTACCTATATCTATAACAGTTGGGGTAATTCTAAAAAAGAGGTTACTCCCGCCATGGTTAGAGCAAGAAGAAATCAACATTAAATACGAGCAAATAAAATGAACTCCTTCTCTAAAATAATTACTGTGTTGGTTTTTGGCGCTGTTGTATCGACTCATTCACTTGCCCAATCTGAAAACATGGTTCTTATTAAAGGAGGAGTTTATATTCCTCTATATGGCGTCGATTCTACGGCGGTAACCGTCGATTCCTTCTTAATGGATGTATATCCTGTTTCTAATAACAACTATTTGACCTTTCTCCAGAAGTTTCCCGAATGGAAACGAAGTAAGGCGAAACGATTGTTTGCAGACGGCAATTATTTGATCAATTGGGAGGGAGATGGCAACATGGGATCGCAACTCCTCCCTGACGCTCCAATTACGAATGTATCATGGTTTGCCGCTAAAAAATATTGTGAATGTCAAGGGAAAAGACTCCCTACAGTTGACGAGTGGGAGTATGCAGCAATGGCTGACGAAAACTCCCCTGACGCAAGAAAAACACCAAGTTATAATCAGATGATTTTAGATTGGTACGAAGCCCCAAGATCGTTTGACAAAACCATAGGGTCCACTTTTAAAAATTATTGGGGCGTGTATGATTTACATGGCTTGGTTTGGGAATGGACTCAAGATTTTAATTCAGTGCTTATTTCTGGAGAATCTCGTAAGGATGTAGATAAGGATAGCAACCTTTTTTGCGGGAGTGCTGCAGTTGGTGCTTCAGATTTAATGAATTATGCTGCCTTTATGAGATATGCCTTTAGAGGAAGTTTAAAGGCAAACTACTCAGTTAAGAACCTAGGGTTTCGCTGCGTAAAAGACATTCAAATTGAGTAATTTTTTTGAATGAAAAATGAAACATTATAAAATAGAACTCATGTTTAGAAGAATAGCATTACTGCCGATCCTCTTGTTGTTTTTGGTTTCTTGTGGCGATCATCCAACAGCTGAGAGTGTAGCGGTATTTGAAAATGACACAGCAATTTCAGAATTGTCTATCTACAATTTACCTTCGGTTTGGACTACACAAAATAACGAAGAAATTGAACTCAAAGAGTTACAAGGAAATGTTTTGGTCATGGTCATGATTTATACCTCTTGTCAGGCAGCTTGTCCGCGTTTAGTGGCTGATATGAGAGCTATTGAGGCGCAAATTCCGAAAACCAAAAAAGACAACGTCACCTTAATATTGGTGAGTATAGACCCGCTTACAGATACACCACAGCGCCTTAAAGACTTTGCTATTACCAATGATATGGATTCTCCTTCGTGGTTGTTTCTTACTGGCTCAGAAGAGGATACCCGTGAGTTTGCAGCTGTTCTGGCCGTAAGCTATAAGAAAATCTCGCCGATGGATTTTTCACACTCCAATATCATAAGCGTATTTAATCAAAAAGGAGAGTTGGTGCATCAAAAGGAAGGACTAGGCGTAAATAATGAAGAAACCGTAGAAAAAATTATCGAACTGGCACATTAGGTGTCTTAAATTATATCATATGAATATTTCCGAAGATAAAACCGTTGCCCAAATTGTAACTGAAAATATCAAAGCGTCACATGTTTTTAAAAAGCACAACATAGATTTTTGTTGTGGAGGCAACATCGCGCTTAAAAATGTCTGTGAAGAAAAAGGAATTGATTTTGAAACTCTTGCTGAAGAGTTACACCATTTTGATACTGTATTGGAAAACTCATACGATTATGATAATTGGCCATTAGATGTGCTTATGGATCATATCACCTCCGTCCATCATCAGTATGTAGAAGAAAATATACCGTTACTAATTCAATATGCGGCAAGAGTTGCAGAAGTTCATGGCTCTCAGTACCCAGAGGTTATTACGATAAATGAATTGTTTCGGGAAGTTGCGCGGGAGCTTGTAATACATATGAAAAAGGAAGAGCTAATTTTATTTCCGTACATCCAGCAACTGGTTAAAGCGAAAAGGAAAAACACAACCCCTTCGAGACCTCATTTTGAAAATATAAGTAGTCCGATACACATGATGGAAGAAGAGCACGAACAGGCAGGGGATGTGTTTAAAAGGATAAATTCACTAAGCACGAATTATACCCCACCCAAAGGCGCATGCAATACGTTTAAAGCATTGTATGATAAATTAGGTGAATTTGAAGAAGATTTGCACAAACACATTCATTTAGAAAATAACATTTTACATCCCAAGGCCTTAGTGTTAGAAAAGGAGTTGATCGTCTAGATAAAGCGTTTGAATGAATAAAATGAGTCAACCTATAATTGGTTGACTCATTTTGTTTTGGCTTCCGTTAGTACAATAGGGCAATCGTAATTTGCGTTCACCATTTCCGTCATTGGTTTCATTGGTTTAGGGGATACATAAGGAATTCCTAGTCCCATTCCTCTAAGGATAAACAAGAATCCCATGAACACAACAAAGACAGGCACCATGCTTCGAATTCGTTGCTTAACCCTGGCTGTTAGAAAGGTTCCTAAATAAATAGCGGCCGTCATTAAAGGGATCGTACCAAGGCCAAATATGGCCATATATAAGCTGCTTTGAAGGGCATTTCCCATTGCTATAGATCCAAAAACAGCGATATAAACAAGGCCACACGGTAAAAATCCATTAAGAAAACCAATGGTTAGGAAGGTATCTGGTGTTTTTTTCTTTAACCCCTGTACTAGTTCAGACTTAACCTTGGAGACAATTGAATAGATGGGTTTTGAAAAATTGTATTTGGCAAAAGCTCTTGAAGGGGTTATTATCACAAGAATCATAATGACACCAATACCGATGGATAAGTATTGCTGCATTCCGAAGATGCTCAGGCTCGATCCCACAATTCCGAAGACCAATCCAATGATACTATAAGCCAATAACCTTCCAAAGTGATATATGAAGATCTGTATTGTTTTTTTTAAGGTATTTGTCCGATCAACAGGTAATAAAAATGCAATCGGGCCGCACATTCCAATGCAATGAAAACTTCCTAAGAGACCAAATATGAGTGCTGTCCACAGCATATTTAATAGATAATGTCCTTTTTATAGAGGTATTTTTCTCCTTCGTATTCCCAGGCTACCGTTATGTTCCAACGACCATCTAACAAGCTATTGTCAGGTATGAGCAAATTTGAGCCAGATAAGACTAATGGAAAGTCAAAATCCAGTTGCTCATTAGATGGTCTATATAGGAACACTGTACCGTTTAGTTTTGTAGCGTCTATGTCCTTCGGAAAATTGATGACCCAACCTTCATCGGTTTTATGTCCAATTAATTTTGAAGAAAGCATGTTTAGGTTTCCTTCAGCATCAATCTCTTGCTGATACATCATTTCTTTCTTGTAATATTCTTCAGTCACTAAATCATGACGATATTTTTTATCTGTACTCATGGTAATAACAAAAAATAGGATGAAACCAATAAAAAGTGCCATGCCAATAACCAATCCTGTACCCCAATTAATTTTCATAACATACTTATTTATAGCTTCTAGGCCCTAAGAAAGCCGTCGTTGCTGTTTCTATTAATTTGTCATCACTATAAATGCCTATTTTCACTCTATCCTTGTCTCCACTTAGTTCTTTTTTGTCTATTTCGATGAATAAAGTACCCTCGGCTAGGCCTTGTTCGGGAATTTCAAAACTTTCATGAGAAACTATTTTAATCTCGCCTTCATGAGATATCAGCTTGAAACGAATATTTTCAATATTTTCAGTAGTCTTATTCACCAGTTTGAAGGTAAATACGTTACTGATGATGTTTTCACCTTTATGTTCATACAGTTGCCCTGGGAGTCTTAAGATATTAGCTTCAACATCATTGCGTAAAAAGAGCATTCCTATTAATACAGAAATTAGAATAAAGAGAACAGCAGTGTATCCTTTTAATCGTGGGCCGAACACAAACTTGGCCTTCTTTTCAATATTATCTTCACTGGCATATCGTATGAGTCCCTTTGGAAGGTTAACCGATTCCATCATATGATCGCAGGCATCAATACATGCGGTGCAGTTGACACATTCTAACTGGGTGCCATTTCTAATATCGATTCCGGTTGGGCACACGTGCACACACTGGAAACAATCAATACAATCTCCTTTACCAGTGCTGGGTCGATCTTCATTTTTCTTAAATTTTGCACGCCCAGCTTCTTTCTCCCCACGTTTGTGATCATAGGCAACCACAATAGATTTGTTGTCTAATAACACGCCTTGTAATCTTCCGTAGGGACATGCTATTATACATACTTGCTCTCGAAACCATACAAAAACAAAGTAGAAAACGCCGGTAAAAATTAGCAAGGATATCAATGTGCTTGTATTGCTAAACAAGCCACCAGTAACGTATTCAATAAGTCGGTCACTACCAATTAAGTATGCCAAAAACACGTTTGCAATTAGAAAGGAGATGATAAAAAAGATAGACCATTTTAGAACACGTTTCTTTATTTTTTCTGAATTCCAAGACATTTTGCTAAGACGGATTTGCTTCCCTCGATCTCCGTCAATCCAATATTCTATTCTTCGGAAAACCATTTCCATAAAGATGGTCTGCGGACAAATCCAGCCACAAAAAATCCTTCCAAAAGCCACCGTGAAAAACACCACGAAGACAACGCCAATAATCATTATTATAACGAACAGGTGAAAGTCTTGAGGCCAAAAAGGAAAACCAAAAATATTGAAGCGCCTTTCTAAGATATTGAACATTAGAAATTGGTTTCCACCAATTTTTATAAACGGCGCAGAAAAGAGAAAAGCAAGCAATGCATAGCTAACATATTTGCGATACTGATAGTATTTTCCTGAAGGCTTCTTCGGAAATAGCCAAGACCGTTTGCCCTCGGCCGTAACCGTGGCAATACTATCTCTAAAATTTTCATTATCGTGCGTTTCCAGTTTTCTTTCTTTATAATTAATCCTGTATTACCAGTTTTGTCGCCGTAGAGTCTGCAACAGTTTCGGGATTTTCTTCTTGAGTTCCTTCTTCAGTTGGATTGTCAGGATCTATCCATATTTCTCCTTCTGATATTTTAGGCTCGGCTGGTGTCGTTCCTTGAAAAGTTAACAGGTAGCTTGCAACTTGTGCCATTTCACTAGGTTTTAACTCCGATTTCCATGAGACCATTCCTTTTCCGTCGCGTCCTCCTTCAGAAATAGTATTAAAGACATTCTTGATTCCACCCCCTGAAATCCAATATTGGTCCGTGAGATTTGGACCAATTCCACCTCCTCCATCAGCTTTATGGCATGCGACACAGTTTTCAGCAAAAATTGCTTTACCCGCGGTAAGGTCTGAGGCATCTGTTAGGAGTTCTACTGTATTTACGTCTACCAAATCTTTGGCGGTTTTCTTATACTCTTCAATGGCAATTTGAGCTTCGGCAACTGCAGTTTCATATTCTTCAATCTGATTATAATCATTGAAAACTTCAAAACGAACCAAATAGACAACTGCAAACAAAATAGTGGCGTAAAACATATAGACCCACCATGGTGGCAGACTGTTGTCGAGTTCTTTTATTCCATCATAATTATGATCCAAAATTATTTCGCCTTCTGCTTCCATGGGTTTAGTTCCCAAAAGCTTTTCATAGGCCTTTTTAAGGTGGTTAAAGCGCTGTTCTTTCCGAAGATTTTCGGCTTGGAGATAGCGTTCTTTTGCTTCTGAATTTAACCCTTTAAAGAGAATGCTTTTCAGGGCCTCAACGACTCCTTCAATTGCTATCGCAAATATGAGAAGCACTCCTAAAACTGCCCAGATAATAGGATGTTCCACGATAGCCCATTGCTCCCCAGAGTCGACAGTATACTCCAAAAACAGAAACGCGATGGCCATGAAACTTAACACTCTAAGATATGATGCGGTTGTTCTCATAGTTATTTGGTATTAAAATTATCTTCCAACGGAATGTTACTTACTTCTTTAATGTGCTCCTTTTTGGCTGTAAAAACCCACCAAAATAACACCACGAAAAAAACAAAAAAGATGAGGAGCGATATTAGGGGATAGACCTGTACTCCGTCTATATTTTCTAAATTACCTTTGATAAATTTTAACATGATTATTCGGTTTTAGCGGTTGATTCGGCTGGTATATTTTTTACTTTAATGTCTGTTCCAAGCCTTTGTAGATAGGCAATAAGTGCAACTACTTCTCTATGACGCATTTCAACAAATGTTTCCTGATTTTCTTCGGCCGATTTTTTATCAACCTCATAGGTTTTGGCAAAATCGGGGTCGTTGTATAGATTTTTTTCTATTTGAGTACCTTGCTCATCCATCCATTGTTGTGCGCGATCAATTTCTTCTTGGGTATAAGGAACTCCTAAAGAAACCATTGCCTTCATCTTAGCTTCGGTGTCAGAAGTATCGAGTTCATTTTGAATAAGCCATTTGTAGGCAGGCATAATTGACCCAGATGAGGTGCTTTGCGGATCATAAAAGTGATTTAAATGCCAGTTGTCTGAATACTTGCCTCCTACACGAAGCAGGTCGGGTCCAGTTCGCTTGCTTCCCCAAAGGAAGGGGTGGTCGTATACATATTCTCCGGCCTTTGAGTACTCACCATATCTTTCGACTTCACTACGGAAGGGCCTTACCATCTGAGAATGACAGGAGACACAACCTTCACGAATGTATAAATCACGACCCTCAAGTTCCAGTGGCGTATAAGGTTTTACACTTGAAATCACGGGGACATAATCGTCCACCATGAGTGATGGGATTATTTGTGCCATTCCTCCAATGAGAATAGCGATCGTTGCATAAATGGTTAGTTTCACGGGACGTCTTTCTAACCAAGTATGATAACCTTCTTTGGCGGTACGTTTTTTTGTGACCTTTTGTAATGGAATGGCTTCGGCAAGTTCATCTGTCACGTTGCGCCCTTGTCTGGCCGTCATGAATAGATTGTACACACCTATTAGGGCTCCAATAATAAACATACTACCTCCAATGGCACGCATCCAGTACATCGGAATAATCTCACTTACGGTTTCTAAGAAGTTACCATAGGTAAGTGTTCCGTCAGGATTAAATTGCTTCCACATAGAAGCTTGTACAAATCCAGCGACATACATGGGTAGGGCATACAAAATAATACCTAAGGTTCCCACCCAGAAATGAGCATTTGCAAGCTTATTGGACCAGAGCTTCGTTTTAAAAAGTTTTGGGATTAGCCAGTATATCATTCCAAAAGTAAAGAAACCGTTCCAAGCCAAGGCGCCTACATGAACGTGTGCAATTACCCAGTCGCTAAAGTGTGCAATGGCGTTTACATTTTTTAAAGAAAGCATGGGCCCTTCAAAAGTGGCCATACCGTAGCCCGTTATGGCGACTACCATAAATTTAAGAACGGGATCAGTTCGCACCTTATCCCAGGCTCCTCGCAGAGTCAATAATCCATTGATCATTCCTCCCCAAGAAGGAGCTAATAGCATTATGGAGAAGGCGACACCTAAATTCTGAGCCCAATCTGGAAGGGTAGAGTATAACAAGTGATGTGGCCCCGCCCAAATATAGATGAAGATTAACGACCAAAAATGTACGATAGAAAGGCGATAAGAGTACACGGGCCTATTGGCCGCTTTGGGCACAAAATAATACATAAGCCCTAAGAAGGGAGTCGTCAAGAAAAAGGCAACTGCGTTGTGGCCATACCACCATTGTACTAAGGCATCTTGAACACCTGCATACACAGAGTAACTTTTTAATGCGGTAACAGGAATCTCTATACTGTTTACAATATGCAGCACCGCAACCGTGACAAAGGTTGCTAAATAGAACCATATGGCAACATATAGGTGTCGTTGTCTTCTTTTTAAAATTGTACCGATGAGATTGGCTCCAAAAGCCACCCAGATTAATGCAATAGCAATGTCAAACGGCCATTCCAGCTCGGCATATTCCTTAGAGGTGGTATATCCTAACGGAAGCGTAATAGCAGCTCCCACAATCAGTATTTGCCATCCCCAGAAATTAAAATTACTCAACCAGTCTTTCCACATTCTAGCCTTCAGCAGACGTTGGGTTGAGTAGTAAACTCCAGCAAAGATTGCGTTTCCAACGAAGGCAAAAATTACCGCATTGGTGTGTAGCGGGCGTAATCGCCCAAAACTCAACCACGAAATGCCATCGGTGACGTTTGGGAACAAGAACATAAAGGCCAGTAATAAACCGACACTCATTCCAATAATGCCCCAAAACATTGTTGCTACAATAAACTTTCGAACGATCTTGTTATCGTAATAAAACTTTTCCGCTTCCATAGTTATGATAGTTGTTCTTTCTTAGTTGTTGGTTGATCTGTTCTTCCTTCGGTAGTAGTTGCGTCGCCACCCTTTATAAGCTCGTCTTCGAAAAGCATTCTAATCGAAGGGGTATAGGTGTCATCATATTGCCCTTTTTTAACTGAAATAATAAAGGCTATAAAGAAGACTAGCGCTACTATCACGCTAATGGTCAATAGCAAATAAATTATACTCATACCTACCTGAATTATGATGTAAAATTATACGTACCCATGATTAAAAAAGATGACATTTGTCATCTTTCAAATTTTGTTTTATTTGTTAGTTTTCTTCCTGCAATGAAGGTGCACATTGTTGTAAATACTACGATACTAATGGAACTCAAGGGCATTAATATTGCTGCTACAATGGGTTCTAAGTTTCCAGTAATGGCGAACCCTAAGCCAATAATGTTATAGAAAATAGAGAATACAAATGCATATTTTATTATTCGTATTCCTTGTTTTGAGAGAGTCAAAAGGGCCATCAGATTTTTAAATTGATTCGCTGCTAAAATGCCGTCACATGCTGGGGAGAAAACATTTACATTTTCGGAGATTACAATACCAACATTGCTTTGAGCCAAGGCGCCCGAATCATTTAGGCCGTCTCCTATCATCATAACATTCTGACCCTGTCTTTGGAGTTCCTTGATATAGTTTAGTTTGTCTTCGGGTTTCTGATCAAATAATAGGGTCGAGTCATTTGGCAATAGTTTTTTAAGAGTCGCCTCTTCACCATCATTGTCTCCAGAGAGAATTACAATTTGTTTGTTCTTACTTAGTTGATCGAATACTTCCTTTACCCCTTCCCGATATTCATTATAAAATACATAGCACCCTTTATATTTGTTATTGGCGCTTATATGAACGGTCGTGCGATTTACTTTTTCACTAAATGTGGGTGAGGATAGTTTCTGCGTACCGGTTTCAACGAAGCTGTAGGAACCTACTTTGATTTGTTGATTATTAATTGTTCCAACAATACCTTGGCCTAAGTCTTCTTGAAAACCGTCCAATGTTTTAATGTCATTCTTTTTCAAAATGTCATATAGGGCTCTGCTCAATGGATGATTGGATGCCCTTATGGTACTGATGAGAAGTACTTTTTCATCATTGGTAAGCTCGATGCCCTCGTAGGTAACAACGTTCTGCGAATTCGAGGTTAGCGTTCCTGTTTTATCGAAAACTACTGTATTGATGTGAGCCATTTTTTCAATGATTTTTGCATCTTTTACATAGAACTGATTAATTCCGAAAACTCGTAGCAAGTTGCCCAAAGTGAAGGGCGCTGCTAGTGCAATTGCGCATGGACATGCCACAATTAAAACCGCTGTCAGAACATTAAGAGCTTTAGACGAATCATAAGCTAACCAGAACAGACAAGCAACGAAAGCGATGGTAAGAATGCCTATGGTAAATCGTTTACTTATAGCATCCGTTAGTGATTGGAAAGTGCTTTGAGAGCTTTTCTTGAAGACGTCATTGTTCCAAAGTTGTGTTAGATAGCTCTGCTCTACCGATTTCAAAACCTCAATTTCAATGGTGGCAGCTTGCTGTTTGCCACCGGCATATAGTTTGTCTCCAGGTGATTTTGAAACGGGCTTAGCTTCACCCGTCACAAAGCTGTAATCAATAAGAGCGCTTCCACTAACCAGAATTCCATCCGTGGGAATTAATTCTCGGTTCCGAATCAAAATGCGATCCCCCTTCTTTATCTCGTGTATTTGGACCTGTTCCTCATTTATTAATGGCGAAGGCGTAGTTCTGGAGGCTTTCTTAATTCTTGTTACTGCAATTGGAAAATACGATTTGTAGTCACGCTCGAAAGAAAGAAAAGAATATGTTTTTTGCTGAAATAATTTTCCTAATAGAAGAAAGAAAATTAAGCCTGCGAGGCTGTCAAGAAATCCTGACCCTAGATCGAAAGCGATCTCAATAAAAGATCGAAGAAACAAAACAGAAATTCCAATGGCTATTGGAACATCAATAGTAAGAACTTTCGACCGTAAACCTTTGATTGCCGAAGTAAAATAGTCGCTAGCCGAATAGAATACCGCTGGAACAGCAAACGAAAACATGAGCCAACGAAAAACATGTTTATATTGTTCTAGCCAAAATTCATTGGATTCAAAGTACTCAGGAAATGACAGGAACATTATATTTCCAAAGGCAAAACCAGCAACCCCAAGTTTATAAATAAGACTTTTATCAATCGTTTTTTTTGTAGTCGAGTAGTCTTCCAACGAAATAGAGGGTTCATATCCAAGACGACATAACAGGGAGACAAGGCTATTCAATGATAAGTCAGCCGAATTAAAAGTGATATGAACTGTTTTTTTTGGAAAACTTACTTGAGATGTTTTTATCGAAGGGTTTAACTTATTTAAGTTTTCTAAAACCCAAATACAGGAACTGCAATGAATTGCTGGGATAAGAAGCGTAACAATTTGAGTTCCTTGCTCATCAAAGTCTAATAGCTTGGCAACGATTGTTTCGTTTTTTAAAAAATCGAATTTACCTTCAATTGTTTCTGGAGTGATTCCGGGAGTAAGGGCTAAATCATAATAATAGGAGAGATCATTCTCGTACAGCAGTGTAAAAACAGTTTTACACCCATTACAACAAAAGAATTTGTCTTGATGAATGATTGTGTCATTGTTACAATTGTCTCCACAATGGAAGCATGTTTCCATAACTGTTCAAATTTGCTAAATACCTGATGCAAAGGTTATCAATCATGGTGCGTTAAAACATGACATTTGTCAGTTAAGGAGTTTTTTTTTGATATGATATTTATCATGTTTTTTCTAGAAGATGCAGACTATCTTGAGCTAAAATAATGAAGGTATGAGACGTATTTTATTGCCCACGGATTTTTCAGAAAATTCACTTAATGCCATCGATTATGCGGTGGAATTATATAAGAACATTGAATGTCATTTTTTTCTCTTAAATGTTCAAAAATCTTCGGAATACATCATGGATGATCTCTTAGGAGCTCATCCCGATATTTCTGTTTATGACGCAATTGCCAATGATAATAAAGAGCAACTTGCCGAGGTGCTCAGTACCTATGTGACAAAGAGCAAGAATAAAGGCCATCATTGGCATATGTTGTTTGATTTTGATGTGTTCATAGATGCTATAAAACAAGCAGTGATTTCAGAAAAAATTGATCTGATTATCATGGGAACCAATGGAGCTAGCGGAGCTAAAGAAACTCTTTTTGGGAGTAATACTTTGAATGTTGTTCGAAACGTAAACTGCCCAACGCTTATGATTCCTGAGGGGTTTATGTTTAAGACATTATCATCGGTATTGTTAAGCGCAACAAACTGTAAAGACCTAAAGATAGAAAGCGTTGAAATACTCAAGAATCTTGCAACTACTCATAACACTCTTATTCATGTTCTTAATATTCATAAAGAAAAGAATGAACCTGATCATGGGTATGACTTTTATTTAAAGAACATCTTCGATAATCAAACCTACAAATGGTATGCTCTTAGAGGAATTCCGCTACCTTTTGCGATTGAGAGTTTTGAACAACTTATTCCGGTAGACATGCATGCAATGTTCATTAAGAAGGAATCATTTTTGGATCGCTTCTTTTTTGGTTCAAAAACGCTACGTGTTAGCTATGGAACGCGAATACCTTTACTATTACTTCCTATAGTCAATTAAATAATATTTTAGTAAGATCTCTTGTCTTGCAAACTAGTAAGGATTAACTTTATGATACCCAATGGATCAAAATGGAAAGTCGATGTGAAAATTGTATTGTAAGGCAACTCAGTGCGCTTAAGGTTCTCAAAAAAGAGGAATTAAAGCGTATTTCGGATGGGAAGGTGACCAAAACCATTAAGAAGGGGGAAACCATTTTTGAAGAAGGCGAAAAACTGAACGGTGTTTTTTGCGTGCGAAACGGGGTGTCAAAATTGTCCAAGATGAGTGACAACGGGCGCGATCAAATTGTTAGGATTGCAGCCAAAGGCGAAGTTTTAGGGCAGCGATCGGTAATTTCTGAAGAATCTACTAATCTTAGTGCCGTAGCTCTCAATGACATGGAGGTTTGCTATATTCCGAAGTCAGATCTTATAGAAAGCGTAAATAATAACGTAAGTTTTACCAAAGAGATTTTATTGCATATGGCACATGATTTAAAAATGGCAGATAATGTTATTGTAAACATGGCTCAAAAAAATGTAAAACAACGTATTGCAGAGGTTATTTTATATTTAGACAAGAACTTTGGGAGTGATGCAGAAGGCTATTTAAATATGATCCTTTCTCGAGCAGATATCGCAAATGTTGTAGGCACGGTTACTGAAGCGTGCATCAGAACGTTAGCGGCCTTTAAAAAAGATGGATTAATTGCTACTTCGGGGAAGCGCATAAAAGTGGAAGATCGAAAAAAATTACAACGGATGGTAGACGGACTTTAACAAGTAGCAATCCTAGCATTTTAATCATAGTACTCACAAACTTCTTTACATTCTTTTCTTTTAATATCGGGAACTAGCACGGGTTGCTTGGGATACCCCACAGGGAGTAATAAAAATGCACGTTCATTGCTGGGTCTTTTGAGGATGTCTGCTAAAAAATTCATTGGGCTAGGGGTATGGGTTAGGGTTACTAACCCTGCATTGTGAATGGCAGAGATCAAGAATCCGCTGGCGATACCAACAGATTCGTTAACATAATAGTTGTTGTGTTTTTCGCCTTTTTCATCATACTCGTACGCTTTTTTAAAAACCACGATAAGTAAAGGTGCGATTTCCAAAAATGGCTTGTGCATATTAGTGCCTAAGGGTGCCAAATCTTTTTTCCACCGGTCACTCATGCGGTATTCGTAGTTTTCTTTCTCTTCTTTTTCTGCGGCGTGTCGAATTTTTGTTTTTAGTTCGGGATTGGAAACAACACAAAATGACCACGGTTGCTTATGGGCTCCAGATGGAGCGGTTGAGGCGGTCATAATAAGGTTTTCAATAACTTGTTTCGGGATGGGTCTTTCAGAGAACTCTCGTACGGACCTTCGTTGGTTCAACCATTGGTAGAAATCATCGCTTTTCGCAATCATTTCTTCAGAAGAAATCATTTCTTGTTCATATGGAATATATGTATAGCCTTTTATAAGACGCGAGTTGTTATGTGCCATTTGGGTGCTAGTTTTGAGTTTAAAAGCAGGTATGTTTTAATGTAACTAAGTTATAAAAATCAAGATAAAAAAATCCCTCCTAATTAGGAGGGATTTAAAATTGTGAACTGAGGTTATTTTATCCCATTTTATTGTAAATAAGACCAGCCAATAATCCCATAATGGCAAAGAATACAACATAAACTACTGCATTTGCTAGTGTGCCTACTATATCGAGCATATTGCCCGTGGCAAAATTAATGAGTCCGCCACCAAGACCAATTAAAATTCCTACCCAAATACCAAAGTTCATTCCGTTACTGGCACTGGCGCCATCACTTGCCCATTTGCCATAGAGTGTAGAGAAGGCGAATCCCTGAACAAGACACCCAAGAATTAAGTGAACAACATCCAAAGGTTCTTTCATAAGGCCCGTTGCAGATCCTAAGTGATCCGCTAAGAATGGATCTGCCAGAATGCCCCATAGTAGAAATCCACCTGCGCAACCCCAGATAGTAGTTACAATTGTACTTACCAAATTTGCTTTTGAAAACATAAATATTTCTTTAATGATTAGTAACCAACAAGTTACAAAATATATATTAATCCCAATTTTTGTCGAAAATTAATAAACATATGGATGTAGTCTACCGAAAAATGATGTTCTATATAACTTCATTCGCTACTCGTCTTAAATATATGTAATTTTGAAGGGTGAATTCTTCATATGATATTTTAGTTATCGGTGGTGGAGCTGCTGGTTTTTTTACCGCAATTAATAGTGCCGAAAATGCGCCACATCTTTCAGTTGCCATTCTGGAACGAGGGAAAGAAGTTCTTACCAAAGTAAGAATTTCGGGTGGAGGACGTTGCAATGTAACACATGCTGAGTTTGTGCCGTCTGAGTTAGTAGGGAAGTATCCCAGAGGAGAGAAGGAATTACTAGGTCCTTTCCATACTTTCATGACAGGGGACACAATAGCTTGGTTTGAAGAACGAGGTGTTGATCTAAAGATAGAGGAAGACGGTAGAATGTTTCCTATAAGTGATTCTTCGGAAACAATTATTCAATGTTTTATGCGGGAAATAGAACACCTGAAGATTCCTGTATTGACTAATCATTCCGTAAAAACAATAAAAAAGAACAACGAGCTATGGGAGGTTGTAACCCAAACAGAGTCCTTTGCTGCAAAAAACATAGTTGTAGCAACTGGAAGCAATCCCAAAATTTGGAGTGTGTTGAAGCACTTGAACCATACTATTATTCCGCCCGTACCCTCTTTGTTCACCTTTAATATAAAAGATGATCGCCTTAATGACCTGCAAGGAATTTCTACCAATGCATCCATTGAAGTTGTTGATACTTTGGGAAAAACAATACTGAAAGAAGAAGGCCCTCTTCTAATAACTCATTGGGGATTAAGTGGCCCTGCGGTCCTAAAACTTTCGGCTTGGGGAGCTCGTATGTTGCACGAGTTAGACTATTGTTTTTCGGTGAGAGTGAATTGGCTTTTTGACACCTCACAGGATGAAATTAGAGAGGCTTTTAAAACACTACGCAGCACTTCTGGCAAACAGGGGATTTCCACCTACGCACAATTTGAATTGCCCAAACGTCTCTGGCAGGCCATGGTTGCGAGTGTCGGGATCGAAGAGAATCTAAAATGGGCCGATCTAACACGTAGTGATATGGACGCCCTAGCGAATCAATTAACGGCTGCCATTTATACCGTGAGTGGTAAGAGTACATTTAAAGAAGAGTTTGTAACAGCAGGAGGAGTCGATTTGGGAGAGGTTAATTTCAAAACATTCGAAAGCAAACTCAATTCCAATTTATATCTGGCAGGAGAAGTCCTTAATATAGACGCCATAACCGGAGGTTACAACTTTCAAAATGCATGGACCGGCGGTTTTATGATCGCTCAGGCCATCACAAAAGATGCCTAACAATACATTAATTTCCAACTCTTTTTGTTTCAGAAGCGTGAAGATCTTCAAGGAGGGTATAAATTTTTTGTAGTTCTAGTTTTAGTTGTTCATTTTCTTTGGATAGAACGTCAATTTTAGTATTCAGTGCTTTTATAGATTGCACATATAAAGCATCGTAGGTGCCATAGGCAGTTTGATAATACCCCTGGTTGTCAAGGCTAACGTTTTCAGGAAATACCTCTTCAATCTCCTGAGCTATAAACCCATATTGTATACCCTTAGGACGTTCATTTCCAGTAACTGGATCATTCCATTCGTACATGACACCACGTAATCTCAATAAATTTTCAAGTGCTTTTTCTTCTGAAAATGTATTAATATTTTTTTTCAGTCGACGATCACTGTTTGCCAACCAATCACCGGCAGCAGATTTTGAGGCATTTCCATTTACTTCAAGGATATTGGTGGTAGGTATTCTTGATATTCCTGTTTTTCCGTCCTTTAGCATGGTAAGAGCGTTTGTAGTAGATGCATTTGCTACTACAAATAGTCTATCGCTGGATACGGCCAATGTTGTACTTGAAGGTGTATAGTTCGCGCTCTCATACCCTACAACAATTTCTCCATATGAATATGCCCTGGTCTCATCGCCTAAGGCTATTGATGAAACGCCTTCCGCTATGCCACCCAACGCAATGGAACCCGCACCTGAAGCGACTCCAAATGCACCAGCAATAGAGTTGTCTCCGGAGGTGATTCCGTTGGATAGTGCTGTTGCGTTCATACCCGATGCTTCCGCCTGAAATCCTAGAGCAATGGCACCTGCTCCTGAGGCGGTTGTATCTTCACCTAAGGCCACTGCATCTGTTGCTTCACTTCTCGAACCTGCTCCTATGGCGATTCCACCGTCTGATCCAGCAGTTACGCCCCCACCGACCATTGCCAAGCTGTTTACCGCTTCTGCATTTCCATTAAATGCAATGGCGTTTGCTTCGGAAGCCGTTCCGTTGAAAGCGATAGCGGCTGTACCAGATGCAGTACCAAAGACCCCTGCCAATGCACTATCTCCAGAGGCGATACCATTGGATAATGCTGTTGCATTTGTCCCTGATGCGCTTGCTTGATTTCCCAAGGCGATAGCCCCATCCCCAGTGGCGGTTGCATTTTCTCCAAGCGCAACGGCATCTGTGTCCTCGCTTCGGGCGCCTGCTCCTATGGCGATTCCACCGTCTGATCCAGCAGTTACGCCCCCACCGACCATTGCCAAGCTGTTTACCGCTTCTGCATTTCCATTAAATGCAATGGCGTTTGCTTCGGAAGCCGTTCCGTTGAAAGCGATGGCGGCTGTACCAGATGCAGTACCAAATGCTCCTGCTAATGAATAATCTCCTGAGGCTGTGGCATCTGAGCCTAATCCAATAGAAGCAAAACCTATATTGCTATTATCCCATTCGGTACTTGAAGCTTGTCCAGCTCTAAATGCCGCATTGCTTTTATCATAGAAAAATTTATTACCAGAGCCATCTAGGGTAGTAGCTCCAAAGACAAAATCGTCTGCTCCTATATTCGTTGTGTTTTGTACAACACCACTCACACTTTGAAACTCTCCTGATCCACCACCTCCAGCTAGATTTCCCCAAACACTTCCGTTAAAAAACCAGAAACCAGCGGTATTATCTGTTTGGTATACAAGCAAGCCTTCCGCAGGAGATACAATGCCTGTTCGTTCTGCTTCGGACATTCTGGGGATTAAAATTCCGGCACTGGAACTATTTATGTCTAATGCTGCCGAGGCATCTGGAGTGGTAGTGCCAATACCAACTTGTCCAAATGTGGTACTTGATACTATCAGGAGTAACGCTACGATTTTTTTCATAATAATATGTTTTGAAATATAGCATAAGTAGTAGTAGGTAGGGGGCAAAAAAAGAATGACAATGAGGGTAGATTTAGGATTGGGGTGTTAATTTTTAATGAATCGTATTGTTTTCGTGCTATTGTTTTCCGAAGTAAGCGTTATAAAATACATTCCTTCCATGATGGAAGATGTAGACACTTCTTTTATATCATTTTGATCCTGAATGGTAAAAATTATCCTTCCCAAGGCATCTCTAATTTGTACATCAACAATAGGAACTTCAGAAACAATAGATAATTTATCCTGTACGGGATTTGGATATAGAAACAATGTTGAAGATGATTGATCTTGAACACCTAATGTGGCAAAAGTATCATCGATAGCTTGTAAGGCATCCAGTTTGCCATAACCCCAGGTATGATTTGGGACGGTACCTGTAAAAGAGTCTTCTCTACTGGATTCCTGAAGAATCGTTTTTATTTCTTCAGGTGTTAGGTTGGGGTTTACTTCCAGCATAAGGGCAATGACCCCTGTAGATAATGGAGCTGCGGCACTCACTGCGTTTTGAATACCGTAGAGTCCGTTGCTGTTTTCCAGAACGTTGAACGCAAAGTTTTCGTAATAGGTGTTGTCTGCATAGGCAGCGTAACAGATTTCTCCACTCGCTGCAAAATCTACACCTAATCTATCATCATGTGTTGGGCTACTACTGGAACCTATCCATATTTCTCCTGGATCTCCTTCACCCGTTCGCGCCCTTGGAATACCATTAATGTCAATCCAAGTGTTGTCCACGACATAATCCGTAGGAGTGATGCCTAAGGTTGAACTTGCATAATCATTGATGCTATATCCAGGGGTTACAAAAGACATAAATTTGTTATTATTGGAAAAAGTGGACGGGTTGAGCGTAGCGTTAAAATTCCCTGAACTAATTTGGCTTCCTTCGATGATGACTTTGTAAATTCCCGTAACTCCAGAGAAATCAATCAATAGTTCTCTACGATTGGATAAAGCTTCAAAGAATTCGACATTGGCACCTCTATGAAACATTGAAATTCCGGTTAAAAATTGATCGGCTGCTGCATTGGGTCCAGTGGGAGCGGCAAAAGGCCCTTCAATCACTCCATTTGGACGTTCGATACTTATTGTGAAACGATCGTCTTCACTATACCAAAGATCGAATCTTAAATTTCCCGTTTCGGCTTTATCAATTTCCACTTCAATAGTTTGATTTAAAGCAATAGTTCCTGAAGCATGGTTGTCGTTACCACCATCATCACCCACTCCTAGAACAAAGGTGTTTCCAGCGGCCACAAAGTCATCTATGGAACGACAAATAAGACTGGTACCATCGGTTGGGCCACCAATGGATCCTATATTCATTAAAGTAACTGACGGTAGTCCCAATTCGGCGATTTTATCTTGGGCAAATTGAAGTGCAACAGGGATGTATGTTGGATCAAAGAAACCTGCTTGCCCTGGTTCTGTTCCAAATGCGGGGAAAGGATCGTGGGTGATTTTAATGCTAATAATCGTGGCTTTAGGGGCTACTCCTTGAAATTCTTCAGAAACTGTTCCGCTACCATTTCCGCAGGCAATACCTGTTGTAGCAGTACCATGTCCGCCTCGATCTGTGGACAAAGGAGGGTCGTTATTGTCCAGTGCTGCGTTAATTTCGGTAGCATCAAAAATACTACCAATACCGTATGGATTGTCTGGGTCATTGGCTCCCGTTTGATCAATCATATCATAGGAATAGGCCAGACGAGTATCACCATTTTCATCTAAGAAATCGGTGTGACGGTAGTCAATACCTCTGTCTATTATAATGATCAATACGTTTTCTCCAGAGAGTCCGTATTGAGTATAGACGTCATCTAAATTAGCTTCTTCACGGGCAGGAATGCCTTGACTTGTTGCGTGCCATGACATGGCGAATAGTATAATTAGTACGGATAGCGTTTTCATTGATTGTGGATTTTAAATGAGGTTGATATTTAGTTAAAAAGATAAATTGCTGAAAGTTGAAAGACGATGGACGAAGTTCCTTCGGTATCACCTGCGTTGGCCTTAATGAGATCGGAGGGAGAATAATTAAAGCGAAATTGAGCCCCCCAATTGGAATTGAACAAATAGCGGGTCCCTACGACTAAGCCCGGCCAAACGGGTTTAAATCTGTTAGGTTTATTTTGTGAATTACGTCCAAGACCAGTTTCAGAAATTTTGATAGCGATTTTAGCGCCGGCTTCAAAACTCCAATTGTCAATGGCATAAATTCTAGCCAAAATGGGCAGATTAAAGTACCCAATACGCCAGGCGCCGCTTCCATTACTTACACCATTCCCTTCGCGAGAATAGGCCGGTTCCACCTGAATATGAAATGTATCGTTGATGGGTTTTGAAATGATAGCACCTACATGCCAATCAAAACGCATGGTAGAACTTGGATCAATATCTCCTTGAAGTCCTGATAGATTTAATCCGGCGAGTACACCATACTCCAGGTCTTGGAAGAAGTTGCTGGAAGATGTGGTTTCTTGTGCGCTAAGTGATAGTCCCCCTGCGAAAACTAAACTTAAAACCATGAGTGCTTTTTTCATAATGTATAGCGTTGATTCAACTATACATCGAACACATTATGAAATGTCATCAAAGATTTTTGAAAAAGAACAAAACCCTACTGGCGTACCTGTTTTAACCGTCTGTAGACGAAGCCAATAAAGATAAGAAGGAATACAACCCCAACTATCCATGGAATAACATGGGAGTTAGAAGTATTTAAATGAATAGCTTGGGAATCCCCCATGAGTACTAACCCTGCCCAATATTGAGGAGATATTGTTCTACCTTCAGCTGTACGAATGTATGCTAGTTTGGCTTGTTGAAGTGCCCTGTCCTTGGATTGCCCATCGGCGAGATTTTTATAGAATAATTTTAAAATCTGTGAGCTTGATTCTTCATCTATTTTCCAGAGACTAGTCAAAATACTTTCGCTTCCAGCATAGTTGAAGGCATGTGCCAAAGAGATCATTCCTTCTCCGGCCTGATAAGACGGTTTTCCCGTTTCGCAAGCGGTAAGAATAGCAAGATTTGATGATAGGTTCTGATTGTAAATTTCAAAAGTATATAAAGAGTTGTCTTCCAAGGCAGTTTCGTTGCCTGCATTCTTTGCAAAGATCAATCTTGAGAGTTCTGGATTTATATTATTAGATTCAGCATGAGTCCCAATATGAATTATTTTATGTTCACTAGCGGTATTTGTAAAGACCTGTTTGGTCGATTTTTCATTCAGAAAGGCATCGCCGCCAAAAAGGCGAGAATACTCTAAAGCAATATCTGCGCTGAAAGGCTGAGAGAGTAGGGTTAGGTAGGTTTTATCTGTATTGGTCGAATCTGTGATAGCCATCTCATAATCCTGTTTCATTTTATCTGTAAACTGAGGCGCAAAAGCAATAAAATTATTGCTGTAATCAATGGTTTTTCTGTTTTCATCCAACAATAAGAGGCTATAATTATAAGAGATTTGATGGTTGGCCAATAAACTATGTGTAGCCAGCTCTTTAAAATTTGAAATTAGATGAGGTGTTAGGGTTTCAAAACTCAAATTAAACAACACTCCGTCGGGAATTATAATGAGTTTTTGGGTAGTGATCTTTTCATATATGGGTTGCCAGAGTTGTAGGTATAATTTATGGAGTAAATCCCCAACTTTTGTTACGTCAAATTGATTCTCTGCTAATTGCTGAATGTTTTCCGAAAGACCTTCAGAAGATAGCGGTAAAAGTGTTGTTTCTGTTTTCGAAATTACAACAACATATAGTTGTTTTTCAATAGTGAGATAGCGTACCACAGTGGTATTTTCAGGAATATTTTTTTGAACGTCTTTCAAGGGTTCTTCAATGGTGCCATACCTCATGTTATAATACTTTGGAAAATGTTGTTCCAAAGAATCTTGAAATGACTCCCACTGATCACTAGCTTCAAAAAAGGAATTGATTTGATTATCATCGGTGTCATTCAGTGCCTTGGAAATAGTCGTTTTTAACATCTTTTCACGCAACAATACGGAAGGGGGAATATGAGCAAAGGCAATATCATTTTTAATATTAAACTTGGTTCGAATGCGATTATAGATACCCGATTCGTGTAGTGTTATTGTTTGGCTGAGATATTGCTCATCTCCCGTTGTCTGAAGGAGGTCATAAGAAAGTTGTTTGGCGAAACTATTAAGCGTTTTGTATTCTGAAAGCAAATTATTGATGTCAGCAATATCAAAAGTTGTTGTCTTGCGCTCTTCCAAGAATGAAACCGCTTTGTTTAGTTTGTTCAGTTGCGAAGTGAGGAAGGCTGGATCTTTGTCTTCCGTTAGGTAGTATTTGGATTGCACCTCTAGCAAGGTAATAGAGGGGCTATGAAATTGAATTTGAATAGAGTCGATACTTGTGGTGGCCGTTTGTAATTTCTTATCAAGATATTGAGTCCCTGTCTGCGCCCATTGATGTGCCTGTTCAAACATGCCTGCTTTAAAATAGATTTCTGACAGATTCACCATGTTTTTGAGGATCAAAAAGTTATTAGCGCCTCCATTTTTTTTATTATAATCATAGGCTTTGGTGGCTATCGATATCGCTTTCTGAACTTCGTTATTTTCAACAAGGAATAAGGCATATTCGCGCAACATTATTAAATACTCCCGGCTATATTCTGTGGGATACGCTTCGAAGTATAGTTTTTCGCTGTCCTCATAAAAGCGTTTGGCTTTTTCAATGTTGTCTTTGGCAGTATGTATTCTGGCAAGTGCAAATAAGACGTCGGCCTCCACGGAAGGATAGGGATTGGTAGCTTGTTTGAGTTTATCAAGGGCAAGATTTGCGGTAACAATACCTTTGTCAAATTCCTGAAGTTGTAATTCCGAAGTTGCAATTTGAGTAAGATTGGTCACCAATCTTGGACTTGTGGGTTCATAAACCTCCGTCTTCTTTTTATATGCATATTTGAGCATTTCATAGGCCTTGGTGGTATACCCGGTGTCATTGTAAAACGCAGCTAGATTAGAAATAGCAGAAGCTTGTAATCGTTTTGACTTTTCAACAAGTGCTTCATCTGAAGATTCACGAATTATTGTTTGAAGGTTTTTGATGATTGTTTTTTTGATTTCTATCGCCTCACCTAAATTGCCTTGAGCGTCAATTACCAAGGCTAGATTGAATTTAAAAGCATCGATATAATATAATCGATCATAGGAAGTCAGGTTGCTAATTTTTGTAGCCTCAATGGCCTTGTTAAAATAGGTAGTGGCACTATCCAATTTGTTCAATGTCCACATAGAGACGGCCACTCCATTATAAGCGTCTGCCAGTTTATCCTTTTCTACTGTAGTTGATCGCTCATAGGCATTGACAGCATCTTTAAAATAAGTGACCGCATTGCTTAGATCGTATAGGGCGTAGTAATCTCCACCAATAGCATAATTGATTCGCCCCAGTTCTTCTTGGGTTATATCGCTGGATGAGAGTGCATACTCCAAAGCTGTTTTTGCAGCAACTACTGAACTTTTATCATCTCCCAATGAAATGTAAAGCCCCTCCATACTGAGATATGCTTTGTATAAGGTTCTGGCGTTGGTTGTTTCTTTTTTGAGCGACTCAATAAAATCAGATGCCTTTTGCGCGGCTTTTTCGGTATTGGTTTTGGAGCGTTCAATTTTTCCAATATAGCTGGGGTAGGGATATAGCGAATCGTATTGACCTTTTGAAATGTAATCGGCAAGTTGTTTTTGAAGCGTAGAATCGGCTTTTTCGTATTGTTCCTTTGCTAAAAAGTCATCGAGAAGATCCGTTCCAGAGAGAACATCGTTTTGACCAAATAAAAGTTGATTTCCTCCAAGAAAAATAACGAGCAAGATTCCCAAATATCTGCTAATTCCAAGTTTCATATTGTATGTGTTAGTGATCTAATTCCAATAGAATTTCTTTTGCTTCCTCTCGATTACTCAATTTGAAATTTACTGTGGCTGCCTCTGGTTTTCCCGCTTTTAGATGGCCCAGTCCCAAATAGTAAAAAATATCTTCATAAAAAGCACTTCCCGGCACTTGGGAAGCCAAATTGAGATGCCTAATGGCTTCGTATTCATTTCCTTGTGCCAAATACGAAACACCAATAAAGTAGTTTAATGTGTCATTTTTTGGCTTTAGCGGTAGTTGTGTCTGCCATTTCTCAATGGCCTTTTCATATTCTTCTCTTTTATAATCTACCATGGCATCATAGAAAGCAAAGTTAGTGGTTGAGCTCATGGTCGTGGGTAAGCCAGGGTCTGGACTAAAGTGTTCTGCAAATAATTTTTGAGAAGTGTTCTTTTGATTGAAGACCCAAAATAAACCTAAAGCAAGGATCACGGATGCGGCTATTCCATAAGCGATGAATTTCCTTCTTTTTTGACCCATGCTAATTACCTTTTTCTCAGGTGTTGAAGGCGCAATCTCTTTATGGAATTGGTCCATTTTCTCTTCTAATACAGTAGTTTCAATTCCATTAAGAATCAATGCAACATCTTTTACCTGTTGCTGGAGCGTTGTATCAGATTCAAGCTTGGCCATAAAAGTAATACGTTCGGTATCACCCATAGTATGGTTGAGGTATCTTTCGATAGTTTCAAGTAATTCTTGTGATATTTGATCTAGTGACTCCAATAAGATTAATTTTGAGAAATGGCTAATTCTTTCAGTTTTTGCATGCAGCGATATTTCTTATTTCGTGCTGAGGCTTCTTCTATTTGCAATGTGTTTGCAATTTCCCGGACAGATTTTTTTCCGAAGTAAAAATGAGTGAGCAATTCTTTACATGGATTCCCTAATTGTTTAAAAGCACTCATGACTTTGGATAGTTTTTTTTCTTTAGGTTGATTATCAACAGGCGCCATATCGTCTGCTTCCTCAAGATTATCTGGTAAAGAATCTGTTTTTCTGAATTGAGATGACCGTAGAAAGTCTATCCATTTGTTTTTTGCAATTTGATACAGGTATCCTTGAAGTGCGGTTTCGTTTTTAGGCTCAAACTTTCCTGTCTTAATATTGCGCCAAAGCACAATAAAAGCTTCCTGATAGGTGTCTTTTGCTTGGTGAACCGATCCACTATTTGTTAAAATATAGTGTTCAACTTTTTTAAAGTTTTGAGTATACAACTGTTTTAGGGCGTTTTCGTTATTGGCTTTAATAGCCGTAACCAATTCAAATTGTTTTTCTATTTGCCTTGTTTCCCTCATCTTATGTAGATAAAGGAAAGATACTAAAATTTTAACTGTAATGACCCTAGGCATGTGGGGTCTCAGTAATTTGTATCTAAGAATACATCGTAATCCTTTTGAAATGTCATCGCGAAACCAAAAAAGAATCATAATTTTGCCATGAAATTACTATGTATGACGGAAGTAGATTTTATTCCGAAAGAATATCAAAACCATCTTGAACAAGGAAAAGTTAGCTGGCAATCTCCCAGTAACATTGCCTTGGTGAAGTATTGGGGGAAGTATGGCGAGCAATTGCCAAAAAATGCTTCTATAAGTTTTACTCTTAGTAATTGTCATACCAATACCACTCTTGGTTTTGAGCCCAAAAGTTCTGAAGGATTCGAGTTCGCGGTATTTTTGGACGGAAAGCTAGCCCCAAATTTTGCCCCTAAGATCCAGACCTTTTTTGAACGAATTGAGCGATATATGCCTTTTTTAAAGGAGTATAGTTTTACTATCGAAACCTCCAATTCATTTCCTCATAGTAGCGGTATTGCGTCCTCCGCAAGCGGAATGAGTGCATTGGCACTTTGCTTGATGAGTGTTGAACGCATGTTATGTTCTTCACGATCTCAAGAAGGAGGTATGAGCGAAGCGTATTTTCTTCAAAAAGCAACTTTTTTGGCACGTTTGGGTTCTGGAAGTGCCTGTAGAAGTATCGAAGGCCCCGTGGTGGTTTGGGGTGTTCACAATGAAATAGATGGCAGTGATGATTTATTTGGAACAAAGTTTCCATTTGATCTCCACAATAATTTTAAAAACTATCAAGATACTGTCTTGTTAGTAGATCAAGGTGAAAAGCAAATTAGTAGTACTGTGGGTCATGATCTAATGTACGATCATCCTTATTCGGAGTCTCGTTTTTTGCAAGCTGAAAAAAATCTGTCCAATTTAATCCCTGTTTTAAAGGAAGGAAACCTTGCCAAGTTTATTGAGATTGTAGAAAATGAAGCCTTATCGTTGCACGCCATGATGCTTACATCAAATCCCTATTTTATATTAATGAAACCGAATACGTTGGAGATTATTAACCGCATCTGGAAGTACCGTAGAGAAACGGGTAGTTCGGTGTGTTTTACGCTTGATGCAGGAGCCAATGTACATGTGTTATACCCTGAAAATGAAAAAGAAACGGTATTAGCCTATATTAAAAATGAATTGTTTGCGTTTTGTCAAGATGGACAATATATTTGCGATCAAATTGGTTTAGGAGCGAAAATGTTGTAATTTTAACCAAAATAAGCCATAAGTCCCAGTATGCGAGGCCCACTATTTTATTCTAAAATTTTACTCTTTGGAGAGTATGGTATTATCAAAGATTCCAAAGGACTGTCCATCCCATATAATTTCTATAAAGGAGCACTTAAGATAGACGAACATAAAACAACAGCCACTCATAATTCAAATCAGAGTTTAGGTCGTTTTGCTAAGTATCTTTTGCAAGTTCAGGCTGACAACCCATCTCTTATTGCTTTTCAAATTGACGAATTACTAAACGATATTGATAAGGGCTTGTATTTTGATAGCAGCATTCCACAGGGATATGGTATTGGAAGTAGTGGCGCACTGGTAGCGGCTGTTTACGATAAGTACGCGACAAACAAAATTACGGTTTTAGAGAATCTGACTCGTGAAAAACTTCTTCGTTTGAAGGAGATATTTAGTGTTATGGAGTCTTTTTTTCACGGAAAGTCTTCTGGTTTAGATCCGCTCAATAGTTATTTGAGTTTGCCAATTCTAATTAATTCTAAAGATAATATTGAACCTGCTGGAATTCCTTCTCAACCTGAAGAAGGGCATGGTGCCGTGTTTTTATTAGACAGCGGTAGCACGGGTGAAACTGCTCCCATGGTGCATATCTTTATGGAAAATATGAAGCAAGAAGGGTTTAGAAAGATGTTGAAGGATCAGTTTGTGAAACATACAGATGCCTGCGTTGAAGATTTTCTTAAGGGAGACGTAAAGTCGCTCTTTAGCAATATTAAGGATCTGTCTAAAGTGGTTTTAGATAACTTTAAACCCATGATTCCTAAGGAGTTTCATACGCTATGGAAAAAAGGAATTGAGACAAATGCCTATTACTTAAAGCTTTGTGGTTCTGGCGGGGGGGGTTATATGCTTGGCTTTACTCAGGATATCATTGGAGCTCGAAAGGCATTGAAAGATTATAATCTAGAAGTGGTTTATAATTTCTAAAGATATCCACCTGAGGATTCACGATTACCCATCCACAAAGACCAAAGTTCTATTCGTATGTTAACTAGAAAGCAAAGACATTTTCTTCTTAAGTTCTTTAGCTTGTTTTCTATTGTTAGAGGATATAACATTCTCATTATTGTATTGGCACAATACCTGACCTCTGTTTATATCTTGGCGCCTAAATTACCTATTAAGAAAGTGTTGTTTGACGTAAATCTACTTATGTTGGTTCTTGCGTCCTCGTCGGCAATAGCCGGAGGATATATTATAAATAGTTTTTATGACAGTGAGAAAGACATTATTAACAGACCGAGAAAGACCATGCTCGATAGGTTGGTGAGTCAACATACTAAATTGTCCGCTTATTTCGTGTTCAATTTCTTGTCAGTAATTTTTGCCAGCTACGTTTCTTTTAGAGCGGTCCTGTTTTTTTCTATATATATCTTTGTTATTTGGTTCTATTCCCATAAAATCAAGAAGTATCCGTTCATTGGAAATATTACGGCGGCCATTCTTGCCGTAGTGCCCTTTTTTGCAGTTTTTATTTATTACAAAAACTTCGACTTAGTCATTTTTGTACATGCCACCTTTTTATTTCTGCTCATATCAATGAGGGAATTGGTAAAGGATCTGGAAAATATAAAGGGGGATTTAGCACAGAACTATCGAACTATTCCGGTTGTTTATGGAGAGAAAATATCCAAGCGGATGCTTACATCGCTTAGTTTACTTACGTTGCTTCCTATTTTCTTATTGGTCACGCGGTTTCAAATAGGGTATATGAATTTGTATTTTTACGCGAGTATTTTTGCATTACTAATTTTTGTGCTTATCCTGTGGAGATCGGCGAGCAAACTTCATTATGTAATCCTACACAATATCCTTAAATTTATAATTGTAATTGGTGTGTTTAGTATTGTCTTGATTGATATTGATATTTTATTGACACGTTTTCGAAATTATGCCGAAAGTTTTACGCTATTGTGACAAGTTCCTTTGATCAGGACGACTAAGGAATTCGATCATTAAAATTCTTACTTTTATACCATGGACACAAACGATCAGTTAAAAGTTGCACTTGCCCAAATTGCACCTGTATGGCTTGATAAGGCAGGAACCCTTAGTAAAATTAAAAAGAGCATTGAAGATGCTGCCAGAGAGAAATCGGAGCTTATAATTTTTGGAGAAGGCTTATTACCAGGCTATCCATTTTGGTTGGCGCTTACGGGTGGTGCAGAATGGGACACTACTTCAAACAAAGAATTGCATGCACACTATGTTAGAAACTCCGTGACGATTGAAAATGGAGATTTGGATGAAGTTTGTGCTCTGGCTAAGAAGTACCAAATGGCAATTTATTTAGGTATTATTGAACGCCCTTTAGATCGCGGAGGTAAAAGCGTATACGCTTCATTGGTATATATTAGTCAAGAAGGGAATGTAGAATCTGTACATAGAAAGCTACAGCCAACCTACGACGAGCGTTTAACTTGGTCCCCAGGCGATGGTAATGGTCTTCGGGTACATTCACTTAAAAAGTTTACGGCTGGAGGACTCAATTGCTGGGAAAACTGGATGCCGCTGCCAAGAGCTTCGCTCTACGGGCAGGGTGAAGACCTGCACGTGGCCGTATGGCCCGGCAGCGACCATAACACCAAAGATATTACTCGTTTTATAGCGAGGGAATCAAGAAGTTATGTGATCTCGGTATCTTCCTTAATGACAATAGATGATTTCCCAAAAGACACACCGCATCTCGATAAAATATTAGAAAAAGCGCCTAAGATACTTGCCAATGGAGGGAGTTGTATTTGTGGGCCTGATGGCGAATGGGTGATTGAACCGCAGTTACATAAAGAAGGGAATATATACCACACCCTAGATTTTAATAGAGTGTTGGAAGAACGACAAAACTTTGACCCTGTTGGACATTATTCACGTCCTGATGTTACCAAATTAGTCGTAAACAGGGAACGTCAATCTACTATTGAATTTTCTAAGTAGTTAACCTCAAAGACAAATATCTCACCATCACCCTTTATTGAAAAAGGGTTATGTATCTTTGCAAAAAATATAAGATCATGGCCAAGAGAGATCAGTCTGGTAAAAGACAGGAATCGGGTAGAGGTAAAGTAAATAAGGGGAAGCAGAAGCATGAACGTGCAAAGATGCCTGCCAAAGAAGGAGTTAGTAAAACTACTGCAGTTAAAAAAGACGGAATTCGATTAAATAAATACATCGCAAATAGCGGTATTTGCTCACGCCGTGAAGCCGATTTATATATCGCTACGGGACAGGTAAGTGTGAATGGAAAAATTGTGAATGAGATGGGCTATAGAGTTCAGCTAAGTGATGAAGTGCGCTTTGATGGCCGTAGAATCAACCCTGAACCCAACACCTACGTTGTCTTAAATAAACCGAAAGGAGTGGCCACTACCAATAGTGAAAGCAAGGGGCATACCGTTATGGATCTTGTTGCCAATGCTACTAATGCGCGTATCAAACCTTTTGGGCGATTGGGAAGAAACGCTACAGGTCTATTGTTGTTTACTAATGACGATGCTTTTAGGCAAAAATTCACCAAAAAAGGAATGACTCGTATGTTTCATGTGGAATTGGATAAAAATCTCAAAGCGGCAGATCTTCAGAAAATCGCGGAAGGATTGAAAGTGGATGGTAAACAAATTACTGTTGAAGCGGTGAGTTATGTAGATAATGCTCCTAAAAAAGAAGTAGGTCTTAAGATAAAACATACCGGAAATAGTGTTATCCGAAACATATTTGATCACTTAGGATATGATGTGGTGCGAGCCGATTGTGTCACACTAGGACCATTGACCAAGAAAGATCTACCGCGGGGTCGTTGGAGGCATGTGACCGAGCAAGAATTGGCATTATTCAATATGTAAAAGGTTTTTTTAGATAGTTTTCTTCACCATTGGGTTTGGCTTTTTTTGTAATTCCCAAATAAAGAAACCAATAACTACAACGTATTCAATGCCTACTAACCATAGGTTTTCTGAGAAAACGTCACTATTATAGGCAGCGTAGCTTAAAATTACGGTGAAACTCCAAATGATCGGAAATCGATACCGAGTAAATATGGAAAGCGCCAAGGGCGTTGCAACATACCATGGATGCACAGTTGTTGAAAGTAGAAAGTAAAAAGAAATGCATAAAAGCATAGCAGGAATAAGCTGTGTCGTGCTTTTGTTTTTTCTGAAGAAGGACATAATCATTAGAAAAGCCACTACAATCAAAGGAAGTATTTTACCCACATCCTCAATGATGTTCCAGCCAATTGTTTTGAATCCAATCCACCTAATAATATAATAGATACTAGCATTGAACTCAAAGTTTTGAAACCAGAGACTAATTGTTTTTGAAAAGTTTATTACAAATTCTGAAGATAAAAATGGAGCAAAACTTAGAACAACGGTTAGGAGGACAACGAAATAGAACTTAGTAAGCGATATGAATCCGCTCCATAGAGATTCCTTTTTTACAAACCATTGAAAGAACAACGGAAGAAACAAGAGCGGGATTAATTTTACTGATACTGATGCACCCAATAGCACGGCAGACCAGAACCATTTTTTTTCATGAAGAAGATACAGCGAGGCCACCAAAAAGAACAACATGACACTTTCAAAATGTAGGTTTCCTGTGAGTTCAATAATAATAAATGGATTCAAAAAATACCAAAAAATACGATAGGTAGGAAGCCTTAACTTTTCAAGTAACTTTTTTCCGAAGTAAAGAATGCCTATATCTGCTAAAATAATAAGTAGACGCAGCACAATAACAGACCCTAGGATGCTTTTACCCGAAACCAAACCTGCGATAGCAAAACACAATTGATTGATTGGCGGATAGTTGCTATAATGACTGCCATTAAGAGCTCCCATACCTTGATACAATTCTTGCGCTTGGGGAACGATCAAATTACCAGATTCTAAATAGGTCTCAGGTGTAATTAAATAGGGGTTAATTCCTGCGACCATGAGTCGTCCATCCCATAAAAATCGATAAAAGTCCTGTGATAAGTTTGGGATAGCTCCCATGAATACGAATCGAAAGACAAGGCCCAAACCTGCTAATAACCAAAAATGATTTTTATTTGTTTGGATGAGTTTGTAACTAATAAAAAAGAGCGCTGCGTATAGGCTAATTAGTTTTGCAAAATCACTGCGTATCAAATCATATGCAAAACTTGCGTACATGATTGCACAAAGCAGTGAAAAAAGCAATGGTATTCGGTACGTTTTTAAAAAGCTCAATTAGCGTTATTTGATCATCATTGTGGGAATGCACGGCTATTAATTAATCCTGCCACTCCGCTATAAACAAGTTAGTGTCCCTAGTTCCTCCATTGTTTCGGTTGGAAGAGAACGCAAGGTACTTACCGTCACTTGAAAATACAGGAAATGCATCAAAGGTTTCACCATGTGTAATTCGTTCAAGGTTTTTTCCGTCAAGATCAATTAGGTATAAGTTGAATGGAAAACCGCGTTCAGCTTCAAAATTACTTGAGAAAAGTATTTTCTCACCAGAAGGATGGAAAAATGGACTCCAGTTGGCGTTTCCTAGATTGGTGAGCTGTCGAAGATCACTTCCATCGGCATTACATATAAACAATTCCATTTCGGTTGGCTGTACCAATCCATTGGCCAAAAGGTCTTTATATTCTTTAATTTCCGCATCGGTTTTAGGACGAGAAGAACGGAAGATTAATTTTGTGCCATCCGGAGAGAAAAAAGCTCCGCCATCATATCCTAATTCGTCTGTAATTTGAGTGACCTCACTACCGTCAATGTTCATGGTGTATAGTTCTAAGTCACCGCTTCGAGTGGATGTGAAAACAATTTTATCGCCCATGGGAGAAACTGTGGCTTCTGCATCGTACCCTGGTTCATGGGTCAATTGTTTGGTGATATTTCCTTGTAGATCGGCTACAAAAATATCAAACGAATCATATACCGGCCAGACATATTTTCCATTTTCACGAAGGGGTACATCTGGACATTCTTCGTCTATCAAGTGCGTAGATGCATATACAAAATGTTCGTTATCTGGTAAAAAATAGGCGCAGGTGGTTCGTCCTTTTCCAGTACTTATCATGGGAGGTTGGTTGCCATCAAAGGTCTCATTGCGATCCATTAAAAACATTTGATCACAGCCTACACCCCAGTCACTATTGTTAGACTGAAAGACCAATTTACTGTCATCAAAACTCCAATAGGCTTCGGCATTATCTCCACCAAAAGTTACTTGTTTGATAGATTTAAAGTGCTTTTCTTCGGGATAAATAAGGGTATCCTTTATAACTTCGACAATAACCTCGTTTTCTGCTGAAGTAGATTCAGCTTGTTTGGTGTCGTTCTTACATGAGAAGAGTATGGTAATACTTAATAAAGTCAGAAAATGTTTCATTTTTGAATTACTTTTGTACAAAAGTAATGATATGAGAACATTCGCAATAGTTTTTTTTGGGTTATTAGTTTTTTCCTGTCAGGAAAAAGAAATTAAAGAGGTGAGTATGAAAGACGATGTCTTTGTACTAGCCGATGACAATCTTTTAGGTAGGGAAACTGGAACCGAAGGTGAAAAAATGGCTGCTGAATATATTGCGAAGCGGTTAGCCGAACTCGACCTTGACCCCAAAGGAACAGACGGGTATTTTCAAAAATTTACGTTTAAACCAAGTGTAAGTCCGCACGAACAGGCAAAAACAACAGATTCGATTGGAGACGGAATCGTTACTGGGATCAATGTGGTTGGCTATCTGGATAATAAGGCTGAAACTACGGTGGTGATTGGAGCGCATTATGATCATCTGGGAATGGGTGGTACAGGGTCTTTGCATAGGGAGGGAGAGGCTATTCATAACGGAGCGGATGACAACGCTAGTGGTGTAGCCTTGATGTTGGCTTTGGCGAAACAATTACAAGGTGTAAACACAAATAACAACTATATTTTTATAGGATTTTCTGGCGAAGAAATGGGGCTTTTAGGATCTGCCTATTTTGCGAAAAATGCTACAATAGATATTAATACGGTATCCTATATGATCAATATGGATATGGTAGGACGCCTTAATAAAGAGAATACCATAGCGGTGCATGGAGTTGGAACTTCTCCTATTTTTAAACAAACCCTTTTTGCAAACAATGACCTTGGGCTTACCATTGCCGAACATGATTCTGGCGTTGGCCCAAGTGATCATACTTCGTTTTATCTTGCTGATATCCCTGTGCTTCATTTTTTTACGGGTCAACATGAGGATTATCATAAACCTGGAGATGATTCAGAAAAACTGAATTATGAAGGAATGAAGGTTATTTCGCAGTACATATTTAATATTATTACAGATCTCAATGATAATGGAAAACTCACCTTCAGAAAAACCAAAGATGAAAGTGAAGAGGTGCCAAGATTTAAGGTAGGGCTGGGTGTGGTGCCAGATTATCTATTTACTGGAGAAGGAATGCGTATTGATGGAGTAAGTGAGGATAGGCCCGCTCAAAAGGCAGGACTGCAAAAAGGGGATGTGGTTGTGAAATTAGGAGATCAAGATGTAACAAACATGATGAGCTATATGAAAGCATTGGCGACCTTTGAAGAGGGTCAAAGTACCGTGGTTACGATAGATCGAAATGGTGAAATGCTTGAAGTGACCATAACATTTTAATTTAGAGCCTTCGTGCCACCGTGACACCCATATAAATATGAGGGTCTTGCGTTCGGAAAAACTTTGGAGTGTGGTAAGTATAAGCCAGTTTAAAATCGTTTTTCCCCCAACGATAGATGACATCGGCACCCAAAAATAAAACAGAGTCCTTGGAAGAAACCAAAAAAGGAGAGTTGTCTCGTACCAAATTTCCTTCTAACATTGCATCGTGCTGTACAAATCGATAATTGGCGCGTAGCTTTAGAAACAGTTCATTATCTAACGACCCTAGTTGATTGTAGGCAACACTGCTAGGCATTGCATTTCTTTTTCCGAAGTATATGGCTGTTTCTTGTTGTACATATACATCCTTGGTGCCAACGGCAAAGCTGGGATTTGTTGCCACATACAGGCGTAATGAGCCAGCATACAAAAGCCATTCTTTGATATAGTCTACATAAAAATTAATATGAAAACTATTATTAATTTGATTGTCCCATGGGGGCGTAGAAATACCTCCTGCGCTATGAAAGAGACCTTGAAAATCTGCAGCTCCTGAAATAGGCCCGGACACTCCAATGAGCACTTTCGTTTGTAAAAACTCCGTATTAACTACCTTAGACCACCCACTTGAAATACCTAAGAAACCGGCGTAGGGTCGATCCATTTCAGTAATGTCACTGGTTAGAATATTTGAAGGGGTGTATATCTCATGCTGTAGCAAAAAACTTATTTGTTCTGGATGCTCTTCATATTCTCCCTGATCTAATCGATATCTGTATTCTATAAAACTTCCCGATGTGTAATAGCGATCTGTAAAATTGAAAAAATCATTGTCGTGACGTAGTTCTAATTGTTGATGCCGTGAAGTCTTATTTTCGGTTGATGTCGTAATGTTTTGAGCCCAACTTACCTGACAGGAAAGAGCGATGAATAAAAATAATAGAAGCGTTCTTCTAACAATGGACTTTTGATGCAATAAACAAATACGGGTTGATTATACAACCAAAAATACGCTTTTGTTTTAAATCAAGAAAGACACGTTCTAAATTCAATATTTTGGTGATACCCCAAAACTTTTGGGCTGTATCGCACCATAGTATCCTCCAAAAATAATTACCTCATTGAAAAATGGGTAACAAAAACGGAAGAACCCCTCTTATTAATAGAAAAGCCATTAATAACACCCAATGGATTTTAAAGAAATACAGAAAATAAAAAACTAGGTATGGATACAGTTCTTCTGTCTTATTTACACAAATCCAATATTTATACTATAGATGGTAAGCAATTGAAGCATCAGCTTTTATCGCATTCGGAGTATCCCAGTGTTAAATCTGTGACTGATACGTTGGATTACTTTGGAGTTGAGAACATGGCTGTTAATGTTCCTAAAACGGCTTTTGATGAGCTTCCCAACTATTTTTTAGCATTGATTAAAACATCAAGAATATCACAACCTGTATTGGCTTCCAAAGAGAATGGAAAAGTGTATTTGCTATCAGGAAAGGGCGCTAAAAATAGGATCACGGAGGATCATTTTTTTAAGATATGGACTGGAACCTTAATAGTTGTTGAACCTAAAACAACAGGTCGAGAATTTAGTCTAGTAACGAGGTTGAAAAAGAACACGCTCACCTTGCTGCTGATAGTGGCATTGATTAGCATTTTTTGGTTCACCACTGCAACGGTGCGAATATTTGGACTTCTATCGTTAATGGGTTTGGGAATAAGTATTCTGTTTATTAAAGAAAGCTTAGGGACCACAGACGGGATAACAAAAAAGATATGTGGTTTACTATCAAATAAGAAAACAGATTGCCAAGTTGTTGCAAAAAATAGCAAGGGTTATATATTTCAAAACATTGAGCTAGTAGATATTGCATTAGTCTATTTTTTGAGTGTGGGAGTAACTGTTATCACTATAAATGTTTCCATTATTTCGTTGTATGTAATAAGCGCAATAACACTTCCTATTGTATTGTATACGTTGTATCTACAGAAGTACAAAATGCGATCCTGGTGTTTTTTGTGTGTAGGACTATCGGTAATTCTCATTTCCCAATTTATTATAGTACAATTTGCTCAAAAAGACTTACAAATATCTTTATACCAGTTATTTAAAATTGTACTGCTTTTTGGTTTTTTCTTGATTTTATGGCGAGAATTAAAGGTTGTTTTACAAGAACGCAACCAGTCTTCGGTTGTTTTGAACAAGTTCTACGCTTTTAAAAGAGATAGAAATGTTTTCCTTCAAACTATTACAAATACTGAAAACACATTTGAAAATAGTTTGACCAATGCGAGTCTTATTTCCTTCGGAAATAGTGATGCTCCTATAGTGATTGATGCTATAATTAATCCATTGTGCAGTCATTGTAAAGAGACCTTTAAAGCGTATGATCATTTATTGAAAGAGCATCCTAATGATATTCTACTCAACCTCATTTTTAATGTACTTCCGGATTTAGAAAAATTAAGCACTCAAATTGCGCACAAATTTATAGGGTTGTACGGGAGAGATCGGGGGGAGGCCTATACTACAATTCGAGATTGGTTCATAACAGGAAATACGAAGGCAGCTAAAGAAACGAGTATAGTTCCAAATAGTATCATTGAAAACATAGCTTCAGAACATTATGACTGCTGCGTTGCGAATGCTATCCATTATGCCCCCGAGACCTATGTTCAGGGATTTTTGTTTCCAACACATTTATACGAAATAGAAGACTTACAGTTTTTTCTAGAAGATTTGAAAAAGGTGAAACCAGATATAGTGACCCCGTCACTTTCGGTATTGAAACAGACACAAACTACGAGTGTCTTAAAATGTTCGTAGCTAGTTTATATTAATTAATATTATCAATTATGTTAAAAAAGATTTTAAATGTAAAAGGTGCTCAAAAATTGACTAAAACTGAGCAAGAAGCCGTTGAAGGTGGTAGAAATGGAAATGGTCCTTGCGGCAATACAGGGTTTGACGTCATTGAACACATCACCGACCCAGATAGATGTTTTGGGTATGGGTTTTACTGGTTTAATGGCAGATGTATTGTTTGCAGATAAGTTGAACCGCATGAACAATCAAGGAGCATGTTTTTTCTTAAAATGTGCTCTTGGTTTTATAAAATATTTAGGGTAATAAGTAACTAGTTAAGCTTTGCTAGTTAAGCTTTTAAAGAAAACAAATCCAAAGCCAATGAAAAGCATGAAATGGAATGGAAATAACCCGAAATCACCTCCTTGATCACCAACAATGAAAGCGCTATACATTCCGAATGCAAAATAGAGCATAAGTAAGCCTTCAATGACAACATTAGGAGAGATATTCTTTCTTAAATATTTATTGCCCTTCCAACTATCCTTAAGTGAGTTGATATTGAATTTGGGTGTGCGAATGAATTCACTTTTCTTTCCAAAATGACCTTCAAGAACGGCGATAGAATTATGTAATGAAAAGCCCATCGCAATAGAGAAAAATGTGATGAACATGCCGGTGTACTTCAAGAATTGTCGAAAACCACCTCCGTAGATGTTTTTATACGTAAACCAATAGCAAATAAAGAAAATGAGCGTACTGATTACAAAGAAACTCATGATAAAGAAATACATCTTTAGGTGCTCATATTCGTTTTTTATGTAGAGCATAGGAATGCTTAATATGGCGACAATGAGGATGTTGAGAAACATGGTACTGTTCAATAAATGCATAATTCCATGCATTCGGGTTTTTAAAGAAGCATTTTTATTGGTGATTACCTTCCATGACATTTTTCTAAAATTCTCTGCACCTCCCTTATTCCATCGAAATTGTTGAGACCTAGCGGCACTAATTACTACCGGAAGTTCAGCTGGAGTTTCCACTTCTTCTAAATACTTAAATTTCCAATTTTTTAATTGCGCCCGATAACTAAGGTCAAGATCTTCAGTTAGGGTGTCACCTTCCCAGTTTCCGGCATCGATAATACAATCTCTACGCCAGATACCCGCCGTACCATTGAAATTAATAAAATGTCCTTTGCTATTTCTACCTACCTGTTCTAGTGTAAAATGTGCATCTAAGGCAAAAGCTTGCACCTTTGTAAGTACAGAGTAGTCCTTGTTAATATGCCCCCATCGGGTTTGTACAACTCCAATTTTAGGATCCTTGAAGTATGGAATGGTGCACAATAGCCAATTTGTCTTCGGAAGAAAGTCGGCATCAAAGATGGCAATAAACTCACCTTTTGCAGTTTTTAGTCCTTCCTTTAAGGCGCCAGCTTTAAATCCTTCTCTGTTTTCTCGAGTTATATGTTGGATATCTAATCCAGTAGCCTGTAGTTTTTTAATATGATCTGCTGTCTTTTTAAAAGATTCGTCTGTAGAGTCATCCAACACCTGAATTTCCAACTTGTCCTTTGGATACTCAATCTGAGCCATGTTAGTAAGCAATCGCTCCATAACATACATCTCATTGTATACAGGAAGTTGTATGGTAATATATGGGATTTCGTCCGGATTAGAGAAGTCAAACTTAGGACAGTCTTCACTTCCTTTTCTTGCGCTTAAGTAATTAAAAAGTAAGTTCAGCTGCGCCAGCGCGTACATAAAAATTAATATGAGCGCTATTGAATAAACGGTTATGATGATTGATTCCAGTATCATTTCTTAAAGCTGTATTTAAAAATCCAACTTAGAATTTTTACGCCTGCAAAGATAGCACCTTTTACCGTTCCTGAAACCTTTGAGACACCAATTCTATTGCGGTATTTTACAGGGATTTCTTGATAGGTGTACTTTCTTTTGAGCGCTTTTAATTGCATTTCCACGGTCCATCCATATGTTTTGTCCTCCATATTAAGGGCGAGTAGTTTTTCGTATTTAATGGCGCGAAAGGGGCCTAAATCTGTATATTTTGAATTGAAAAAGAGCTTCATTAGGCTTGTAGCTAGCCAATTCCCAAAGATTTGAGGAAATGTCATTGATCCTTTTTCTCTTAAATTTTTATCACGAGCCCCAATAACAAAATCAATTGAATCATCAAGTATTGGAGTAATTAGTTTAGTAAGTTCTTCGGGGTAATCACTATAATCACCGTCTAAAAAAACAACAATATCTGGTGCTTGGTGTTTTGCAATGTGATCCATTCCTTTAAGGCAGGCATAACCATATCCTCGTCTATTTTCGGTTAACACGGTAGCCCCGGCATTTTGAGCGATCATTTCAGTGTCATCTGATGAATTATTGTTGACCACAATAATTTCAGAGACCATAGCGGGGATGTCTTTTATAACATGTGCAATTGAGCCGGCCTCATTATAGGCAGGAATGATAACTTTAATAGTTGGATTCATTTAAAAAGCCACGTTGGGATTGTCTCGTCTAAAACTTGAGATGGATGTCCATTCTCCTTCTTTACGATCATTGATATATTTTTCAACCTTGATCAATCGTTTGTTTTTGTAACGCAAACCGTATCCATTTTTAAGGTTGTTCTTGTACTCGAACTTATTTTTGTTTCGAGTGCCAATTTCGTAAAAAATCCACCAATTTTCTGCACTTCCCTTTATAAAATGCCCTTCCTTTTCTAGTTCGCCTGTTTTAGAATAGAAATACCAGTATTTATCTCGTTTGTTTTTTTCGAAATGCCCCTTTGAGGCAATTTTTCCGTTGGGATGATAGAAAATCCAATAACCGGTCTTTGAACTATCCATTTGCCAGCCCTCAGCTTTTATGAAGCCATTTTCATAATATTCCTTGGAATACATTTTTTCTGCTTTGGCCGAAAAGCTAACCGTCATAAAGAATAATAGAAGAGTAATTTTTTGAAACATGGTGCTAAAAGTTGGTGCCGGGTTAGACGAGGGCTGCCGAGATTCCTAACGAAAATAATGACCGTTTTTTATATTTTTCAAAAAAAAAGGACGTAAGATAACAAGCACCTTACGTCCAAATATTGATTATTAAAATATACTATTGTTTTATGACAAGCTTATTTAGGATTTGACTACTGCCTTCAAATGTAAATCGAATCATATACACGCCCTTCGAGAATGAGTCCATGTCAATCGTGTTTGAAGACAAATTTTTAAGTTGTTGTATCAGTTTTCCATCCAACGTATATACCGAAACTTCAGCTAAATTGACATTATTTGGATGAATAATAGTAATCTTATCATTGGTAGGATTTGGGAAAACTTTGACCAAATCTAAGGGGCTTCCAAAATCTTCATTGGCCAAGACGTCGCAGTCTGCCATTAACGCTTGTATAGCATTGTTCACATTTAGCCTACCTCCTGTTGTAGTAATTCCAGCTAGTGATGCATTGGGGTCAACCCCGTTCAAAACAAAATCCCTAACGAGACGGGCGGCTTCAGCAGGATTGCTTAGTGCGAGATCTGCGAGATTAGCACAAGGAGCCGAATAAAGAAGTGCTATTGTACCCGTAACATGCGGAGTTGCTCCAGACGTGCCTCCAAAACCGCCATAACTAGTTGTAGTGGTGGTAAATGTTCCTGCTCCAGGCGCTCCAAGATCAATGGTCTCTAATCCATACCCCGCTCCTGTTACCTTGTTATCGGTAATGTCGGTATTTGTCACAGAAATTAAATATTCACTTGGGCAAGCGGTTGGCACATCTCCTATAACATCAACATTTTGATTTCCATTAATAGTCGCTCCACAACTTATTATTCCATTTTCACCTAAGGTGTCATACATACCGCACCAAAGTGGAAAATTATCTGGATTTCCAAAGTCAACCCCAAAAGACGCATTGGTGGCTACAACAAAAGAACCTTCGGTACCTCCAGAACTATTATAGAGCATTCTACTTTCTAATATATAAGAATATGCCTCTATAACTGTCGCCTCATTACCACTGCTACCCGCTACTGGCATTACTTTTATATCCCAGTTAACACCAGAAACTCCAACACCGTTATTCCCTTTAGCACCTACAATACCATAGACAGATGTTCCGTGACCGGCCACCGGAATATTGCCATTACTGGAATATGCATTCCAACCGTTAACATCATCAATATATCCATTACCATCATCGTCTATACCATTGCCGGCTATTTCTCCAGCGTTTTCCCATAAATTCTCAACAAGGTCAGGATGAGCAATGTTAAAACCGTTATCTACAACCCCGGCTACAATAACATCACCGTTAGGAGTAGTTCCACCTGTAGTCACATCCCATGCTTCATCTGCATCAATATCTTTATCATTAGCTTGAAAGTACTGCCACTGATTTCCAAATAAAGGGTCATCTGGAGTAGTAGCCCTATCATATACTACATGGTTTTTTTGAGCTACTTGTACCAACGAATTTTGATATAAGGTGTTAATGGCTTCGCTTTCATTCATGTCTGAATCATCATACCATAGCCTCCAGATATTCAATGGTCGAGAGATGAGTTTGGCATTTTGTATGCCCACAGAAGGGCTTTCTTGTACCAATTGTGATGGGTTACTATTTTGTGCAAGTTGCACTAATACTTCTCCGGGGAGATAGTTGAGGTCTTGAGCGCTTAACTGAAACGCAAACAGCACTGTAATTAATAGTAATACTTTTTTCATAGCTTTTTTTAATTTCTTAATTCAACATTCCTATTTAATTGTGCCTCATCGACTAAAGGAGATTTCTTTAGTAATGTGACCAAATCTTTATCGTTGGTGGTATTAGTGTCAAAAGTGAACAAAAAGATGTACAGCGGTCTGCTCAGTACTTTTTCCTTTTTTAAATGATACGGTTTGAATGCTATTTCCAAGGCTTCGGTAGTAGCATTTTCAGCAAGCTTTATGATTACAGTTGTGCCCTGTTCTGTTAATCCATTAGAAGCTTTGCTCTTGCATGAAATAAGTGGGTTGCAAAAAAATACAACTACAAGGAAGTAAAACAAGGTTCTTGCGGATATCTTCATGGGGCGAGCATAAATAACAAATAGGCTAACGAATATAAGAAATTTTCATGGTATTATATGTACTTGAAATATTTCTCTATGAACCCTAAAATAAAAAAGCCTCACTATACAAAGTGAAGCTTTTTTATTAGCGCAAAGAATAAAGATTATTTGTTGTTTACCAAAGACATAAGATCTACATCATTTCCAAGCAATACATCGGTTGGATTGATCCGTCCATTTTCTGGTCCATTTTCCAATTTTAAAACACCTCTTGGGCATACGGCAGAACAAATTCCACAGCCCACGCAACTTGCGCGAACGATATTTTCTCCTTTTTGGGCGTATGCTCTCACATCGATTCCTTGCTCACAATAGGTCGAACAGTTTCCACAAGAAATACACTGCCCTCCATTGGTTGTAATTCTAAATCGAGATTTAAATCGTTGCACAATACCCATATAAGCGGCTAATGGACATCCGAAACGACACCAAACGCGATTTCCAAAAATAGGATAGAACCCGGTTCCAATAACCCCAGCGAATATTGAGCCTATGAGAAATCCGTAAATATCTTGAATGGTTTGGGTCTTAATACCTAGCACAGCCTCGGCTCCTGAAAAGTATGCATATAAAGTGAAGCCGGTCATGACTAAGGCGAAGACCAAAACTCCATGAATTAGCCAACGTTCCAGCTTCCATGCTTTTACTGATTTGTCAGATAGTTGTCGGTAGGGGTCTCCTAAAGTTTCGGCAAGACCACCGCAGCCACAGACCCAGGAACAATACCATCTTTTTCCGAAGAAGTAGACCATAACTGGAACAATGATAAGAGTTAAAATAATACCCCATATCAAAATAAATAGACCGAAGCCTCCACTGGCAATAAGTTCATCAAGATTCCATTTAAAAAAGAAATCATAATCTAAAGGAAAAGCATTCTTAAAATCATACCAAGGTTTTTCAAAGCGAACTAGAATTTCTGGGATTAAAAATGCAAACACAATTTGAAAGAAAACCACTGATGTAGTTCGTAGGACTTGATACTTATTATGACGATATTTTATGTACATGCGCACTGCCATAACTGTCATTACCACACAGTATAGAAACCCATATAAAAACCATTGACTGGCCATGTTTCCACTTAGGCTCTCACTAATAGGATCTACCAGGTAGGTCCAATTAACGATATAGTCTGGATAGAAATATAGCAGTATGTAGAAGCCTACTAAAAAGACAAATGCAAACCATCCTATCCAGCCTCTGTTTGTAGCCGCACTAAGATAGATGCCATTATTCTTAATTCCTTCTGGTCCCAATGTAACCACATTGGGTATAATAAACATAAGAGCCCCAATAATACCTAACCCAAAAGTAAGCCACCAAAAAAGGCCTTTGTTTTCGGCGATGGGCCCGGTGCCCGCTTGTTTTGCAATTTCGTAGGAGAGACTATGTGGTTTTGACCAAATAACCTTGTCCCATTCACTGTTTTGCTTATGGCTCGCATTGGCGTTTTCCAAGGCTGAGGTTACTTTTGATGAAAAAGAAAAAGGGTTTGTAAATTCCTTTCCAACAACGTTTGATTGCATATCGTTAATAAAAAGCTCACTTTTTATTCCCTTATTGGTGATAAGCTGATCAAAAATATCCGGGGTTACCTCGTATTTTCCTAAAAAGATTAGCGAAGTAAATATGGCTAATCCAATCAAAAATATGCCAAGTCCTAATTTTTGTATTGTTTTCATAGTTATTATTATGCGCTAAAAATTCTTCTCCAGCTTTTTTTCTTTAATTGGATGTTTGTATTATTCTCGCTATTGAATTTTGCCACAATTTCTTTTTCGTGAAGTTTATAGAATTCAGGATCAAAATTGGCATCCGCTAAATGCTCCAATACGTAGGTTATGTTTCTCTTTTCAGTTAGTATTTTATCAAAAAAGTCATGGCGCATCCTAATTCCGAAGGTGTTAATGCCAATAAACTCTTGAGTGTCTTTGTCATAGCTTATATGAATGCATTTTTTTCCGCCGGAGTGCTCCCAATAAAAGCGAGTTTCGTTTTCTTTAGGTTGTGCCCAAACCCATCCATAGGTTTGATATTCAATATCCAAGAATTTGGCACTGTTAAACCAATGCCCTGGTTTGTATTCTATTCTATTACCACAAAGTGTTTGTGCCAGTGTTTCTCCCATCATGCGTCCAGTATACCAAACGGCTTCAATGGGACGTCTACTACCAATAGGTTCGTGTTGTTCGGCGCAATCGCCAATCGCATATATGTCTTGAATATTTGTTTCTAGATAGCGATTCACTTTAACTCCTCGACCAATCTCAACTCCTGAGTCTTTCAAAAAGGCTATATTAGGTGATACGCCAGCCGTTAAGCCCACAACTTCACAAGGAATTTCTTCCCCAGTTTCTGTGATAACAATGCTTTTTACTTTTCCGTTCTCGTCAGATTTAATTTCTTTTAAATTTGAAGACAAACGCAAATCAATATGATGTTCTTTAATATGTCTATTGAGCATTTCGGACTCCTCTTTGGGAAGTACGCCATTCCAAAAACTATCTTCGCGTACTAGGAAGGTAACCGGAATATCTCTGCTAAGAAGCATTTCGGCCAATTCAATTCCAATGAGCCCGCCGCCAACAATGACGGCTCGTTTACATACCTTATTATTTGGAGCGTATTTTTCTAGGTTATCTAAATCCTGCTTGTGGTACATCCCCATAACACCATCCAAATCTTGTCCTGGCCATCCAAATTTGTTTGGCTTACTACCCGTGGCGATAATAAGTTTATCATAGCCAAGCGTATCTCCATTACTAAATTCAAGTTGTTTGGTAGACGTGTTTACTTTTGAAACGTAGCCTTTTTTAAGCTCAATTCGATTTTTTTTCCAAAACCAATTCTCATAGGGTTGGGTGTGTTCAAATTTCATATGCCCCATGTATACGTACATAAGTGCGGTTCGCGAAAAGAAATAGTCTGTTTCGGCAGAAACAATAGTGATTTTTTTGTCCGAAAGTTTTCTAATATGTCGGGCAGCAGATACACCGGAAATTCCGTTTCCAATAATGACAATATGTTCCATAGACTGTAAAGATGTTGATGCTTATGTCGAAAGGTAAGTTACTAACATTACGTTTCATTCTAATTTAGAATGAATATAAATTCTTCAGCCTATGTATGTGAACCCTTTTGAGTATTTAAGAAAAAAATATGAAAATAGTTTGTAAGCTTCGTTGAAAGAGTTGCGACTTAGCCACCATCAAAACAAAAAAAATGAAAAAATCAACCTTGTTGCTCTTTATGCTACTTAGCTTTATGACAACAACCGCTTTTTCCCAGTCCACAGAAACGTTTTTCTCCGATGCTAATACGTTCTTTAAAACATATGTCTCTAAGGGTAAGGTGAATTATAAAGCTATAAAAGAAGACCAGCGATCTTTAGATGCTTTGTTGGCACTTGCACAAAATATAACGGTGTCCACTAACGATGCAAAAACGTATCAGGCTTTTTGGATCAACGCTTATAATTTGTCAGTAATTAAGGGAATTGTCGCCAATTACCCCATTAAATCTCCATTAGATAAGAAAGGGTTTTTTGATAAGATTACGTATGATGTGGGTGGAAAAAAGACAACGCTCAATGATATTGAAAATAAACTATTGAGGGCTGTTTTTCCTAAAGAAGCACGTTTCCATTTTGTATTGGTGTGCGCCGGTCTAGGATGTCCTCCTATAATAAGTGAAGCTTATACTCCTTCAAAATTAGAAGACCAATTACAGCGACAAACAACAAAAGCACTTAATAATTCAAACTTCATTAGAGTTAAAGGAAATAAAGTGCAGATCTCACAAATATTTGAGTGGTACAAAGGCGATTTTACGCAGGATGGAAATGAAGCAGATTTTATTAATAAATTCCGAAAAGAGCCACTTCCAGCCAAAGCTAAAATCTCATATTATCCTTATAACTGGGCTTTAAATTCAAAATAATAAATATTTACTATAAACAGTCTTCCCAACCTGTTCAATATTCAATGAAAACATTGAGCAGGTGGCGGAAGCACAATCCAAAAAAAAATGAAATTGACTAAAAAAGTACTTCTAACCGCATTGCTATGTACTATTTTCACAATAGGGATGGCACAAGAAGAGAATGAGCAGGATCAAGGTTCTGTGATTCAAACACTAACTCCTTCCAAGTTGATTGGAAAAGGGCAATTTGACCTAAAATGGTTTAATAATTTATACACACAAACGCGTGCTGCAGATGGCAGCGGAAATGTGACTCGAAACTTGGATAGAGAAACTTTTTTCACATCTACCTTAGAAGCATATACCGGTGTTAGCGAAAATCGACGCGTAAATGTCGGGCTTATCTTAGAATTTCGGAGTAATGTAGTTGGAGACCGAAGCGCTTTTGATGTATTCAAGTTTGATGGCGAAGCCGGTACGGCACGATCTGGGTTAACATCCATTGCACCATCTGTGAAATTTGTGCCGTTTGCATCAGTAAATAATTTCTCAGTACAGAGTTCCTTTTTCATTCCTCTTGTTGATAGTGAATTTGAAAACGGGGTGTTTTTTGACCAAAAAGGATTTACCTGGCAAAATAGATTTTTCTATGACTATACATTCCCAGGAAATGACTTCCAGTTATTTGCTGAGATCAATTCTGAATTCAATTTTGGAAAAGAATTACTTTTTGTAGGTGATGATTCAGGAACAAGTGCAGAAGGGAGTTTTGCCAACAACAGTTTGCGATTAACACCAGGAGTTTTCTTTAGTTATTTCCCGAGTTCAAAATTTACCGTACTTGCGTTACTTCAGCATTCACAGTTAATTGACCTAGGAAATGATTTTGAGCAGGACTTTACGGCTGCTGGAGGTGGTGTAAAATACCAACTTACAGACGAGTTGAATGTGGAAGCCTTATACACCAACTTCTTACGAGGAAATGACACCGGTCTAGGAGAAACTTTTAATATAGGTTTAAGAGCCGTGTTTTAGAAAATATTGTACTTTACAGCAGTGATTTAATGAGAAATAACTATGACTAAATTTCGATTTTTACTGCTGCTGTGTGCTTTTTCTTTTGCATCGAGCTGTGCTCAGAAAAAACCTGAAAAAATAAACGGAGTTAGCTTTGTTGCTTCCCCCAGAGAGGTGAGTCAAGAAAATGTTGATCCAGTGGTTCGGGTAAATGCCAATTATGCGGCAATTATGCCGTTTGGATTTATTCGAAGTGTTGACAAACCTGAAATTTCTCATAACACAGATCGACAATGGTTTGGTGAAACCCGAGCGGGCGCCAAACAATATATTGAGTTGTTGCAGAAGAACGGAATAAAGGTGATGGTAAAGCCACAAATCTGGATTTCGCATGGAGCATTTACAGGCTATTTAAAAATGAATACTGAAGAGGATTGGAAAACATTAGAAACCTCCTATAGAAGTTTCATTATGGAGTATGCTGGATTAGCTGCTGAAACCAATGCGGAACTATTTTGTATTGGCACGGAGTTGGAGCAATTTATTATAAATAGACCGGATTATTGGAAGACACTCATTACCGAAATAAAGGCGGTATATAAGGGTCGCTTGACCTACGCTGCAAACTGGGATGAGTATAAACGAGTCCCCTTTTGGAAGGATCTTGATTATATAGGTGTGGATGCTTATTTTCCAGTTTCTGATAGTAAAACACCTACTGCGGAAGAATCTCGAGCGGGTTGGCAACGATGGAAAGAAGAAATAATAGGGGTAGCCAAAAACGCTGATCGAAAAATTATATTCACCGAATATGGATACAGAAGTGTCGATTTTTCAGGGAAGGAACCTTGGAAAAGTGATCGCAGTATGACCAATGTAAATTTAGAAGCACAAACCAATACAACAATAGCGTTATTTGAAGAGTTTTGGAAGGAAGAGTGGTTTGCTGGAGGCTTTATTTGGAAATGGTTTATCAATCATTCGAAGTCGGGAGGCCATGAAAACTCACAATTTACACCTCAAAATAAACCTGTTGAAGACGTGCTAAGACGTTATTATGGGCAAGAATAGTGGATTCATAATTGCTTTTATTGTATTATTATCTTCATGTACTTCTGGAGATGATACCACTACATCAACTACGCTAGCAGATTTAGTAGCAACAAATACCACCATCTTAGACAATGTAATCGCTTGTGCTTCTGGTTCCGAAAACGAAGATGAGATTATAGCGTATGTCTACCCGAGACCTGGAGTCACAGCACTCCGTTATTTTGAAACGAACGATGTAAGCGTTGATAAAAATGATTTTACTGCTTATACCGAAGTAGTATTAGAATCCGAAGACTTTTTTAATGGATATTTGATGAAATTTACGCGACAAACAAGTCGAGAACGCTGGGTTATTCTAACATTCATAGAAGAGGGAGTCTTGCAACTATCAAACCCTATTCTACTGAAACATAAATCTCAAAATACGGCTTTTACCCAAGAAGTTGTTGTAGATCAGACAGACTCAGAGATGCCTGTTTTTTCATGGAATGCTTCAGATCAAGGAGAGGATGCTATCTATTTTCAAGTGTTGGCCAATGATCAAAATGATCTCCAATCTGGTACGTACACATTCGACACCCATTTTCAGTATTACAACCTGGATAATGTGGTCCTAAACATTACTCGAGATCAGCCCGCAGACTTGGTTTTTGGAACCAATTATAGTTTTACGCTAATGGGCGTGAGTGAAGACAACTGGGTAAATACGTTAGATGTTGTTAGTTTTATTTCGGGGAACTAAACTTCAAAGGTTGCTTTAATCATCTATTTGTTTCATGAAATAGAGTCTAGTACTCTTTTGTGTAACTTTCGTTTTCTTTGAGCATTTTGGCTTGTTGACTACCTCCTGTTAAAAATTTTGTTTTAATCGTCCTTCGGGAATCTATTTTTTGAAGATACACTTGAAAATGTAAATGTGGCCCAGATGACCAACCCGTATTTCCACTATACCCAATATGTTGCCCAGCGATAACTAAGTCACCGGGTGCTACTATGACTCCATTTTGTTTTAAGTGCACATACTCGGCAAATGTTCCATCTTCATGTTGTATAATAATGAAGTTGTTATATTTTTTACACTCCTCTCTTGCACAACCTTGATTGTTGTTCTCTACAACCGAAATTACTATTCCTCCACGCGCCGCATGTATTTCTGTTCCAATGGACATCTCAAAATCTAGGGCATTCTTGTTTTGATGTGTTGTAGACCCGTTATAACCCTGCCCAACTAGATACGATTCTCCAGTTTTAAAAGGCAGCTGGTATGAAAAATTAATGTCGTATTCTCGCTGATTATGATTGCCGTAGTTGTATATAGTATTGCTTTTATAACCATACGCTTTACGAGAATTGATGACAACGAGGTCTGTTAATTTGATTTTCTCACTTTGCGCTGGAATAACAAAAACTTTATTGTTACCATTTACAGATCGTAAATTGGTTAGATCGAGCATCAATTTAACAGAAACTGGGCAGAACTCTTTGTTGTTAGCAATGACACTATACCCATTTGGAGTTTGTTCGTAATATATTTTGATGTCTGGTGATCCCAAAACAGAATATGTCACCAATAGGAAAAAAGTAAGGCAGATATATGACTTCATAGATAAAGATTACTATAACAAATAGGCGGGAATTCAAATATAAGAAAATAATGGAAGGAGTTTAGTGCCTTGTTGGTGTAAGCTAGCTTACATTCTAATTGGCAAAGTCATAGTATATTCAGCAATTATAATATAGATGTAATTGTCATTGCTTTTCTTCGTCTATTTCCACATTATTTATACAATGAATACCCACTAATTCTCATAGTTTGAAAAAAATTATACTTGCCTTGTTTTTAGTGTCCACAGCGCATGGTTTTTCTCAGGAACCTGTCGTTGAGGTCCTAGAAATAAACGGACTCAAGAAAACCAAAGAATCCTTTATCCGACGTTTAGTAAAAACAAAACCAGGGGCTGTCTTTGATTCCATAAAGGTTGTTACAGATATTGAAAAGCTAAATCGTTTGCCAGGGATTGCCAATGCCACCGTAAAACAGGCAAAGAATGCCGCAGGAGATTATATCATTACGTATGATTTGGTAGAAAATTTCACCATTATTCCTGGGTTAAATATTTCGACGGCAAATAATGGAGAGTTTGCATTTAGAACGTCTCTTTTCGAATTTAATTTATTTGGGCGAAACCAACTCATTGGAGGATTTTATAAGCGTGATGTTTTTAACTCATACGGAGCCTTTTGGGAAGCACCTTATTTGTTTACCAACAAATTGGGAATTGGTCTTACGTATCAAAACCTAGCATCGCAAGAACCTGTCTTCTTCGAAGAAAATACGGTCAATTATAGGTTCGAAACTCGTTTTGCACAAGCGAGTATTTTGTACGAGTTCGATTTCCACAATCGCGCAGAACTAGGGATCAATATTTCCAAAGAAGAATATGATTTTTTAGATGGAGAACTTCCAGATGGGATTCCCATAAGATTGAGCGCAAATAAAGTGACGTATCGAGGGGAATATGAATACAATGACATCGAGGTAGAGTACCAATACAAATCAGGTTTTCGAAGTTTGCTGGATGTGCGATTTGCAACAGGCGGAGATGTCTTTTTAAAGAACTCTTTTATTGGAAGAAACGACTTTGAATATTTTAAGAGAATTGGTGAAAGAGGCAATTGGGCCAATAGACTACGTTTAGGGTATGCATCCAATGATGAAACACCTTTCGCACCTTTTGCATTAGACAATCAATTAAACGTGCGAGGTACTGGAAATACAATTGATCGCGGAACAGCTTCCATTGTTTTAAATACCGAATATAGACATACCTTTTATGAAAAAGGATGGTTTGTTGTGCAAGGAAATGCCTTTATCGATACGGGGACTTGGCGAGACCCAGGGGGTGACCTCGTGGGTCTGGTGGACGGAAGTACCCTGAAATTTTATCCTGGAGTAGGGATTCGGTTTATTCACAAACGTATTTTTAACGCCGTTTTTAGATTGGATTACGGCTATGGAATAGGGGAGGATGCCACCAACGGAATTGTTTTTGGTATTGGCCAATATTTTTAATAAAATTCACTTACATTTAAACCTATAGCTCCACAATCCCAATGCTGAAAAGACTAGCCATACTGTTTGTATTTATTTCCTGTTTTTATGGATTCGGACAGGAATACATAGTGGCAGATCTTAAAGTACAAGGAAATAAAAAGATCAAGGCTTCCTTTGTTCGACAGATTTCTGAAATCCGTACGGGAAAAGTATTGGATTCTACCCAGATGGAAACTGATATTGCTCGCCTAAAACGGACGCCTTCTGTAGCCCATGCCTATTATCAGGTATTCTACTCCCATGACAATCAATACAATGTAATTTATAATATCGAAGAAAATTTCACCATTATCCCTCAATTGAGTGTGTATACTGCAAATACAGGAGAGTTCGCCTTCAGAACAGGATTGTATGAATACAATGCGCTGGGAAGAAATATTACGGTAGGTGGATTTTTTCAGAAGGATGTTTTTAATTCCTTCGGAATTAATTTCAGAAGTCCATACCTCATAGGAAATAAAATAGGACTGGCTGTCAATTTCCAAGATCTAACTACGCAAGAACCTGTTTTTTTGCCCAACGGCACCGCCGATTATAGGTATAACAATACCTCGCTTGAGGTTGCAGGCTTGTACGAGTTTAATTTTAATCATCGTATTGAAGCAGGACTAACATTATTTAATGAAGACTATAGCTATCTTTTTGGAGAAACGGACCCCAGTGTTCCGCAGGATTTTAATGTAGACAAATACCTCATTAAGGGAGTATATCAGTTTACCAATATTGATTACTATTACCAATATCTGGATGGCTTTAGTAGCACCTTTGTGTTGCAGTATGTTTTTTCTTCGGAAGATACGCTCCCTGATTTTATTATAGGCTGGAATGATTTTCTATACTTCTTACGAGTTGGGGAAAAGGGGAACTGGGCTAGTAGATTACGATTGGGATTGGCGACCAATAGCGATTCTCCATTTGCTCCGTTTTCCGTGGACAATAATCTAAATATAAGAGGCGTAGGGAACACGATAGATAGGGGCACAGGAGCAATTATTCTCAACACAGAGTATAGACACACGCTCTATGAAAAAGATTGGTTTGTTTTTCAAGGAAATGTGTTTGTAGATGCTGGAAGCTGGCGGAACCCCGGTGGTGATTTTGGTGATTTTGGAGACAATCAAAACATTAGAGTATATCCCGGATTAGGGGTGCGGTTTATCCACAAGCGCATCTTTAATACTATTTTCAGAATCGATTATGGTCACGGCCTCACCAAAGAGGCAACACGAGGTTTTGTTTTTGGAATTGGGCAGTATTTTTAAAAAAGAATTCCGGCTTAAGCGCACTCAAACCGAAATTCAATATATTTCTACCTATTTCTTAAAGACTAATGTTCCTTGTATGGAGAAGGTATCGGCAATGGCGTTTTCTTTTAATCGCTTAAAAATAGAGGGAGAATTGTAGTTAATTCCGTAGCGGGTTCGGTCTATTTCGTGTTCAAAGGTTAGAGTGACAGTTTCTTCACTAATTACCACTTTTGCGGGGATATTTTCTGGCAATGTTTCACCTTTAATAGTCATCTTCCCTTGCAGGACTACAGTACCATTTTTTACAGGGACCGCATCGCTTAAAACAAACGTAGATTCGGGGAACGTCTTAACATGAAAGAAATCTTTGTTTTTAAGATGTTCTTGCAAATCTGTGTTTTCTTGAGAGAGAGTTTTCATGGCAATTGTGATATCCATTGTATACACTTTTTCGCTACAAATGGTAATGTTTCCTGCTGAAACTTGGAGCGTTCCTTGTGGGTTGTAGGAACCAAGCGCGGCACTTCCTTGCCAGATGAGCGTGGATAGATCGCTATTTAAGTTATAGCTTTCGTTTTGTGCATGCATACCGGTTAAAAAACCGATACAACATAGGGTGATGAGCATTGTTTTCATGATTATTTGTTTAAAAGATTGTTAGTTGTTTCAATAGTTTCATAACCACATACCGTTTGGCCATCGCTGGTTTTTCCAATAAAAAACCATAGCGCCCAACCACCAAAATTGGTGTCGCCAGTACGCCAGTTGTCTGACCAGGTGTAGGGTTGGCCCTTGGCTATAATTTGGTTTTTTGTGCCAAAATTTTTATCCAGCGATTTTAAAGGATACGATTGTCTAAGGTTCCAAGTGTCGTTGTAAAAAATATAGGCTCCAAATTCGATGATGGTGAGCTCCTTTTCTGCACAAAGAAGAGCCGTATTGTGCATCCAATAATAGGTGTCACCCTTTTTAATAGGATCCACTTTCTTGGGAAAATGGCTTACTTCAATAATTCTTTCAAGCCCTTGCAGTTTATCGGGAAGGGGTTCGTTGGTGGGAGTACCATAGTTTACTTGTGCAAAAGATGTTATATAACAACTAAGTACTACTAAGAAGGTAACATGCTGTTTCATTGTTTTTGTTTTTGATTTCTGAAACAAAGATGTTACGTAGACCCTATACCAGTCGCTTCAATTTTTAAAATGACACTTTTTCGAATAGGGAAAAAGGTGTTGATTTTGAAATTGAATTTTTTAAAGCTCTGACTTTAAATGTTTTGGAGATTTTCCGGTGTGCTTCTTCACAGCACGGTTAAAGGAAGCTTTAGAATTGAAACCGGCTTCGAAGGCGAGGCCGAGTAAAGTGAATTTTTCGTTTTCTGGTTTGGATATTAGCTGTTTTAGCTCTTCTAAGCGAAGTTCATTGACATAGTCGGTGAATTTTTTATGTAAGATGGTCGTCAACGTTTTGGTGACCAAATAGGGTTTGGTGTTTATAGCTTCTGAAAGTTGGGCCACCGTAAGTTCTGGGTTTTTAAACAGCTGCGCTTCGTTCATTTTTTGGTTTAGCTTTTCGGCAATTGATTTGAGCTGTTTCAACTCCTTTTCCGAAGGAATATCGACCGTTTTGAACGCAATATTGTTTCGTCTAGAAAATCCTTCCAATCCTAACCAATACGTAATTATAGCCATGATTATAAAAATAGGATACCCGAAGAAATTAAAGGCATAGTCAAAGAATAGGAAGTCGATTGTTACAATGATAATAAAAGAAATTGAAAAAATGAACAATGCTAAAATGACTCGTTTTATCCACAGTGTTTTTTCTTTCAGAAGAATATAACCTGGCACTTCGGGCGGATTTTTCAAAGCTATATACGCCTTATATGAATACCAAATAACTAATACTCCCGAAATGATATACATAGTGGGGACATGCATCCAGGCTACGTAACCCCAATAGCCTAGCCAGCTTAGGCTTTCTCGAGTGCCATCCCAAAAGAAGTTCTGACTTTTCACAAAGAAGCTCCAAAGCACCTCAATGATAACAGGCAAAAAGTGAATCCAATGCTTTCGTTTAAGTGTAAAATTTGGTGTGATATAACTCACTACAAAAAAGTAAATAAGTGCTCCGTAAATCCAGTTGTATTCCAATAAAATGTAGTACCAAGTATCGAATCGGCCCAGCTCAAAAAAGTGCAATATTTCAACAATAAGGCGATAGGAGAAAAAGAAAAGGATAGCAGCGAGAAACCGATTTGCTCTTTTGTGAATGGTCTTTGTTTGCAAGAGAATACCGCCAAAAGTAATGCCTTGTATAGCACCAATGGAAAGAAGAACAATTAATAGAACTGTAATGGTTTTCACTTCTTTAAAGATAAAGAAGATTTAAGAAACAATGTTCTTTTTATAATAGTTGTACAATTCATCGGCTGAGGCTCCGAACCATTTTTTCACATAAATTGCCCAAAAATGATATTGCAAACGCCAAACACCCTTTTTTCTGTACAAACGCGCCGAGGTGATTAATGGGTCCTGAATTACAACAAACTCCTTACGACTGTATAATTCATTTATAAGCATATTGTCTTCATAAATAATGAAGTGTTCGTCATAGCCTCCAATGTCGTTAAATAGACCTTTAGAGATAAACTGACTTTGGTCCCCACCCCGACAAGCACGAGATTTGAACTGGGTAAGCCAACCTGCCAGGCGTAACCACCAATGTGTATGATCAAATTGCATTCTGAAACATCCTGCTTGGTTTCCTTTGGCGACTTCAGTTAAGATAGAAGTATCAAAGTCCTTAGGAGGGAAAGAGTCGGCATGAAGAAAGTATAATATACTTCCAGAGGCATGGTGTGCTCCTAGATTCATTTGTTTAGCCCGGCCTTTAGGAGATTCAATAAGTGTGATTGGAATGGAAGTTTCAGCAAAATTTGTGACCATATTCGTGGTACCATCAGTGCTTCCGCCGTCAACTACTATGATTTCTTTGATATTTTGGTGAGACGCATTGCAAGAAAGGTGAACCAAAAGATCACCTATTATTTTTTCTTCATTAAGCACTGGGACAATGATGCTTATCATGGCGTAAACTTACTAAAATAGCGCGTAAGATATTGGACTCATTCGTTGAGAGACCAATCGTATTTTTTAAAACTCTTTTTTGCTTTATTATTTATAGTGACATCTGAGTATCTATTCAAGAAATCGATGATGGTTCCTTCTTCTTTAAAATCTTTGGCAAACCACGAAAATATTTTAGATATTTCAACAGAATTTTCTGTTATGGTATTTCGTTGGGTGTCGTTTATAAAATTCTTAGCCAACCAGTCCAGTTGCTCATCCACTAACTGCGCCGTAAAAGCTCTAGGTCCAATAGTAGGGCAGGAAAACGAAGCGCAATTTATTCCGAAGTGAATACGAGGGTCTCCCATTTTCCGAAGAATCTTATGTTCAATCTCATCGAGATTATACCATTTCTCACCTAGTTTCCAGAGGCGTTGATTCCATGGGTCTTTAATATCTTTAATACTAGCCAGCGGGTAGTTTCGAAGGATGAGGTCTACAGTCATTGCATTATAGGCATTCATCCAATACGCTAATTTATCTTCTTTCGTCCAATTTTCGGCAGGCATATTCTCACCCAAAGAAACAATATAAGCTTGCAAGATATTTCGCTCATTTCTGAAGGCACTGTAATTAACATTTCCTTCAGCTGATATATATTTTTGCAGTAATCCGTCCCATGATGTATGATCAAAGGCCTCAATTACACTAGGTTCAATTTCTATCTCTTCTTCTACGACGGCCACAACATCTTCGTTGCTTTTGTCTTCCATTTCATTCACCATTACTTGTGTGACTTGTTGGGTTTCTTCGGTAGCGTCTGTCACCTGTGTATTTCCAGTTTGAGTGACAGCAGTAGTCGTTTCAGTTTGTTGAGCTACATTTTTGCTTGTTCCACAAGCGGCGACTAAGAGGGATATGCAAATCAGAATAATACAATTTTTCATAAGATTGTGCTGTTCTTTTTATATACGTAGGTGTGCTTTTTTCGGTTTTAATTGTTCCAAAGAGTTGTTATATTCTCGAAACAGGACATTAGTCTATAATTTGTCCTATTCTTTACAATTTTCAAAAACCAAAATACCATTGAATTTCTGGAGACAAGTTAGCCCTTTCTATAATTAACATTAGATAAGCTCTAATAGTTTGTAAAATAGGGCACTAAATAATGCTGCGATAGGCAATGTAAGTACCCAAGACAGGATTATTTTTGAAACCATTTTGTAATCCGCTTTTTTGGTTACTTTTCCTATGCCAAAAATTGAGCCCACAGATACGTGGGTAGTAGATACGGGTAGACCGTGGATACTTGCCGTAGTTACTAGTAGGCCCGTAACCATGTTGGCAGTAAACCCTTGACCTGAGTTCATGGGAGTGATTTTTTTACTCATTAAAACACCTACTTTTTTTGCATTTATTAACCCTCCTAGGGCCATTGTAATTGCCACGGCTATCATACCCCATTTAATATCTATTGTATTAATAATTATTAAGAGACCCACGATCTTTGGAGTGTCATTGAGGCCTCGAGCGAAACTTACTACTCCCGAGCTCAGGTAGTGTAAATTATCCAGGATCTTTTGAGACGAAAGCCCAAGCATCTTGCCTTCATATGTTTCTGTGCAACCTTCGGCACTTGCAGAAATGGAAATATCTGATGTCATAGCCAAAGAGGAGTTCTTTCCCGAAGTAACCACTTCATTTTTTTCAGTAATACATACGCAGCTTTTCTTGGTAATGCCTAATTTTTTTCTGAAATGTCGAAAGAAAATATAGGCCAATAAGCTAATGATAGCTGCCATGAGCGGACTTAGAATAAGAGGAATCAAGAAGGTTTTAGTGAGTTTGGCGAAATTGAAATCGGCACCTATGGCCATCACGCCTGCTCCAAATAATGCGCCTACTAAGCCATGTGTTGTTGATATTGGCATTCCAATTCGGGTGGCTAAGAAAACTGTACAAGCGGCACCCAAGGCAATGGAAATAGCGAAAATGGGGTTTTGAATTAAGGTATCTGGAACCAATCCTTTTCCTGAAAAATTCTTTACCAATTCACTCGCTAGAAATATGGCTGCTACAGAACCGGCAAAAGTGGTGATGGTTGCCCATGCAATTGCTTTTTTGTAGTTTGTTGTCCCACTTCCAAAGAGTGTTGCTACTCCTTTAAAATTATCATTGGCACCGTTACTATAAGCCAGAAAACAAGCGGCTACAAACAATAGGATAAAAAGCATGCGGTATAATTAAAGATTGATGTTGTTAGGTTTCGACGACACCTATATGCGTTGCTTACATTTTTTAACAAAAAAGCTCTCTAATATATCTTTAGAGAGCCTTCTGTCAATGTAAGCCTTGTAATTAGCAGCAACCGCCTCCATCATAATGGAAGGTGGATTCGCTAATGTGTATGTCATCTCGGCCTAAATCCACTAAAGCAGCCGCCGTTTTATCGCAAATGGCGATGGGTTGGTTTTTCAATAGAATGTGCCCTTTTTTATCATCCAAGTATTCATCTCTACCAAAATAAATGGCCGCTTTACCTGTAAAAACGCAAGGGCCGTCTTCTGGCATTGGATCTTTTATGGCAGCAACCTCAATAGATTCAATATAGATAAGTTCATCTGTATTGTAATTTTTAGGGTCAAGGATTCTATATGGTTTTCTTGCTCTTATTTCGATGGTGCCAAATCCTACATCCGTTAGGGCTTTTACATATTCTTTGATAGGTAGACTTCCGCTTAAACATAATGCACGAAGACGATCATCATTACGAAGCGCATCATTCATGGGCTGTTCACAGGTAGGGTCACTCATTACTAATCTTCCATGAGGTTTCAATACGCGATACATTTCTTCTATAGCACTGCGTAAATCATCTTCCTTAAAGATATTGAATAGGCAGTTTTGGGCGGCAACGTCAATACTATTATCTTCCACTGGAAGGTTCATGGCATCTCCTTTTCGCAGATCTACAAATTCACTTTTAAACCATGGGTTCATCGCTTCAGCATCCACGAAATTTTTGTGGGAAGCCTCCAACATTTCATCCACAACATCAATACCTATTACACCTCCTTTTTGACGGGAAAAGTAAGAGAACTGTAGTAACTCCATACCTCCACCAACGCCAACGTATAAAACGCGCGGGTTGTTTACAAGATCACGAGCATGTACCGTACTTCCACAGCCGTAGTTCATTTCTTGCATGATTCTAGGAATTTTAAGTCCTGGTAGTTCCCAGATGGGATTGGTTGTGCAACATAATCCTACATCAGGAGTAAGAGCAGCTTCTTTATATACATTGTGGGTAGTTTCTAAATAGCTCATAAATTAATCATCATTTATCCGTAGACGGGATTCTTCATTAGGGTTGTCAATTTGAATTAAGTCGGCATTGCCGCTAAAACATTACGTTTAATTCCAAGATAGTTGTAATTTATATACGAAATATCTGATTATACGGATTTTATCAACTCTGTAAAGAGTGTAATCATATCTGGTTCGGCCTTTCCGGCCATGGCAATAATCTCCCCAATATCAACAGGTTTTAAGTTATCGGGATCACATTCGTCTGTCAACACAGAAACAGCCGCGACGGGCAGTTCTAAATGATTGGCCACAATAATTTCTGGAACCGTACTCATTCCCACTGCGTCGGCACCCATAAGTTTAAGATAACGGTATTCGGCTCGGGTTTCCAATTGTGGTCCCATAACACTGGCGTATACTCCTTTGTGTAATGTAATATTATTCTGTTGCGCAATCTCTTCAATTTTCTGATTCATTTCTGTATCGTAAGGCGCACTCATATCCACAAATCGTTCTCCCATTTTTTCAACACCTTTAAAGGCCAATGGAGATCCTCCTTGTAAATTGATGTGATCATCAATAAGCATAATCTCACCTTTCTTAAAAGTAAGATTAATTGCTCCAGAAGCATTACTAACCAATAACTTGTTAATCCCTAAAGCATGCATAACCCGCACCGGAAAAGTAACATCCGCAAGCGAATAGCCTTCATACAGATGGAAGCGTCCTTGCATAACCACTACTTTTTTTCCTCCTAAAAGACCATAGATCAGTTTTCCTTTGTGAAACTCTACGGTGGCGGTGGGAAAGTTTGGGATATGATTGTAACTTACTTCACTCTCTATATCTATCTTTTCTATCAACTGACCCAATCCAGTTCCCAAGATGATCCCAATCTCTGGAGCTTCAAAACCTCGTTCTTTCAAATATTGGGCAGATTCTTCTATATATTTTATCATAGATTTTTTTCAGTATTAAACTTTAATAAACCGCGCAAAGGTAGGAATATCTTTTATGTCTTCGAAGACATCTATGTCATTGCGTTCTTCAAGAATGGCAACCAATTCACCTTCTATATCTTTCATGCTATCTGCCAAAACGGTAGATGTCCCCCAGGTTTTATTCTTAAAAAGAGATTTTTTAAGTTGTTTCATACCTAACAAATAATAACCCCCGTCTTGCGCTGGGCCAATCACAAAATCATGTGATGATAATTGAGAAAAAGCATCCTCCAAATCATCTTCATTGAGGTCGTACATATCACTACCTATAATGATAATTTGATTATAGCCAGCTTCAAACCCTTGCTCAAAGGCATGTTGCATTCGGATGCCTAAATCGGCTCCGTGCTGTTGCTTTTTTGTATAAATGATTTCATTCCAGATATCATTTTCTCGAATTTTCACCGAATAATGCACCTGTTTATCAACCTTAAGATTTTGAGTAAATGACACGGTATGCTCCAATAGAAAAGTATAGATATCAAGTGCGTTTTGATCCCCAATGGAGGCCGCCAAGCGGGTTTTTACCTTACCAAGTTCTGGATTTCGTGTAAATATTAGCAGGAGTCTTCTTTCGTTCATAACCTCACTTCATGCGTTTTGCACCTATATTAATAAACCTTTTTTCCTTTTGTTAACCATTGGCTCCAATATTTGGACGAGGTGTGTACTTTTTCTGTTTCATTTCCTTCGGAATCCAATACGGGATATCCACTGTTCTTCCAAGCAATAATTCCACCAAACAAATTTTTCACGTTTGAATATCCCGCCTGTTTTAGTTTTTCTCCAATATCTTCAGAACGCACTCCCAACGAACAGTAAACGACAATGAGTTTGTTTTTTTCTTTTATTTTTTCCGAAGTTATTGACGAAGAAAAGTTGGAATAACCCACAAGGGTGGCTGAAGGAATTTTGCTTACATCATACTCCTTTTGTTCGCGAGAATCTAAAACAATCACTTCACCTTTTAGCTGAAGGGCCCGAAGTTCGTCAACCGATATATATGGAATAGTTTCGTTATTGTATTTCTGCAGCACGCTTTCTACCGACATCTGCGCAGTGGCAGGAATGGCAACAAAACAAAGTAATAAAACAACCGCTAATCTCATGCTAATACTATTTATGCGACAACCCCTTGGCAACTGCTTCCGGCACCTGCCGTGCAGCCATAACAATGTTGTGAAATGATAATATTCCGATTGTTTAGAAGGGCTTCATTATATTCTGAAATGTGCTTTACTTTGCTAGCTACTTTTAAGCCTAGCATCTGATTGAAATCGCAATCGTACAACCACCCGTCCCAACTAATTGAAATGGTATTGGTGCACATTACATTCTCAACGGCAGCAGGGTTATAGGCATCTACTAATTGATACATATAATCTTCATAATTTTCAGAAGCAATGAGATAGTCCAAGAATCGTGAAACGGGGAGATTGGTTATGGCAAAAAGATTGTGGAACTTTATTCCGAAGTCCTCCATAAGCGCTTTTTTAAAATCGCTTTCCATACTGGCTTGATCTCCTGGTAAAAAAGCACCGCTAGGATTATATACCAGATCTAACTTAAGATCGCTATCTGGCATGCCGTAACCAACGGCGTTTAGTTCCTGAAGAGCTTTTATTGATTTGTCAAAAACACCATCACCTCGCTGTTTATCTGTTTTTCCACGAGTCCAGTGAGGCATTGAACTAACCACATGGACATTGTGTTTTTTAAAGAACTCGGGTAGATCGTAATACTTTTTGTTAGCACGAATAATAGTTAGATTACTTCGTACAATAAAATCTTTGATACCTGCCTTGCTGGCTTCTTCCACGAGCCATCTAAAATCTGGATTCATTTCTGGAGCACCTCCAGTAAGATCCAAGGTATGTGCTTCTGTCTTACGAATCACTTCAAGGCACTGCATCATTGTTTCACGAGTCATAATCTCCTTTCGGTCGGGGCCGGCATCCACATGACAGTGTTCACACACTTGATTGCACATATACCCCACATTTATTTGTAGGATTTCGAGCTTTTTAGGACGAAGGGGAAACTGATGGGTTTCTTTTATTTTATTGGCGAAGGTAGGGAGCTCACCATTTTTAAAAATACCATTTGATAAAATCTCCAACTGCCTGTTGGCATTGGCCAACTCATCATTGCGTTTATGAAGGGATTGCGTTTTCTTCTTTAGGGACATATTCTTTTCGTTTAGGACATTAATACATGCTGTAAGCTATGAGTTGCTTACATGTCCAATTTATTCACTTTGTTCATCATCATTACTCCGTGTACTAAGGTCGCACCACTTTTTATGGCAGCACCCACATGGATTGCTTCCATCATTTCTTCCTTGGTAACACCTCGTTGTAAGGTGTCCTTGGTATAGGCGTCAATGCAATACGGACATTGTTCGGTATGTGAGACGGCCAAAGCGATTAACGCTTTTTCTCGAGCGGTGAGCGCGCCTTCTTCGAATACCTTTCCGTAGTAATCAAAAAATTTGGTTCCCAACTCCTCGCTCCATTCGGTTATATTTCCGAATTTTCGAAGGTCCTTGGGGTCGTAATAATTGTTTGAAGCCATAATAATTGGGTTACAAGTACAGAATTATAAGATATATTTCCTTTTTGTAAATATAGCGAAGTAGTCTGTGTATTGAAAAAAAGCTTACTTAATAAATGTTAAAAGTAATTCAGTCGAATATATACGTGATTCCTGACGTAAAACTATATTGTGAATTAGCAATACCAACGGCTGGAAATTCGTCATAGGTAAATGTATAGGTCATCTTTAAAGCAAAGTTCTTATAAAGGCCCACAATGGCCGAAGATTGACTTGAGATTCGATAATCGCTGAACGATGAAATCAAGGGTTGATAGTAGGTTGTGCTTACAACGGTAATGTGCTCTGTGGGATATAGGCTGAAAGAAAAATATGTACTTCCTCTAAAGTCCCGTTGAATAGGGGTAATGCCGTCAGCTAGTTCTTCATGTTCAAACATAATGAGTATCCCTAGATAAAATCTATATTTTTCTGAATTAGACAATTTTAAACGGGGTCCAGAACCAAACAACCCTCTAAAATCAACAAGAGACACCTTGTTGTATTGCGCCTGTCCAAAAACTTCCCAAGACATTTTTCGATGTGTTTTGTAATTATATCGAAGGTGTAAGATACCGGCATTGGTGAATTTGTCATTTTCTACTTTCTGAAATCTGAAATCATTTTTTAATAGGATAAGGTGCTTTGGCGTTTCATGCTCAACGTGTATGTCACTACCTATAGAAATAAAGTCGTTTACATTTCTTTTTAAGGCGAAATCTATACTAGCGGCGCCAGACCAGCCTGAAGTATCTGCCACTTTACGAAGGGATTCGGCGTTGAGTATTTGAGCATTGACTGAAGTGACCAGCCCTAATAGAAGTAGGGAGAGTAGAAATTTCATGAAACAATTAGTTGGTTGTTCTATAAAAATACTAAAAAACAAAAAACCCGAAACAAACGTTTCGGGTTTTAGTGTGGTACCTCCAGGAATCGAACCAGGGACACACGGATTTTCAGTCCGTTGCTCTACCAACTGAGCTAAGGTACCATGCTTAAAGCGGGTGCAAATATAAATCTATTTTACTGTTTGCAAAACATAAATTCAAAAAAAATAAAACTCTCTTACTTTCAATTTAATAGAGAATTAACAACAGCACATTATTTCAAATTGTATTTTTAACATCTTAAATCATTCAATGAATCTAATTATTGATGTAGGAAATACGCGTGTAAAGCTCGCCATATTTAAGGAAGATGCCCTTGTTGATAAGAAAACAACGACATTAGAGAGCCTTTTGGAAGCACTGTCACAAATTGATCTGGCATATCCTTCGGTTCGATGGGCCATCGTTTCTAGCGTTGGAAATTTGTCTGAAAATCAGTTAGCCACGTTAAAAAATAGATATGACCTTGTAATGTTATCACACCAGACTGCGGTTCCTTTTTTAAACGAATATAGTACCCCAAAAACCTTGGGAGTGGATCGTATTGCTTTAATGAGTGCTGCGGCTATTCAATATCCAAAAAAGAACCTACTGGTTATAGATGCTGGAAGTTGCATTACCTATGATTTTTTAACTGATGAAAATAAATACCTTGGAGGGGCAATTTCTCCGGGTATTACAATGCGATATGAAGCACTACATACGTTTACGGCAAATCTTCCGTTATTGGAGGCAGACCTACCCGAAAAACTTATTGGTGATTCCACAAATTCTTCTATTCACGTAGGAGTTATTGGAGCAATTTTGAACGAAATACAAGGTTTTATAAGCTCATACAAGAAAAAATTTGGTGAATTAACAATTATTTTAACAGGAGGAGACGCTCATTTTTTGCGAGATAGCTTAAAAAATGACATCTTTGCCAATTCGAATTTTTTATTAGAAGGTTTAAATTACATTTTAGAACATAACAAAGATTGATGTTGAAGCGTATAATTATTGTGTTAATGCTACTTATTACTGGGGTTTCGGTAGCGCAGGAAGGAACTACCTCACCGTATTCCTTTTTTGGTATAGGAAGCTTGAAGTTTAAGGGCACTGCAGAGAACCGAGCTATGGGGGGTATAAGCGTCTATTCAGACAGTATTCACCTCAATCTTCAGAACCCGGCAAGTGTTGCTGGATTACGTTTGGTTAATTTTTCAGTAGGAGGAAGCCACAAGTATGTAACTCAAGAAACTACAGATGCGAGCCAAAAAGCATCTGCAACCTCCTTAGACTATGTCGCGATAGGTATTCCCATGGGTAAATTTGGAGCAAGCTTTGGACTATTACCGTTTACTTCTGTTGGATATCAATTGGAATCTACCCAAGGCGACTTCACTACGCAATTTTCAGGTACTGGTGGTTTGAATAAGGTATTTTTAACATTGGCGTACCAAGTGACACCAAAATTAAACGTTGGTATAGAGGGGAATTACAATTTTGGAAATATAGAGAACATCGCCTTTAGTACACAAGAAGATGTTCAATTTGGAACAAGAGAAGCCAACCAATCAGACCTATCAGGCTTTAGCTTTAATTTTGGAGCTCAATACAAGACAATGGTTTCAGAAAATCTAGAGTTATCTACTTCGGTTTCCTATACGCCAGAGACCAACTTTACAGCAGAAAACTTACGTGGTATTGCCACCGTTCTTATATTACCTGCCGGAGGGCAGAACTTGGTTGACTTTAGAGAAGTTAATTTGGAGAATACAGACTTTACGTTTCCGTCGCAATTTACAATAGGCGCCGGTATAGGGCAACCTAAAAAATGGTTTGTAGGTGGAGAGTATACCAATCAAAAAACAAGTAACTTTACAAATCGTACCTTTACCATCGATAATTTTGAATTTACTGATGCGGCAAAATTCCGTTTAGGAGGATTCTATATTCCTAATTATAATTCTTTCAGTAGTTTCTGGAATAGAGTGGTTTATCGTGCGGGAATTCGTTTTGAAGAAACTGGGATTAATCTCAGTGGACAAGACATAAATGAGTTTGGCATATCTTTTGGAGTTGGATTACCTGTTGGGAGATTATTCTCTAATTTAAATGTAGGTTTTGAACTGGGAAGGCGAGGAACAAAAGATTTTGGATTAGTACAAGAGAATTTTTTCAATACATTTATAAGTCTGTCGCTAAACGACAGATGGTTTGAAAAGAGATATTATGATTAATACAGAAAACACAATCAAAATGAAAACGAAGACGATTTTTCTTTTAGCTACATTCGTACTTGCCTTAGGGAGTACAATGAATGCACAGGCTCCAGATGATTGCCATATCACGGCATCTCTGTTTATTGAGCCGGCGAAGACAAAGAACTATGAAGGAGCTTTACCTCACTATGAAAAAGTTGTAAAGGAATGTCCAAAATTTAGTATGGCTACCTACCAGTACGCCGTAAAGATGTTTGAACACTTTATCAAAAAAGGAGACAAAGGTAAAATAGCTGATCTTGAAAAAGCATATAACTATCGTATGCAATATTACCCGTCTAAAACTAAGACAGGAGATGTTATGTCAAAGATAGCGCAAGTGAAGTATGACCATGGTATTGGAACAGCAATGCAACAGTTTAGTGATTTTGATGCTGCCTTCAAAAAAGATGAAGAAAACTTTAAAAGTCCTAAAAGCCTTTATACGTACTTTTCATTGGCGGTAGATCTACATGACGCCGGCCAAAAAGACGTTCAAGATGTCTTCAATCTGTATGATATTACCATTGCTAAAATTGAGAAAGAAGAAAGTCAATTGGCAGCTAAATTAACACAGTTGTTGGACAAACAAGACTCTGGAGCGCAACTTACTTCAAAAGAGAGTAAGCGTCTTAAGGCGTATGAAACAAACTTAGGTGCTTATGGTAAAGTAAAAGGAAGTGTAAATGGTAAATTAGGTATTTTGGCTGATTGTCCAAACCTTATTCCATTGTATGAAAAAGATTTTGAATCTAAAAAAGAAGATGTAAACTGGTTACGTAGAGCAGCTGGACGTTTAAATGACAAAGACTGTGATACGGACTTGTTCTTTAGACTTGTACAGCAGTTACATAACTTAGAGCCATCGGCAAAATCGGCGTTTTATTTAGGAAGACTTGCTGAAAAAGATGGAAATCCAACAACGGCCCTTGAATATTATAATCAATCTGCCGAGTTGGAAACTAATCCAAGTGATAAGGCAAAAGTATATTACACTATTGCCGAAAACTTTAGGAAAAAAGGAAGCTATGGGCAAGCCAGAAGCTACTACCGAAAGGCCTTAGCAGAGAAGCCTTCCATGGGAATTTGCTATTTGAAGATCGCTGGTATGTATGCGAAGAGCTCTAACAGTTGCGGAAGCAATGTTTTTGAGAAAAGAGCAATTAACTGGTTAGCAGCAGATCTTGCTGCGAAAGCCGCCAGAGTAGATGGATCAATTGCATCTACAGCGAGAGCAACAGCAAGTAGTTACAGACAAAGAGCTCCTAGTAAAAGCGATATCTTTGAATCTGGTATGCAAGGAAAGACAGTATCTTTTGGTTGCTGGGTTGGTGGAAGCGTTAGAGTGCCTAGCTTATAAGGATGAAATGTAAGAATCATATGTTTAAAAGCGTGATTGCATTAGTATGTGCAATCACGCTTTTTGCATGTGAGGGAAACTATAAAAATGTCCAACGACTCAACCTTAAGGACAATGCCCCCGTGGCAGAAGGGAAAAACATTAACGGAAAATATACGGATTCTGGGAAGGTGGTAACCAATTTATTAGCTCCCAAATTATTAGATTATTCTAATTTTGAATTCGCCTTTCGTGAGTTTCCAGAAGGTGTAGAAGTCAGATTTTGGAATGAAGAAAATGAAATGAGCGTTGTAACTTCAGACTATGCGATCGAGTTTGAAGAAACAGGTATTATTGATCTAAGAAAAAATGTTGTTTTCACCAGAAGCGATAGCTTAGTGCTTCTAGGAGAACAACTGTATTGGGATCAAAATAATAAATGGGTGTTTACAGATCGACCCTATCGAATAACGTTGCCCGATGGATCGTATAATGACGGCGAACGATTTGATTCAAATGAAGATTTTACAAGCTTTTTGTCCCGAAAGAATCAAGGGATACAAATTATAGATAAAAAAGAAACAACCGATGTCGAGTAAAATTTACAAACTCTTTGAATACGCATATATTCTCATGGCTATCTTTTCCGTGTACCTTGTAATTAGCTATTGGGAAGAAGATAGAAATCAAGCATATTTATTTGTTTTCTTTACGGTAGTCGCTATTTTTATGTTTTTCTTCAAAAGAAATTTTAGGAAAAAAATAGAAAAGCGCAACCAAAACCGTTAATGGATCAGATTCTTATTATTGTTGTCATGTTGGTGCTTTCCGCCTTTTTTTCGGGTATGGAAATCGCTTATGTTTCTTCCAATAAGGTCCATATTGAGATCGAAAAAAAGCAGAATAGCTTTTTAGCACGAATTCTTAGAAGAATTACCAGACGACCTTCCAAATTTATTGCAACCATGTTAGTGGGTAATAATATTGCGTTGGTAGTATATGGTTTTTTTATGGGAGACCTTCTCATGAATATGAAATATCTTGGCCAGCTAGATGGTTTTACGGGCCTGTTGGTGCAAACCCTTATATCTACCTTGGTAATTCTTTTAACCGCAGAGTTTTTGCCCAAAGTTTTCTTTCAGATTTATGCCAATAGTTTGGTAAAAGTGTTTGCCGTACCTGCGTATTTCTTCTACCTAATATTTTCGATCATTTCTGAATTTGTAATCTGGATATCGGATCTAGTGCTCAAAATATTTTTCAAGACTGAAGGAGATACAGTTCCGCTTAGTTTTAGTAAAATAGAATTAGGAAACTATATTTCTGAACAAATGGAAACCGTGGAAACTACAGATGTAGTGGATAGTGAAATTCAGATCTTTCAGAATGCACTGGATTTTTCCGAAGTAAAATCACGAGAGGTGATGATACCGCGTACCGAAGTAATTGCTGTAGATATTAATACTACTCCAAAAGAGATAAGTAAATTATTTACCGAAACAGGACTGTCTAAGATTATTATCTATGAGCAAAATATCGATGATATTCTTGGGTACGTTCATTCCTTTGAGTTATTCAAGAAACCTGAAAGCCTCAAAAAAGTGCTTATGCCTGTTGTTTTTGTGCCAGAAACAATGCTCGCCAAGGATGTGCTGAATGTTTTGAGTAAAAAACGAAAAAGTATTGCTGTGGTCATTGATGAGTACGGCGGCACCTCAGGAATTATGACTGTTGAAGATATTATTGAAGAGTTGTTCGGTGAGATTGAGGATGAACACGATTCTATTGCCTTAATAGAAGAAACCCTAGGAGAAGGGCATTACCACTTTTCGGCACGTTTGGAGGTAGATTATATAAATGAGACCTATAAACTGGACCTTCCTGAAAATGAAAATTATGAAACACTCGGTGGGTTAATCGTTAACATTACAGAAGAGATCCCGGAACAAAATGAAACCGTTGATGTTGAGCAATATACCTTCAAAATTCTTGACGTCTCGAGTACCAAAATCGAGCTGATCGAACTAAAAACGAATCACAACGATTAGTTTTTTTGATTTTCACTAACTTTTTTCAAACGAACCTTTTTATAATGGAGGGAAAATGGTATTTTCGCCCACTACAAATTTGATTGACAGATGGCAATATTAAATAATATTAGAAAGAGAGGAGTTTTCCTCATTGTTATTATAGCATTAGCATTATTTTCTTTTGTATTAGCAGATGTAATTCGTAATGGAGGTTTTTCTACCGATAAATCGCAAACAACCATAGCTACGGTGAACGGAATTGATATTCCGAGACAAGAGTTTATGGAACGAGTGGAAGCCTATAAGCAAGCCGTTGGGCCTAGCGGGAATTCATCTCAAGCTACGAACCTTATCTGGGAACAGGAATTGAGAAGTGTGCTGTTACAAGAACAATATGATGAACTGGGAATTGTGGTAAGTGAAGAAGCCATGGATGATGCCCTTAGAACGAGTTTGTCTTCCAATACAACATTCCAAAATCAGGCAGGTCAGTATGATCCAGCCAGAATTGCCGAGTACCAGGCGAATATTCAAAATAACTCGCAGGCACTGGGTCAGTGGAATAATTTCCTAAAAAACACACGAAGAAGTATTCTTGAAACTACTTACTTAAATATGGTGAGAAGTGGAATGGTATCAACTTTAGCGGATGGTGAACAAGAATATCGATTTGAAAATGACAAAATCAATATAGAGTATGTTCATATTCCTTATAGCTCAATTGCCGATGAAGATATCGTCATTTCAGATAGTGATATTGCAACATACGTTAAAGAGCATCCAAATGATTTTGAGGTGGAGCCTCAAGTAGATATTCAATATGTGTCTTTTAACGAAGAACCTTCCGAGGCTGATATTGAAGCGGCAAGAGTGAAAATTGCTGCACTATTGAATGAAACATCTGACGACCTTGACAACGATGGTGTAAACGAAATTGTTCCAGGTTTCGAAGCTAACACGAATCATGCTGAGTTTGTAAGTAAGTATTCTGATATAGGTTATAACGATTCTTGGCTATTAAAAAGCAGAGCTCCCCAATCTATTGCAGATACATTGTTTGCTTTGGATGAAGGAAGTGTTTACGGTCCTTATAAATTGAACAATGCGTATAACCTTTCGAAGGTAGTAGCCGTTGCCCAAAAGTATGACTCGGTAAACTCTAAGCACATCCTAATAAGATTTCAAGGAAGTACAGGTGGTTCTAGTGGGATTTCACGTACCAATGAAGAAGCGAAAGCTTTGGCAGATAGTTTGCTAACGGCAATTAAAAGCGACAAAAGTAAATTTGAGAGCTTGGCCGCTAGTTTTTCTGAAGACCTTACCAATAAAGATAATGGTGGTGAGTTAGGATACTTTGGTCCTGGAGCTATGGTGCCAACATACGATTCCTTTATTTTCGATAACGGTGTGGGAAGTGTTGGTGTTGTAGAAACCGATTTTGGATTTCATGTTGTGAAGATCGAAGATCAAAAGAATCTTCAGAAAGTAATTAAGTTGGCAACTGTTTCCCAAGAGATTGAGCCTTCTGAAGAAACGATCAATCAATTATTTGCGGATGCTACAAAATTAGAGGTAGCCGCTCAAGATGGTAACTTTAGTGACTTGGCTACTGAAGCTGGTAGTCCCGTGAAACCAGTAAATAAAATTGGAGAATTGGATGCTATCATCCCAGGAATTGGAGAGAACAGATCAATTGTAACATGGGCCTTCGATGATGAAAATAAAGTGGGTGATGTAAAACGATTTAATGTGCCTAATGGATATATCATAGCGCAATTAACACGTAGAAACCCTAAAGGTCTTATGAGTGTTGCTGAGGCATCTGCATCGGTTACTCCAATTCTAAGAACTAAGAAAAAGGCAGAAAGAATTATGGCTTCTGCAACAGGTACTACACTTCAAGAAGTGGCGACGGGTCAAAATGTAACTGTGAAAAATGCTACGGCACTTACGCAATCAAACCCTACTATTGCTGGAGCGGGTACAGAACCTAAAGTTGTAGGAACGGCCTTTGGTAAAAAAGCTGGTGAAGATACAGGTCTTATTGAAGGGGTTACAGGCGTGTTTAAAGTACGTGTGCTTGCGGTTAATCCAGCACCGGAACTTACCTCGTATGAAGCTTATGCAAAACAAGCGAATGATAAAGTGAGCCCATTAGTGAATAATGGAGTATATACAGCTCTTAAGAATGCGGCTGATATTGAAGACAATCGATCAACGATCTTTTAATCAAGATCTTTAACAGATAAAAAAAAGCCTCACAGTGTGGGGCTTTTTTATTTTATCATTTCTGCGAAGGCTATGATGGTTGAATATCCTTTCTGCCTGAAATATGCTTTGTTTGATGCATCTCCAGTAGCCAATATAAAATCACCACCCCAAGCTCCTAAACTTTTAATGCTTCCTGGATAATCTGCGAACAACTGCTCTTTTATAGTAGGCAAAGAAATAAGGCTTGAAATACAACTTTCATGTTTTTCAATAAGAGATGTTAGTTCATCCAGTGTTGTACAATTGGCTGTTTTTTTAGTGATCTCACTAATTTCTATAATCGCCTGTTCCTTGCCTTTCAATACGTTTTTGTATCTATTAATCCCCTCTTTACTATTTTGTTTTTTATTGAGGTGTACAAAGAACAAATAAGAGGCAAAATTCCAAGATATTTCTTGGGATACTACCGAGGGAACATCGTTTAAAATAGCGTATAAAAAGGGGTTGTTCTGTTGGGCCGCTGCAATGTCATAGCCACTTCCTCCAAAACTTCGTTGAAGTAATTTAAACGCATCCACTTGAGCCCATTGAGCAATATTGTTAATTAAGGTTGATGAACTTCCCAATCCCCAGTCTCTTTGAAAATTCATATGTGTTGTTACTTCCCAACCTTGTTGTTCGTGCAAGAACGACGGATTCATTTTTTGAGCCTCCCTAAGTATGGTAATCAACACTTTCACGACAGGATCTGCTACAGAGTCATCTTCAAGAATAGCTTGTTGAAGCCTAAAGTTATGTTGAAACCAAGTGGTTCCATCTTTGTCGTTGCTTTTCCACTGAACACCTTGCTGCTCCGAAGGTTCGACAATTAGAGATTGTCCATAGCTTGTGGGAATAGCCAAACCCAATGCCCCATCAAGAACTACATACTCACCTGTGAGTAGTAATTTTCCGTTACTGTAGAATTCTTGTTTCACGAGTTAAGATCGAAGCGTTTTAATAAAATCTACAACAGCGCTGTGTGAGATTGTATTTTTAGTAAAGTAGGTTACAGCTTTCTCTTTTTCTTCAATAGAGGTGTCTAGCTGATTAAGAACATTCATTAAGTGCATTTTCATATGCCCTTTTTGAATACCTGTAGTAACAAGAGACCTAATGGCCGCAAAATTTTGGGCTAATCCGGCCACAGCGGTAATTTTCATAAGATCATTTGCGTTGGGTTTTTGCAGTATGGAAAGCGCAAATTTTACCAAAGGGTGTAGTGAAGTTAAACCGCCTAAAGTGCCCAAGGCTAATGGAATTTCAATGGAAAAAAAGAAATGATCATTTTCTATACGAGCGTCGGTCAGACTTTCGTAGGCGCCATTTCTGGATGCAAAGGCATGAATACCAGCCTCTACAGCACGGAAATCGTTGCCAGTGGCTAAAATAACGGCATCAATTCCGTTCATAATGCCCTTGTTGTGTGTTACGGCTCGCCGAGGTTCTACCTTAGCTATTTGAATAGCTCTGACAAATTTTTCGGCAAAAGCACGTCCACTCATTTCTTCATTTGAAAGCTGATTGACGTGACAACTTACTTCGGCGCGGACCAAGCATTCTGGGACGTAGTTAGAGAGAATGCTCATCACAACTTTTGGATACTCTTTGTTTGCTTCAAAGAGAGCATAGCCATTTGCCTCATCAAGGAAGGTGTTTGCAATTTTTTCCAAACAACTATTAATAAAATTGGCTCCCATGGCATCTTTGGTCTCAAAAGTGCAATGCAATTGATAATATCCATCCAAGGACGAAGTAGCATCTTTAAGAACAATATCTAACAAACCGCCGCCCCTTTTTTTCATGTTTTTCTCCAAGGTGTCAATGCTGGCTAAGAGAATTGGCTTTATAGTAGTAAAGAAGGTATTTAATTCTAAGGGATCTCCGAAAAAGTCAATATGAATTTGCCCATTTTTCTTAGTAGAAATTACATGTGCCGAAAACCCGCCACGATCCAACCAAAATTTGGCCGCATTACTGGCAGCTGCAACAACAGAGCTCTCTTCAATCACCATAGGAATCGCATAAAGCGTATTGTTAATCAAAAAATTGGGAGCAATACTAAACGGGAGGTAGTAATTGGTGAGTGCATTTTCAGTGAAATCGTCATGTAATTTTTGTAAATCCGTGTTGGTGTTCCAATATCGTTTTAATACTACAATAGCCGAAGGATCATTATCAAGATAATTTTCGACTAACCATTGTATTTTCTGTTCTTTGGTCTTTTTAGAAAATCCTGAAACCGGTTGGGCCATAATTTGGTGGTTGTGAATACAAAGATAGTATTTAAAACGAAGCTTTTTATATTGATTTACAACCGTAAATACAGGTATTTAACAAAAAAAACTAAGAGAAATTGCCGAAATTTTAGTAAACTTGATGTACTAAAAATTTAACACTTTGAAACGATTAATTTCTACGCAAGTGCTGATACTGTTTCTTGCAGCTATTTCTACGCTAACAGCACAACAAAAACAAATTACATTAGAAGACATATGGGGGGGTACTTTCAGAACGGAACGTCTGGATGTATTACGCTCATTAAACAATGGAAAGGAATATTCTGTTCTTAATTATGATCAATCACAGAAAGCTTCTACCGTTGATGTCTATGATTACGTAAGTGGGGAGAAGGTAAGAACCTTAGTGTCTACAAAGGATCTTCCGGGAATTGATTATATCATTTCGTATGAGTTTAGTGATGATGAGTCCAAGTTGCTTTTGGCGATTCAATTGAAGCAAATTTATCGAAGGTCTTCAGTAGGAACGTATTATGTATATGATCTTAATTCAAAGCAATTGACGCGAGTTTCTGAAGATAAGATACAAGAACCCACCTTTACACAAGATGGGTCAAAAATGGCATATGGCTTTGAGAACAATCTTTACATTAAAGATCTTACCAATGGAAGTGTCACTCAGGTAACTAGTGATGGGGCTACAAATAGTATTATTAATGGAATAACAGATTGGGTATACGAAGAAGAGTTTGCCTTTGTGAGAGCCTTTGATTGGAATAAAACAGGAGATAAACTGGCGTTCATTCGATTTGATGAGTCCAATGTTCCTGAATTTTCTATGGACATTTATGGGAAACAATTATACCCAGACCAACAAGTGTTTAAGTATCCCAAAGCTGGTGAGGCCAATGCTAATGTTTCTCTGCATTTGTATGATCTTAACACAGGGAAAACCCAGGAAGTGGATGTGTCAAAATACAACAGTCATTATATACCTAGGATTGAATGGACCAATGATGCAAACGTATTGAGTGTTCAACTAACAAACAGGCATCAAAATATTTTGGATCTAGTATTTATAAATGCAGAAGATAATAGTACCGCTTTAGTGCTTCAAGAGACGGATGACGCATACGTAGATGTAACTAATGACCTTACTTTTTTGAACGATAATAGTTTTATTTGGACTAGTGAAAAAAGCGGTTGGAATCATATCTATCATTATGATAGAAAGGGAAAGTTAATCAATCAAGTAACAGCTGGTGATTGGGAAGTAACCAATTATTATGGATTTGATCAAAATACGGGACGTATCTATTTCCAGAGTTCAGAAAATGGAAGTATTAATAGAGATGTGTATTCTGTACTACGTTCTGGCAAGAACAAAGTACGTTTATCAACAAGAACTGGAACTAATAGTGCTTCATTTAGTGCAGATTATACGTACTATATCGGGACATTTTCAGATACTGAAACGCCTTATGCTTTTACCTTAAATGAATCCAAAACAGGAACGGTGCTTCGTCAGATAATAAACAATGAGGGGCTACAAAGCCAGCTTCGTGATTATAAGATTTCGCCCAAGGAATTTTCAACGATTTCCGTGAACGGGGAGGAGTTGAATATGTATATGATAAAGCCTCTAGATTTTGATCCCAATAAAGAATATCCAATGTTTATGTATCAATATTCGGGTCCAGGCTCGCAACAGGTAGCTAATCGCTGGGGCGGTTCCAATGACTACTGGCACCAAATGTTGGCACAGGAAGGATATATTGTTGTTTGTGTAGATGGTAGAGGAACCGGATTAAAAGGAAGAGATTTTAAAAAAGTAACTCAGAAAGAGTTAGGTAAATATGAAGTTGAAGATCAAATAAGTGCAGCTAAAAAATTAGGAGAACTTCCATATATAGATTCATCTCGAGTAGGGATTTGGGGTTGGAGTTATGGTGGCTTTATGTCTTCTAACTGCTTGTTTCAAGGAGCAGATACATTTTCTATGGCCATTGCAGTGGCTCCAGTAGGGAGCTGGCGCTTTTACGATACCATCTATACAGAGCGGTATATGCAAACACCTCAAGAAAACCCATCTGGGTATGATGATAATTCACCCATTACCCACGTAAATAAGTTAGAGGGAGATTTTCTGTTGGTACACGGAAGTGGTGATGACAATGTACACGTTCAAAACACCACGCGTTTGGTGGATGCCTTGGTGCAAGCCAATAAGCAATTTGATTGGGCCATATATCCAGACAAAAACCACGGAATTTACGGCGGGAATACACGTATTCATTTATATACAAAAATGACCAATTTCATTAGAGAAAGCCTTGGCGAACCCAAGAGTAATCTCATGCAAATAAAAAACTAAAACTAATCGTAATATTAACTAATACTCAATTATATGTCGACATCTGTACAGCATAAACAAAAGGAACTATTTGGACACCCGGTGGGGCTTTATGTGCTATTTTTTACCGAAATGTGGGAACGTTTTTCTTATTATGGAATGCGTGCAATTTTGGTGTTATATCTAATTGGAGCAACAAATGATGCAAATGCTGGTTTGGGCTGGACCAATGGAGAAGCTTTAGCTTTATATGGTTGGTATACCATGTTGGTTTATGTAGCATCTATTCCAGGGGGATGGATTGCAGATAAGTTTTTGGGGCAAAAGAAATCTGTGCTGTATGGGGGAATATTACTCGTAGCTGGACACAGTATTTTAGCCATAGAACAAATGTGGGCTTTCTATTCAGGACTTGGACTTATCATTGCAGGTGTTGGTTTGTTAAAACCAAATATTTCAACAATGGTTGGAGGTTTGTATAAGCAAGGTGATATTAGAAGAGATAAAGGATTCACAATATTTTATATTGGAATCAACATAGGAGCATTCTTGTCTAGTTTAATTGTTGGATATGTGGGCGAAGTGTATGGATGGCACTATGGTTTTGGATTGGCAGGAATTGGAATGGCTTTGGGACTCATACAATACTTAGCGGGCCAAAAACATCTTAAAACAGTTGGTAATTTCTTAGGTGCTTCAGAGAATAAAGAAGAGAAAGAAGCAATGAAAAAACCATTAACCAAAATTGAAAAAGATAGAGTTATTGTACTATTCATTTCTTTTCTTCTTGTGATTGTCTTTTGGGGTGCTTTTGAACAAGCAGGAGGCTTAATGAACATTTATGCTTCGGAAAAAACAGATAGGATGCTCTTGGGATGGGAAGTTCCAGCTTCATGGTTTCAGTCGTTGAACGCCATGTTTATTATCTTCTTGGGAACGAGTGTTGCCGCATATTGGGCGATGCGTAAATTGAAAGGCAAGGTTTCTACTTCTTTGTTTAAAATGATATTAGGACTTATTATTATGGGTGCTGGATTCTTCTTTATGACCGCAGCTGCTGGTCAATTTGAAAGCAATGGATCTTCTGCAATGTATTGGTTGGTTTTAGCCTATTTATTCCACACCGTAGGAGAACTTTGTATTTCGCCAGTTGCGTTATCTTATATTACAAAGTTAGCACCGTTAAAGTACGCCTCTTTGATGATGGGTGTGTATTTTGCCATGACAGGTTTTGGAAATAAACTCGCCGGACTTCTTGGAGAAGCTTCAGAGTCATTAGGAGAGTATACTATTTTTACAGGGATTGCTGTGTTTTGTGTTGGCTTTGGACTTTTAGTAATGTTGTTCCGTAAAAAATTAGAAAAGTTGACGCATGGAGCCGAGGACAATGAGAGAACGATGCACGAAGAAGCTGAAGGGTTTGAACTAGCTGATAACTAAAACTAGCGTCATGTCAGAAAATAATACAGATCAGTTTTTTAAGTCGAAAGTTCTTGGACACCCGTCCGGTTTATTTGTGCTGTTTTTTACAGAAATGTGGGAACGCTTTTCCTACTACGGAATGCGGGCATTATTAGTGCTGTTTTTAACAACGGCGCTTATGGACGGTGGCTGGGGATGGCCCAGAGAGCACGCACTGGCTATTTTTGGATCCTATGTTGGTCTGGTATACTTGTCCACTATGTTGGGCGGGTACTTTGCAGATAAAATAATTGGCTATCGATGGGCTGTTGTTGTTGGTGCCTTGCTAATGACTTTAGGTCATGGTTCCATGGCTTTGGAAACGCCATTCTTTATTTACTTAGGGTTAACATTACTGGTATTTGGTAGTGGATTCTTTAAACCCAATATGACCTCTATTATTTCAGAAATGTATGCCGATAGGGTAGACAAGAAAGATGGTGCATTTACGATTTTTTATATGGGTGTAAATGCAGGGGCATTCTTAGGAATTCTGCTTTGCGGTTATATTGGTGAACGATGGGGTTGGAACTTAGGATTTGGATTGGCAGGAATTTTTATGCTATTTGGACTACTTCAATTTTGGTTGGCACAAAATATTTTCGGTCATATTGGTCTAAAACCTAAGAAAGATGACCCTAATTCTATTGCTGCTAAGGATAAAGACAAAAGAGTGCCTTTCGGTTCGATACAAAAATTAGTTATTATCATTTCGGCTGGCTTAGGTCTCATTTGGTTAATAAATGAACCCGCCGCCCTTATTACTGGAGGATCATTCAACGTTTTTGATTTTAACCTTGGAGGAATAGGCGGTAATAGTGTAGCAATACTTACTGCATTAGTCTTGTTTATTTTTTTACTGGTATATCGCTTATCTCAATATTCAAAATTAACAAGAGATAAGTTAATTGCTGTATCTTTCTTTGCGTTCTTAACCATATTCTTCTGGGCGATCTTTGAACAGGCACCTGGAACCTTGACCATATTCGCAAATGATTATACAGATCGAATGTTGGAAGGGAGTGCAGGTATGGCTTTTAAGGTGATAAATTCTTTAATGACCCTCATACCATTGGGTGTGATTTCATGGGTATTATACCTGTTGTTTAAACAGACTTTTGGTAAATACGCAATTTCAAACATTATCTTAGCACTCAGTTTTGTAATAATATGGGGAATCGCGATTTGGATGTTATCAAATCAATTTAAGGAAGAGACATTGGAGGTTCCTGCTTCATGGTTTAGTGTCTTAAACTCATTATTTATTATCACATTGGCTCCATTATTTTCGAAGTGGTGGGAAAGTAAATATAATCCATCTGCCAACATGAAATTTGGAATAGGAATGTTCTTGTTGGCTCTCGGAATGGCAGCAATAGCCTTTGGCGCTGGAGGTATCGAACCTGGTGCTCAAACGGCTTCGGTGAGCATGATATGGTTGATCTTGGTATATTTATTCCATACCCTGGGTGAATTATGTATCTCACCTGTAGGACTTTCATATGTAAGTAAACTTGTTCCTGCCCGAATGATCGCTTTTATGTTTGGTGTCTGGTACCTAGCTGTAGCAATTGGAATGAAAGGTGCCGGTAAAATAGGTGAAAATGTAGATAGAATTGCGGATGAAAATGGAATCAGTTATTTCTTTTGGATTCTGACTGTGGTTGCCGTTGCTGTTGGATTGGTGTCTATTTTATTAAAACCAGTAATCAATAAACTTATGCACGGTGTAAGATAAAAACAATACATACGACTAAAAAACGTTCCAAATTGGAACGTTTTTTGTTAGCTTTAATGAGATTAATGCCCTAGTTATGAAAAAAATAGTACTGGTCTTCACACTGTTGACAGCCGTATCAATGACGGCCCAAAAGATCAATTGGTTGACCATGGATGAGGCGATAGCGGCACAGGCAAAAGAACCGAAGAAAATATTCGTAGATATGTACACCAACTGGTGTGGCCCTTGCAAGATGTTGGACAGAAATACCTTCAGTAATGCAGATATTGCCGATTATATCAACAAGAATTTTTACGCGGTGAAGTTTAATGCCGAAGGGAATGAAGTTATCAAAACCCAAGGACGAACCTTTACTAACCCCAAATACGACCCGGCAAAGGCAAAAAGAAGAAATAGTCAGCACGAATTTGCCAGTTTTATGGGGGTACGTGCTTATCCAACCGTATTGTTTATAGGTGAAAATGGGAAACTCATTAATCGAGTGACGGGCTATAAAACACCACACCAAATGGAATTATATCTCAAGTTTTTTGGGACAGACCTTTGGCAAAGTATTAAAACTCAAGAGGCCTTTAATGAATATGTTGAAAACTTTGAACCCCAATTTAAAAGCTAAGGGAGGTATTGTACATCCCTAATTATGTTGTTATGAAAAAAATAGTATTCCTTTTTACACTGTTGGTAGTTGGATCGATATCAGCTCAAAAAATCAATTGGATGTCAATGAATGAAGCATTGGCCGCTCAGGAAAAAGAACCCAAGAAGATTTTTATGGATGTGTATACAAAATGGTGCGGTCCATGTAAGTTGTTAGACAAAAATACATTCAGTAACAAAGATTTGATCGAATTTGTTAACGAGAACTATTATGCGGTGAAGTTTAATGCTGAAGGCACCGAAGATATTACATATCAGGATTTCACCTATACCAATCCAAATTATCAAGAAGGAAGAAAAGGGCGTAATGCAACCCACTTTTTTGCCGACGCACTGCGATTGCAAGGATACCCGAGCCTTGTCTTTTTTGGAGACGATGGAAAACTAATACAAGCCATCCCTGGATACAAAACGCCACAACAGTTAGAGATTTACCTCAAAATGATTGCAAACGATGACTATAAAGAATTAGTGACTACCGAAAAATGGGAGGCATATCAAAAAAAATTTAAGAATACATTCAAATAACAGAGTCGGCGAAATATTAGCGCTTGACAACGAAAGCTCCCTGAGTGCCAGTATGGTAAAAAGGGAGCTTTCTTTTTTCACATGTTTCTTTCCAACGCCTAACGTATGATGTATAATTGCTTCCATCGGCAACAATAATTGATGGAGCAAGACTATCTATCAAGCGGTTCAGATTGAGCTTAGGACTTTGGGTGAGAATGATTATTTCATCTTGTAAAACATTAGGATAGGTGGCTAAGCTATCCACAACCAATATTTGTTTATCTGCATAAGTAAAGATTTTCGGAATGGCCTGTTCATCTACAACAGCTACATAGGCACCAACTATATAGCCTTTAATGGGAGAAGTGTCTTTATAAGATAAAGACGAATCACTTCGGAAGAGTTTCAAATTTGCCCCATTCTTATGTCCAATAAGGGTATGCTTGCTTTTATGAAACACGGTTAGTTTTGATCCAGAATTTGTCATCTTTTCCGCAACGCAAATGCCTATAAATAATACGATTGCAACCAGAAATTGGAGTGTTCTTTTGTAAGTTGTTTTATTCCAGAAACGAAATAGAGAAACGATGAGAAGGTAACTAAAAACAGCTTTGGTTTTAGAGAATGAAATATCTTCAATAAGAAATGAATCTTGATGGGCCACCCAATGAATAAATTGATTCATGGTTCTAATCAAAAAGTGATATAACTGCGCTAAAAAATTGGGTAGAACATTAAATGCAGCGAAAACAAAAATGAGTATTCCACCTAATAATAAAACACCTAAAAAAGGAAGGATTATCAAATTAGTGATCATGAAAAGCCCCGGGAATTGATGAAAATAATAAAGACTTAACGGAAGTACTCCTAATTGGGCAGCCAAAGTAACGGTTATAATATCCCAGAATTTTTTCAGGAAGTAATTTCTAGGTCTATAGTGTCTTGATAGTTTTGGTTGAATAAACAAAATGGCGAAAACGGCCATATAACTTAACTGAAAACCAACATGAAAAAGCCACATAGGATTTACTATGAGTAATCCAAAAAATGATAAGAATAGCGTGTTAAAAGAATTAGTAGGTCTATTGAGCATCTTGGCAACTGCAAATAAAGAGAACATCGTGGCGGCTCGAACAACCGAAGGACTCCAGCCTGCTACTAGGGCGAAACCAAACAAGAATGTAATTACAAACATTCCTTTTATTGTTTGGCCTTTAGGAAGACGCTCCAAGGGTTTGAATATGGCAGAGAACAGTAAAAAAAGGATGCCCACATGAAGACCCGATACTGCCAATATGTGAATTGCACCGGCGTTTATATAATCGGTGTATAGTGCCTTGGTCATATCTCTTCGTTGCCCCAAGACAAGCGCACTTAAAATGGCCTGTTCTTCAGTTCCAATGGATGACTCAGCTATTTTCTTTATCAAATGTGTCCTTAGTTTTTCTGCATAACCACGAATTGAAGGCTTCCCTTTATTTCGGAATAAAATCTGTCTATCTGAAATTTGTAATTGATGATAGACCCCCTGTTGTTTCATATAATGGGCATAGTCAAATTGAAATGGATTAAGAGAACTGTGAATTGCAGTAATCTCCCCTGAAATTACTGCGGTATCATCGATTAAAAAAGAACTAGAAGGAGTATCCTTTGAGACAAGAAGCACAATGTTTCCAGAGGTTTTATCAGAATCCAACGCATCAACCCTTACAATGTATTTTGAATGAAAAGCACTTGGTTTAAGAAGCTCTACAATGGTAACCTGGAGTGTTTGATGGGTAGAAACCATTGTGTGTGAATAATGGTCTTTTTGTGCATTGGGTAGCCTAAGCGAATAGTTGAGATATCCTAAGACATAGAAGCAAAGAAATGTTACTATTCCGAAAATCACATTGGGATACAATTGGTGCCGGGTCAGAAAATAGGATGCCGACAATGTGAGCATACACAGTGCGAGCAGTATAACACAAGGAAGTATGTAAGACGGAAAGAAATATGCAGTAATTATCCCAAACGAGAGAGAAACTGCAAACTTGGTGATCGTAAAATTTATAAAATGAACCCCCATGATTTTCAATAGTTGAAATCTATGGCGGGTAATTAAAAACTCTTGATACCAAGATAGAAAAAACTACCGAAACTTGATTGAGATTGTCTTATGAAAAATACAGATGTTAACGTATATGTTTATATAACACGACGTACCTCTTTAAAAGCACTCTTCCAATATCGCTCATCCAGTGAAGATATAATAACACCTCTTGAAGAGGTAGAATGAATAAACCTTATAGTAGTACCTTTGGCCTCAACGACGAGCCCCACATGGTTAATCACATTTTTGTTTTTATTGGTTTGGAAAAATACGAGATCTCCTTTAGCCACTTGTGCAAGTGAGATACGCTTGCCTCGTTTGGCCATATCTCGGGATACTCTTGGTAACGCAATTTCCTCTTTTTTAAAGGCTGTATAGACCAAGCCTGAGCAGTCCATTCCAGACGATGAGGTGCCTCCAAACTTATAGCGTGTTCCTTCGAATGTTTTAGCGTATGAAATAATCTTGTTTACTTTTTTTCCAGAAACACTAGTGGTGGGGGTTCCCTTAGCAACAGAATTGCTTGCTTTACGAGAGCTTCCGCAAGAGGCTAAGAACAGCAGAAGTGACACCAGCAGGAAAAGCTTTTTCATATAGGGCAAAAGCGGTAAAGGTTGTATAAATGTAGTGTATTTATAGAAAAGCGGAAAATATTTTTTCTACAGAACTGCGACCTCAGTGAGAAGCGGCCTCCACAATAAGTTGAGCGGTCTTCTTGCTAGCCCCTTTGCCTCCTAAGGCCTTTTCCAAATCATAGTAGTCCAGAAAAAGGGTTGCCCTCTTATAAGGATCCAAAATTGTGTCCAATTCTTCTATAACTCTGCGTGTATTGAACTCCGTTTGTATTAATTCTGTAACAACCTCTTTATCCAAAATTAAGTTCACCAAAGAAATATACTCAAGCTTAATGACGCGTTTAGCTATCTCATATGAAATCCTACTGCCCCTATAGCAAACAACTTGGGGAACTTTAAATAAAGCGGTCTCTAAAGTTGCTGTGCCCGAGGTAACCAAAGCCGCATTGGAGATACTCAATAAGTCATATGTTTTGTTAAGCAATAAATGTACGTTCTCATTCGAGATAAAAGGAGCGTAAAAAGAAGCTTCCTGACTAGGGGCCCCTGCAATCACAAATTGATGATCCGGAAAATTATGCGCTACAGATAACATCACTTTCAACATCTTGGAAATTTCCTGTTTCCTACTCCCCGGAAGTAAGGCAACAATGGGCCGATCGTCAAGACCATTTTCATTTCTAAAAACAGTAGGGTCAACCAATTCTCGCTTGGCAATTGCATCTATAAGCGGATGTCCAACAAAGTGTACTGGAAAATTATGCTTCTTTTCGTAAAAATCCTTTTCGAAGGGTAAAATAACATACATGGCATCCACATCTCGCTTTATATCTTTAATACGTCCTTCTTTCCATGCCCATATTTGTGGAGAAATATAATAATGTGTTTTGTACCCTTTCTGTCTAGCCCATTTGGCAATACGGAGATTAAAACCAGGGTAGTCAATGAAAATGATTACGTCTGGCTTAAAAAGTTCGATGTCTTTTTTACAATGGGCTATATTTTTAAAAATAGTTCGCAAATTAAATAAGACCTCTACAAATCCCATAAATGCCAACTCGCGATAATGTTTTACCAAATCACCACCCATATCCTTCATAAGGTCACCACCCCAACAACGAATTGAGGCATCTTTGTCTTGCTTTTTTAACGACCGAATAAGATTCGCTCCGTGTAAATCTCCTGACGCTTCTCCAGCTATGATGTAGTACTTCATTATAGAAATTTTGATATCAATACCACTAGGGCCGCCAATATAGTAGCTAAAATCACGCCACGTGCGCGATAGAGTTGTTGTTTTTTTAGAAAAATAAAGAAAACCACCAAATTTAATATAGCGCCCAAAACTACAATACTACCCAGCACGTCTTGATCGAGAGCGATCTGAAGGGTTTCCTCAAAGCTGCGTTCTGAGAAAAAGAAAATATACAGATAACTTCCCGTTACGTTGGCTATTATGCCAAAAAACAAACCTATAAGCACTTCCTTTTTCATGGTAAACTCCAAGAATTAATGTCTTTAATTGCGTGATGCGCAGTCAGATCAAATTGTACTGGAACCACCGAAATAAAACCGTTGTGTAAGGCCCATTCATCGGTATCTTTTCCCTTATCTTCATTTACAAACTCCCCAGTTAGCCAAAAATAATCCCTTCCTAGAGGATTAACTCTTTTGTCAAAATTTTCTACCCAATGGGCGTTGGCTTGGCGACCTACTCTAAATCCTTTGATATCCTTTTCAGCAAGCTTTGGAAAATTAACATTAAGGACAACACCTGGAGGAAGCCCATTTGTAAGGCATTGTAAGGCAATAGATCGAATAAATTTTTTGGTGGGCTCAAAATTGGCCTGCAAAGAATAGTCTAATAACGAAAACCCAATGGAAGGAATTCCCATAGTCCCAGCTTCAACGGCAGCACTCATAGTACCGCTATAAATTACATTGATGGAAGAATTACTACCATGGTTTATACCACTCACGCAGAGATCAGGTTTACGATCTAGAATGGCGCTTACTGCGAGTTTTACGCAATCTACGGGTGTTCCGCTACAACTGTATTCTTGCTGAGGTTGCTCTTTTTCAATAACAACGGCATCACAGTACAAAGTGTCATTTAACGTTATAGCATGGCCCATGCCGCTTTGAGGAGCATCGGGAGCTACAACACAGACATCTCCAAGCGTATTCATAACCTCGATAAGAGCCCGAATACCAGGTGCCGTAATTCCATCATCATTGGTAACCAAAATAAGTGGTCTTTTTGACCCCATATCAATTATTTTTTATACAGCTAAAATACGATTAATAAATTCCAAATCACAAGGCGGTATTTTCAAAATTTCAACGGACGATTTCCTAAGTTAATGACGTTAACTTTATACCGTTGTAAGATTGTACGTTTAACAAAAAATTAGTATCATTACTACTGTGTTGGCACGGTTTTTTATATAAATTAGTTGTTCTAAAAAAAGTTGATGTATGCGTTTAATGAAAAAGAATTTGAAAGTATTGTTTTTGGCCGCCTTTGTTGCAGCTGCCTCCTGTAGTTTTACTACCAAAGAATTTAATGATCCCGATAAAGATAAATTACTTATTGACCTTATATCATACGTGCTTGAAAAGGGACATTACAACCCTAAAGATGTTGATGATGTCTTTTCTGAACAAGTATACGATGATTTTGTAACGGCAATGGATCCACTAAAAAGGTATTTTTTAGCTTCAGATATAGAAGAATTTAGTGCCTATAAAACAGAGATTGACGATCAGTTAAAAAAGAAAGAACTCACCTTTTTTAATTTGGTATACCAACGATATACAGAACGGACTGAAGATGTGAAAAAAATCTATGTTGAGGTACTTAAAAAACCTTTTAATTATGACAAAGAAGAATCCATAAATGTGGATTATGACAATCTGGTCTACGCCGCCTCAAAGAAAGAATTGAAAGAACGATGGAGACTTCAATTAAAATTCTCTACCATAGGAAATTACTACGATTTAGTTGAAGATGAAAAATCTAAAGCAGAAGCAGAAGATGGATATGTATCCAAGTCACTTAATGAACTAGAAGAAAAATCGCGAGAAGCCTCCAAAACTTCGTTAGAAGAATATTATGAGTTCGCGGATGATTTAGAGAGAAAAGATTATTTCGCCATATACCTTAACACGATTGTCGAGGAATTCGATCCACACACAAATTATTTTGCACCACCAGATAGAGATCGTTTTGATCTACGCATGTCTGGTAAATTGGAAGGTATTGGCGCTAGATTGCAAAAGAAGAACGACTACATTAAAGTAGTAGAAGTTATTAGCGGAGGCCCGGTTTGGAGAGGAGAACATATGGAAGTTGGTGATCTTATAATGAAGGTCAAGCAAGAAGATGAAGAAGAGGCAGTGAGCTTGGTTGGAATGCGTGTTGATGATGCGGTTAAATTGATAAAAGGCCCTAAAGGAACAAAAGTGACCCTTACTGTAAAACGTGTAGATGGAGCCATTGAAGAGGAAGTGATTACAAGAGATGTAGTTGAACTGGAAGAAACCTACGCCAAATCTACCTTGGTTAAAAAAGAAGATAGAAAATTTGGACTTATTAATTTGCCACAGTTTTATTTTGATATGAACAATTATAAAGAACGTAATGCGGCTAGTGATGTTAAGAAAGAGATTATAAGGCTTAAGCAAGAAGGAATGGAAGGACTTGTCCTTGATTTAAGAGACAATGGTGGAGGATCTTTGCGCACGGCTGTGGATATTGCTGGCTTGTTCATTAAAGAAGGCCCCGTAGTGCAAGTGGCATCAAGTGGTGAGAAAAAAGAAGTATTAGAAGATAAGGATAACGAAGTTGTATGGGATGGTCCCTTAGTAATATTGGTAAATGAACTATCAGCCTCGGCTTCTGAAATCTTAGCTGCTGCCATGCAAGACTATAAGCGTGGTATTATTATAGGGAGTAAACAATCGTATGGAAAGGGAACGGTTCAAAATATGATCGACCTAAACCAATGGTTGCGCAAAAATGACTTGGGAGATATGGGAGCTTTAAAGCTGACCACGCAAAAATTCTATCGTGTCAATGGAGGTTCAACGCAGTTGGAAGGAGTAAAAAGTGATGTCGTAATGCCAGACAGATACAGCTATATCGATGTGGGTGAGCGAGATTATGACAATCCGCTACCATATGATAAAATTGGAGCTGCAGATTATGAGGAATGGGATGGTTACATAGACTACGAAGAGACCATCAATAAGAGCAAGGCCAGAATGGCACAGAGTGCCCAACTTCAATTAATTGAAGAAAATGCGCAATGGATTAAAAGAAGGAGAGACGATAACAATGTGAATTTAAATTTTGCGGACTATACGGCTGAAATTGATGCGCGTAAAGAGGAAACCAAAAAGTTTGATCCTATCAATGAATATGACAATAAATTAAGCTACACATCTCTTCCTTATGAAGTTGAGTTGATGAGGCAAGACACTACACTAAGAGAGAAGCGTATACGCTGGCATAAAAGTTTGAGCAAAGACATTTACCTTGAAGAAGCTGTCAATGTGCTTGAAGATCTTAAGTTAAATAATATTAGAAGAGGAAAGGTTGCCAATATCAAAAACTAGTTGGTTGTGAGTTTTTAAGATTTGATGCTTCAAATCTGGAAATTCTTATAACTTTACTAGGTGAAATCATCGACAACATCTCTTACAAAAATTGCGCTCCGAAAGTTTCGAAAGAACATTTGGGGCGTTTTTAGTTTCACCTTTCTTGTGATATGTGTGTTGGTGGCCATTTTTGCATACGTCTTGGCTCCGGATAATTCAAAGAATGCGAATCAAATGCACCTTTCCGTGCACTCTAAGCAACCCGGCTTTACCGTAAACATGTTGACCATCCCTGGAGATGAGGTTACTCAAAACGCATTTTCTGTATTTTTCTTCGGAAAAAAAACAACCGCCTCCGAAATTCCTATTGCCAGTTATACTACTTCGGCAGATGCCATCGAGATTATGGAATATACCTCTGATGGAGAACCAGGACTTCAAAAAGAATATTCGATTACCCTTTTCCCAGGAGTCACAACAGGAGAAGAGATTGCCTCTAAATATGTTTCAAATAAGAAATTCATCTTGGGATCAGATAAATACGGTAGAGATCTACTAAGTAGAATGTTGATTGGAATCCGAATTTCTCTAGCCATTGGTTTTGTAGCCGTGTTTATTTCTTTAGTAATTGGAATTACATTGGGCGCCATTGCCGGCTATTATGGCGGAAAGATAGATGCTGCGATTATGTGGTTAATTAATGTAACATGGTCCATTCCCACGTTGCTTCTTGTCATTGCCATTACGCTGGCGCTAGGAAAAGGCTTTTGGCAAGTGTTTATTGCAGTTGGGCTCACCATGTGGGTAGAGGTAGCTCGAGTAGTTCGAGGGCAGGTGATGAGTGTAAAACAAATGCAATATGTTACTGCGGCCAAAGCGCTGGGATTCGATAATTTTAGGATTATTACCCGACATATCTTACCCAACAGTATGGCCCCAGTAATCATTATTTCCGCGGCCAATTTTGCCGGAGCCATTCTTATAGAAAGTGGATTGAGCTTTTTAGGTATTGGGGCACAACCACCTATGCCAAGCTGGGGAGGAATCATCAAAGATCATTATACCTATATCATTTTAGGAAAACCCTATTTGGCACTAATTCCTGGGTTCGCTATAATGAGCTTGGTTACTGCCTTTATGTTGATGGGAAATGCTCTTAGAGATGCTTTGGACGTTAAAAGCACTTAATTTTTACGCTTCACGATACTACCCAATTATGCTACTTAGTTTGAACATGGGCAAATACATGGCCACAAGGATAACTCCAACAATGATTCCAACAAAGAGTGTTAGTACAAAATTAAAAGCGTTGGTAATCATTTGTCCTTGAAACTTCATCTCGGTGCTATATTGGTCATATAATTTCTGAAAGATATATTCAGTTTGATTGGTTTCTTCGGCCACTTTTAACAATGCTATAAGTTTCTTGTCATAGAAGGGGTGCTTTGCAAAACTCTCATTCAAACGAGCACCTTGGATGATGTCGTGCTCTATGATTTCTAGCGTGACAGCCAAAGGATAAAACCGAATCATATCTCGCACCAAGTGAATTCCGTTTACCACAGGAATCTTAGCATTAGTAAGCAAAGCCATGGCTTGTGTAAATTGTATGAGATAGATCTTTTTGAAATAATTTCCAAGAATAGGAATTTTTAGTTGGAGCCTACCTTTTAGGCGATAATACCAATCCTTAGAAGAAGCCCAATGCATCCCAATTGCGATACCCACAACTATTAGAAGCAAAAGAAATCCGTTGTTGTTGACAAAGTTAGAGGCTACCACAATCTTCTGGGTAAGCCAAGGGAGTTCTACACGGTTCTGCTTAAAAATATCTACAAACATGGGAACTACATATTTCAGCATAAAAAAGACAACCAGAATGGCCGTGATTAAAACAATGATGGGGTAGGATAAGGAGGAAACCAATTGTCTTCGTAACTCATTTTTTCGATGAAAATATTCGCAGAGGTCTTCTGTAATCTTACCTAACTCTCCCGTTTGTTCTCCAATTTTTATAGCTTGATATTCGTAGGGAGAGAAATTTTTATTGCTTTGCAATGCTTCAGAAAGTGAACTTCCTCGTACAATGGCCAATGAAAGATCATCAACAAGTTTTTGATCTTTTTTCTTCTTTTGCATTTCTGAAATGAGATCCAAGGCCATTTTTAAATTTACTCCAGAGTTCAATAGTACCCCTAATTCGGAATAGAACTGTTCCTTGGAACGATTGGAAAATGAATTCCCAAAGAGCGCTATTTCTTTATTAAGAAAGTCCAAAGAGGCTTTTTTCTTTTCAATAGGAGCAGACGATATGTTTTCAAATTTAATTCCCATTGGCTAGCAGAAAATGTTTGGCCGAATTCCGTTTGGAAATAAAAATAAAAGGACCTTCAGATGTGGTTTCAACGTTAATTTTTATGGCATCCACCTGTCCTTTTTCAACTTTCTTTCCTAAGAAATAAAATTCGGTAAAAAGATCATTGTTGAAAATAGTATCCGTCTGTCTGAGAATTGTGCTATTCTTGAATTGATAACGCACCGAATCGATAGGTGACTTCAGAGCTAATGTTTTTTCAATGTGGTTGTATTCCACAGATGGATAACTATTGATGTCAACCGCCAGTTGTTGTTCCAGAAGTTGAAGCGATGTATGCGCACTATAATTTTGTTGAATATTTTGAATATTACGGCCAAACAAACTCATAATACTAAAGGCTAGACCGGCCACCACAGAAGTAATGGCAAGTACCACTAACATTTCGGTTAGGGTAAAAGATGGTATTTTTTTAGCGAGTTTCATCCAATATAAGCTGGCCTTCTTTGGCGTTTATTTTGTTTGTATAGGTTAATGTTAACATCGTTTTACGGTTTTCGATGGCAATATCCCATTTGGTTTCCTCTTCAAAAAAAGGAAGTTGTAATTGATCGTTTAGTGCGAAATATCGAAGTTCTTTTATTCGGTTTTGCAATGCGCTATCATCACTTTTAACCATGCCTTTAAACACATTATTTAAACTCATGCTGGCAATGAGAAATACTATTACTATAATTACAGATGCGACTAATGTTTCCACTAGTGTGGCGGCTTTTATCTTTTTTAATACAACCATTTTGCAATTTTTTGATGTGTGAGAACCAGAGGTAAGCCTGCAAATTGAGCATGGAGGTCATTCCCTAAGACCTTTCCGTTGTAGATGTGGTTCATATAACGAGATCCGGAGGCATTAGCCATAAAATTTTGAGTATAAACAGACCCGCGAATTGTTCCTTCCAATTCCAAATTACCTTCACAATATAAGGACCCATCAATGCCTCCTTGAGATTCAATCTTAATGTGAGTTCTTGAATCTCGTTTACTGGTTTGGCCTTCTTTTGTTTGAAGGTAGACGACAATCCCCTGCACCCAAGCGCTATTTGAAATAACGATGGGCTTATCACCATTATGCAGGGGTTGTCCATCTACGTACTGTTTTCCCAATACCACCAAAGAGGAGGGATAGGTGAGGGAAACATTTTCTTTGAGTTCTATTTTTTCTTTAGCGATAAGATGTGCAGTTCCATTGAAACCGCTTTCTAATGTGATCTTTGGTGCTATAAGAAGTACATCGTTAAGGTGGCAATAGGGTGTGACACGAATTTCGCGATCGCTTTTAATGATGATATTCCCTATATAAGACTCAGTAAGCACGAGTAAATCTGGAGAATAGACATATTGGGTAGATTCAAAAAAAGATCGATTATTTTCATCTGATGGATGAATGAAATCCTCATTGCTTGGTCTGTCGGTACTGATGCGTTCAATATACTGTCGCCAATCTTTGTCAATAGAAGGTAGACCTCCGGCATTGAGCCTAACTCCTCCGCGAACCAACGGTCCGCCGTGGTAATAATGGCCAGCGATATTACCTGCCTTAATGCCGTTTTTCGACAAGTAAGTGGTTCCTTCCAGTCTTGCATTGCCCACCAATACCAGTGGCAAAGATTCATCGCCAATGTACGCAGCGGTTTTTGGAGTTGTAGGCATGCTCCCTGCCAATAAGAGTTTGCCAAATTTTTTGGACTTTGTCTCGGCCAAGGAACTAAGTTTGGTAAACCCTCCCCAGAATCCCTTGGTAACTTTTATTGTGGTATTTTCTTCGGAAAGGACTACGGTATCTCCCACAATAAGATGGGTGGTAAGACCTTCGTTAATTCCTATGTTCATAGCCTCAATATTGGACAACAGAAAATCTGATTGAATTTTAAAATAGCGTTGCGTATGGCTGAGTGTCAGGAAAGACCCTAATAGCAAAGCCACCATCACAGATACCAAAATGGCAAACTGTAGGGCCGATGCTTTTATTTTTATTGGATGCATCAAATTTTTGTGAATTTTTGAGTTTTTCCTTTAAATCGCAAAGTGACGTGTTCTTGAGTTCCTCCCATAAGCCGAAGGTTCATAAGAGTATCATTTCTTTTTAACAGTCGTTGTTGCCCGTTAATGTTTAAGATATAAATACGGGAGGCAGCTGTATTTCCAGAAACCAATCCTAAATACTCCACGTTGGGCCATTGAATTTGTTCAATGGGCTTGGACGCTCTACTGTTTTTACCAATTGTCTTTTTTCTATATAGTGTTCCCAAAAAAGGATCACTATGTATACTATCTAAAGAAAAGGCGTCCTTCGTTTCAATTTTGGACGGCTTAAAAACCGACGTTTGAATAGCCGCTACAGGAACGTTGTCTTTACCAAAGGCATCAAACATTTGATAGAGGAGTAGCCCCCAAATTGCAATAACTATGGGCAAAAGGATCTTTATGTTCCTATTTTTTTTCAAGAGTTAGTCGTTTACGGTAAAACTAAATACTGCTGAATCTGCACTTTCATTACCCGCTTCATCTGAAGCCTTCATGAGCCAATAATAGGTGTCATTGGTAAGTGTTGTACTAAAAGGCATCGAGACCTGGTCTGCCAAAACTAGATCAGTGAGAGCAACATCTCGATATATAAACAAACTATCTCTTTCAACGCTTCCAGGGATGTCTTCACGGCTCCATTCAAAGCTAATCTCAGATGTGGATAGTGTATTTCCATCGGTTGGGGATAGTAAATCGGGTATATTGGGAGCTGTAGTATCTACTAACAAGGTATTTGATGTGTATAGTGTATTTTGAGTGCCGTTTTCTGCGCGTACTTGCCAAACAAAATCTCCTTCATTAAATAGTACGGGTAGGGTTAAAGCCGTTGTGGTTTCTTCGGAAAGAAGGTTGCCATCTTCCAAGGTTTGAACGCGGTATAGGGTCGCTCCATCCAGTGACTGCCATGAGAGTTGCTGATTCACTTCATTGGTAACTCTGCCGTCTTCTGGCCCAGTAAGAATAACGGTGAGTTGCGAAAAGTCTGTAGGGACAACCACGGTAAATGTTCCTGTGGTATACGCCGTTTCATACCCTCCATTGAGGCCTTTAACACGCCATTGATAGTTCCCAGGATTAAGTTGGATTTCTGCTGTTGTGGTTTCCAATTCACCATCAAATACAAATTGGCTGGCATTCTCGAAAGTGGGTGTTGCTACTTGAATTCGGTAGGTGCTCGCGCCTTCTATTAATTGCCAATCAAAACGAATGGAGTTGGATGCAATTTCTGCATTGAGGGCTGGAGCGAGGAGCTGTACTTGCATTTCACTGATATCATCTTCAAAAAGTATTTCTTCGCAAGATGTGATACCAAGTAAGAAAGCAAGCGCGGTGATAAGTCTTAGTTGCTTTTTCATTGTATGGTGATTAATACTGTATTACTTAGGGTGAAATTCTGAAATATTACTCCAAGAAACTAGTATGATTACCTAAGCGTGGCCTTTTATTTCAAATTCGTGGAGGGTTGTCTCAAAAGTGTTTTTTTTTAGGAAGGTAGATGGTATGAGTTTTTTCAAAAAGGATGTTTTTGGAAGGGTTTGTTAAATGTTAGCTCTAATAATTTTCAATTTCACATAAAATACTAGAGCTATGGTATAGTTGCCACAGCTCTAGTGCTCTCATGTTTTTCCAATCCTTAGATTAAGATTCTTTTATAAAGATCTACCAGAGCTGGAATTTATCTGGCTTATACTGCCAGTTTCTGTTAATTATTAATAAAAGGATCATTAAAATTATGTCTAACTGATTTTAGTTCTTAAAACCTTCTCCCAAAGTGCTCAACACATTATTAACTTCAAACGAAGTCTCCAGTTGGGTTTTTTTGCTTACACCAAATAACCCTAGAAAACCAGGGGATTTCATATAACCTCCTTCACCTGAAAAAATCCCTTCAAAGGACATAGTAAATGTTGCTGTATCCATTTTTTGAATAGATGCCGCTGTGATAATTCCTGAAAACGTTGAACTATTTGGCATACTTAAACTCCTATCGTTAGCTGTTACATTTGTTGTGTTGTTCATTTCGGCGCCATTACCAGTCATTGAAATAGGACTTAACCCGATGTCTTGTCCTTCAACAACAGCTGAATACACTTTGGACCAAACCATCACTTTAACATCAATTCCATTAAACTCTTTAGACGTTACCTCTTTGGTTTTGGCGTCGATAACGGAGGTAACATTAGACCTTAAACTAACTTGTAGTTCAGTTTTTGCCATTACACCATTGGTTGTTACCGCAGGCCCGGCGGAGTCATGTGAAATAGATCCATAAGTTGTTTCAGTGGTATTATAAGTAATTTGATCACCAACTAAATCAGTAACTATATCACTATCTTCTTTTCCTATATATCTGTAGCCTTGTGGAGTGTTTAATGGACCAGTTACGGAGGCGTCCCATTCATATTTACCTGTCTCGGTATTCTTAATCCAATCTTGTGGTTTCATACCATCTGGGTCAATCCAATAAATAGGATTATTGAAGGCATAATTATATGCACTATACCTGCGCATTTCTTCCGCTAAGGGATCCAAATTCATCCATCTTCCAAGGGTAGGATCATAGTTACGCGCCGAAATATCATACCAATTAAGCCCTAACTCTTGATTGTATTCCTTGCCTCCAAACTTCCAAGTCTGTGCCAAACTGTTTCCACCTAAAACGATGTTGTTATACCCTTTTTGCTTCAACCCAAATGGATAGTAATTGGACTCCTCAATAATCTCTGTGGCTTCATCAATAAATCCATCATTGTTATCGTCACTATAGCTTAACCGAATATTGTCTAGATGATCTTTATACTGAAATACGTATTTAAAACTACTATACACCGAATTTCCTTTAGGCCCTGTATTCGTTAAAGTTGGGATGATATATCCTTCCGGTTGATTTATAAACTCAAGTGTTTCAATCCCGGCGCCTCCATACGATTTCTTATATTTAAAATTGCCTATATAGGAAACCGTAGTTTCAACACCTACACCTTCAATGACTTTCTTTTGTAGTTTGATCCCTGCGGCATCATACACATACTCGATCTGCTGGTAAGCAGAGTTGTTAAAGGTGACCATTGTGGGTAAGTTAAGATGATTGTACACAATATTGGTAATCCCTTTGTTGTTGTCCAAGATCATATTTCCATTGGGGTCGTAGTGATAATCACTTCCCGTATTTGTCCCGTCTTTAAAACCATAATCTTCCAAAGTTGTTCCATTCAATAGTTCATCTACTTGAATTAATTGATTGCCATCATAAGTATACGAAAGATCATCCCATTGTCCTTGGATCATCCCATTGTCATCGTATCCCCAACGTTGTAAGACGGTAATGTTTCCGTTCTTATCATAACTCATGTTTCCTAGATCATGTTTATGGGTCGCTACCATATTAGAGAATGTAGTTCCCTTTGTGCTGATTGTTCCAGTAATACGGTTTAAATCGTCATAACTGTAATTATAGCCTCGTATATTCTCATCGACATTTTTACTTTCCCAAAAGGTTTGCGATATATTACCATTGTATAGCGGTGTAATATTGGCTCCCAACATACTATCTACCTCGTTGTAATTGATCTTAAAGTTGAACAGATCATTTTCAAGACTAATGTCTCCAGCGTCTACTTGATTGATATCGGTGAGCCATCCTCTTACGTTGTAGGCGTAATCTACATCTTGTAGTTCGTTTTGGAAAGAACTTCCAACAAGTGATACATCTGTGAGTTGTGCTCCTTCGGTTCCTGTAAAAGAAACTTTTCCTACCAGACGATCAGCATTGGAAGCAATCGAGATACTCTCAAATTCAACATTATTTTTATAGAATTTTACCTGAGTGCCAATCCGTTCAACCTTGAAAATATCGTTGGTATTATATACCCCATAACTGTAAGCACCATTGGGATAAGGGGCCCCATCTAACCGAAGTTTAATCTTTACTCCAGTCGATACCGAATAGTGTAAATGAATTCCATAATCCATATACAAGTTATCGGGATTGCTTAGGTTTCCACTTTTGACCAACCCAACTACCACATGTTTATTTGTCTGTGACGGTCTGAAGGCTATGCCTCCATCTTCATTGGCAGGTATCTCTCCTTTCGTTGTGGCCAAGGAAGGCCACCCTTCTTGAGTGCCATTTGGATAGGTATTTGTTAGTGTGCCGTCATGAGTAACATCTACATAGGTTACATTCTCGAAACCATCAACAAAGGATTTCCCTCCTACACCCTTCTGAACTAACTGCCCCAACTCGTCATATATGTTCTCTACAATGCGCTGTACAGGGTTGTTTCCTATTTTCTGTTTATGAGACATCAAACGACCCGTATGGTCATAATGAAAATAATCAGAAGTGATTACTGCGGGAAATCCATCTTTGTAGTGTGCCGAACTAGTCTCTATGGGTTTTCCCGTAAAGTCCAACAAAGAACTTACCAGATCGTCCGTTTCTAAATAATTATTAATTGTTCGCATAAACACTAATTGACTTTTGGCATCGTAGGCGGAAATAGTGGTAATCCAATCATCTTGTTCCAAAACCCTTATTTTAGCTACGGTGGCCAATCCTTGTGTAGTGGTGGTGACAGAAGTGTTTTCAGTGGTGGGTTGTCCAAATACTATTGACGGCACTCCAAGGCCGTCTAAATGACGGTAGGTGTCGTAATATTGGATGGTATAAATATCGTAATTATTGACATTTGGAATCACATTGTTGGTGTAGTAGATAGCCTGATTATTGATAGTCTGTTCTGTGGCCGTCACGTCCTCATAAAGATCAGTTTCATTATCCATGAGTCCTTGTAAAGCTTCTCGATTGCCGGAATACGTATTCTTACCAGTATACGCGACTCTTCCCAAGGCATCGTACTTAGTAAATAGCCAATGGTTGGTAAGCCTTAAATTGGCATCCTGGATAAAGGCAATGCGATCCAATTGATCATATACAATATACTCCCAACCTTTTCCTGGGATTTTCTTTTCAATCAAGCGATTTCTCAAGTCATATTTGTACTGATATCCAAATTTGTCTAGCGTGACTTGATCAATGGTATTTCCAATGCCTAAAATGGCGTCGGTAGCTTCTGGAGAGAGCACATAGGTGAGGTTTCCGAAATCGTCATAGACATAATAAGTGTCATGGTATAGAGAAGTAGAGGGACCATTTAAATTTCCACTAGTAGGGTCTTCCGATACTACTCTTTTTAACACTACCTGTTCGGATTTATTTTGAAATTCGAATATTGTATTATTGTTTCCATCGGCTGGAACCCAATTCTCATCTTTGGTTTGACTAACGTACAGTTCTTCATTGGCAAAGCTTCCATCGTATATTAGTTCTGGAAGCGTGTAATCTCCTCCTACAAATTGAACGCGAAACTTTTTTACAACCCACCCATTGGTATCATACTCATACTTCACGGTATGACTATTAACGTTAAGAACTTGTTGTATTTTCCAATCTTCCCCCGGAGCAGCTTCCTCCAAAGGACGTAACAGGGGAGAGTTTTCAAATATGGTCTCACTATAGGGATTCGAAGTGTTTTCATACTTAGGAGTATTATAAAAACTTAGAATATCACCTTTTAAAGTGGTGGGGTCTACAAAATTGAGATCGTTCGTTAGTTGCGCCCCGCTGGCCCAAGGCAGGTATTGTTTTGGTTGCAACCCAAGCGCATCATATTCTATATAATTAACAATATTCTGTCGGTCACCTCCTGCACGGGCACTAATAGTTTCCATAGATCTTCCTAGATCATCATAATAGGTTACTGATTCGATCTTTGCATCCGCATTTGATATCACTCCATCCTGTGTAGCCGATTGATATGTAGTTGACTTCACATAATTTTCTGTAGCGTCCTGTCCGTTCATCAAGAACGGGAAAACTGAAGCTATAAATAAGGTATATATAAACTTTTTCATCTTTCTTGATTTTTTAGTTGTTTGATTTGTAATTGTATTCATAAGATCCAACTAAGTTGGCGTCTATATCTCTGACATTCACTAAGCGACCCGGTGCATCATACTCGAAATATTGAGTCTGATTATTGGGTCCTGTAATTGAAGTCACTCCTATATCTGGTTTATAGGTATAGGTGGTTACCAAAGCCTCTGGGAAGGCCTGTCTAATTTTATCTATCTCATCGCGTACCTGTTGATCCGTGGGTGAACCATTTAGCAATGATAGATTTACAATTGGGATTCCAGAAAAGAGTTGTGCATAGGTGAGGTTTTCTATTTTGGCTACTGGAAGAGTGTGATTGTATCCCCAGACAAAGGCCGTTTTCTCAGCAAGAATGTTTCCATTGGATCCTGCGCGACGACTCGTCTGTAGGATGTTACCATGATCATCATACTGATCATACATCATATTGGATGTGAGATCGTTCTGTTTTGTTATTATCACTTCTAAAGGAAGAACTATCCCATTGTGAGTAGTAAATGTCATTTCTGTTTCAGATATATTTCCATTTATTTCACCTTTCTTTTTCACCAACTCTGTAAGTCGATTTTGAGTAATTAAAGTGCTTATTTCTGAAGGAGGAGAGGCTATATCTTGCGGATAGGTATAGGTCCCCTTCAATAGGTCCCCTTTACTATTATGTTCTTCTGTACGTGTTACCTGACGATGTGATGCGTTGTCATGAAAATAATCGGTAACAGTTTCAATGAAGTCTCCATCGAAGTAATCTCTGACCTTTCTTTTTGTTGGATACTGCCAGTACGTTTCCATAATGAAATTGATTTTATCATGCCTTTTTAGGGCTGTCCCTTCTGATATACAGTCAACCTCATTTTGTTGACTACATACTATTTTATCACATTCTCCGTCAATATTGAAAAAAACCTCAGATTGGAAATAATCATAGTATTCGTGACCCGATGTGTTACTGGCAAAAACAGAATAACTTCCATCCAGAATAGCATTCAAAAGAAATGAGGTGCCTTCTGCGTATTTTTGTGTGTACAGACTATTATAGGTTGTTTCTTCTTCTCGTTTCAGGTTTTTTCCTTGATCATAAGATCTCATTTTTCGAAGCTGACCATTTAATATACTATCATCAGGATAGGGATAGTCCTCAAAATGCTTGAGGCTGTTATAGAACTGTTGAACTGTATAACCTTTTATTGGATCTCCACCCGGTTGAACGGCATAATTTAGCTCAGTTACTACTGTATAAGTGACAGTGTTCTCTGCTTGAATATTTCTATTGTTTGCATAACGATACATATAAGTATAATCCTTGTTATACAGCTCACAACTTAAACCGTTTTGTGGTGTGTCTCTTTTGTTTTCATACATCAATTCTGTAAACCGCAAAGGTTCTTGTAGGATAGCGGAAGAGGCTTCTTTAAAATCGTCATCGCTGAGATTGGATGGAGCATTTGTATAATCATCATAATAGTATCGCTTGTAGGTAATCAAGTCACTAGTTTCGCTATAACTACGCACTTTGTCAATTCGAAGTCCTCCACCATAAATAGCATGAGGCACATAATTGGAATCATCTGCCTTTTGCAATACATAAGTGTACTTGTCACTGTTATTCATGATCAAGTATTTATAGGACCCATTGGGCAATTCCACTTCAAACTCTCCTAAAGTCCCTATCATTTCTTGATAGAAATATCTAGTACTGGGATCATTTTTAAATTCCTCAATATTAGGTGCATTGTTAGTGGTTGGGTAGATAACTAGTACAGACCAATGCTGGCATGGTTCTGGCGTATTATCGTCTTCAAAATCTAACAAAACTCGAAATACTTTTTCGTTGTTTGGGGTGTTGACTGAAAAAGTATTGTCGATACCTTTTGGAATTCCTGGGCATGAATCATCAATTAATCCATAGGGGTTACTATTTGGATCGCTAGGATCCAAGAGCCCTCCTTGAAAAGGTTCGAGCGTAATGTCTGTCCAAGTGGTTGTATCGTCTGTTTCATAACCTATTTGATGCATCCCATAATCGAAGGTGGTATATCCGCCAGTTGGGTATGTGATTTTGGTTAATGTACCTAGGGTTGCAAAGGCAATGTTTGGATCACGATATGCACCATCTAAGGTGTAAAAATCGGTTTCAATACGGGGAACCATAGTATTTTTCGTGTCATTAATGGTTTTATTGTTGTAATATCCCCACCAGTCTTGCGCAAGAGAATGCCTGCTTGGGATGTCTCCGTCTCCATCATATTCGAATGTATGCTTTTGCGTTTCCGAAGTACCAGGAATGGAACCATACGAAACTTGCGTGATATCGTCCAATTTTAATCTTTTCGAAGCTTCCGATTGGCCTGAACCGTTTTGGAAGTAGCTAGTTGACAATGAGGTGGAAGAAATTAGATCTCCTTGATTGTTAAATATGTCTACTTTGTCAAGAGATTTGCCGTCTTCTAAGTCCTCTCTCGGGGTAGTATTCAAAGTAAACGACGCCCTTATTACGTTGTTAATCTTTATCTCTTTCAAAAGAACTTGATCAATTTTATACTCTCTATATTTACTGGTTTGCATAGGGAAATCAAAAGTTGGATTGCAATATGCCTCGGGGCCATTGGCGCCGATACAATTTTTAGTAGATTCTCTTAAACCGAATCTCTGAGGATTTTTCCAAGCTGTTTTTGTATGGTATTCGAATAGAATTTCTTCTTTCGAAATCCCCGTAGTAATTTTGGTAAGAAGCCATGAAGAGTTAAAGTTGTTAAAGTCATCTACCTCTTCTGATCCTCCTCCCACAGCAATAACAGTTGTAAACCAAGAACGATTTTCCATGGCTAGATTGAAGTCATACCTAGTGCCACGATTGTCAATAATAACAAAACTCGACAGTATTTTATAACCTTCTATCGTAGGTGTAATGGTAGGAATGATTTTAATGGTTTCATCATTAAGACATACGCCAACTTCATTCTCATAGTCGATAAAAAATTTACCTTGGAGCCCCCCTGGAGCACTAAATGTATAATAATCGGGTTGCGTTTCATACTCTCCCTTGTTTACCCTGTCTTTGAAATCAAAATAATCAGTTATATCACCTTCCGGAATAATGTCTAACTTATTGAGTTGGTGGGGAAACCTGTCCATTAGAGACTTCACTGTAGAATTATAGAATGGCTTATAATCAATTCTTGCAACATTCATGTCGTCGGGCTTTCCTACATTGATTCTGTTAACAACACCTCCAGCTTGAAGGTTCCAACCTAGTCCTACCCAACTTGCTAATTGACTTACTTTAACTCCAGAAGCATCATAATTGAGTGCCATGGGGATTGTAAATTCTCTAGCGGATATACTTCCAATAGGAATAGCAATATTGGGTGTTCCAGTGTAGAGACTAGCATCATACTTGCCAAACTCTGTGAGTGCAGCTGCCTCAGGGGCATTTGGTATGGTGACATTAAGTGAAAAATTCTCTCCTGTAGGGACAAATGGGTCTTGTGCATAGGCCATTGTTATACAAAACAATAAAGCTGCAAAAATGATTTTCTTCATAACAATTAAATTTTAACGATTGAACACTAAATAAACCTTGTTGGTGGAATTCCCTGCGATACTTCGTAGTCGAATAAAGTTTTCCCAAGAAGGATTTAGAAGCGAAAGTAGCGGGTGGGTTAGCAATAAAAAATAGGCAATGTATATCTGCCTGAATACTTTTCAAATCCGTTAGACAAAAATAGATATGCGAAATTTCGCGGATAAAAAATAATTATAACTTATTGATTTAATGATAATTACGTAGTTTTTTGAAAATTACATTGCAGATGTGTGTTAGTTTTCAATAACACTGGTTTTTCCGAATATACATCCAAACCTCTCGGATTTTAATTCCTTTCATACGCTTATACACTCTCTATTTCATTCCTCATCATGAGTAGTGATATTTGAGTATCTCTAAAAACTAACATCCCTTTTATAGATGTGATGTATGCAGAGAGAAACTATTTGAAAGTGCCTAGGCACCCTTATCACCAAAATCAAAATAGTGAAAACAAGAACATACACACTCAGGAAGTATCCGGGCTTTACCCTTAACGAAATGTTGATGGTATTAGCTATTATTGGAATATTGTTGCTTATTGCCTTGCCCCAGTTTATGCCGCTTATTGCAAAGACCAAAGCACAGGAAGCTAAGATTCAATTAAAGCACATTTCCAACCTACAGACCCAGTATCGTTATCTCAATTCTAAATACTCCATGGAGTTTAATGAGATTGACTATGAAGCGCCTGTAACGGTGACCAACGGTGGCACCGCGAATTATACCTATGAAGTTTTTCAAGCAAGCCCTACCACATTTAAAGTACGAGCCACAGCCGTAGTAGATTTTGATGGAGATGGCGTTTTTAATGTTTGGGAAATTGATGAAATAGGGAACCCTAAAGAGATAACTAAAGACTAATGGGTATCCTAACCAACATAGTGATCCTAAGTTGCCTTCTGGTCATCTCGTATCAGGATTTTAAAGAACGCATGGTTTGGGCCTTCCTATTCCCATTACTCGCCCTTAGCGGGGGATATTTGTTTTTTTTGAAAACCGATCTCTTGTTTTTCATCACAGCTGTAGGGATTAACCTAACCATTGTAGCTTTTATGGTAGGTGTGATAGCATGTATTTCAAAATTTGTGCTTCAGAAGAAACTTTTTAGTGAAGTATTAGGACTTGGAGATATCTTGTTATTTATCGCTCTGGCGGTGTCATTTCCCACCCTAAGCTTTCTCAACTTTTTTGTGTTTTCGGTACTGTTTACCTATGTGATTAGCAAGCTTTTGAAACTAGCTATACGTAACTATAAAGATAGTGTTCCATTGGCAGGAGGGATGTCTCTGTTTTTAAGCTTTGTCTTTGTGCTTCATTGGACCGGGTTGTATCCTGAAATCTATATGCTATGAAAAAGTTTGAACTTTCAGTGGAACTAAAACAACTGATTACTTCAAATCAGGCATTTCACTATAGAATCATTCCTATAGAAAAACGGGGGAATACGGTAATACTTAAAACCGATGACCAACAGCTGGAGGGCCTGGCTTCGGAACTTGAAATTTTACTTAATTTCCCCGTAACATTGCTCCCCGAATCTTCAGAAAAGATACAGTCCTATCTGGCCTATAATTACAGACAAACCTCTGAAGCTAAGAAAGATCTTTCAAAGAATAATTTTTTAGAACAGTTACTACAAACAGCCAAAGATTACAACAGCAGTGACATTCATATTGAACCCTATGAAGATCGTTGTCGGGTGCGATTTAGACTTGACGGAAAATTAAAAGAACAGTACCATATCCCATTACCTGAGTATCCTCAATTGATCAATCAAATCAAGATTCAGGCGGGACTCGATATTTCACAAAAACGCCTGTCCCAGGATGGCCGAATTACCGTGAGTGGAGTAAATGAAGACTTTGATATTAGGGTCTCGACCATGCCTACGCTTTACGGGGAAAAAATCGTGCTTCGTATCTTAAAACGAGACGCCAAAGGAGTTGAATTAAAAAGCCTAGGCTTTAACGAAAGAGAACTTAAACTCTACCTGGAAGGTGTTAGATTGCCTAACGGAATTGTCTTGATTTCTGGCCCCACGGGTTCGGGTAAAACGACAACGCTCTATGGAACGCTGAAATTATTAAATACCGAAGAACGCAATATTCTCACCATTGAGGATCCTATTGAATATACCTTAGATGGAATCAATCAAGTACAACTGAAAGAAGACATTGGTTTTGATTTTCCGAAGGCCCTACGGACTTTTTTACGCCAAGACCCAGACATTATTATGGTAGGAGAGATACGTGATGAAAAAACGGCCAATATGGCCATCAAGGCTGCCTTGACGGGGCATTTGGTGCTTTCAACCATACACACCAACTCAGCTTGGGCTACCATCTCCCGCCTCATTGATATGGGAGTGCCGCCCTATTTGTTGGCCAGTACCCTTAATATTAGTGTTGCCCAAAGATTGGTAAGAAAACTGTGCGATGCCTGTAAAAAGGAAGAGAAACCTACACCTGAGCTGTTTCCTGAGAGCTTTGATGATATAGAACTTATTCAAAAACATTGGACTCCTATTGGTTGTCAACAGTGCTATTTCACAGGATATAATGGAAGAAAAGCCATTTACGAGATCATACCAATCAACGCTACGCTAGAAAAAGCCATTAAACACAACGACCTACATATAGAAGACTATAGAGCCAGTACTAACCTAAACTCTTTAAAAGACAATGCCGTAAAAATGATAGCTGCGGGCGAAACATCCATCGATGAGGTGTACGCGTTGCTCGCTAATTAATAGACATATGAAAAATCTTATCACCACCCTTATTATTTTGTTAGTCAGTATTTCGGTATTGGCCCAGGACATTGACACTCGTGTCGTTTCCCTGAAAAACAAGCTCGAACTATTAAAAGTTGAGACTCCCGGTTTGGAAGAACAACTTACTATTAACATAAGTCAAACCACGCTTTCCAATTTCTTGTTGGCAATTTCTGAAATCCATAAGCTTAACATCAATGTTGCTCCAGAGCTCAATAGCATCAATTTGGTGAACAATTTTACCGACGTTAGTGTAGAGGATGTATTGATCTTTTTGGTTAAGGAATATGATCTAGATATCGATTTTACAGGAAATATAATGTCCATAAAAAAGCATGTAAAAGGAATACAAGATGAACGTGAAATCAAGGCAATTTTCAATCCTACTTCTAAACTCCTGCACTTGGATCTTAAAAATGACAAGTTGGAACGCGTGTTTAGGAAAATCATGGACATTTCTGGGAAAAACCTGCTGTTTTCTCCAGAAATTGAAAACACGTCTTTGACATTGTATATCAAGGATATTCCTTTTGACCTAGCATTGGAAAAACTAGCTGAAACCAATAATCTCATTTTAACCAAATCTCGAGATGGTTTTTATGTTTTTGATGCAGATATTGTCGCTGTTGCAGATGGAGAAACTGTCACCCCTAAGAGGCGCTCTCGTAGATCCCGATCTAATTTTTCTTATAAGATATTGGATACGATAAACAAGCGGGTTGCCGTAGATTTTCAAAACACATCAGTAGCCGATGTAATATACACCCTAGGTGAAGAATTACAACTCAATATATTTACGGCGTCTCCCTTAGACAAGGCTGGAATGGCCACCGTAAAAGCAGATGATATTGATTTCGATTTGCTTCTCGACAAAATATTTGAAAGTGCCCTGAGTTCATTGCCTGAAGAAACAGATGGCCGGACATCAAATAAAGTACCCGTTGCAAATTTCACCTATAAACGGGATGGTGATATTTACTACTTCGGAACAGAAAATCAGCTTTCATTGAAGCAAATAGAACTTGTCACCATGATGTATCGTTCTATTCAATTGCTTGCCAATCCATCAGGTAAAGGACAACGGCGTTCAAATGGAGGGAATTTTCAAGCAGGCTCTGGGACGACATTTGGCGGGGGGAACTCCTTCAATCAGGGTCAGAATCAAAATCAGAATAACCGAAATAACAACGCAAATAGGGTAGAGGAAACCACGGCTCAAAACATGTCCATAGAAGATATTATTCCGAAAGATATTACAGATGGTTTAGACATACGCATTGATGTGGAACTAAATAGCTTTGTTGTAAGTGGTCCAGGTGTTAAGGTAGAGCGATTTAAAGATTTTATCACCTATATAGACAAACCTGTACCAATGATCCTTATTGAAGTCATGATCTTGGAAGTAAACCGAAGTGCCATTGTAGAAACTGGGGTCTCTTTTGGATTAGGAGAAGCTCCTACCAAGACCATTGGATCTGTTTTTCCGGAAGCGAATATTAATATTGGCGCCGAAACAATTAACAAGGTCATTGGGAATTTCAATGGATTCGGTTCACTCAATTTAGGCAAGGTGCTTCCTGAGTTTTATTTAGACATCAAAGCCATGGAAACCAATGGCAATATTAAAGTGCTCTCTACTCCTAAATTAAGCACTATAAACGGCCACAAAGCTTATTTATCAAGCGGAGAAACAAGTTATTATGCGGTGACTACACAAAATATCTTTGGAAGTCAAAATCCACAGACTACAGAAATTAGAAATTACCTTCCTATTGATGCTGAGTTGTCTCTGGAAATTATGCCTTTTGTTTCAGGGAATGGAGAGATCACATTGGATGTTCAAGTAATTCAGTCAAATTTTAATGGCGAACGTATTGCTGAAGATGCTCCTCCGGGAATTAACAGCCGTGAGTTTTCGTCTATTGTTCGCATGCGAGATCAAGATGTTGCCATCTTAGGAGGTATCGAAGAGGTGCGAAAAGATGATTCGGGTTCTGGAGTTCCTTTACTATCCAGAGTACCCGTTCTTAAATGGTTATTCAGTAAAAAGCGAAGAGAAGATTCTAAGCGAAAACTCAATATTTTAATAAAACCAACGGTGATCAACTAATGCTTTCTAGACCAAAGACATACTGGAACTATGGAACTCACTACGCCGCTATTGAAGCATGTGGAGCAGCAGGTGAAGAGCAGTTCTTTTGGTTGCAAACGAAGCTAAAGAAGAAAGAGTTTGTTGATTTTGATTTTAGAGAAGCTAAGTCTATCACCAAACTAAAAGATGGTTTTAGTAAAAATCAACATGCTTTTTTAGTGGTTAATACAGCCAATGTGTTGATTAGAAAAGCAATAAAGAACGAGTCTTTCAATAAGATGGTGTCTTCGGCTTTTCCCGGCATGGAAACGGCAGATTTTTACGTTCAAGCAATTCAAGGAAAGGAAACCGACTTTATTGCGGTATGCAGAAAGGATTATGTTGATGGTTTACTTGAAAATTTCCGAAGAAATAATATTGAAATTATTGGTTTTGAACTAGGCTTTAGCCCTATTCAAAAGCTAGTGCCAGAACTTAATTATTCAGAAGTACTAACAACGCGACATGCTATTTGCTTGGAAGAGGGAAAAATAATGTCTTTTTCCGCCAATACCATAAAAAAGGACGCATATCAACTCAATGATATTTCAATTACTTCAGACTACCTTTTAAGTACGGCATCCTTATTTAATTATGCTGGGTCAACGGGACATCTATTAAATTTTGATGATACCAATACGGGTTTGAAACGATCTTTTTTGGAGAAAAACTTTTTTAGAAAAGGATTGATAACCGGGGTTGCTATTCTTCTGCTTACACTGGTAATTAATTTTCTTTTTTTTAATCATTATTTTAAGAATCAACAGCAATTACAAGAGGTAGTGACATCTTCTTCCAATCAACGAGAATTGTTTACACTAAAGCTGAAAAAAATAGAGGGGAAGGAGCAAATTGTAAAAAGCATTCTTAGTAATGGGCAATCCAAGAGCAGTAAATATATCAATTGGATGGCTACTCAAAAACCAGAGACCGTCTTATTTGAAGGCATTACTTATCAACCATTATCGCGCGCTATTCGACCAGATAAGCCCATCGAACACCAACTGGGTGTCCTGGTGGTAAAAGGTAAAAGCACAAGTGCTATTCAATTTTCGACATGGATAGAAAAAATGGAAACACAAGACTGGTTAGAGCAGCTCACTATCAAAAGTTTTGGTGCTGATGGCGGGAAGGACATATTTGAACTTGAATTAAAAATTGACCATGAACCAGCGAAATAAGAACATATTACTTTGTGCGGGCTTCTTTTTGTCAATGATTATTGGCTATCAATTGGCCATTTCAAAAACAATGACACTTAGGCAAGAAGTGACTCAGCTAAAAGATGATGCTAAAGAAATTGACAGGCTTTCTTCCTTGGGGCTTAATTTGAATGCTCGAGAGAAATATGTGGATTCGATCCTTGCCAAGAATAACATTCGAACCAACTCGGTTCAAAATAATCTATTGGCCTTCTTAAATGGACGCGCTGAGGCAGATCAGTTTACTATTGTAGCCTTCAATGAGCCTCATATTGTGCAAAGTGAGAATCACAATGTTACTTCTTATCAATTTGAATTGCGAGGAAGCTACAAATCTTTGGAACAAGTTTTATACGCTTTAGAGCAGCAACAAAGTTTTGGGACAATTACGCACGTAGATTTCACAAAGAAACGGGATTATCGCAACCGTAAGGATTACTTAGAGCTGCTTGTGATTGTTGAGAACGTCCAATAAGAGTTTTTATAATTGCCGACGAATACACATTTCTCACCATTTATAATAGCCTTCGCTTTCCTTGAATATTTTCTGCGACCTAACAGGATATTTTATTTTGAAACCTATCTAATGGTTGTAAAAAGTAGGCGGTAATACAATTACCGCCTACAAATTGAACCCGCATTGCTATAGCAATACGCAAACTATCTACAAGCAAACGGGACCATTTCTATACCTTACGGGGAGTTGTTTATAACAGCGATGTAAAGCACTTTGCTTGTATTTAATAAGGAGTTTTAGCTGAGGATGGTACATAAAAAGACCAGAGAACTTCCAACTGAAATTTATTAAAATTCTAATTTGAACGATCCCTGGTGTATCTGCCCCCCGGCAAATAAATGCTAACAAATGAGCTTCTTTAGCTTCAGTCATGGTCTTATCCTTTTCTATAGCTGAAATACTATGAGTTGATGGGGATAAAATTCTATCCAATGTTTTAGCATTTAGATGATTGTTACTTGTTTGCTTATGCTAATTTGAGTATTAAGAGCAGGGGGTACAATAGAGAATATAGGAGCGTAGCAAAGCGTTTCATATTCGTAGGGATTCACTTAATAAGTGATTTTGGCCTTAGGAAAAGGGCAAAAAAAACCCGGACTTTTACGTCCGGGTCTTTTAATCAATTTGTATTGTTAATCTAGAAAATCTCTGAAGTTCAATTCATACTGAGGATAAGCACAATTTGAACTAAGTGGCACTTTGTAAGGTCGTACTACGATAATATTATCATTTCTAGTCACATAAGCTGGATCAACATTCAAAATTTCGGTAACAGTCTGAGTAAATCCACCCGCAATTGAGTGCAAACCGAAGTAACGTACAATTCCTGTATTTCCTGAATTTGTGTTTAGTGGATGCGACACAGAAGTGATTTCGAAGGATCCATTATAACTCATGTTATTTGGGAAATACAACTCTATACAGTTTTCAACTAACATGATATCCATAAATTCTTGCACCTCTGGGGAGTTGGGATCTGGTCCATCTAAACCTTTTTCAAGTGCGATTACGCCTTGGTTGTTTACAGGATTTGGAGGATTGGCTCCAAGAGGGAATCCGGGCTTATCTTTTTCGTCATCCGGATCTGGCCATGCTCCAGTTATATAATATGCGATGTGCGTTCTGAAAGTGTTTATAAATGCTGCATCTCCACCGCTTCCTAAAATTTCTTCCAATGCGAAGTAATCTGCTAGCCCAGATAACTCGGTAGCCACAATAGATCGTGCATTAGACTCGTCATGTCGTAACATTTTAGATAACACATATCCAGTCCATCCAGAGTTCAGCTCTATTTCCAAAGAGCTGCTACGTTGTTGCGTTACTATTCTTTGGTCAACAGCATTTTCAAGATTGGTATTATTCTCGATGTTTAATTCAAGATTCGAATTCATTTCGGTTTCCATGGTAACCGATTCTTTTTCACAAGCTAAAAGACTTGTGAGCGCTATGGCCACAAAAGCCAGTTTTAAATTTTTCATAAAGGGAATTTTATAATTGATGGTAATATTAATTGAAAACAACTTCTGTTTTATATCTTTATATATAAGCGTTTTAATTTTTTTCATATGCTTATGCATCTAATACATATTCGTTTTTAGTCAAATATCTTCTTTAGTGCATAATCCTTTCGTCGACTGGAAACAGGAACCTTGAAATCGAGATTAACAATTAAGACTCCTTGCTTATTATATTTGAGCACATGTTTCTTGTTCACGATATAAGATTGGTGGCATCGAATAAATATATTTTCACTTAAAATCTCTTCAATTTTTTTGATGGGTTTGGAAACCACAATTTTTTCAAGTTGTTGGGTGTAAAAGGTTGTGTAATTGCCGTCTGAACGACAGTATATGATATCATCTTCATAAATGGCATAGACGGTATCTGCAGTTTTAAGAATAACCCGTTTTTTTTCCACACCTTTAAAATACTCATTGGAAACTTCTATAAGCTTTTCCAGATACCCAGTAGGTTGTTGATGTTCAATAGCTTTTTCAACAGCTTCTTTGAATTCATCATCGGCAACTGGTTTTAAGATGTAATCTAAGGCACCCACTTTAATGGCTTTAATCGCATGATTGTCGAATCCTGTAATAAAAATAACATCGAAGTCTTTAAATTCACTTTGTTGAATAAGGTCAAAACCAGTGCCATCTCCTAGATTAATATCTAGAAGTAATAGCTCGGGCTCGTACTTTTTAATAGCTTCAAGGCCAGATTCAACACTATCTGCTTCTGCTAGAATTGCAATTTCCCTTGGAAAAAAGGCCTCAATTTTTTGACGAATATCTTCTCTTACGAAAGCTTCATCATCTATTAGTATAGTTTTAACCATCTTCTGTTAGTTTGTGCGGAATTAAAAACCTTACTATGACACCAGTATCTTTACTATTGCCTTTCCTTTTATCAATAACTTCCAACTGTGATCCTGTTACTTTTCCTAAAAAATCCGAAATAAGTTCGGTGGAAGCTGAACGTTTATCGACCGTCGATTTAGCATTAAAACCAGCTCCATTATCTTCGATGTTACAATGAATAAATTTTTCTTGGAAAGTCAACAATATATGAATTCTACCTGAATAATCAATATTTTTAAATCCGTGTTCTATGCTATTTTCAATTATAGGCTGTAGTAACATTGGGGGTATAAAAATTAGATCAGGTTCCTCTATTCCATTCAACGTTATTTCATAACTAAACTTGTTTGGAAACCGAAGTAATTGCAGATCCATATATTCTTTTAATGACTCTAGTTCTTTTTCCAGCGCAACATAATTTTGCATAGAATTCTCCAGAATCAACCTTAAAAGCTTGGAGAATTTCATAATGTAGTTTGAGGCAGCTTGTGAATTGTCTTTTATCTTATTTTGTATGGCATATAAGGTGTTAAATGTAAAATGAGGATTCATCTGTGATCGTAACAGACGCTGCTGCATTTGTAGTCCTTCTTTTTCGTGCCGAAGTTTACGTTGACGGATGAAAAGTACTCCAATTAGTCCCAACAATCCTATGCTAATAGTAAGTATGATTGAGCGAGTTTGTAATTTTAAATTTTCGAGTTCTGCTTCTTGCTTCTCTGCAACCAATCTCAATTGTTCTTCATTGGCTTTTTTCAGATCTGCCAGTTCCGAATTAATTTTGTCTTCATATATCTTGTCCTGATATTTAACAAGCGTGTCGAGTTGATTTAAAATGATATTTTCATCCGCATTGGTTTTAGAAGCCAATCTATACTGATACTTAAAAAAACTTCGTCTAAGTCGTTTATCGATATTTTCAAGCCCTAATGAAATAATTGAGTCCTCAAAGGCTTTAGCTTTATTAAATTCACCTAGGTCTATATGAACTTCCATGAGGTTATTGTAGCCTGTGGCTAATAAGTCGAAATCGCCCGACTCCTCAAAAGATGCTTTTGAATAGGGGAGACCCTTTAAATAATACTTTGCTGCTTCTTCATAATTTTCATCGTAATAATGATAAACACCATAAGTACCATACAACTGTCTTTTATAGTCGGTAGTTAACTTGTCTTTATCCGCGGCCACATTGTCCAATAACCTAAAGGTCTCATCAGTGTTGTTATAATGTCTATAATACAATTTCGCTTGAGTTATTATCGCTGGAAATACTCTAACGGTATCATTACCCTGCCTTAGATACTCTATTCGCTTTAAATTACTTTCAATAGCTTTTGGATAATCCGGAATCTCCTTATAGGCATCGGTATAAAAGAAATAGCCCATGGCTAACCTGGAGTAATCCGTGGTGTCTAGTAAAGAGATATAGCGATCGGCTATGGCAATGCAATCACCATATCTTTGTAACGAGTGATAACTATCATGTGCACCATAGAAATAATTTACTTTTTGCCAATCTTTGATCGTGTCCTTTACTAATTCTGTGGCCTTTTGAAACTTTAAGGCTGCGCTGTCCAACTTTCCATTCGAACTATAATAAATCCCTTCTAAATAAAAGTTTTCGGCTTTGAGTGAATCAACGATTAAATCGGGATAACTATCTATTAGTTGTTGCGAATTTCTTAAAAAAATAAGCGAAGAGTCTTGGGAGCCGTATTCCGTTTTTTGTTGAAGATCCGTTATTTGAGTGGTAATAGACATGCGATCATTCTTTTGATCACAACTCAAAAAAATAAGAATTAATAAAAAGGGGATGACGGCCGGCTTGCGCATACTTCAAACATAGAGAATTTTAACATCACCACGAAATGCCCGATAAAAATTTACTTTTTTATAGATATCTTTGGCCATAGTCTATGAAACGAAAGTACATATACCCCATTCTTATTATTGCCGTTACGGTAGCACTGTTTTACATTGAAAAACATGTTGATAGGGAGAACGAAGCATATCCAAACACTTCTTCTGAATCCGCAAAAAAAGCAGGGTTTTCTTCTGAATTCGACAGTACTTTTTTACCTACATCTACCACTGGAGCCATTATTAAGCATGCGTATTTTACCTTGTCTTACTCAGAGCCTCATGAGCAGGCAGAATGGGTAGCTTATGAACTAGCCGAAAACCATTTGTCCAAGAATAATTTTAAGAGACCTTATTTTGTAGAAGATCGAGATGTAAGCACGAAATCTGCTGATTGGCGTAGCTATAAAAATTCGGGATATGACCGTGGACATTTGTGCCCAGCGGGAGATAGAGGATTTTTGTTTGATGCGTACCATGAGACGTTTTTAACCAGTAATATTAGTCCTCAAAACCATGAATTTAATGCCGGTATATGGAACAGATTGGAACAGAAAGTTCGGTATTGGGCAAGGGCGTATAATGGGGTTTATGTGATTACGGGCGGTGTTCTTGAAGATGGATTAAAGACTATCGGTGATGATCGAGTAGCCGTGCCCAAAGAGTTTTATAAAATTGTTGTAGACAGGTCAGATGGAAAGCTAAAGGCGCTTGCGTTCTTAATGAGCAACGAACCTTCCAACGCTTCTTTCTTTGATTATGTAGTACCCATTGACCTTATTGAGTCTAAAACGGGTATTGATTTCTTTTCAGAATTACCGGATACGGTTGAGAACAAACTGGAAGCATCAATAAACTTAAAAGATTGGGGAAAACGTTAGGTGTGCAGATAGTTGGATGCATCCAAACGAATCATTATAAACAGTAAAATTGTAAAGCCCCATAAACTGGAGCCTCCATAACTAAAGAAGGGTAGTGGGATTCCAACAGTAGGAAATAGACCTGTTACCATACCAATGTTTACAAAGAAATGGAAGAAGATAATGGCAGCAACACTATAGCCATAGACCCTACTAAATTGAGACTTTTGACGTTCGGCCAATTGAAGTATCCTAATAAGTAGTGCAAGAAATAAGGCAACTACAATAATACTCCCTAAAAAACCCCACTCTTCGCCAACGGTACTAAAAATATAATCGGTATGCTGTTCTGGGACAAAGTTACCCTTGGTTTGCGTTCCTTGAGTCCATCCTTTTCCTGTCCAGCCTCCACTTCCAATAGCAATTTCACTTTGATTAGTGTTATAACCAATACCTTTAGAGTCAATCTCTTTCCCCAATACAATATTAAAACGATCTCGGTGTCGTTGTTCAAATACATTATTAAAAATGTAATTTACCGAAAATGCGAAAGCAATACAGGCGCCAGCTATAACGGTATATTTAAACAAACGGGGTCGTTTCTTTCTATTCTTAATGTAAATTCCAATGGCGATCAGGACCACTCCCGTGGTGACCCAAGGAACCCCAAAGATTAATGTTGCTACAAACAAAGCAGCGGCAAAGAAACCTAAGAGGAGATAAATAAAATGTAACCCTTCTCGGTATAAGGTAAATATAAAAGCAGTATAGATCAAGGCACTTCCTGGATCCGGCTGAGGTATAATAAGCAGTGCCGGTAATGCAATTAAGACGAATGCTCTAATTTGATGTTTGAATTCTTTAATATTGGTTTGAATGTCACTTACATATTTGGCGAGAGCCAATGCAGTCGCGGCTTTGGCAAATTCACTTGGTTGAAGGCCAACACCACCAAATGCGTACCAAGAAGTGGCTCCCGATATGTTTTTCCCTAGGACAAAAAGACCTAACAAGGACAGCAGTGAAGTGATATAAATAACACTGGAGAAGCGTTCGTAAAATTTGGCATCAATAGCCAAGATAAAAATGATAAGGACCACACTGAGGACGATCCAAGCTAGTTGTTTAACATAAACTAGATTGAAATCTAGAAAATCAACAGCCGTTTCGCTTAAAGAAGCCGAATAAATATTAATCCATCCAATACCCACCAGAGCAAAATAGAAGAAGATGGTAAGCCAATCAAATCGTACTGAATTTCGAGTTCCGGCCATTTAATGGTTAATTGAAAAGGGTTCGCCACTCAATGGTTTGGCATATTCTTCTTCCAAACTGCCACTCAACACAAAATTTTCCATATCGGTTCGGGTAATTTCACCCTTTAAATATTTTTCGATCATTAGGCCTGCAATACGTCCAGCCCATCGCGAGCCCCAGTACCCGTTTTCGACAAAAACAGCAATAGCAATTTTTGGGTTGTCTTTAGGCGCAAAGGCTACAAAAACAGAGTGATCTGTGAGTTGTACACGCTTTCCATCAATTTTGGTATAGTTCTCAGCCGTACCTGTTTTACCGCATATCTCGATGCCAGGTATTTGAATATGAGCCGCTGTTCCTTCATTATACACATCAAACATGCCTTGAATAACTGGGTCGAAGTGTTGCGGATCAATAGTTGTAATATGTTTTTCAGTGTACTTACTAGGAATGGTATCTGCTCCAACAATGTTTTTTATGATATGCGGTTTGTAATACCAACCTCTATTGGCTATGGCGGCCGTGAAATTTACCATTTGCATGGGAGTCATCAGTACCTCGCCCTGTCCAATAGAATTTGAAATAGTAGCTGTTGCATACCACTTATACTTGGGATAGTTGTAATACCTATTATAGTACTTGGAGTTTGGAACCAGTCCTCTTCTTCCACTTGGTAGGTCATACCCCATAAAATCTCCCAAACCAAAACTACTTAGGTGGTGATTCCAACTATCCATCCCTTCTTGAGGGCTTGGGTATTTTTCAATAGTACGTCTGTATACCGTGGCAAAAAAACTATTGCAAGAATTGGCGATACCGGAAACTAGGGCCAATGGGCTCCTATGATGGTGACATCCCAGAGGTTTTTTGCCACCATAGTTGTATCCACCCCTGCAACTAATACGCTCTTGGGTGTCAATAATTCCTTCTTGTAGGCCTATAAGAGCGGTCAAGGTTTTAAAAGGAGATCCCGGGGGGTATTCTCCAGATAATACTCGGTCAAATAGGGGTTTTGAAATGGTGTCATACCACAGCTTTGTATAGTTTTTAGAACGCTCTCTACCTACCAATAAACTAGGGTCGTAATTGGGGCCTGCAACCAATGCTAAAATTTCACCCGTTGCTGGTTCCAAGGCTACAATACCACCACGTTTGTTTGCCATGAGGTCTTCTCCATATTGCTGTAAGATCTCATCAATAGTAAGAACAATATCGCTTCCTTGGATAGGAAGGGTGTCAAATATTCCTTCATTGTATGGGCCAATGTCTCTATTAAAACGATCTTTTTGTATGTACTTGACGCCTTTTACACCACGTAATGTTTTTTCATACACCTTTTCAACACCTCCAGTGCCAATAAGTTCTCCCATTTGATAATAGGAGTTCTTCGAAATGGTAGCCTCATTTGCTTCAGAAATATAGCCCAATACATTGGCCGAATGATCCACCTGGTAATCCCTAAGGGATCTTTTCTGAATGTAAAAACCACTGTATTTGTGCATCTTTTCGGAAAGATAAGCGTACTCCGCCTTGGTTAACTGAGGAATAACCACCGAAGGCAATCTTGGTGAGTAAATACGTGCTTTTTGTAGCGTGGTAATAAACTCTTCTTTTGTTATTTTTAGTAGTTCACAGAATTCTAATGTATCTAATGGTTTGACATCCCTAGGAACCACCATGACATCGTACGAAGGTTGATTTGAAACCAATAGTTTTCCGTTCCGATCAAAAATATAGCCACGCTGCGGGTAATCATATATTATCTTAACGGCATTATTTTGAGATAACTTTTGAAACGAAGTGTCATAAATTTGAAGATAAAATAAGCGAGAAGCAAAAATGACTCCGCTTATTAGTACTATCGTTAAAAATAATAGTTTCCTCATTATGACTTCTTGCTAAATAATAAAATAGTACAAAGAATTAAAATGGTACTAAAGATTCCTGAAAATAACGTTGATTTTAAAACTAAAAGTATGTGTTCTGTGCTAAAAATTTCTAAAGAAAATAAGACAAGATGATGCAAGACCACCATAAGCCCAACATAGGTGAATTGTTGACCAAAATTAGCCTTACTTATTTTTATGGTGTTATATTCATAACTCACTCCAAATGAAAATTTAAGTACAGCCGGACGTATATAACCAATAAAAACGCAAGCTGCGGCATGTATGCCTCCAGAGTCTCCAAACATGTCTATGGTAAGCCCTAAAATGAAACTCAATAAGATGAGTAAACTTTTACTGGAGGTAAGTGGAAAAACCAATATAAATACAATGTATACGTATGGATTGATATATCCCAAAAAGTTAATATGATTAAATAGCAGTATTTGAAAAAGTACTACGGCAATAAACCGAACAGTATTAACTACTATTTCATTATTCTGCATCATCGTCTCCTCCGTTTTCCAATAGTTGAATTTCCTCTGAGTTTGTATTTTCAATAACATAAACATGCTTGAGATTTGTCATGTCATTAAATAATTCAACAGTTATATCATAATAATCATCTCCTTCATTTAACGTAAATTGAGCAACAGCTCCAATCAAAATATCCTCAGGGAAGATGGTGGATTTACCTCCTGTGGACACGGTGTCGCCAACACTCACTTTTGCGATTCGTGGAATATATGTTAAAGAAACCATATTGGGAGTTTTAGTGTTCCATTCAAGTGTCCCAAAATGTTCCGATTTTTTCAATTTTGCATTGATCTGACTATTTGTGTTGAGGATAGATTGCACCGTGGCATAATTAGCTGAAACATCGTCTACAATTCCCACCACACCAAGGGAAGTGATAACGCCCATATCAATATCCAAACTATCAGTACGCCCTTTATTAATGGTCAATTTATTTTTAGTCTTAAAATACGAGTTGTTGATCACCTTGGCCGGTACAAAATGGAAAGGAAACGAGGTGTCAAGACTGTCGAGATATGTTACAGATCCAATTTCTTTTTGAACTTCTAAGAGCTGTCTCAATCTATTGTTTTCATTAATCAATAGTTGATTTTGTTCTTTCAGATCAAAATATTCAGTAATACTACTTTTAAACGAATATACACCTCCACTTAAAAAATTAGCAGAATTAACCAATTTGTTAGAATGATATGAGTGCGTTTGAAGTGTTAGTGCAACCGAAGCACTAAACAGAAGAACAAACAACAGGAAATTTTTATTCCGAATGAAGAAAAAGATGATCTGTTGCATAACACGCTATTCCTTATTTGATCAATACACTTTTATACTTGTTTAGGTTTTTCAAACAGATACCCGTTCCACGAACCACTGCTCTAAGTGGGTCTTCAGCGATGTACACAGGGAGGTCTGTTTTTTGAGATAGGCGTTTGTCTAAACCACGAAGCATAGAACCTCCACCGGCAAGATATATTCCAGTATTGTAAATATCTGCAGCAAGTTCTGGCGGTGTTTGAGATAAGGTCTCCATAACCGCGTCTTCAATGCGTAAAATAGATTTGTCTAATGCTTTTGCAATTTCCCTATAGGAGGTCTGAACTTGTTTTGGTTTTCCCGTAAGAAGATCACGTCCTTGGACAGCCAGTTCATCTGGCGGAATCTCAAGGTCCTCTGTTGCCGCTCCAATTTGAATTTTAATTTTTTCGGCAGTGCGCTCACCAACATATAAGTTATGCTGTGTGCGCATATAATAAATGATATCATTGGTAAAAACGTCACCTGCAATTTTTACAGATTTATCACAGACAATACCTCCTAAGGCAATAACAGCAATTTCTGTAGTACCGCCTCCAATATCTACAACCATGTTTCCTTTTGGTTGCATGATATCAACACCAATACCTATAGCCGCAGCCATTGGTTCATGAATAAGATATACTTCTTTGCCATTAACACGCTCAGCACTTTCTTTTACAGCGCGCATTTCTACTTCTGTAATTCCACTAGGGATACATATAACCATTCTAAGCGAAGGGGTTAACCATTTCTTTTTGAGTGCAGGAATATCCTTGATGAACATATTGATCATCTTTTCACTTGCATCAAAATCGGCAATTACTCCATCTTTTAAAGGGCGTATGGTCTTGATGTTTTCGTGGGTTTTCCCTTGCATCATACTCGCTTCTCTCCCTACTGCAATAATTTTTCCCGTAGTTCGGTCTCGAGCTACAATGGAAGGAGCATCTACTACTACTTTATCGTTATGTATTATAAGGGTGTTCGCAGTCCCTAAATCGATAGCAATTTCTTCTGTTAAGAAGTCAAAAAATCCCATAAGTTAGTCGGTCGGTATTGAAATTAAACGTGATAAGCCTCTGCTTATCACAAATGTAACAAATTTTAGTGCTTAAAATGGCGTGTTCCGGTAAATACCATCGCCATATTATGCTCATTGCAATAATTAGTGCTTAATTCATCCTTAATAGACCCTCCAGGTTGAATAACCGCAGTAATTCCGGCATTATCAGCTATCTCTACACAATCTGGAAAAGGGAAGAAAGCATCACTAGCCATAACAGCTCCTTTCAGGTTGAAATTAAAAGCATTGGCTTTTTCAATGGCTTGTCTCAAGGCATCAACACGAGACGTCTGCCCCGTACCGCTTGCACATAATTGCTTCCCTTTTGCTAGTACAATAGTATTAGACTTTGTGTGCTTGCAAATTTTAGAAGCAAATATTAAATCTTCTAACTCTTTCGAAGACGGTTTATTGTTTGTAGCGTGTGTTAAATCTGAAATTGAATCAGTTTTTCCATCCTTGTCCTGTAATAAGATACCATTTAAACAGGTTCTCACTGTTTTTTGGGGTAGGGTATTATCTTTTAAAATTAAAAGAATACGGTTCTTTTTCCCTTTCAGTATTTGAAGCGCTTCTTCAGAAAAAGAAGGTGCAATAACTACTTCACAAAACAGGGTGTGAATTTCTTCCGCAGTACCCGCATCAATTTCAGTATTACTTATCAAGATACCTCCAAATGCAGAAACAGGATCTCCCGCCAGCGCATCTAGGTAGGCTTGTTTAACAGTACCACGTTGGGCTATTCCGCAAGCATTGTTATGTTTTAGTATGGCAAATGTGGGTGCCTCATTGGAAAACTCGGCCATTAGGTTTACCGCCGCATCCACATCTAACAAATTATTATAGCTAAGCTCTTTACCATGAAGTTTCGAGAACATAGTATCAAAGTCGCCATAGAAAAATCCTCTTTGGTGCGGATTTTCTCCATAACGAAGTTCTTTTCCATTATTATGACTTATTCTCAGTGCCATGTTTTCCCCATCACCATTGAAATAATTAAAAATGGCGGTGTCATAATTAGAGGAGATACTAAAGGCCTTAGCAGCATATCTTTTTCTATCTGCAAGCGAAATGGAGCCGTTGTTGCTAGAAAGTAATTCCAAAAAGTGATCGTAGTCTTCCATAGAAGAAACACAAAGCGTGTCTTTAAAATTTTTGGCGGCCGCCCGAATCAATGAAATACCTCCAATATCTATTTTTTCTATAATATCCTGTTCTGGAGCACCTGAGGCAACCGTTTTTTCAAAAGGATATAAATCAACGATAACAACATCCAATTGTGGGATATTAAATTGCTCCATCTCGGCAACATCAGATTCGTTGTCTTGACGATTTAAAATACCTCCAAAAACTTTAGGGTGTAATGTCTTAACACGCCCTCCCAAAATTGACGGGTAATCGGTAACTTCTTCTACCGGAATTACATCAACACCAAGGTCATTAATGAATTTTTGAGTTCCGCCGGTGGAATAAATACGCACTCCCTGTTCGTCCAGTTTTCGCACTATAGGTTCCAAACCGTCTTTATGAAATACTGAAATTAATGCTGAAGTTACTTTTATATGATCACTCATGGGATGAATTTTAAGCTGCAAAAATACATAATTGTACATGAATTTTGTAACATAAGTCTAAGGAAAACGTCTTATCTTTATTCAAAATAAATTTCTGAAAACCAAGCGGGATGATAATCTATCTTCGAGTTTTAAAAGAGAGCTTCAATTTTGCGCTTAACGCGCTTAGAAATAATAAGTTGCGAACCTTTTTGTCATTGGTGGGTGTGACCATTGGTATCTTCTCAATTATAGCTGTTTTGGCCGCTGTAGATTCTTTTAAAAAGGAAATTGAGGGTAGTATTAGCTCCCTTGATAATAGTACAATTTTTTTAGGCCGTTTTTCTTTTGGACCAACGGACGTTCCGCGATGGAAACGAGAACAATTTCCGGATGTTACTTATGAAGAGTATCAATTTATAAAACGAAACGTTCCAGATTTGTATGCGGCATCTTATACGCTCAACGTACAGGCTGAAACCATAAAGTACGAAGACAAATCTGTAGGAAATGTAGAAATTGGTGCGGTAACCGAAGAGTATTACGATATTGAATCACTTCAAATTGCTGAAGGACGTTTTTACAATGAATCTGAATCCCATAGTGGAGCCAATGTAATTGTATTGGGAGATGAGATCGCTCAAACTTTGTTTGGATCAGCCGAAGCAGCCATTGGAAAAAAACCAAGATTGTATGGCAGGAAGTTCACGGTAATTGGAGTGCTCAAAAAAGAAGGAAGCGGTCTTTTTGGAGGTTCAAAAGACACCTCTGTATTTCTTCCGGTTAATGTGGTGCGAAAGGTGTATGGTGTTAACAACAAGAATTTATTTCCCTTTATTATTATAAAGCCCGATGAGGGCATAGAGAATAGTGAATTTATTGCCGTCTTATCGCAAAAAATTCGTCAGACTAGAGGATTGAAACCTAGTGAAATCAACAACTTTTTTGTAAACGAACTTCAGGGATTTGCAGATTTTATTGATAATATCACCGGGCAGATGAATGTAATTGGATTGATTATTAGTGGCTTTTCTTTGCTTGTGGGAGGCTTTGGGATTGCAAATATTATGTTTGTAAGCGTAAAGGAAAGAACCAACCTTATCGGAATACAAAAATCTTTGGGAGCCAAGAACAAGTTTATTTTGTTTCAATTTCTTTTTGAGGCAGTTATCTTGGCGATCATAGGTGGATTAATTGGGCTAATTTTGGTGTTTTTCGCATCATTAGCTGCCTCTGCGTTCACAGGGGATTTTGAATTTGTTTTATCTCCTTGGAATATGTTTATTGGCACAATGATCTCCGCGGTGATTGGTCTTATATCTGGAATTCTTCCAGCAATATCGGCGTCTAGATTGGATCCAGTAGAGGCTATTCGAACAGGGATGTAATTAACTATACTATTTGAGCTACCTGCTCATTGATCCATTCCAAAAATTGCTCATCTTCAGAGGTGAAGGGATTGGCCGTATGAGAGTCAACATCTATTTGACCTATATTCTTACCATCTTTAAAAAGCGGAACCACAATCTCTGCTTTCACGTGTATGCTGCAGGCAATATAATTGTCTTGGGCTTTCACATCAGGAACAATAAAATTTTCATTGGATTCTGCCACTTGTCCACAAATTCCTTTTCCAAAAGGGATGGACGTATGGTCTGTGGCTTCTCCGGCAAAAGCTTCTAAGTGCAACATTTTTTCCGCCTCATTGGCAAAATAAAAGCCTATCCAATTATAATAAGACATAGAGGTTTGTAGGAGTTCGCAGATGGCCGTGAGCTTTTCCTGTGTTGTTTTCTCTGTATGAGAAACAATTTCGCTTATGGAGGTTTGTAGGTGATTGTAAGACATTGCCTATAATTTTTGGTAAAAGTATTTCAAAAGGGAAACATGTGCCAAATTCTATTTCTATATTTTTGTTAAAATATACGCAAGGATTTGAAAGCATTGTTCATAAAATACAAATCGGTAGTTCGTTTTGTTTCACTCTTTCTGGGAACATACCTATTGTTGAGCCTTTTGTATTCTGGGTATCTACAACTTTCTAAGCTGGGAAATTATCCTCCCGATGTTGTAACTCATTTGGTAGCCAAGCAAAGCAGTGCGGTAATTTCGGGTTTTGGGTATGCCGCCAATGTGGTGCCTCACCTTGACGAACCAACCATGAAGCTCTATGTAAACGGAACGTATTTGGCGCGTATTATTGAGGGTTGTAACGCGTTGAGTATTATTATCTTGTTTGTTGCTTTTGTTATAGCATTTGCTGAAAAATTTAAAAAAACATTTCTTTTTATCTTCACAGGAATGGTGTTGATCTATGCTATAAATGTGATGCGTATTGCGATATTGGCAATTTCATTATACAAATATCCTCAACATAAAGAGTTATTGCATGGAGTAGTTTTTCCAGGTCTTATCTACGGAATGGTCTTTCTTTTGTGGATGTTGTGGGTGCGAATGTTACAACCGGTAAAAAAAGCTGAATGAAAGGGGTGTTCAAAATAATTAGTATTGTTTTCCTCTTTGGATTACTTGTTGTCATTAGGCTGTTCGAAAATGAGTTGTTCTATGACCCTTTGCTAAATTTCTTCAAAACGAATCACACTACACAACAATTGCCAGCGTTAGAAACCTTCAGATTAATAGCACATATTACTTTTAGGTTTCTGTTGAACACCATGGTTTCATTGGTAATTATATGGGTGTTTTTTAGGGATAAAGGATTTATGAAACTTTCCGCGATACTCTACGCGCTGCTCTTTGCGGTGTTATTGATTGTATTTGTAATTTTGATTGCCACGCCCAAAGGAGATGGACATATGCTGCTGTTTTATGTACGTCGTTTTTTAATTCAACCAGTTTTCCTATTAATTTTATTGCCCGCTTTTTATTTTCAAAAAAAAAGAGCATAGCACAATTTTTAATATCTTTGATATTCAAAAAAATGCTATGAAGTATATCACATCACTTATTGTTTTATTCGCGATGGTTACTTTTTCCTCTTGCGCGGATGATAAAAAGAAATCGGAACCAGAAATTGTTACTGTGGACCATGGAACTACGAAAGAAGGACATAAGGCTGGAGAAACGGAAGCCGAGTTTAACGACCCTAAAGTTGGGGAAGTATACGAGCGGTATATTGAGGTAAAGACATCCCTTGTCAATACCAATAGTGAAGATGCTTCCGAAGCTGCCTCTAATTTAATGACAGCATTTGCCAATATTGGTGTGGAAGAAGAGGTACTATTGGCTACACAAAATTTAAAGGAATCTGGGGGTGATGTAGAGAAGCAGCGAGCCGCTTTTGAAACCGTCACCGAGCATGTAGAAAAAATGCTGCATGGGGCCCTTAAATCAGGAACGATATATAAGCAATTTTGCCCGATGGCCTTTAATAATAAAGGAGCGTATTGGTTGAGCAATAGTAAAGACATCTATAATCCGTATTTTGGTGATGCGATGCTTCGTTGCGGGCGGGTTGATTCTGAAATTAAGTAAATTTTAAGGATTGTATAATTTTTTGATGGTATCTTTGTAGTGAAATGAAAAGAGCGATGTCCATATTTTTATCTGTCTTACTTTTAGTAAGCAGTACGGGTATTACATATGCACAACATTTTTGTGGCGATTATGAGATGCTTGCCGAAGTAACCCTTGGAGAGAAACATCTTTCTTGTGGGATGAGAATGGAAGCACCGGGTTGTGATGAAGATGGGCTAGCAGCCATGGAGCACCATTGCTGTGAAAATCAGTATACTCAGATAAATACCGATGATAATTTTTCAAAAGCTTCTTTTGATGTTAATTTGGATGTAACTTTTGCTGTTGCATTTACCTCGGTATTTCTGCTGCAAATTGATAATTACCCTTCTAACGTAACTTTTTATAAGGACTACAGTCCTCCTCCCCTTAGCAAAGACATACCTGTGTTCTATCAGGTTTTCTTAATTTGATTTTTTTTATACGCGTCTAACAATTAGATGAGTCTATCTTGGTCACCATCCAAGATATGTGCTGTATAATTAATAAATCAAAAAGAATGATTCATACATATTATATTTCGGGAATGACCTGCGATGGCTGTCGCTCTAATGTGGAGAAAAATCTGCGTTTGGTTTCTGGTGTGGTTGAAGTTAATGTGGATTTGGAAAATTCCGAAGCGAGAATAGAAACTAATCAAAATGTTTCTCTTGAGACGCTTCAGGAGGCCTTATCTAGTAAATATTCAATTGCAGTAAAACCCGAAGCGAACATTTTTAACTCTTCGGAAGAACAATCAGAAAAGTCAAAATTTGAGCAATTACAGCCGCTTTTTGTCATTTTTGGATATATCATAATTGCAGTTATTTTACTGAATTATGAAGCTTGGAATACTTCTGACGCTATGTTAGATTTTATGGGATTGTTCTACATTGTCTTTAGCTTTTTTAAGATGATAGATCTAAAAGGGTTTCCATCTTCTTTTAGGATGTATGATCCACTGGCCAAGGTATTTCCAGCATATGGTTGGATGTACCCTTTTGTTGAAACAGCCCTTGGACTTATGTTCTTAATGCGATTTGAAATTACGACAGCACTTATTGTTACACTGGTGGTTTTAGGAATTACAACATTTGGTGTGGCAAAATCCATATTACATAAAAAATCAATTCAGTGCGCCTGTCTAGGAACTGCTTTAAAGCTTCCAATGACTCAAGCCACTCTCATTGAAAACAGCATTATGCTTGCCATGGCAATAGCAATGCTGTTTAAAACATTTAATTAATGAAAAACATACTATATATATTATTTCTTCTGCCTACGCTAATGCTATCGCAGGAAGTCTTGAAAGGTGTGGTTATGGAGACCCAGGATACAAACAACGAGCTACCTGTATTGGATGCTAATGTTGTTTGGTTGGAAACTACCATAGGAACCACCACCGATTTTGATGGAAACTTTACCATTCCGTATAAAAAAGAATACAAAAAGCTAATTATTAGCTATATCGGTTTTACAACAGATACCATAGAAATCAATGAACCAAATTTTCTTCGCCATGTGCTTAGACCAAAGGGTGATCTGGATGAGGTGCTTGTGAAAACCAGAAGGAAAGCAAGTGCGACTTCCTATATTGAAGCCCAGAATGTAATTAAAATCTCCAGTGCCGAATTATTAAAAGCGGCATGTTGTAACCTTTCAGAAAGCTTTGAAACCAATCCGTCTATTGATGTAAATTTCGCGGACGCTGTTACGGGAACGCGTCAAATTAGAATGCTAGGACTCAAAAGTCCATACATTTTAATTACCACAGAGAATATCCCATCGGTGCGTGGAGCCGCTCAAACCTATGGCCTTAGCTTTATACCTGGGACTTGGGTTGAAAGCATACAAGTGACTAAAGGAGCTGGAAGCGTTACCAATGGATTTGAAAGCATTGCAGGGCAAATTAATGCTGAATTGCAAAAACCACTTACAGACCATAAACTATTTGTAAATGCCTATGGCTCTGTAAATGGCAGACTTGAACTCAATACGCACCTTAATACTAAGGTGACCGATAAATGGAGCACAGGACTTTATCTGCACGGAAACTTAAGGGATCAGAAGTTTGATAAGAACGATGATTCTTTTTTAGACATTCCATTAATGCAACAGATTAATGTAATGAATAGGTGGCAGTATACCGATGGTGAAAAAGGATGGGTGAGTTTTATCAATTTCCGTTTTTTAAATGACGAAAAACAAACGGGTCAAGTTGATTTCAATCCAGATACCGACAAATTTACCACCAATGCTTGGGGGAGTGAGATAGACACCCGACGCTATGAGGTTTCCGCAAAGCTTGGATATGTAAACCCAGACATTCCGTATCAAACCGCTGGATTACAAGTGTCTTATAGTGATCACGATCAAGAGTCGTATTTTGGTTTTAATCAGTATAATATTAAACACCGAAGTATTTATGCCAATGCAATATACAATTCGATCATTGGTGACTCTCGAAATAAAGTAAAAACAGGTCTTAGTTTTACCTACGATGACTACGAGGAGCTTGTTAACGCTGATACTTTTGCAAGAAAAGAAAATTCCCTGGGCGCCTTTTTTGAATATACTTTTGATAATCTGGATGATGTTAATCTTACCGCGGGAGTTCGTGTTGATAATCACAATAGGTTAGGGGCTTTTATCACTCCAAGACTACATATACGCTATACGCCATGGGAAAAATCGGCCCTTCGGTTCTCTGCGGGAAGAGGAAAACGAAGTGCTAATATTTTTACAGAAAATCAACAGCTTTTTTCCACTTCCAGAACTGTGAACCTAGTTAATTCTGGTGGGGAAATTTATGGTTTAAACCCTGAAATTGCATGGAACTACGGATTTTCATATTTACAAGGGTTTACCATATTTGGAAGAAAGGGCGACGTGACCTTGGATTATTACCGTACAGATTTTCAAAATCAGGTAGTGGTAGATTGGGAAAACCCAGATGAGATTAGTTTTTACAACTTAGAAGGAGATAGTTATGCTCAAAATTTTCAAGCCGAATTAAATTTTAATGTGGCAGATCGTTGGGATGTTAGACTGGCCTATAAATACTATGATGTACAAACCCAGTATCGATCTGGAAAATTGGAAAAACCCTTAGTGCCCAATCATAGAATATTTGCAAATACTTCTTATGAAACACAAAAATCTGAAAACGGGGCCCAATGGAAGTTTGATACTACATTTAATTGGCTGGGAGAACAACGTTTTTCTTCAACCTCAACCAACGATGTAGCGTTTCAATTACCAGAGAATTCACCTACGTTGGGTACCCTAAACGCTCAGATAACCAAGGTTTTTTCTGATAATTTTGAAGTATATTTGGGAGGAGAAAATATTACAAATGTGAGACAAGATAACCCAATCTTGGGAGCAGAAGATCCGTTTGGATCAAATTTTGATACTACCTTTGTCTATGGCCCTATTTTTGGTAGTATGTATTATGCAGGGCTACGGTTTAATTTAAATTAAGAGAAATGAAAAAAATATTTTTATTTATAGGACTCATTTTAATGATGACTACAACGTTTGCTCAGAACAAGAACGCCAAGGCTAGTATTGAGGTTGATGGAGTTTGTTTGATGTGCAAATCGAGAATTGAAAAAGGAGCGATAAAAACCAAAGGCGTTAAGTCTGCGGTCTGGAATATTGAGACGCATCAACTGAGTCTTATTTATGATGAGCGAAAAACCAACATTAAAGCTATTGAAGCTAATGTTGCAGCTGTAGGTCATGACACAAAGGATGTTAAGGCCACAGATGAGGCCTACAATAGTGTTCATGACTGTTGTAAGTATAGAGATGAGACCATTCAAGCTGATCATAAAAAGCCCAAAGGAGGCGGAGGCAATTAATAAATCCACATTGAAAAATATTAAGACCCGAAGATATGTTTTATCTTACGGGTCTTATTTTTTTAGCATGAGAACGTTCAAGAGAATTTTTTTATACGGCATAACAATTTTAGTTATAATAGGGGCATTTGTTTGGGAGCACTATATACAGCAATGGATGGAAGCCCAGCCCGATGGAGGTGGGGCGGTAATTAGAGTAGATCTTTTTGTTTTATATCCCTTGATAATAACACTTGTTGCGCTATCACTATATAGGTTGTTGAAAGACAGACGGTCTTCTGAATAGTTTTAATTCTCCGAGTTCATTTTTACATAAGTACGTTATTCGGTGCAAAAACCTATAGACAGTATAATCAAACTTAATTTTCGGTTTCAACGGGCACATATGTCACTGTGGACACTGGCGTCCCATATTCAGTAATCCCTTCAATATATACATTGAAAGCGATATTTTCTGGGTTGTAGATTGTAAAGATCGAATTACCGTCCTTATCCGAAGTAACTTTTGGAACCCAACCTAATACACCGTATTGTTCAAAAGACCTCGATGTATAGTCGTACTTTGGGGTATAAAATTCTTTTTCTGGATGGAAACCTTCGTTTCCAATTTTAAAGGCTCTGGTGGTACTTTTTTGTGTATTTGTCCTCCATTTGCCATTGGTAAAAACAATAAAAGTATGGGACTTATGGGCAGTAGGATTTAGTGAGGAAGCAGTGGGTCTCGTTACATAAATCTCATCAACGTCCTGCATGCTTAGCGCTTCCCCAATAAATGATGGATCATAAGGTATTCCATCGACAACGACGCGCGGGATAACTACAAAAAAACGATTACGTGGATCGGCAGATTGTGTCACTCTTCCGAATACGGCTTTTATTGTACTCGTAGGAACGTAGTAGTATCCATACGTTCCCATAAAATTTCGAAACATACCTCGGGATTTTTCTCCATTATCAATGATACGGGTATCCCAACCGGGAAAGAACTTCTCATATTTAAGTTTTTTAGCTGTCACCACGGCCTCATCTAATTGCTCCCTGCCCTCATTTGTAAAGAGCGAAACCGTAATTTCAGATGTAGAGAATGGATCTCCCTTTGGAGTGATGAACTTGCTTTCACGGTCTTTCTTCTTTGGGGTAATAGTGTAAAAGAATAGGGCTTCTACAGGTTTTCCTTCGGCATCCAAGGCGGAGAAATTAAAAGAGCTTCCTGAGGTGATATGTAAGTTTTTAAGTTGAAAATTAAGTGTCTCTTCCAAATTTTCAACTTGAATGGTTTTATTGTCTTCAGAATATAAAAGTATTTTAACTGGGATGTCCTTTGGATCTATAGGACTCACGTACCCATTTAGTGCAATGCCGGGACTGTTGTTATAATAAGAAGGTTTTTTGTTGAACTGAAATACACGATTCCATTGGTATTTACTCCATCCTTGATTGAGTAATAATAGATCCAATTCGTAATTTTTTCGATGATCCTGCTTGGAAAAGTAATGTGAAGGTTCTTCAATATAACCTTGTAAAAAAGGTTTCAGATAAGCGGAAGCGTAGATATTGCCTTTGTTAGAATTTGCCAATGATACTGCGGGCAATATCGAAATGCTGAGGTTGCTTTTTATGGTCTTTTCGTTGAGTTTATTTTGAAGAGAATATGAGAAAGTGTCATTTTTTACCAATGTTTCGGCAATCTCTGTCTCTATATAATTAATGCCTTTTGAATTAAAGAACAATCGCTCAAGGAATGGTTGATCGTTTTCATCAAAAACGGTGACCGTATTAACTCCGGGGTACAACTTCGAATTAGGAATTTTAAAATCAATCTTGGGATAGCCTGGTTCAAACTGAACGTGATATATATTAGAAGTTCCGTCCTTGTGGATAACAACTTTCATGTTTTTACCCGCAATGTGAGGTAAGGTGTTTTGATTTGTATGGAGTGTGAGTTGTAACATTCCAGTCCTATAGTTTTGTTGCGTTTTGAGCGAGATGCCCTTGTGCTGTGCCAGAGGCAACCTTTTCTGAATGATAGAATCTCCTACATTGACAAGCACTGAATACTGTTCACCTCTTTTGGGGGTAAACACAAATTTTCCCATACCAAGCCTGTTCGTTTTAATATTTGTTACTACTAGGTTCTTTCGAGCATCAACCAGAGTAATATTTTTGGCGAAGATTCCCTTGCCTTTATTATTTAAGATTTTTATTCCGCAGGTATTTTCAATATCGCTCACATAGTGCCCTCCCTCTGGTAGGATTTGCAGGTCATAGGAAGGTATTGATATAGCTACTTCGTTTTCAATTTCAGAATTTAATACTTGTATGGTCTGAATGTAGGACTCATCTTCGTGAAAACCATTCATAATGGGAGTGAAGGCCTTTAGGTAATAGATGCCACTTGGAGTTGAAGGGGGTAATGCTATGGATCCTTCAGCAGACCCTTGAGAGATTAGTAAAAGATTCTTACCGATCTCGTTTCCTTGTGAATCGTATAATAATACATTTACATTATGATCTGATGTGGTAACCAAACCAGTACTTCTTGAAAAGCCGTAGGCACTAAACCATATTTGTTCACCTGCAATGAATGTTGTTTTATTCGTATGTAGATGCAATGCCAACCGTTCTTCTTCGAAGTAATTTTTTAAAGCTTCGGAAGCATTGTTGTTGTTGTTGTTGTTAGCATCTTGACTAAGAACGGTGAAACCAGAAATGAAGATTGCGAGAAAGAGTAGTTTTTTTTTCATAGAAGTTTAAGTTAACATAAAATAACCATATCGTATTGCATTTTTCGACACAGGGGAGAATGTGAAGACCTAGTTTACTCATACAAGTTATATAAAACACTCGAATTTTAGGAACTGCCGATAAAAATTAACCGTGTTATGTGTAGCATAAAAAGGCCCCTAGAGTTATCTAGAGGCCTTTAAGGTATTTTCTATGTAGAATGTATTACATCATTCCTGGCATCCCGCCACCCATTGGAGGCATGGCTGGAGTATCTTCTTTAATATCCACCAAAGCACATTCTGTAGTAAGGATCATTCCAGCAACAGAGGCTGCATTTTCTAATGCCACACGTGTTACTTTTTTAGGATCAATGATTCCAGCTTTTAGCATGTCAACATAGGTGTCTGTTTTAGCGTCATAACCGAAGTTTTTCTTTCCTTCAATCACTTTGCTCACAACAACAGAACCTTCACCTCCTGCGTTCTCTACAATGGTTCTTAATGGAGATTCCACGGCACGAATCACGATTTGAATACCTGTGTTCTCATCGGCATTATCTCCTTCCATTTTGGCGAGTGCTTTTTTTGCACTTACCAAGGCTACACCACCTCCGGCAACGATGCCTTCTTCTACCGCAGCACGAGTTGCATTAAGTGCGTCATCAACACGATCCTTTTTTTCTTTCATTTCTACTTCACTAGCAGCACCTACATACAATACAGCTACTCCACCAGCCAATTTGGCCAAACGTTCTTGCAGCTTTTCTTTGTCATAGTCACTTGTAGTAGTTTCAATTTGCGCTTTTATTTGATTGATACGCGCTTTAATATCACCAGACTTTCCAGAACCGTTTACCACGGTTGTGTTGTCTTTGTCAATGGTTACTGTTTCGGCAGATCCCAACATATCAATAGTTGCATTTTCCAACGTGAAGCCACGTTCTTCAGAAATTACAGTTCCTCCAGTAAGAATTGCTATGTCTTCTAACATAGCTTTTCTTCGATCTCCAAAACCAGGTGCTTTAACCGCAGCAATCTTAAGCGATCCACGCAATTTGTTCACTACAAGAGTAGCTAGTGCTTCACCATCAACGTCTTCGGCTACAATAAGTAATGATTTCCCCTGTTGTGCTACGGGCTCTAAGACAGGAAGAAGGTCTTTCATAGAAGAGATCTTCTTTTCATATAAAAGAATCATTGGATTCTCCATTTCCGTCTGCATTTTTTCACTGTCAGTTACAAAGTAAGGAGATAGGTATCCTCTGTCAAATTGCATTCCTTCCACAACATCCACATACGTTTCCGTTCCTTTGGCTTCTTCAACAGTAATTACACCTTCTTTACCTACTTTGTCGAAAGCTTGAGAAATTAGCTCTCCAATCTTCTCATCGTTGTTAGAAGAAATAGAAGCGATTTGCTTGATTTTTTCTGAAGAGTTCCCAACTTTGGTAGACTGCTTTTCAAGATCTTTTGTGATAACATCTACGGCTTTGTCAATACCTCTTTTCAAATCCATTGGATTTGCACCAGCGGCAACATTCTTAAGCCCTTCTTTTACGATGGCTTGTGCTAAAACCGTAGCTGTAGTTGTACCATCACCAGCAAGATCGTTGGTTCTGGAAGCTACTTCTTTTACCATTTGTGCCCCCATATTTTCAAGAGCATCTTCTAATTCAATTTCTTTCGCTACAGAAACACCATCCTTAGTTACTTGTGGCGCTCCAAAAGATCTGCTTATAATAACGTTACGTCCTTTAGGTCCTAAAGTAACTTTTACTGCATTTGCCAATGCATCTACTCCGCGTTTAATACTATCGCGAGCTTCAACATCAAATTTTATATCTTTTGCCATGATTTATTTTTTATAATTAATTAGATAATAGCAAGGATATCATCTTCACGCATAATGAGATAATCCTTTCCTTCAAATTTTAATTCACTCCCTGAGTATTTTCCATAAAGAACAGTATCACCAACCTTAACGGTCATGTCGTGATCTTTTTTTCCTCCTCCAACAGCGACTACTTTTCCCTGTTGTGGTTTCTCTTTAGCCGAATCTGGAATGTAGATTCCTGATGCGGTTTTAGTTTCGGCTTCCTGCGGAGCCACCAAAACCCGATCTGAAAGTGGTTGAATTTTTAATGCCATTTTCAATGTATTTTTAGTAGTTAATTATTAGATTTTATGTCAAGTCTTTAGACAGAAATTATGCCATTACTCAAAAACTGACATTTTGAAACAAAAAATGCCAGCTTGTCATAAGCGGGCATTTTCAATGATATCTTTTTTATGCTTAGTTTCCGTCTCCGGAAGTATCGGCATCACCTCCCGAGGAACCTGAACCTCCATCGGTTGAAGCGTCGGTTGATGTTGGTAATGTAGTTTGTGGAACGGTATCCACATCTATAGTGTTTGCGTCTCCAGATCCCATAATAGGAATATTGGAAAGTAAAATTAATGCCAACATAATAGCTCCCAATGTCCAGGTACTTTTGTCCAAGAAATCGGTAGTTTTCTGCACACCACCTAACTGTTGGGTACCTCCGCCTCCAAAAGAAGAAGATAAACCTCCACCTTTAGGGTTCTGTACCATGATCACAACCACTAATAGAAAGGCCACGAAAATTATTAAGATTAAAAATATTGTAAAAGTACTCATGATTCGTCTTTATTTATCAATTTTTTGACTGCCCGAATTTGGTCTGCAAAGAAACCACTTTTTTCGGGATTTTTCAAAATTAAAATTTTATATGCTTGTATTGCTTTTTTATAATTTTTTTGCTGGAGATATACTTTGGCCAAAGTCTCTGTCATTAACGCATCAGACGCCTGTACAAAGGGCGCTGCCAAGTTTGTGTTTTCCTTACCTCCTTTGCGAGATTCGGTAGTATCTCGTGGCGTAATCTTGGTTTTTTCCAGAATAAACTTGTCTATCAATTCAAACTTACGCTCTTTTTCAGATTGAGAGACTTCCTCTGGGGGACTAGATTTTTCTGTAAAGGCCTCAGGTATTCTGTCAATAGGAGTCGCCTTTGTTAGTTTTAACCACTGTGAAAAGGAGTGGGTGTCATCTTTTGTAAAAGGTAGGGGGCTATCTAATTTCAATATTTCTTCTGGAGCTTCTTCTTCTACGATCTTTTCTACCGCCTCTATTTTACGTTCAAACAGCGCAGGATTCAGAATGGCTTCCGCTTTTTTCAATTCTGATTTAATCTGATTATCGATTTCAATACTTATTTGCTCCGAAACATCATCTGAAATCACGTCTAGCTCAAATACAGAGGCATCATGTTGTAAAATGACGTCAGATATCTCATTCTGAATAAACCTCTCCGAGGTGATATATTCGAATAAAATATCGCGATCTGATGTATGGGCGGCAGTAGCCTTTAAAGAATCGTTATAAAGGAAACTATTTTCATTTTTTAGCCCTTTTAATTGCAGCGCCCTAGCGCTCTGGAAATATGGATACTTCTCAATTACTGAAGCTAGGTCATCTAGGTGCTCCTGATTGATTTTTTGCGGATTGGCAAGCAGATATGTATACGTTTCTGTGTTCAAAATTGCTTACCAGTTTGCCAGAGATTGATTAAAAATATCTTGTGTAATCCTTTCAAAAATAACGGCCAAGGCGTCGTCAAGTTCAGAGCCAGTAAGTTGCGCACTTCCATCATAATCAAAATAAAAAGAAAACCGCTGTTCAAAATCTTTATCGTCTTCGGTATTGTTGTAGAATCGAACGTTAACGTCTACTGTAAGTCGGTTTTGGGCTGCGGTACTCTGCGCCGTAGCTGTTATTGGCGCCACATAAAACCGTACAATTTCCCCTTCATAGATAAGGTCTCCATTGTTGTTAACAAGATCTAAACTTGTTTGGTTTTGAATTAGGTCTTGTAGTAGAATAGTAAAATCTCTAGCGATTCCAGGTTCTACAATGGGAGCTTCATTTTGAAAAAAGTTTACCTGAAACGTCTTCGTTGTGGCATAATTAATATCTGCTCCAGTGAATGAATAAAATTTACATCCTTGCAGTGTGACAAGGGCTATGCAAAGTACAAAAGTGAATTTGATAAGTTTCATCTGTCTTTTTAAGCTATGTTGAACGAGTCATTTCAAGTAAGGTCAAAGGTATTACAAATTGTATTGTTTGATCTTACGATAGAGGGTTCTTTCTGAAATTCCCAATTCGTCAGCGGCCGCTTTTCTTTTTCCGCTATACTTTTCTAAAGATTTTTTAATGAGTTCAAGTTCTTTTTCTTGAAGCGAAAGATTTTCTTCTTCCTGAATTTCTTCCGCAAAATGATATTTGTCCTTTTGAATATCGGCTGTATTTTCTGGAATAGACAATACTTCAACATCTCTCGACGCTGGGATGTTTTCTTCTTCTACAATGGAAGCCAGTTCTTCTTCGTGATTTGTTTCTTCAGAATAGATCTTATTAATTAATGAAGAATTTTCGGCCCTGACCTCATCAGAATCACCTGATTTAATCAATTCCATGGTTAGCTTCTTAAGATCGTTAACGTCGCGCTGCATATCAAACAATACCTTGTAGAGGATCTCACGTTCACTGCTAAAATCACCTTCCCGCTTTTTGGGGTTCACCAAGGCTGGAAGGTTGCTTCCTACGTTGGGAAGATAGCCTTTTAGGGTTTCATAAGAAATACTTCTCTCTTGTTCAAGAACGGAAATTTGTTCTGCAATATTTCGCAGTTGCCGAATATTACCTCCCCATCTATATTGTAATAAAAGAGCTACCGCTTGCTCCGATAGCCGTATGGTTGGCATTTTGTATTTCTGAGCAAAATCTGAAGCGAACTTTCGAAACAACAGGTGAATATCTTCTGAGCGTTCGCGCAAAGGGGGTAATTCTATTTCTACGGTACTCAATCTATAATAAAGGTCCTCTCTAAATTTGCCTTTCTCAATGGCTTCACCCATATTTACATTGGTGGCCGCCACAATACGAACGTCTGTTTTTTGAGCCTTGGATGACCCTACTTTTAAAAATTCACCGTTCTCTAGGATACGAAGCAATCTTACTTGTGTAGGGAGGGGTAGTTCGCCAACCTCATCTAAAAATATTGTACCACCATCTGCCACTTCAAAATAACCGCTTCGTGTAGCAGTGGCTCCAGTAAAGGCTCCTTTCTCATGCCCAAACAACTCACTGTCTATGGTTCCTTCTGGAATCGCTCCACAGTTCACAGCAATATATTTTCCATGCTTTCTATGAGAAAGAGAATGTATGATCTTTGGAATGCTTTCTTTACCAACACCACTTTCTCCTGTAACCAAGACTGAAATATCTGTTGGAGCTACTTGCACGGATTTTTCAATGGCGCGATTTAATTTGGGGTCGCCACCAATAATTCCAAAACGTTGTTTTACTGCTTGAACACTTTCCATGTGCTTCCTTTTTTAGTTGCTTTCGCTTAATTCAACAGCGGTACCAATTAGGGTAGCGCTAGTGCAGCTTTCAATAGACACCATAACAAAATCACCCACCTTATAATTTTCCTTCGGAAATACGGCTACGGTATTATGTTGGGTACGTCCACTCCAATGAGCGCTGCTTTTTTTAGATTCTTTTTCAATAAGAACTTCTACTGTTTTTCCTACAAATTGCTTAGTGCGATAGGCGCTATGGGCTAACTGAAGGTCTACAATCTCAGTTAATCTTCTTTTTTTAGTTTCTTCCGGAATGTCATCTTCGAGCTTTCGGGCTGCGGTGGTACCAGGTCTTTCAGAATACTTAAACATAAAACCAAAGCCATATTTTACATATTCCATAAGGCTGAGTGTATCCTGATGATCTTCTTCGGTTTCCGTAGGGAAACCTGTGATGATATCTTGAGAAATACCACAGTCTGGAATGATGTTCCGCACAGTATCAATGAGTTGCATATATTCCTCACGTGTATGCTGTCGATTCATTTCTTTAAGGATGCGTGTACTTCCACTTTGTACGGGCAGATGAATATAATTGCAGATATTTTTGTATTTGGCCACTGTATGGAGCACATCTTCTGTCATATCCTGAGGATTAGACGTAGAGAACCGAATACGCATCTTGGGTTGCGCTAAGGCAACCAATTCCAAAAGCTGGGCAAAATTAGTAGCTGTCGCTTTTTGAATATTAGAGGCGTTTTTAAAATCCTTTTTCAGACCACCTCCATACCAGAGATAGCTATCTACATTTTGACCTAGTAACGTAATTTCTTTATATCCTTTCTTTGCGAGATCATTAACTTCTTCAATAATACTTTGTACATCTCTACTACGTTCTCGCCCTCTGGTAAAAGGAACTACACAAAATGTACACATATTATCACAACCTCTGGTTATACTAACCAAGGCGGTAACACCATTGCCTCCTAATCGTACAGGGGAGATATCACCATACGTTTCTTCTTTCGACAAAATTACATTGACCGCATCTCTTCCATCATCTACTTCTTTAATTAAATTTGGAAGGTCTTTATACGCATCAGGCCCTACAACAAGATCCACGATTTTTTCTTCTTCTAGGAATTTATTTTTTAGACGTTCTGCCATACATCCCAGTACGCCAACCTTCATTCTAGGATTTATTCTTTTTACCGCGTTATATTTTTCTAATCGCTTTCTAACGGTTTGTTCTGCCTTGTCTCGGATGGAACAGGTGTTCACCAAAACTAAATCTGCATCTTCTAATTTGTGGGTGGTATTGAAACCTTCTTTGGCCAAAATTGAAGCCACGATCTCGCTGTCGCTAAAGTTCATTTGACAGCCATAACTTTCTATATATAACTTACGGCCAGTGCCGTTGCCTGTTTCCAGCACTAAGGGTGTTCCTTGTTTAGTTTCGTCAATAATCTTCTCTTTCATAAATAACAATCAAATAATGGTCATTGGCCTTTTGTTGTGGTCAATAATAACGCCAGCCTTATATTGGGAATACAAAGATACAATTAAATTGAAAAATATGACAAAGTGGCAGTTTTCTTTTCTATTATTCGTTAGAAATATAGTGAAGACTGTCTTAGGGGTAAAATAGGAGGACGTATTTTAATTTTTACTAGGCAGTAATGAAGTCGATACCGTTTACGTATTTCGAATTTTTTGACATTCGATTGTGCCATTTTTGAGTGAGTTTTCTGCTTTCCTTATCATGGGCCGTTTCATATTTTAACTCAAAAACGGTTTCTTGACTTTCTAGCGTATACTCACTGATCCTATAGTCTTTATAGTGCGGATTGTAAAATTTCATGTTATAATCGAGGGTAATTCTAAAGGCTCCGCAGGAAGATAAGAAGTATCGTCGCTCATAGGTGTTATACAATGCAGGAAATAAATTTTGAAATGAAAATAACAACTCCCTGTTGTCTGTGTTTTTTAGTTCAGTTATAACAGCGTTTTGCACCTCATCTGCTGATAATTGATTCAAATTAAGTTGGAGGTTTTTCAGCTTATAGGAATATTTGTCACCTACTTCACCAAATTTCTTCTTTATTTCCATGGTGGCCTTTTTTACCATAGAAAAATCATCCCCATACCAGCGTAATCTGTATTTTTTTCTGTCTCCGTCTCCCGAAACGTTTTGTTTGTAAAAACTGTAATTGAAATCGTCAAAGTAAATATTATTAACACTTCTACGGGTAAAGATTTCCCGAAAGCCGTAGGGACTAGTAAGAACTATATGGTTAATGATATCTTCCAAATACATGTCTTGAAAAATAAACTTTCGCTCAAACCTTAGGCTGTGATATTTTGAAGCTTCAATCAATTTATTTGCTGCTTTTTCCATATTCTTTCCCATACATTTGATCAATAACACTATTGGATACTGTTTCAACAAGTTGATTGTCTATATAAAGCATGGAGCCATTTTCAATAAGATGATCGAGCTCATTATTGGTTAGGCTTAAATTCGAAATACGGATGATTCCTGCGCCAAACTCGGATTTTTTCTGAAAAGAAGAAAAGGCTAACCGCGTATCTGTAATAGTTACATTAGACAACAAAACACTTGATAAATCTTTACTAACAACACCAATTTCGCCTCCCTCTACATCTACGTTACTCCCAGAGATAGTACTTGCTTCACCAGCACTTATAGCTTTGTCTGAAGGATTCTGGATTGTTATGCCTTCAAGGCTTAATGTTGATCCAGACACATCAATACCGTCATTGCCTGTGTTTATGAAACGGCAGTCCGTGATACTTCCTTTGACAAAATCACCATCAAAGGCATCAGACTGCGTATCTCTAAAAATAGAAGTTTTTATACTGAAATCTGAACGTATAATGTTTAGACCATCCTCGCATCGATTTTTTTCAAATACCGAATTTTGAATAGCAACATTAGCCTCATGAAAATTAACGGCTCCTGAAAGATTCCATAACGAAGAAGTAGGGTTGGAGAGCCCTGAAAACTCACAATAATCTACAACAGACTCCTCATTTGTGTCGGACACAAATATGCCTCCACCTGATATGTCTGAAGAATAAAAACGAATAGGTTCTGTCTTGGTGCCTACCCATTCCACTGAAGAGAATGATATGATCGACGCTCCATTTTTAAGATCTAATTGAGTTCCTTTCTCGAAGATCACACGGTAGCCAGATGGAAATATAATGTTGCCGCCTATCTCGTGTACTCCCGTTTTCACGATAATGATCTTTTCATTTTCTAAAAGTTCAATGAAATTATGTTCAGAAAGATTAGCCGCGAAGAGTTCTTTATATTCTGAAATGTTTTGGTTTCGGTTTGGGTTTTTGCCAAAGGGGGAAATTTTTTCACTACGTTCCAAGCTTATTCCGGCCAGTTCATGTGTGATGCGAAGCTTGCCAATGTCTTTTGGATACCTAAATTCACCTACCTTATTTTTTTTCGAAACAAAAGCATTAATAAAAGATTCATCCAGATCAAAAACTATGGTTTTACTCATATTAGGAGCAATCGTAATTTGGAGCTGTTGTTTGTTTAATTTCTTGCCATCTTGATGTTTTAGGTCGTTAATAACCACGGGGAAATCGGCTACGTTTTTAACCTCAAGTTTCATCTTGCCTCTATCGTGTTCGAGTAGATTGGCTACAATGGCACTGGATGGATTAATGTTTTTTTTTATGAAATTACTATTGTATTCAAAAATGGAAAGATCAAACGCTAGACCGTACTCGGTTTTTAATGAAGTGAACAGACCTTTGATGTCGTCATAATGCCTTTCAATAAAATCATTTATGAATAAAGGATCACTTATTTTTTCTAATTTTTCGAGCAATTTTTCAGTATATAGAGTATCTCCTTCAGCAAAAGGATAATGCACGATTTCTGTAAGTTTCACACCAGAATTTGAATCAAAAGAAATGGGTTCTAGTTTACTGGTGATAGGGTTAAAATAAATTCTGAGATTATGATCGGCTAGGCCATGCGCCGCACCAAAAAGGTTGCTCAGAGCAACAAAGGTAGTGAGCTTGTCAATATCAAAGGCTTCGGAAACTTTGAGTTCCTTGTTTCGCACTCCCTCCAAAAGGTCCTTAGCAATGGCAAACTGTTTTGACAAGACGGGGTCAGTTAAGACCTTGTTTTCATTAAATACCCTAATAGGTGAATTACTAATGCTGGTGATTTTGGGAGAAGCGGCCTCAGGCTCTAATCCCATATGAAATTGTTTTTCACGATCTCCCCAAATCAAAGATTCATCAAAAGCCAAAATAAGACCTTCACGTCTTCGATTACTTTCAATTAACAATTTATCGAAAGACTCCTCCTTGGCCATTATTCCTATAGGGATGGTCTTTGTTACCTGTCCATTGTTGGTTATTTGTAAATCTGTTTCAACAAAGTCATAACGTAGGCCTATAATGTCATTTTCTTTCACCAATTTGTTAAACATCCATTCCCACATATAGCGTCGAGATTTAGGATGTTGTACAGAGAATTTTCGCATACCATCTACGGTTTCTTCTCCGTCCATAATTATCCTAAAAGACCATTTAAAGGGATGTACGAGATGATCAATCCAATCACCTTTTAAACGCACATCTGCTTTTTCTTTTTTAGAATCTTTAAATGTTATTTGGGCTTTAACCAAGTCATTATCACCTGTAACCAAGATGTTATTGCTTAAGGCTGTATCACGTTTGGCTTTGATTTTCTCGTATCCTTTTTCAGAAATTTCAATAGTTAGCCTGTCCAGATTGGATCTAACATTGGCCGGGTCAAGATCATCGAGCTTTATTTTTTTGAGGTCTAATGATCTATTTTTGGTTTCTATGTCAAAACGCCCCGTATTTATGTAATCAATATTGTCTAGCGAAACAAACTCATTGCGCATACCGCGCTTAAATACAAAGTAGGTTGTTCCGTCTATTTCCAATTCAATTGGATTTAGCGGCTGAAAATCAAAAATGGCAAACCTAATTTTGCGATGCGCAAACAACTCGTCCGAATCTTTTAAATATACATGAAGAAAGAAGTTGTCGGTTTTGTTTCGTCCGGCGAGTTCGTCTTTATACGCATAGATCATATAAGGCACACCAAGATGTTGATTGAGGTATACTGAAAGGTTTGGGGTGCTATGTATTTTGTTAATGTCTTGCCTAATGACTTCAGTAATATTATAGGCCTTAGGAAGATATGTTATTTCGTCAAGGCTATTTGCTGTAAGAGCATTGGGTTTATCAAGGTCTGAGCCAAAAACAAACTTTAGTGAAATTAAAAGGATGAGTCCCAGTACCCCAAGGATATAGTATATTTTTGAGGAAGGAGTATTTGGTTTTTTAAGCTTCATTTGAATAAATTTTGCTAAAAAAGGGTCTTTTTACAACTCACTATCTAAAAAAGTGATGCTAATAGAATCGTCAATTTTTACCAGAGCTTCATTAAGTTTAGCAATGCTTTCTAGTGAAGATACATTAACCAAAAAGTTGACATGAATTCCGTTGTCCGAATAATTTAATCGTTTCATATCCACCTGATTTGAATTGCTCGTGACCGCATCCGAGATTAATGTGGTATATTCCGTTTTTTGCTCGTTGGTACAGGTTACCGCTACTACCAGATTTTGAGAAATAGTCTTTTTAAACATTTTTCGGTTGGTGACCACAATAATAAAAACCAATACCACAAACCCCATTAACGAAGGCAGTAATTGATTGGCTCCTAATCCAAGACCTAAAGAAATAGCAATAAAGAAATAAGCCAATTCCTCGGGTTCTTTAATGGCTGTCCGAAATCGAACAATCGACAAAGCTCCTACAAGCCCTAGAGAAAGTGCGAGAGATGATTTTACAATGGAAATAATAATAAAGGTGGTAATACCTACAAGAATGAGAACACGAGCCAATTGGGCTCTATTGCTAATAGATCGTCCAAATCGAATATAAACTGCGGACAAAATCCACAAAAGGATACAACAAATAACGATGTTAACGGCAAAATTTAAAATAGAAAATCCTTCCGTAAAATTTAAGTTAAGTTGATTTAATAACTCGTCCATCTTGGTGAAAATATAATTTTAATTTAAAGTTAATTTAATGCCTTGTAGGAAAAGCAAGATTACGACTAAATTTACGAAGTCGCAAAAACTTGTAGGTTTCTTTTTGTTACATTTACCTGACAACTAAGTAACCAAGAAACAAATGGAAAAAGATATTTTTAGTAAAATTGAAACGGCCAATAAAGTTGATTTTGGCGAGATACTATCCAAAAGTTTTGAGCTGTTTAAGAAGGTATGGCAAGAAGGATTAATTCATGGGCTTATAACCATGGCGTTAATGATTCCTGTGATAATTATTGCATATGTGCCTATGGTAGCTATCTTGATGAATACACCGAACTACCAATATGATTATTACAATGACTATTATAATTACAACGAACCTTTAATGGACTATCCAGTGCTATGGATAGTAGGGTTTATGCTACTCTTTTTTGCTTTAACTTTTGTGGCGCAAACAGTGGTTTATGGAGTTATAGGTCATTTTTTCAGGGTCTTGAAGAAGGCAGACTTGGGGACAGATGAAGATACTGGAGGCTATTTTGTTTATTTAAAAGGAAAACACCTAAAAAAAATATTTGTGCTGTCTTTAGCCACATTTGGAATTTCCCTGTTAGCAGTATTGCTTTGTTATCTTCCTATATTCTATGTTTTAGTGCCTTTGAAATTGTTTATTACCATTTTTGTGTATAATGAAGATCTATCTGTTTCAGATATTATTAAAGCGAGTTTCAAGTTGGGACATAAGTTCTGGTTAATTTTATTCGGACTTATATTTATTGCGGGTACCGTTGCGCAAATAGGGCTTATACTTTGTGTTGTTGGATATTTTGCTACAGCCTATTTTGTACATGTACCTATCTATTACTTTTACAAGGATGCTATTGGATTTGATCAAGAAGAGGCAAAGACAACTGTGTGAACACCTAGATAATTGGGTTTTTGGCGCAACGTTTCTTTGTATTACTTATCTTGTAAATAAAAACTATGAAATCACTACCTCTATTTGGGTTGTTATTTATAACCCTGTTGTTTGGATGTTCTGATGATGATGTGCGAACTGTTGAGTACACACTGGCATCCCCTATTACCATTCCCGTAAGTGATGTGAGGACTTCCATTGCTATAGAAGGGCCAAGAGACATTGTGCAGTCAGGAAAAATGTACGTGTATCAAAATTATGTTTTCGTAAACGATCGAAATCTAGGTGTTCATATCATTGATAATTCGAACCCTGCCTCACCACAAAAACTTAAATTTTTGAAAATCCCTGGGAATGAAGATATTTCCATAAAAGACAACCGGCTTTTTGCAGACAGTTATGTGGATCTTGTTGTTTTTGATATTTCCAATATCAATAGCATTCAATTGATCAATCGTCTGGAGAATGTGTTTGATAGTTATGATTTTGATGTGCCTGAAGAGGCAGATACCTTTACGTTGGAAGGCGTGGATTTGGAAAATGAAATTATCATAGACTGGACCCTGTCTATAGAATCTTATGAAGTAAGTAATGACATTTCTGTGTTAGTGGATGTTGCTGCCACAGATGTAGGAATTGGAGGTTCACTAGCACGTTTTCAAATTGTTGAAAACTATTTGTATGCTGTGGATGTCTTTGAGCTGGATGTGTTTGACATATCAAACCTCTCCAATCCTGTAGCGGTTGGTAACCAAGGTATAGCATGGGATATTGAAACGCTTTTTTATGCCGAAGACTATTTATATATAGGTAGCGCAGGTGGTGTATATATTTACGACCTCGTAAATCCCAGCAATCCAAATTATGTTTCTGAAGTACGTCATGTCCTAGGATGTGATCCAGTTGTTGTGCAAGGAGATTATGCCTACGTGACCATAAGAGGAGGTAATTTTTGCGGGCAACAACTTAGTCAATTAGAAGTGATAAATATTTCAAATAAGTTCAACCCATATGTTGAAACTATTGTGACTCTAGATGAACCCTATGGTCTTGGAGTTAGAAATAACAGTCTTTATGTGAGCGATGGGGAAGCTGGACTGAAGCTCTTTAATATTGAAGATCCAGTGGGGATATTTTTAGAAACGGAATTTCCGGATATTGTAATCTTTGATGTCATACCTATGGAAGATAAACTACTATTAATAGGAGAAAATAAATTGTACCAATATTCGTATACAGAAGGAGGATTAACACTTATAAGCACGTTTAGTTTAGATTAAAATGCGATTAAAATCTTCTTCTAAAGGCTCACTGAAAAGTGGGCTTTTTTTATGGTTAAAAATCGAATATAAAAAAATGATATACTTTTGTACTCCAAAAAATAATTGTTTATGGCAAAGAATTTAGTGATTGTTGAGTCTCCTGCGAAAGCAAAAACCATCGAAAAATTTCTAGGAAAGGATTTTAAGGTAACCTCCAGTTTTGGACATATAGCCGATCTTCCTTCTAAGGAATTAGGGGTTGATGTTGAAGGTGACTTTACACCTAAATATATAGTATCTAGTGATAAGAAAGCACTGGTCAAAGAGTTGAAGGCACTCGCAAAGAAGGCCGAAATGGTTTGGCTAGCCAGTGATGAAGATCGAGAAGGAGAAGCCATAGCATGGCACTTGGTAGAAGAATTAAAGCTGGAAAAAGATAAGACCAAACGAATTGTCTTTCATGAAATTACTAAATCGGCTATACTCAAAGCCATTGAAAACCCGAGACAGATAAATTACGATTTAGTTAATGCCCAACAAGCCCGGAGAGTATTGGATAGGTTGGTGGGATATGAATTGTCTCCTGTGCTTTGGCGAAAGGTAAAGGGAGGTCTATCTGCCGGCCGTGTGCAATCGGTGGCGGTACGTCTTATTGTAGAAAGAGAACGAGAAATCGAGGGTTTCACCCCAGTAGCTTCGTATAGAGTAGATGCAGAATTTGTGACCAATTCAGGGAGTAAGTTTAAAGCGAAACTACCAAAGAATTTTGAAACAGAAGCTGAAGCTCGTGAATTTTTGAGAAGAAATATTCAAGCAACATATAGTGTTTCAGATCTGGTAAAAAAACCAGCTAAGAAATCTCCAGCGGCACCGTTTACTACGTCAACCTTGCAGCAAGAGGCATCTCGAAAACTGTTCTTTTCAGTGAGTAAAACAATGACCATAGCGCAGCGATTATATGAAGCAGGACTTATTACCTATATGCGTACCGATAGTGTGAACCTTTCTACCGAAGCAAAAAATGCCGCGCAGAACGAGATAGAAACGTCATATGGTGCCCAATATAGTCAGCCTCGAAATTATAAAGGAAAGGTGAAAGGGGCACAAGAGGCTCACGAAGCTATTAGACCAACAGATATGTCACGTCATTCTGTGGATATAGATAGAGATCAAGCGCGATTATATGATCTTATTTGGAAACGTACAATAGCCTCTCAAATGAGTGATGCTCAATTGGAACGTACCAATGTGAAAATAGACGTTGCTTCCACCGAACCCGTTTCCCAGCATTTTACGGCCAATGGAGAAATGATAAAATTTGATGGGTTTTTAAAAGTGTATTTGGAGGGAACGGATCTAGAAGAAGAAGAACAAGACGGAATGCTTCCCAAGCTGTCAATTGGTGATGGGCTGAATTCAAATTTTGTTACGGCCACACAACGATTTACGAGAGCCCCCTATCGTTTTACTGAAGCAGCTTTGGTAAAACAAATGGAAGAACTAGGCATAGGGAGACCTTCCACATATGCCCCGACCATCTCTACAATCATGAATCGAAATTATGTAGAAAAAGGAACGGTAGAAGGTACCCAGCGAAAATACCTTCAATTGGTTCTTGAAAATAACCAAGTTTCGGAAAACGGCCTGTCTGAGATGATCGGATCGGACAAAGGAAAACTTGTGCCTACAGATATCGGACTCATTGTAAATGACTTTTTAGTTGAGCATTTTGAGAATATTCTGGACTATAACTTTACGGCTAAAGTAGAGCAAGATTTTGACCATATTGCGACTGGAGATGAACAGTGGACAGAAATGATGCGGTCTTTCTACAAGGACTTTCATCCTAAGGTGGAAGACGTTCAGGAAAACGCAGAAAGAGAAAGTGGTGAACGCCATCTTGGCGAAGACCCTGAAACAGGAAAACCGGTTTTAGTTCGGTTAGGAAAGTTTGGACCTATGGCACAAATAGGTGGGCCTGACGATGAAGAAAAACGATTTGCAAGTTTGAGACCAGACCAGCAACTACATCAAGTTACTTTTGATGAGGTAATGGATCTGTTTAAGCTTCCAAAAGCCTTGGGAACTTTTGAAGGAGAAGAGGTTGAAGTTAATAATGGACGATTTGGTCCTTATGTGCGCTTCGGAAAAAAATTCATATCTCTTCCTAAAGGAATGAATCCTTTAGACGCTACCATGGAATTAGCCAAGGAGTTAATTGAAGAAAAGAAAAAAGCAGATGCACCTATATATATGTATGAAGAACTGCCGGTGCAAAAAGGTACGGGTAGGTTTGGTCCGTTTATAAAATGGAACAATATGTTCATTAACGTAAACAAGAAATACGATTTTGACAACCTTTCAGAAGAAGATGTAAAGCAGCTCATTGAAGATAAGAAACAAAAAGAAATTGATAAGCTCATCAATGAGTGGCCTGAAGAAGGTATAAAAATTGAAAAGGCACGTTGGGGGAGATTTAATCTCATCAAGGGAAAAACGAAAGTAGAATTACCTAAAACAACGAAGGCTGAAAAAATCACTTTGGAAGAAGCGCTGGCAATACTTGAAAAGAAAGCTCCCAAAAAAACAACCCGTAAAAAGAAAACCACAGCTAAGAAAAAATAATGATCGACTTTCTCTCTCCAGTTTCTGAATCTGTAGTGGCACATAGGGAAGTTTTACCCAACGGTGTATTAGGCAAACAAATACAAGCACATACTAAGCGTGGAGAGTTTCCTGAACTTTCTGGGGTGAAATTTGCATTACTAGGCGTTAAGGAAAACAGAAGTGATGTGAATTATATGGGAGAAGAAGTTTCTTTTGATGCTATTAGAAAGAGCTTTTATTCTTTGTACCCTGGAAATTGGATCCACAAGATTATTGATCTAGGAGATATTGAAAAAGGAGAGACCATCAAAGATTCCTATTTTGCCGTTCAGACCGTGGTAGAAAGTCTACTTCAAAAAAACATCATTCCACTTATTTTAGGAGGAGGCCAAGACGCTCTTTATGCACAGTATAGGGCCTATGATGGAACCGGTAAAATGATCAACCTTGTTAATGTAGATAGCCGATTTGATCTGGGAGATGCTGAAATACCAATTTCCAATATTTCTTATGTAGGAAAGATAATTGTAGAAAAACCTTATAATTTGTTCAACTATAGTGCGCTAGGCTATCAGTCCTTTTTTAACCCTCCAGGAGAAATAGCACTCATGGAAAAATTATACTTCGATGCATACAGACTTGGTGAAGTCACCGCAGATATTACATCAGTGGAACCTATTATGCGTGATGCAGACATTGTTACCATCGATGTTGCGGCAATAAAAAGCTCAGAATTGAGTTATAAAAACAATACAAGTCCAAATGGTTTTGATGGCAGAGAAATATGCGCCATTTCAAGATACGCCGGGATAAGCAATCGGGTGACATCGTTTGGGTTGTATGAGTTGAAGGATTATAATAACGCCGAGAGTGCAGCGATGCTGGCGGCGCAAGTAGTTTGGTATTTCGTAGAAGGAGTGAATTTTAGATTGGCCGATGAGGATTTTGAAGATGAAAAAAGTTATACCCTATATAAAGTGCCAATTGATGACGAGGTTTTAGTGTTTAGAAAAAGCAATAAGACGGGTCGTTGGTGGATAGAGTTACCTTTTATTTTAAATGTTAATAATAAATTAAAAAGAAGAACGTTATTACCTTGCACTTATGGCGAATATTTGAGTGCATGTAATCGGGAAATCCCCGAAAGGTGGTATAAAGCCCGCCGCAAAAATGAAGTATAATCTAACAAAGTAAGTAACGCTGGGTTTAAGGGTTTTTTAAGAAATTTGTTGTTTTTTAAAAATTTTATAAATAGGTTTACGCCCTTGAATCTTGTAAATTTAACCTAAATACCTATGAAGAAGTTTATTGCATTAACTGCGATTATAGCCTTTTTGTTTAGTTGTAACTCTGGAGACAGAGGTGAACTCGTTGGAACAAAAGGCAAGAAATGGTATCCGCAAAAGCCTTACGGAATGACTCTTGTCCCTGGTGGATCTTTCATCATGGGTAAGTCTGATGATGATTTTGTTGCCGTGAATGACGCACCAACCAAGACAGTTACGGTTCGATCTTTCTACATGGACGAAACTGAAATTACCAATGCTGAATACAGACAATTTGTAGAATGGGTACGTGACTCAACACTACGTCTCAAATTAGCTATTTTGGCTGATGAAGTAGGAGCGACACCTGGTGACGGTGGTATTGGCGAATATTCCTTTGTAGATCAAGAGAACGAAGAAATGACTCCTTACCAACAGTATATGTATGACAATTACTATGGACTGGGAGAGGATTTCTATGCAGGGAGAAAAATTAATAACGACATCGACCTTCTTTGGGAAACGGAAGAATACCCAGATGAATACTATTCTGAAGTGATGGACACTATGTACATTCCTGCAGAAGAAGCCTATAATGGACAACGTACCATTGATGTTGAAAAATTGAAGTTCCAATATACATATATGGACATCCAAGCAGCCGCTAGAGCTGAAGGAAAACGAAGAAAAGACTTTATTAAAAAAGAAGAGGTTCTTATCTATCCCGATACTACGGTTTGGATCAAGGATTTCAACTATTCGTATAACGAACCAATGCACAATGATTATTTTTGGCATGAAGCCTATGGAGATTACCCCGTTGTAGGTGTAACTTGGAAACAAGCCAAAGCATTTTGTGCATGGAGAACGTTGTACAAGAATTCATATCAAAAAGCCAGAAAACGTCAGCACGTAAATTCTTTCAGACTTCCAGGTGAAGCCGAATGGGAATATGCAGCTCGAGGTGGTCTGGAATCTGCAACCTTCCCATGGGGAGGCCCTTATGCAAAGAATGATAGAGGATGTTTCATGGCGAACTTTAAACCACTTCGCGGTGACTATGCGGCAGATCAAGCATTATATACGGTAGAAGCAGATGCCTATGAAGCCAATGACTACAACCTGTACAATATGGCAGGAAATGTATCAGAATGGGTGGCTTCTTCCTATGACCCTAATTCTTACGAATACTCATCTACAATGAACCCCAATGTTAACGACCAAGACAATATGCGTAAAGTAGTACGTGGCGGTTCATGGAAAGATGTGGCATACTTCCTTCAGGTTAGTACCAGAGATTATGAGTATGCAGATTCAGCAAGAAGTTATATCGGTTTCAGAACAGTACAAGACTACATGGGAACCGACGTAGTATTGAATCAAAACTTTGGAGATGCTCGCTAGGCACTTCAGCAATAACTAAATAACCTTAAACTTAACTTAACTTAAACTATAGTATTATGGCACAATCAAGATCATCTAAGAGATTATTTAACATGGCGTACGGCCTTGGAGCATCTATTGTAATTTTAGGAGCTTTGTTTAAAATTCTTCACTGGGAAATTGGACCCCTTAACGGAGGTATTCTTTTAGCTATCGGCCTTATTACTGAAGCAATCATTTTCGCAATTTCTGCATTCGAACCTGTAGAAGACGATTTGGATTGGTCTTTAGTATACCCGGAGCTTGCAGGTGGACAAGGAATGGACAAAAAAGAGAAACCTTTGGATGCACAAGGGCTATTGTCTAAGAAATTAGATGAAATGCTTAAAGGAGCAAAAATAGATTCTGAATTAATGAACAGCTTGAGTGACAGTATCCGTTCTTTTGAAGGTGCTGCAAAAGGTATGGCCCCAACTGCCGAAGCAATGAGTTCAACAAAGAAATATAGTGAAGAGATGGCCTTAGCTGCCGCTCAAATGGAATCCCTAAACAGCTTATACAAAGTACAGGTAGAGTCAACAAGTCGTCAGGCTGAAGTGAACGAACGTGTCGTTGAAAATGCTGAACAATTGAAGCAACAAATGGAGCACTTAGCAACCAACCTATCTTCGTTAAACGGAGTGTATGGAGGTATGCTTTCTGCAATGACCAATAAAAACTAAGATAGTTTTTTATTTAATTCAATTTTAATCTTTAAAAATTAAGTAAAAATGGCAAGTGGAAAACTATCCCCAAGGCAAAAGATGATTAACCTAATGTATTTGGTTTTCATCGCAATGCTGGCGCTTAACATATCGAAAGAGGTACTTACTTCTTTTGGTTTAATTAATCAAAAGCTGACTGACGCTAATGCAGATGCTGGCGAACGTAACACGGCTTTTATGGCTGGATTAGCTACGAAAGCGGCTGATGAACCGGATCAATATGCAGCGGTGGAGGCTAAGGCTAAAGAAATTGCAACTATTTCGGCTGAATTAGATACCTACCTGCAAGGTTTGAAGGCAGAAGCGGTGAAAACTGTGAAAGATCCCACAGATTACGAGGTGATGGATAAAAATGACCACTTCAATAATTTGTTCTTTACAGGAGAAAATTTGAAGCAAGGTGGTCAAGAATACGTTGATAAAATTAATGACTATAGAACTAAAATGTTAGCTGTTCTCTCAGATACCGCGGTAGCTAAGAAAGTGGCTGGCGTTGATGATATCAAAGCTGCAATCCGAAAGAATTTTGATACAGGACAAGTTGAAAAGGATGGCGGAACCAAGCAAAACTATTTGAATTATCATTATGAAGGTTTTCCGTTAATCGCTTCGTTAACAAAAATGACAACGATCCAGAATGATGTAAAGACCAATCAAAGTGAGATACTTCAAAAAATGCTTTCTGGACAGCAGGCAGCGGCCTTGTCTTTTGATAACTATGATAGTTTCTTAGATTTACCAAAGGCAGCATACTATTCAGGAGAGACATTTGATGGAGCGCTTATTTTGGGTAGAACAGATGCTAAAACGGTTCCTAAAAGAGCTGAGTTGACGTTGGACGGAAGAAAACTTGTTCAGGACACAGATTACACCTTCGAAGGAGGGAGAGTTAGATTAAGCGTTCCTGCGGGTAGTCCTGGAGATCATACTATTGCAGGATTTTTGTACTACGGTGAAGGCGGAGATGAAGTGGAAGTTGAAGTAAGTCGTGGTTTTGCAACTATTTCTAAGCCTAACTCTGCGGTTATTGCTGCAGATAAAATGAACGTAGTATATCGTGGTGTAGATAATCCAATGACGGTTTCTATTCCTGGTATTCCAGATAATAAAGTAAGCGCTTCTGCATCAAGCGGAAATTGGTCTAAAACATCTGGAAGTAAATATATGTTGCGCCCAGGTACTGGACGTGAAGTAACAATTAATGCAAGAGGAACCTTGCCAGATGGACAAGGTATTAACACTCCTGCTACTTTCCGTATTAAAGATATTCCTCGCCCTATAGGTACTATTCGTGGTGAGACAGGAGATGGCGGTTGTGTACGTATGCAGCGTCAAGGACTTGAGATTTCAAGTATTGGAGCCGTACTAGAAGATTTCGATTTCGATCTAAATCTTAATGTAACCAGTTTTAGTTTTAAAGTATCAGGTCAGCCTACTGTTAAAGTAAATGGTAGATCGTTGGATACTGCGGCTAAAGCGGCTCTTAGAAGAGCTAAGCGTGGTGAAACTGTACAGATATTTGATATTAACGCAAATATCTCAAATAATTCAGGATATAAACTGAAGAAGATTTCTCCAGTTTGTATTGAGTTGACAAATTAATAGAATAAAAACCTGTTTTTATGAATTTTAGAAATGTTGTTTTATGTAGTATTGGCTGCTTAATGAGTGTGAGTGCTTTTGCACAAATAAACATTCTTAATGCCAAAACTCCGGAAGATATAGGCGTAAAAACTGAATCACAAATTGCCTATGATAACGATGAACCGCTTCCATACGGTTACGTTGACGATCGAGATGTATTGTGGTCCAAAACAACATGGGAGATCATCGATCTTGACGAACGTGTTAATTTCCCGTTGTATTATCCTATTGATACCAACAACATTGGTGCAGAACGTCGTTCTTTATATGATGTGTTAGTAAAACACATTAAAAAAGGAGATATTGAAGATGTTTACTCGGACTCGTACTTCACTGAAAAACGTACCCTAAAAGACATTGAAGCTTCTTTAGTGTATAGCGATACTACAGATGCTGGTATTGAACAATATAATGCCGAAGGAAAAGTAGATCCTCAATACATTCGTAGATTTACATTAGATGCCGGTGATGTTGAAGAGTGGAGAATTAGAGGATACTGGTACCTTGATAAGCGTCAGGGAGAGTTAAAGTATCGAATGCTGGGAATATGTCCAGTTGCTAACGAAGCGCGCTCTAAGGCGTTCCCAGATGATAATGTTGATTCTAAAGTAGAGTTATTCTGGGTATGGTTTCCAGGTACACGAACTATATTGAATAAAGCACAAGCTTTTAACAGGAGAAATACATCACAACCTATTTCGTATGATCATTTATTGAACTCCAGACGTTTTCATGCAGTTGTCTATAAAGAAGACAATGTACAAGGAGACAGAGGTGTTAATGAATATATTAACGACAACGCACTCATGCAGTTGTTAGAATCTGATAGGATCAAAGAAGTAATTCGAAACATCGAAATGGATTTGTGGAATTATTAGACCCCACTATTTAAGTATAAAACAAAAACCCTGAAGCTATTGCTTCAGGGTTTTTTACATTTGCAGCATGGCTAGTTTAGAGTATCTCATAGTAGGATTGGGAATATCAGGAATTTCGTTTTGTGAAGAGTTAGAAGCAAACGGAAAAGATTTTATGGTGGTAGATAGCCAGATTTCAGGAGCTACCTCTGCATCCGGAGGGGTGTTTAATCCCATGGTCTTAAAACGATTTACACCCGTTTGGAATGCTCAGGAGCATATTACTCGGGCTAGAGCGTTTTACAATAATATTTCGGATAAATTGGATGCTGATTTTGTAGAAGATGTGCCCGTGTTTCGAATTCTCAATAGCATCGAAGAACAAAACAATTGGTTGGTAGCAAGTGATAAATTGGATCTCAAAACGTTTATTTCAGCGAGTGTTGTTCAGAATAAAAATCAATATATAAATGCTCCCTATGGCTTCGGAAAGGTGTTGAGATCTGGCAAAATATTTCCAACCCGATTGTTAGATGCATACCGGAATTACCTAAAGCAACACAATCGACTCCGTGTTGAAGTTTTTAAACATGATGCCCTACATCAGATTGACGGTAGTTGGGTGTATCAAGGAATTGAAGCGAAGAAAATTATTTTTGCAGAAGGCCCTTCGGCCAAGAACAACCCATATTTTCCATCAGAATTGTTGCTTAGAAACAAGGGAGAATATATTATTGTTAAAGCACCGCTGCTACAACTTTCAGAAATTATAAAGGGACCTATGTTTATTATTCCCTTGGGGAATGACCTTTACAAAGTAGGAGCATCCTTTGATAGGGACGACAAAACTCCTGAAATAACAGAACAAGCCAAGAATCATCTTTCACGAGTACTTTCTAAAATGATTGATTGTCCTTTTGAAGTGGTGGATCAGGTAGCTGGTATGCGCCCTACAACAAGAGATAGAAGGCCTTTACTTGGCGCTCTTCCCGAAAATCCCGACCTAATCTTTTTTAACGGCTTGGGAACACGTGGAATTATGATTGCTCCAACCATGTCCAGAATTTTGTACGAGCATATTGAGTTAGGAACAGTGCTTCCGCACGAAATTGATATACAAAGGTTTTTCTAAGTATAGAAGAAAGAACTAGAATTACGCCGCCTTTTCTTTGTCGTATTTGAAGAAAAAATTAATCCAGACATTTCGAGAAAGCCTCAAAATAATGGGTAAGCATATAATGAGGGTAACTACGATAGCTAAGAACATTCCTAGTAAACTAAGCTTCAGAACTAAAAAAGTAATCAGAAACGCAACGGCTCCAAAAAGAATACCAATGGGATAACTTACATACATAGACCCATAAAAGAAGGAAGGCTCTATTTTAAACTTGGTGTCACAATGAGGGCAGCGCTCGTTCATTTTCAGCGTTTCCGAAGGATTATAGAGATTGCTACTTGAATACATCTTCCCCGTATGACATACAGGACACTTCCCTGTAAATATGCTATACAATTTAAAACCTTTCATCTGTATTAAATATTTAATAAATAGGAAGATGGAATACCCAAATTACTTATTTCGGTTGATTGAAACATTGTTAGCGGGTATTTCATATTGTGGACATGATTTTTTTATAACAATACAAATTTAAGCATCTTTGCATTCCTTTAGACTTAAGGGAGATAATTTTTACTTATAACGACATGTTAAATATTCATAATCTTTCGGTTTCTTTTCAAGGAGAAGATCTCTTTTCTTCAGTTACCTTTCAATTACGCGGTGGTGATCGTGTTGGATTGGTGGGTAAAAATGGAGCAGGGAAGTCTACATTGCTTAAAATCATTGCTGGAGAACAGGAATATGATGAAGGGCAGATGGCCTCTGATAAGGAAATATCGATAGGTTTTCTCAAGCAGGATATCGATTTTGAAAAAGGAAGAACTGTGTTGGAGGAGTCTTATCAAGCCTTCGTGCATATCAAAGCGCTAGAAAAAGAGCTGGAGGGGATTAATACACAATTGGCAGAGCGTACGGATTATGAAAGTGAAAAGTATCAACAACTTATTATAGATCTTAATGATGCCCAACATCAGTATGAGATTCATGGAGGATATAACTACCAAGGAGAAACAGAGCGTATTTTACAAGGACTAGGATTTGAGCGTAAAGATTTTAATATGCCTACTGAAACTTTCTCAGGCGGTTGGCGTATGCGTATAGAATTGGCGAAGCTTTTACTTCAAAACAACGATATTTTGCTGTTGGATGAGCCTACCAATCACTTGGATATTGAATCCATTCTTTGGTTGGAAGATTTTTTAACCAATTATCAGGGCGCTGTAGTTGTGGTTTCTCACGATAGAATGTTTTTGGATAATGTGACCAATCGAACCATTGAAATTTCGCTGGGAAAGATATACGATTATAATAAGCCATATACCAAATACCTTGTGTTGCGCAATGAGATTAGAGAACAGCAAAAAGCAACTCAAAAGAATCAGCAAAAGCAGATAGAGCACACAGAAAAATTGATCGAAAAGTTTAGAGCTAAGGCTTCCAAGGCATCTATGGCCCAGTCACTTATCAAGAAGTTGGATAAGCTGGATCGCATAGAAGTTGATGAAGATGACAACAGTGTGATGACGCTTCGGTTTCCTATTTCGGTGACGCCTGGAAAAGTAGTGATTGAAGCCGAGAATGTTTCCAAAAATTACGATGACAAGAAAGTCCTTTCGGGTGTCAATTTATTGGTGGAGCGCGATAGTAAAATTTCTTTTGTGGGACAGAATGGGCAGGGTAAATCAACCCTCGCCAAAATTATAGTGGGAGAAATTCCGCATGGGGGCGTACTTTCTTTGGGACACAATGTCCAAATTGGATACTTTGCCCAAAATCAAGCGGACCATTTAGACGGAACCAAAACGGTCTTGGATACCATGATCGATGCTGCCAATGAAAAGAATCGTTCTAAGGTTAGGGACATGTTAGGCGCCTTTTTGTTTCGTGGTGACGATGTAGATAAGTATGTGAGGGTATTGAGCGGAGGTGAACGAAACCGCCTAGCATTGGCTAAGCTGTTGCTGCAGCCCTTTAATGTGCTTGTTATGGACGAACCCACCAATCACTTGGATATAAAGTCTAAGAACGTCTTAAAAGAGGCGCTACGCAATTTTGAAGGAACCTTGCTACTGGTATCTCACGATAGAGATTTTCTACAAGGATTGAGCAATAAGGTCTATGAGTTTAGGAACCATGCCATCAAAGAGTTTTTGGGTGACATTGATTATTATCTTGAGCAACGAAACCTCCGTAATATGCGGGAGGCCGAAAAGAGAACTAAAGTAGAGACAGCCACAAAGCAAAAAGGAACTTCCAGCAAACAATCTTACGAGAATCAAAAAAAGCTAAAGTCTTTAACCAATAAGATAAGTAAGTTCGAAGCGGCCATAGGAAAGTTAGAGAAAGAGATTAAGGAGATAGATGTGGAGCTATCGATTAATTACGATGAAACTATTGCCAAACCCAATTTCTTTGATAACTACCAAGCTAAAAAACAGGAACTCACAGATCTAATGGAGGCCTGGGAGGTGGCTACCACAGAAATGGAAGCGTTTCAATAGTCCGCTGTCACTTTTCATATATCAGCTAAAATCTTGTAAACAAAAGGGAAAAATCCCCTAGATTAAATCTACCGAAAGTAATAACTTGTTAGAAAAAAGGGTTATTAACCTAAAGAACAAGTTATGGATGATAAGGATACGGTAAAATTATGTATTACCATGGCCGGTGCGGTTTCTGCTGGAGCCTATACGGCGGGTGTGTTGGATTATTTATTGGAGACACTCGAGCTGTGGGAACAAGCCAAAGAAAAGAACAGATCCAGAGGTATTAATCATCCCGATTATGATCATAGCATTCCCATGCACAATGTGGAAATCGATGTAATTAGTGGTTCTTCGGCGGGCGGAATTTCAGGAACCCTAACCTTGCTGGCCTTAGCAGATAATAAATACCGAAGCGTTAACAAAGACAATCCCAACGGAGATCAAAATATTTTTTACAGAAGTTGGGTCGATATGGCAGATGATGCTGAGAGCGATACCGTAGAAAAACTGCTAAAAGAAGATGATCTTAAGAAATACAAAGAAGTAAACTCTTTACTCAACACATTGCCCATAGAGGTAATTGCCGATAAAGCACTTACCATTGCTGAAAGGCGCCCGCTTCCTAAATATGCATCAGATAGTTTGGATGTGATTCTCACCACTACAAATCTAAGAGGTCTTAATTTTAGAGTGAATTTTGATGATAGCGGTGTTGGTGAAGACAGGGGCACTGTGATTACTAATCACGGAGGGTTTTTTCGTTACAAATTGGCCAATGATAGGTTTGAGCCTGGCATTCCGGAAGATGAAAATGAGCTGTATTATGTGCTTGATCTTTCTTTGGAAAAACACATAAATTACTTAAAAAGTGCAACCCTAAGTACGGCGGCTTTTCCTATTGGGTTGGAATCAAGAGAGATTACTATTGCTTCGGAATATATCAAGAGATATCCAAAATATTTGTTTAACGAGACCAAAGGAGTAACCGCATTACTTCCCGAAGGAGAAACCTATAGTTTTACTTCGGTAGATGGCGGGGTGATTAACAACGAACCCTATGGTATTGGACTTCGTATTCTGAAAGAAAAAAATAAAGAGCATGTTGAAAATGAAAAATATGCTGTGATCATGGTAGATCCCTTTCCGAATAAAGATAACGACGTTGAAGAAATGGGTAGGGGAGTGCTATCCATTGTAGGAGGTTTATTTAAAGCGCTTCGGAATCAGGTTATGTTTAATCAAGATGGTATTTTGGGTGCGTTGGACACTAATGACCGAACTAAGTTCTTAATAGAGCCCGTACGAAAAGTAGAGAAAAATGGCGTTTGGGAACGCCCAAAAAGTGATTTGGCAAGTGCTCCAATAGCTGGTTTTGCGGGGTTTTTAAGTCGGGACTTCCGAAAGCATGATTTTGAGTTGGGACGCAAAAACTGTCAAAACTTTTTACGATACCATTTTGCGGTAAGTGAGGAAGAGATCAAAGGCAGACTGTCTATTGATCCTCACACCGATTGCAAAGAGCGTTTTGAGTTTGCCATTCCACCTAGGGACCCTGCGGGAGAGAAATTCTTTCCCTTTATTCCAGACATGCGCGTTCTAAAAAGTTTTGATGAGCAGCTGGATGTTGCCACCTATGGCGATGATGCAAAAATAATACTGTCTGCCTATCCAAAGCTCTCCTTTACTGCTTTTGAAAAGAAATACAAAAGGAAGATCAAAAAACGCATCGGGTATTTGCTAAAATACCTTACAAATTATAAGTTTATAGCGAGTCTTGCTAATTTCTTCTATGTGAAGAAAGCGGGTTATAATTTTGTCAAGAAGGCACTGCAGGATGAGTTAGGGGAAAATGAATTACTAAAATAACGGCGGAATCATGTTTGAACATTTTTTTCAATGCCCCTATTGTTGGGAGGAGATTTCAATGTTGCTGGATACATCTCAGCATTCACAGCAATATATTGAAGACTGCGAGGTCTGTTGCAACCCCATGGAACTTCAAATGGATTTTGAAGAAGGCGAATTGAACTCGTTTTCAGTAAAGAACATAGAACAATAAATATTTCTTATAAAAGAGGTTGTGTAAAATGTAAAACGGTCGTATCTTTGCCGTCCACATCGCGGGATAGAGCAGTAGGTAGCTCGTCGGGCTCATAACCCGAAGGTCACTGGTTCGAGTCCAGTTCCCGCTACTACAAACCAGATACGAAAGTATCTGGTTTTTTTGTAGATGAAATTCCCAAGCTCGCTTGAGGAATTGAAATCTGCATAAAAATGATCTGAATATCAAATCTGGTTTGTAGTAAAGCCTCTTCTTTTGGCTCATTTTTCGTTGCCGAAGGCAATGGGAAATGAATCCAGTCCCCGCTACTAGGAAAGTAAGTTCAATTTGAACTGGCTTTTTTATTACTTTGATAGAGAATAAGGCTATTCTTGAGTGTTTGATTTTAGTTGTTTCTTCCATAGATTTAAAATGATAATCCATGCCGCTATACAAATACCAATTATCCACAGTTTATTATTCGTTTCCATAAAAACTTCATCCTTTATCTGCAGAATTAAAATACTGTACAACATATGAAAGCAGGCCGCAGCCAACACTGAATGGGTAGATTGAATAATCTTACCAATCCCCCAAGAACCTAAAAGCATAAAGCCATAGAACTTTAAATTAGATATTGGATCTACATTGTCAATAAATGGCAAATGCCAAAGATACCATAGTACTGAAATGACGAGTATTCTCAACCATTCCTTTTTACCTTTTAGTTCCTCTTCTAAATACCCTCTCCAGCCATATTCTTCAAATATGCAATACACTAAAAGAACGATGCTAATGGCAAAACCAAGCAGATGAGGATTAAACCCTTTTGTGTTCTCTATTCCAAAAAAACTTAATAATACAATTGGAAATAGCGGCATGATTAGCGCCCATTTTTTCGAGCTCCCCAAGAAGGAATTAGCTACAGGACGTTTGTTGCGCAGCCATCTCAACCCTAGTAAACCTGCGAAAAAAACCGCTACAGATTGGAGAGGTACAGAAGCTATTTTAATCCATAGAGAATAAGTATTTAAAATTTTTCCAAATCCAAATGTCTCAAATCGAAATAAATTAGAGATTACAGTGGCAATAAGAAAGAAAATAACAATTCGAAAAAGTCGGTTTTGTTTCATACGTATTATTTGATTTATCTATAGGAGTAGTATGTTGTTATTTGGACGTAAGAAAGTCAATAGAGTTCATTGTCTAACTGTTTAATATACTTCTAATCTTGTTCCTTGTCTTGAATCATTTTTAAAGTGAAATCCAACGCCATATCTTTCTTTTGAAGAATATCTTGTATTTCAGGAATTATCTCATAGTCAGGTTTTACACCGTGACCTGTATTTTTAAATGTGACATTTCTT